>Ga0210410_10000014_pt1 | contig 320811 bp, 295 predicted proteins | sample IncBWC4MmetaG_FD_161058 | JGI IMG/M metagenome (GOLD analysis project Ga0210410, IMG submission 161058) | Forest soil microbial communities from Barre Woods Harvard Forest LTER site, Petersham, Massachusetts, United States - Inc-BW-C-4-M | ecosystem: Environmental > Terrestrial > Soil >...
GACTGTCCGCTGGGACTGGCATGTCGCGAGCGGCGCATGCGCCGCTTCGACCGCAGGTGGTCCATCAGCTCCTTTTTCAATACTCCCCGCGCTTGAATGAACAGGCTGCGGTAGATGGTTTCGGGGGACACGCGCATGCTCCCGTCGTCAGGGTAGTGAGTCTTCAGCCATCCGGAAATCTGTTCGGGCGACCAGTCCAGGATCAGTTTACTCGCAACAATCTCTCGCAACCTCGGGTGCAGGGCAAGAAGGCACTGCTTGGGTCGCAAGGCAGAGTTCCAGGCTTGGTCATCTGCGGCATGAGCGCGGTAGGCAGGACGGCCGCCATGACGGGCAATCTCCCGACTCACAGTGGAAACGGCTCGATCTAGATGTCTGGCTATCTCACGGAACGGCGAACCGGAAGCAATCCCTCGCGAGATGTCTTCTCGCTCCGAGAGTGTGAGTGCTAGCCGCGAGCGGCGACGGGCGACGGGAGGAATCCCTCCGCGAGGCAACAACAAACAGCGAATGGAGGAATGTTCCTTGCCGAAAGCACGCCGATCTCATGCAGCGACTGTCCCGCTTTCCATCGGCTCCAGATGTCACGCTTCTCGATCGCAGAAAGCCCAAACCGTTTTCCTGGCTTCATACAACACCACCTTTAGAGAGCAGACTTACATCAGATGGTGTTGCATCGACCTATCGAATGCACCGCGTTAATCAGGCATTGGCGCGTTCGGTGACAAGGAACTTATTTCGACAAGCCTGCGACAACTCTGGAACTCGGTCCGACATTCGTCGTAAAGTTCTGCTAGTGAAATTATGCTCTGCCTTCGGGTGCATCCCCACACGAAATATCGCGGCCCCAAAGGTGGCACCCAAATGAACAGCCTTCTGGAAAGAAGCATCCTTTGTCGCCGGATCTCACCATTCCACGTGCAGGTTGAACTCGTGACAGAGCGGGAACCATTGCCCGGCCCTAGGAGGGTGCAAGGTCGCGTGGTGCAGGTGTTTCGCGGTGATAGTCGAGTTGTAGCTGGAGACCAGATTGCTTTTAGACTCTGGGTTTGCGAGCCAGGGAAAGAACCGACGGGAGAATGCTACGTCTACCGTAACGATTTCATCCGAGCCAGATATGTAGAAGCATATCTGCACGGAAGCCCCCCAAGGTGCGAAATAGCAGGCAACGAGTTTACTCTTATCGATTCGCCATCGGAGACGCCATATTTGACCGTTGGTGACCTTGAAGAGTTGGTCTCTAGATTGGCCAAGGCAGAGGCGGGTCCCTTGCGAACCCAGAGAGCAAGAAACTGGTGGCAGTTCTGGAAAGGCTAACGAGCCCATTGGGAAGCATGCAGCGACCCGCAGTGCTTCGTGGTTACCGCGTTAATTAGGCATGTCTGGCATAGAATTATCCTAAGGTGGAGAGCATGCCCCAAAAAGAGAGAAGACCAAAACTTCTGCTGGTTTTGAAGGAAAAACCATCATTTGAGGGCGAGCTAAGTATAGACATGGTTGAGGAGAACGAATCGGAGGGCCATGCGAAGTATTCATTGGTCTGCCAGAAGAAACCACCATTCAATGAGAAGGAAGTTGCTGTATTCGTTGGCGTACTTGAAGGGGATGTTCCCGATGCCTTGGACGAAATCACCAAGACTATAGACTGGCAACGAGAAGTTCCCACACCTGAAGCAAGGGAAATCCTGGATATTTTGCAACGTCCGGTTGTCCCCGTTGTTCCGGAGTCCATTGTAGGGCTGGACGGAACGATCTACGAACTCCACGTCGAGCGTGGCTTCAGTAAAGTCCAATTCACTTGGTGGTGTGAGCCGCCACCAGTTTGGAAAGCACTGGGAGAGGTAGCAAAGACACTTCTAAACAGGGCTGGTGCGGCATCGATGATCGATGCCTTACAGCCCAATACCAGGAAGCAATTGATGGAGCAGCTAGAGGAGGAACGAGGCGAGCTGCAGGCCAAAACGAAGAAGGATAGTGAGGAATTGATGAGGATGCACAATCATCGATGCGACGAGCTGGCGCGGTCCTTGAAAACTACAGGATTGAGGTGTCCTGGTTGTGGCCAGCGTTCGAAGAATATTCGGTTCATCGATAAGAGTCCCGATGCTAAATCCTATTTCATTTGTAAAGCATGTGGTCGATCTTTTCGACCAGGGGATTCGGGCTAAGTCCCGATAAGTCGGGAAATCGGAAAAGTGGAGGCTAGTACCCATGTGGACGGTTACCGCGTTAATCAGGCCCTAAACGGTCTCTCGCTATTAATTTTGTCTCGGACCAGAGGAGTGGCCCTGTCGATGCAGCCTTTTCAGTCGCCATGTGGCGAATAGCACGGATCGAAATCGTCACGATTGTGACAGCCACGTGTGGGAGGGCGGAGTCTTAAGTTCGGATTTTTGTCCAGCTTTCTCCACTCAGGGCATATTTGTTGGTACACAGAGTGAGACAGAGTGCACCTGAAATAGAGGCCACCGATTCTTTCCTTCAGCGCTGCCTTTTCAGGCAAAAGCGCACCGAGCGTTCGGCCGATGTTTGCGTTAAAGGAAGGGCGATTTCGTCCATTTTCGGTGATTACCCAGGGAATCATAAAAGCGTGCAGTTCTGAGGATTCCAAGACGATCGTTCTACCGGTATTGCGATCGTAGATTTCCACATGTGCTATTGGAAAATCATCCGTCCAGGAGGATTGAAAGTGAGCGTCGACTGCTTTTCCAATTGCGCTGGCGCTCCGAAACCGACCAATGAACAAATCTCTTTGTGGCGGAAGAATGGAGCTTGTCCGACCCTCGAAATACTCATCGAATGCGGGCTCTGCGTTCTGATCCAGCCAGTTCTGGGTTATGCCGAGATCGGAGAAGGATAAGGGCCCCTCACTACGCGTGTCCACTGCGACTAAAAACGCCGTTACTTGCTCGTCGGGAATTTCCATGTTCCCCGCGACATATTTCCCATTCTTTCTCTCGACGCGGACCCATGTTGTTTCCACAGGACCAAACATCCTTGCTTCAGTGGTGTGAATTACGATCAGAAGGTGCCGGGCTTCAGGCAACTTTGCGCAACCGAAAAAAAAGATGCAGAACAGCCACGCTGATATCTTAGCAGCCATGTCGCGAATAGTACCATGCGTGACCAGTGGCTTGAGCTAATTGCCCGGCAAAATGGCTCCCCTACCAGTAACCGCTACACAGATGCCCGGCTAGGTCCTGGTAAGTCGCGAAACCGGACATCTCTAACAATGTCGGCTGTGTCAGGTGAATTGGCAACCGCAGCAGAAACAGGGAAAGGTTTTTGCTCAAGCTGTGAATGGCGCGCTGTGCGGTTCCCTTGCTCAGTCCTGTCTCGCGGCACAGTAAGAATTGGTGTGCAAGGGCAATGATTAGGGAACTAAACCAGCTGAGGTGTCGGGGAAGGGCGAGCCGAGTTTTTTGCGGAGTTCGACCCAGTCGTTTTCTGGAATGGCGAGAAATATTTGGACAATTTTGGGATCGAATTGCGTGCCGGCGCATCGCCAAATTTCCTCGCGGACTTGAGACATAGGAAGAGCATTGCGATAGGGCCAGTCGCTCAGCATGGCGTCGAGGGCATTGGCGACGGAGAGGATGCGTGCGGCGAGAGGAATCTGTTCGCCGCGCAGTCCACGCGGATAGCCCGTCCCGTCCAAGAACTCATGGTGGGCGAGGACGATGTCGGCGGCATCACGCAGAAAGGGAATGCGTTGGAGCGTGTTGTAGCCAATTTCACAGTGGGACCGCATGACCTTCTTTTCGTCGTCGGCGAGCGCGCTTGGCTTGTAAAGAATCGCATCCGGGATGGCTATCTTGCCTATGTCATGAAGAAAGGAGGCGCGAGCCAGAACTTCCGGCAGGTTGCTGGGAAGGGAAAGGCGTTTGCCAATGGAAATGGCAAAGGCCATGACGCGCTGGGAATGGCCCTCCGTTTCCACGTTTCTAAGACCAAGACAGCCGCCAAAAGCTTCGAGGACGTTGTCGTAGGCCTGTTCGAGCTTGGCGTGAACGTCGGTCAATCCGGCGGTTTCCTTTTCCGCTCTACGCACGATGGCGTATCTCCCGAGCGTGGATTATATTGAAGTCTCGTCTATCCAGGATGCTTCGCCCAAAAACCATGCTATACGATTGTGGGCAAGCTAGGACACGTTTTCTGCGAATAGAAGGCTCGATAAACGGACTGTCTGATTATCTCTGAGGGCGAAAGGAATGCGCAATTTGTGGGTCAGGTCCTGGTAAGTCGCCTAACCGGACATGTGGTTTTCATGCCGAATATTCCCTGCCAAGCTGGATGCCCCAATCGCCGTACTCACCAGCGGGATCCTTCGAGCAATTCGCATCCTCTTATCTCCCCTTGCCCTACCTCTACCTCCCTGTGCACTCTGCCCCTTTCTTTTCTTCTCTTTGTCCGACGCTACATGCTTCTTTTTTTCCGAAACGCGCAGTTTTTAGATTTTCTGTCCGCTCTTGAAAATCTCGGCCACCTGCACCCAATCTCCACTTCCGGCCAGTTGCCCCGGCGTATTCCACGCCGTACCTTTCTCCATGAAGCCTGATTGTTGAAGCGGCACCGACGCACATGAGATTGCACCCAACTCGAACGAATCTCGCACCGAGCGCACTCGGTCGCCAATCCAGCACCTGTGTTTTAGATTCTTCGCGTTCCCTTCCTTTCATCGCCCCGTTGAGGCCTCGTTGGAGCCCCGTTGTTTTTCAACGGAAAATGCCCTCTATCTCCTTTCCCATCCTTCTGTTACGAGACTCTTTCCTTCACAACGACAGGGGTACACCCCTCCCCCACCGATCCTTGGGAGCGCCAGCGACGTCAGGAACCTCGTTCAATTCCCTTAACTTCTTTGCTTTGATATTCTTGCGCACTCTTTTGCACGACGGATTTTCGCAACCGCTTTTGTTTCAACTGCTTCCACACTCTTTCGCAAAAACCACCGGGGGTAGGTACCCCTATCCCACTGGAAAAAATCTCAACTTGAGGACGATCATGAACCACCAATCTACTGCCTCTCCCCGCTCCAACGACTCCACTCGTTGCCGCCATCGCACCTTCGAGGGTCGTCGCTGCCGCCTGAACGCCTCCGACCCCGCCATCGGCCTCTGCAACAAGCACCTCGCCGCTCGCGACCAGCGCATCGAGGACGCCGACATCGTTCTCTCCCTCACCGGAGAGCTCGCCTGCTTCAGCGACCCCAAGCGAATCAATGTATTCCTCTCCCGTTTGTTGCTTTTGCTTGCGCAGGGACGCATTTCGCCGCGCCAGGCGGGCGTCATGGCCTACATCAGCAGCTTGCATCTGCGAACTCTGGAAGCCATCGAGCGCGACAACATCCGCGACGCCACCGCCGAGCCGCGCATCATCCTCGACGGCCCTCGCCCTCAACGCGACTAGCAGAGGAACCCTTATGACCACCGACAACCATCATAAGAGCACCCTTCGATCCCGCCCCCGTGTGTTTGCCTTGTCTCAGGAAGGGCCTGCGCGGCTTGTGGATCTGGGGGAATATCTATGCGAGGTTCGCGCGAAGCAGTATTGCAGGCTCGAGAAATTGAAGTCATTTGATGAATTTCTCGAAAACGTTTCTCCGAATCGCGCCGCAAGGCTTATTACCTGATGGCGATACACGACGAGAACTTGAAGCGAGCCCCGAAGCAGCAACCTCGGGAAGTAGGCTGGAGCAAGGCCGTCGAACTGGTCAAGGTAGCGCGGCGCGACGGAGAACACTTTGACTGTGCAACCTGGTTGCACAAGGCCAGGGAGCTGCCAAAGGAGGGATTCAAGGGAGCGGTAGAGCGTCATCTCACAGGCAAGGAAACGGAACCATGGGAAATCATCTATTTCAAGATTTACAAGAGCCAGTTGCCAGTGGTTGAGCAAGCCCTGGAGACGGCTGCCTTGATGCTGGGGAGCGACAAATCGCGCGGGTATTGCTTGGAAATGATCTGCGCCGATTTTCTGGCAGGCGCGAACATTGGAGACACTCATTCATAGAACTGATTATGCAGAATTCAGAGAACCCGATATGTCCACGCCGCAAACGACCACGGCTCAGATTAGATCCCGTAGATTACAATGTCCTTCGAAAGCGAGTGTTGGAGCGAGATGGTTGGCGCTGTCAAGAGTGCGGCTCCATCAAAGACTTGCAGGTCCATCACTTGAAACCTAGGGGTCAACTAGGTGGCGATGTGATGCATAACTTGATTACGCTCTGTATCAGCTGCCACGCGAGATTTCACCGACGTCGGTTGCAGGGACTTCGATCGACAGAGTGGCTGAGGGGTTGAACGCAGCGGTCTTGAAAAATGAAATCGCAGGTTTGCTATCTGGTAGAAAACTCAACTAAATCCCTTTGCCAGCTGCCAGATAGCAGCACTTTCCATTTTTTGGATTTATTCTGTTTTTGCTCGTTTTGTGCCAGCTTTAGTGACAATTTGGTGACAGTGCGGGGGTTCAACCTCTCGCGCACATGAGTGTCACAGGCTCATGACTTAAAGTTCCTCGTCAACGTTCCGTTCACTGCCACTCTCACGCGGAAGATTCTACAGCTCGGTGGTACTTCTGCATCGATGGGGGAAGCGGCGTCGGCGCGGACAGTCAATTTCGGCCTAGAATGGCCTGCGATCCACCAAGAAATGCTGCGCTTGATCTCTTAGTTGGGGAATTAGAATTCTCTCTACCTCCTGCCGGTATGAAACCCGGGGCACTTCACCAGCAGAAATTCATTCGTTGCGTGTCTGAGTTACTGCACTGTGAGCGTCAACTTCTGTATGCGCGTCAAATTGCCGGATGTCCCCGTCACCGTCAGCGTATAGGTGCCGGGAGGAGTCCCGTTATTCCCGGGGGGAGGCGTGGTCGAGGACCCACCATCGCCGCAGCCGTTCATGACCACGATCGCCGTTGCCAACAGCAAAAGAGGCGGTGTCAAAGCCAGTCGAGGGGCCAAAGCGTACCCTTCTCTCCGCTTGAGGCATCGCACCAGTAGCGGCACAAGCAGCATCGTCAGAACCCAGAGAACCGACAAGTGATTCCACGGCGTCCTGAGCCTGGAAAAGGGCGCTGGGGGAATCAGGAGCGCGTTCGCCTTGGTGCTCACGCTAATCGTCACTGCAGCGGGCCCCGTGCTCGTCACCGTCTCCGGAGAGGGTGAACCGGTACACGTGGAATTGGAAGGCGCTCCCGTACAGCTCACCGTCACCATGAGCTGATCTGGGGCCGCACCGCCTACCAGCGAGAGTTGGAGAGCGTAGTTGGCCGTCTGCCCGGCAGTCACCGTCGCAGAGGTCGAACCTCCCGCGACCACTCCGATGGAGAAATCGAGTATGGTTACATTGACGTTCATCGAGGTGCTGGCGGCAAACCCTGCCGAAGGAGAGGGAACATAGAAAGCGGTGATCGGGCGTACTCCCGCCGGTATTGCATTAGTTGCAAACACAGCGTGGCCCGCGTTATCGAGTGCAACGCCTCCAACAAGCGTGCTGCCATCGGAGAAAGACACGAAGCCTGCTGGGACCGTCGAGCTGGAGGGATTCGTGCTCACGGCAGCGGTGAACGTCACTGTATCACCAAAGGTTGCTGAATTAACGTCCGCAGCAAGGGTCGTGCTCGTCGATGTTCCCAGTTCCTCGAAGAAATAGGCACTAATACCTCCAATGACGGGACTGCTTGCCTGCATAACCGAGGTGGCTTCTTCTCCATCTGTTGCAAAGGCATACAGAGTGTGGGTGCCGACCGAGAGCCCTGCAGCCGTGCCTGTGAAGCTGCCCAGCGCACCGGAGGGCACGCCTTGGCTCCACGGCCCCTCGAAGGTGTCGAATTGGAAGTACAGATTCGTCACCGGCAAGGGCACGCTGTTGGTAGCAGTGAATTGAAATGCCTGCGCCGCACTGGTGGTCATATTCCCGGGAATCGGGGAGATCACGGTATTTAGCGGACTTGGCTGTACTTGAGCCTCGGTAATCACCATCGTGTTGATGTCCGTCGCCACGTAAGCCTTGCCGGTCACGGGGTTCACGGCCACGTCCACGGCTTGAACTGCCGCGCCGATACCGACTGTGGTGGTCGTATTGGTGGCCCCGTCGATCACGGTTAGGCTGCCCGGGAAGCTGTCATTGCCCAGGTTCGTCACATAAATCTTGTTGGTTACCGGATTCACGGCCACGTCTACCGGGTTACGGCCGACAGCGACGTTCGTAGTGTTATCTGAAGCTCCGTCGATCACGGTTACGCTGCCCGGATTGGAATTGAAGGAAAAGCCCTCGTTCACCACGTAAATCTTGTTGGTTACCGGATTCACGGCCACGGCTCCCGGGACATTGCCGACGGGGACGGTCGCGGTGACACTCTGCGCATGCCCAGCCAGCGGCCAAAGCGCAAGGAGAGAGATCACGCTGGTGAGCTGCGTCACCCAAGATGCCGACCTCAGGCGCAGGCAGAGGCGGTCCACGGTAGGTTTAGAAGATTGCTTAATAAGGTTCATCGCTCTCCCTGCGCTAGCCGGAGAGATTTACGCTCTTGTCTTCAATTCAAAAGTCCGAGAGGGAGCCTGGCCATCCCGTAAGTCAGCTCTCGGAGGTAGCAGCAAGCTTATCATCTAACTCATAAACTGAAAATAGTTGGGGAACGTCGTGATCTACGCAGTTGTGGGTACGGAGGGCGAAGTGGAATCCATGAACGTGCTCTAGGGAACTCCCTCTTTGCACGAGGCGGTGCGGGTTTTAAAGCAATACCGCTACGAACCCAGACGCGGAAGACGGCCAGCCTGTTCGGGCATGCGTTCCTGTCGCCACCCGCTTCCAGTTTGAACCGTTAATCTATTATTGAGAGGTGCACTGGCCTGGGGGAAGTCGTCTCCACTCGGCCTCTGCGCGCGCCCAGTCGAGTAGAACGTGACCCACGCCCTGCTCTCGGGTTATCCCGTTCTTCAGTATCCAATTCCAGTAATCGCAGACAAATGAAGAATCTTCTGTCACAGGTTGCAGATATCTCGCCGCATCGATCGGAAGATCCGACAAGATCGGCGGATCGGAAGTTTGTGATTGCGAAGTGGGGTAGAACATTCGGATTAAAGATCCGCTGACGGACGACGGGAGACGCAAATATTGTCTAAAGGTTTGTCTCTCCCCTTCACACAGCGCCTCCGTTAGTCCTATTTCCCTCCCCAAGCCCAGGTCCGAAGCGATCTGCAGGGTTTCAACGAAGAAACCGCCCTCTGCAGTGGTTTCAGGGGCAATATTGTCAAAGCTGAGCAAGCCCAAAGTACTGCCCCAAATACTGCCCGCAATATTGTCAAGGTCGCCTGCGACTAAGTGGGATGGAGCATCATCTGGTTCACTCTCCATGAGAAGCCAGCCCGTCGACGAAAGCGGTAGATTGGTGCTTTCGTGAGTGAGCAAACCCCTGGCCAATGAGAGTTCATGAGGGTCAGATGTGAGAACGCCCAGCAGCATCCTCATAGAAATCTCTGCATTAATATAATCCGTTGCAACCGGCAGTCCAGCCCAAGGACTGGGCATCCAGAGAGCAGTGTTGAGAATGAGGCCGCCGCTCCCGTCATCCACGTACTCATCTTCGTATGACTTGGCGACACTTACTACTTGGTCCCGCCAATCAGCCACGAGCTTTGGGTCGGCGATCCAGGGTTGCTGTTTCGCCAGGAGCAAGAAACGGAGAAATGGCAACAGTATGCCAGCTGTCTGCTCTGCGTGCCAGATGGACGACAATGGAGAATTGAGAGGATACAAACCAGGAATCGGAAGTCCGGCCCCCCTATTCCGGATTCTCCCCAATGTTCCACCATATATCAAAGGCTGCGCCGATATGAAATCGAGGTCATCTTCACTAGACACTGAATACGACTGCCAAACGGTTCCGTTGAGCTCAAAACTCAGCACGAGGTCACCTGAAGAGGACTGCGAAATTCGCAAGTAGTCCGTGTCACTTGATGGTCCCGGCCAAAGAGTCTGTGCGTAAAGCGATATCTTGCCGTTGGCCGCCGGCACCTTGATGAAGTGCCCAAGCATTCCTTTGGAAGTGGGCCAACCCGTTGCGATTCTTTGTGAGACAGAAACTGCTGGTTCGGCTTCGAGTACGCTAGGGTCTATTACGTCGGGAACCTGCACGGTCTGCTTGATGCCGAGGACAGTGGTGCCGCTCTGTATGAACGAATTGATATATTTTAAATTCCCTGTAGCCTCGTAGGCCACCAGAAGGGATTCCAGATAATAGCGAGTCCCCCATACTACCTCTCCTTGAGCGTTGCTACTAGGATGCTGCGTTGTCTCGTCTAAGAGCGTTGCCACCGCATCATCATAGTGCTGAAGAACATCGCCTGATTGCAGAGCAGGCTGCGCAGACACCTCCGAGCATCCACTCACGAATGTCGTCGGCCGGGGGGGGGCTGCCTTCAGGATCTGCAAGCCGCGGGGATCCGAGGGCACGCTGGAACATCCGATGCCCATGAAGATCAGGGCGAGCAATAAGGTTAGATTAAGAAGTAGGGTTGCTAATGGAGCTCGTGCTTCTTGGAAACGCCGCTTGGCCACCTCACCTCCTCAGGGAGAAAAGAGGTGCGCAATATATCCCATGGAAAAAGGATGGGTCAATACCGTCGAACGGGTTAGTCGTGGCGGGTGGCTTTGCTGACAAGTACGAGGAATCTTACTGCTGTTATTCTGCGTCGGGAGATTCCTAAGGACAGAAAATTAAGGCGCAATTTCCTTGATCATGGAACGGATGGCCGCCGCGCCATCCACACACATTCATGCGCGAAGCTCATCCAACTCTCAGCACAACCAGGGCCAGTCTTTCAGAGGTCCACTCGTCCAAGTAATTTATCACATGAGGTCAGAATACGACTCTGGTCCTGGTAAAACAGCTCCGGCAATTCAAGTTGTCGGCTAAATTCTTTCGGCCGAAATTTCAAGCCTAAACTGTTTATTGGGAAGATCTAATGTTCGTACACGATCAGTTGTGACATCCTGGTCGATGTAGATGGCGCACATCGTGTTCGAGACGTGGTACAGGTGATTTCGTTTGTTGTGTGGACACCCGTCCAAAATGCCTGCCAATACACTCCATCGAATACTCTCAGGGCCGTAGCCATAGTCGTGCCAAACGATTATGGAAGACTTATCTCGGAGAACTCCGAAGACATTCCGAGTGTCTGTCCGAACGGACTGGTACGAGTGGTCACCATCAATGAAGATTAGATCAAATTTGCGGTTCAGCTTCGAGTAGTCGAAGGACTGCGAGTTATGGCCAATATGTTCAACATTGCTGAACTGTTTGGAAAAAAAGTTATGATTGGCTATGAACTCAGTCGACATGTCCATTTCCTTCATCTCTTGAGGAGACAAGCTTAAGGACACACATTCGGCTCCGGTTGAGGCAACATTACTTACGCTTTCACCGCGCCATGTTCCTATCTCCAGAAAGCTACAGCGTGGGAAACGTCGAGCTAAGCCCTTCAGCAATGCTAGATCGGTGGGAAGAGATGTGCCTTCAAGAAAGCTGTATGGCTGGATGGTTTCCTTTAGGTTGGGTATTAGAGTCAGGAGATCAACGGTAGGCAGACCATTAGGCAAGCTGTATTTCTGAGACACATTTTTCTTAGCCGGTGCATCCGCGAGGTATGACCGATTGAGAATCTGACTGCTCAAGAGTACGCTAGGATCCTTTACAATTAGTCCGAATAAGGTAATTAACTTGCTCATTATTTTCGTCTGGCTCCTTAAGCGTTATGCACAATCGTATACAGGAAAACTGTGTGTGTGGAACTGCGCGCGGCCGGGGGGAAGAGCCAAGCGATACCGCTGTTTCGCCACCACAGGTGAGTGTCGATCCCGTTTGCGGACGTGATGCTCTTCCGGGGAAGCTCGGAGAACATTCGCTCGGACAATACTTTTCGCACACTTCAGGAGAGCTAGGTCTGGCTGGCAAAAGAGTGACGGAGGCAGCCGCGAAGAGTAACGGCGATGGAGCGAACTCGGCGGGACGACCAGAAAGGAGAACTGCAGAAGCCAATGCGAGAAACAGCTAATCGTGGCCTGCGGCTTTTTGCAAGTGAGCGTCGGCAATTGTCTTGTTGACACTCTGCGATGAAGCGTTTACTGGGAAGGAATATTCGGGCACAATCTCCTTGATCTTGGCACGAATGGGCGCCGCCCCATCAATACTCATCGAGGCTCGCAGTTCTTCCAACTGACGAGACAACCCAGTCCAGTCTTTCAGTGGACCACTTGTTCTCCTAATCTTGTCACAAGAGGTGTGGAATACCTTCTCGTCGCAGTAGAAGAGTTCCTCGACGAGTTTTTCCCCCTCGCGCAGCCCCGTGAACTGAATTTCTATTTCGTGCTCGAACTTGCCAGTAAGGCGTATTAGATTGCGGGCCAGATCCAATATTCGTATGGGCTCTCCCATGTCCAAAACAAGAATGTCACCATGATTCCCGATCGCGAAGGCTTGCAAGACCAATGCCACCGCTTCACGCGTGACCATGAAGAAACGTCTGATGTCAGGATGTGTGATTGTCAATGGCTGGTGATTCCGAAGCTGCTGTTTCAACACTGGAATAACACTACCGCTGGAACCCAGCACATTTCCGAAGCGCACAGAGACGCAGCGCATACCGTTCGGCGGTCTAGACGAAAGGATTAATTCGCAGATTCGTTTAGTTGCGCCCATCACGCTCGTCGGGTTCACGGCTTTGTCCGAGGAAATCAACACAAAGCTCTTGCAGCCCAATTCGTCAGCCAGATCTAACAGGCCGAGGAGGGCGAATACGTTGTTAGTAACCGCCTCTTGCACATTGGATTCCATCATCGGCACGTGCTTGTAGGCAGCGGCATGAAAAATGATCTCGGGGCAAAATTTCGATAGCACGTAGCCCATGCGCCCCAGGTCATTTATGTCAGCAACACAGAAAGTGACCTGAGAATCATTTCGCTTCGTGTTAAGTTCCAGGCGGAGAAAAAAGAGCCCAGTTTCGCTCTGATCTAAACAGATCAACCGGGAAGGACTGTAATCGAGAATCTGACGACACAACTCCGACCCAATTGAACCTGCCGCCCCCGTCACGACTACCGTTCGACCAACAATCTCTCTGCGGACGGCATCCAGGTCAATGTGAGCAGGCTCCCGCCCAAGCAGATCCTCCAGTTTAACTTCGCGTAGCTGGTTAAAGATAACTTCTCCCGCGATAATGTCCTTGAGCGCGGGCACTGTGCGAAAGCTAATGTTCGCATGATTGCAGATTTCAACGAACCTGCGCATTTGGATTCCAGTGGCTGAAGGCACGGCGATGAGTACTTCGTCCACAGGGTCGGAAGCGAGCACGTCTGGAAGCTGATCAACCGTACCGAGCACTCGAACATTGTGGACCCGCATGCCTAGCTTGGACCGATCGTCGTCCAAGCAGCCCACCGCCAAGTAGCCGCTTCCCGTCTTGCGGATTTCACGGAGAATCGTTTGCGCCGCAGATCCAGCTCCAATAAGTATTACTCTCTTGCACGAGGAGATGTCTTCGCGGACTGATTCAGCGAGCAGACGAAAGAACAAACGCACGCCAACCAGAAACCCTGCCGTCAGCAAGGCCTCCAAAATATATACCGTGCGAGGAAAAGCAGTAAGTCCCAGCAGATAGCGTGTGACGACCCAGAAAAGCACCGAACCTGTTCCAACGGCTTTGAGGACGTCTATTCCGTCCCTAATACCCACATATTGCCACCAGCCACGGAGCAGTCCGAAATAGGCCATCGCCGTGAGCCTGACGAAGACTAGAATCAGACCTGCAGAAAATAGAGTGGAGCGTTGAGGTAGGGCGAAATCAAACCGCAGCAACCAAGCTATTACAAGAGAACAAGAGACGAGGAAGGCCTGGAAGACGCCGATAAACCAGGGTCTGTATCGCAAAAGCATTTGCGGCATGATGCGGGTCGTGTTTTTCATATCTGAAAATTATGGGTCAAATTAAGGTGTCTGAGCGAACCCGGCAGTCCGCCAATTTTTGGCGTGGCTCGCTGAGACCTCTCCCTAAACTCCTAGGCTTGCACTGATCGCACTTTAACTTTTCTTAGCCGCGAGGCTGCTATAATTCTCATAACTTCTGATAGCAAAACCGATTCTGAGGCTCACACCCCCGAAGCACGACGCCATAGAGGGTACAAAACCCTATATTAAGTTGCAACTATCTCTTTGTGTCTTGGTGTCTTGCGGTGTAATCCTTCGTCATCTCTAGGTTGTAGCCGACACCGAACTCGAAGCGGAGCAGCCAACTCAAGACACTAGGGAGTTGAAGACTAGCGCCGCCTGGAAACGCAAATGAACAGGGGCCGACCGTGGAACACGGACTGCGGCGAACGAGTAAAGCATCCAGGTCTCACGAACGACTTGTCCCCCAGAACTAGTCCAAGCAGTCGAGCGGTGCCACAGATGGGCATTGCCGGAATTTCAGGTAGGTCGACGCGAACATGCACCATAATCGAAGAAGGATACTCCTCTCTAGTTTGCCGCGTCGGCCCGAACGAATATCGGGCGCCTCGCAAAGAAGTTACGAATAACGTTAATTGTAATCTGTACTTCCTCGGCAGTCGTCTCGGCACTCATGGGAAGCGAAATAACCTCCTTGCAAATTTTTTCGGTCTCGAGTAATCCGGGATCTTCCAGGGCGAGGCCCTTGTGTTCCCACATCGGCTTGGGCCAATGAACGAGGGTCTCTACGCCTTCATCTTTCAAGCGCGAGCGCAGCTCGTCGCGGTGCTCGGTTCGAATCACATAGTTCTGATAGCTATCGAAGTACTGATCTCCAGCAAAATGGGGTAAGTGGAGACCTTCAATCCCTTCCAGGCCTTCGCGATAGAGATTAGCGATCGTCCTTCGATGCTCGATCCAAGAGGGCAGATGGCGCAACTTGACGTCGAGAACTGCAGCCTGGACGTTGTCCAACAAAGCGGTATATCCATGATAGTGGAATTCGCCGGTTTGACGGTCCTCGCCGTTAAATCGCACAAGAGTTGCAAATCGGGCAACTTCGGGATCGTCAGTTGTGACTGCCCCGCCATCTCCCAATCCTCCCAAAGACTTGAAAGGATAAAAACTGAAGCATCCCGTTAAACCAAACGAGCCTGCCCGTTTGCCTCGGAATGTGGCGCCGAGAGCCTGGGCTGCGTCTTCGATGACGGCAAGCCCGCGTTTCTTCGCAATAGCCGTTATTCCGTCCATGTCACACACTCGGCCGTTGAGATGGACAGGAATAACGGCTTTGGTACTGGGTGTGACCGCGGCCTCGAACTTATCGGGGGCCATGTTGTAGTCGTCACGGACATCAATGAGAACTGGTTTGGCGCCCGTGTGAACGATAGCCGATACCGTGGCTACAAATGTGTGACCAACAGTAATGACCTCGTCTCCAGGTCCAACTCCCGCCGCGAGCAAAGAAAAGTACAACGCGTGATAGCAACTATTGACTCCAACTGCATACTTAACGCCAACAAACGCGGCAAGATTTTTTTCGAAATCACGCAATTGCTGACGTAAGACCAAATCACCCTTCGCGAGAGTATCCATTATCGCAAAATCGACTTCGCGCTTAATTCTGCGGTAATGCTCGCGAGGATTTATAAACGGCACGCGGTATAACAAAGACTTATCCTCCTCTTGACCTATAGAAATCGACCGGATATCGCGTTCGTAGACTTAAGCTCTGGACACAGCGGTCACCGCGCGAGCCTTCTCCACGATCGAACGGATCGCACTTGCAATAGAATCCGCTGACAGTCCATGTTGCGCCAGAAGGTACGCCTGTGCTCCGGCTATGGACATAAAGGCCGAAGGAAGACCAAATCGCTTAAAAGGTACCTGTACCTCGCTGGATTCGGCCAGTAGCTCGGCCACAGCGCCTCCAAGGCCACCAATCACACTGTGTTCCTCAAGAGTGAAAATTGCCCCGGTCTCATGCGCAGCCACTAGGACGGCGTCAGCATCGAGCGGTTTCACGGTATGCATACTCAGCAACCGCGTTTGTAAACCCGCGCGATGAAGTGAGTCGGCCACTTGGACTGCTGTTCCCAGTAGCCCGCCCGTGGAAATAAGAGTAAGGTCCTTCCCGTCGCGAACTTGGATGGCCTTACCTAGCCGAAAGTCAATTTCTCCGCAATGGACGCTTGACTCGCCCGCGCGGCCCAAGCGCAAATAACAAGGACCTGGATGCGCAGCGACTGCTTGTGTGGCAGCCTCAGCTTCGGCAGGATCGCCGGGAGCGACCACAACCATTCGAGGAAGCGACCGCATGATTGCTAAGTCTTCCGTCGCATGATGAGTCGAACCTAAAGATCCGTAGGAGAGTCCGCCTCCTACCGCAACGATCTTCACATTGGCGTTGTGGTAGCAGACGTCATTTCGCACCTGCTCGAGGCATCGCAGAATCGGGAAGTTAGCGATCGAGTAGGTAAAAACGACTTTTCCACTAAGGGCCATGCCGACAGCGAGGCTGGTCATATTTTGCTCAGCCACGCCAGCATTGAGGAACCGCTCAGGAAATCGCTGAGCAAATTCCTCGACAACTCCAAAGCCCAAATCCCCTACGATTAGATTGACCCGGTCATCTTTTTCGGCCAAGGTCATTAATGTGCGAAAGAAGGCACCTCTCATTCCCCATCTCCCAACTCAGCTAGAGCCTTAGCCAACTCGTCGCGATCTGGCGCGCGGTAGTGCCATAAGAGTTTGTTCTCCATGAAGCTGACGCCTTTGCCCTTCACGGTGTGGGCAATGATACAGGTCGGTTTTCCCGGCCCAAAAGGAACGTTCGTCAGGACTCGCTCGATTTGTTCAAGATTGTGACCGTCGATTTCTCGCACCGCCCAACCAAAGGCTTGCCACTTTGCCGCGAACGGCTCCAGGTCGAGGACCTCTTTCACCGTGCCGATGCTCTGAATCTTATTGTAGTCTATGATTACGATGAGGTTGTCAAGCCGATGATGAGGCGCAAAGAGAGCCGCCTCCCAAATCGAGCCTTCATCGCATTCGCCGTCGCTCAACAGCGCGAACACTCGATAAGCGTTTCCGCTACGCTTCCCAGCAAGGGCCATTCCAGTCGCGATTGGCAAGCCATGACCTAATGAACCAGTGGACACTTCCACGCCCGGTATGCCCAGGTGGGTAGCATGCCCAGCTAGGCGTGAGCCATCTTGGTAAAAATCGTCGAGCCAGGTCACCGGAAAGAAGCCACGCTCCGCCAAAACAACATAGAGCGCAGCGCAGGCATGTCCTTTGCTAAGGATGAAACGATCTCGCTCCGGCCAGTCGGGGCGATCTGGATCGATTTTCAGGATCTTGGTGTAAAGCACCGCAAGCAAATCCGCCATGGAGAATGCCGAACCAACATGGGAACTCCTAGCCGCGTTAATCATGTGAAGGGTCTTCACACGGATCCGTTTGGCAAGGAACTTCGCATTGTCATGGCACCCATTCTTGGACGGCATACCTAGTTCCTCAGTTCAGCCTTGTGCGACGAGGTATAGAAGTGAAATTTCCAGAAACTGACTCCTGAACAGTTCGGGCTCACTCAAGAATCGCGTAACCAATGTATGGGTCCCACTCAAGGCGTTGAATCTTGAGACGGTTTACCTGCAGCGTGTCCAATAGAGCTTTCGTTTCTCCTGGCCAGATCGGGTTATCTAGCTCGTCGAATGCGAGTATCGCACCTTTAGGCATTCTCGGAACGAACTGCTCGAGGGCGATTTTAGTTGGTTCGTAGAGATCAAAATCCAAGAACAACAAACTAACCAGTATGTGATTATTCTGTTGAAGAAATTCCGGAATGGTCTTCGTTGCGTCTCCTCGGATCAACTGTACTTTCGGTATGTGTCCCAGAAATCGATCCTGGTCGTACGCGCGGATCAACTCGAGGAGTTCGTCGTAGCTTGAAGCCTGAAAGTCTCCTTGCTCGGCGACGCCCACTCCCGTCCGATCTTGTTCGCTCACCGAAGGGAATCCATCAAAGGTGTCAAATCCGTAGATGCGCCGCGTCAGGTTTTCCGGTTCAAGTATCGTGCTCAGCTTTGCCCATGCCATCACGCTGAATCCCCGAAATAGGCCGCACTCGACAATCGACCCCTTGACCGGCATGACTAGCTTGAAGATCTCATACATAGCTAGGAAACGCTTCAAGTGTTGCCTGCGTACGTACTTTGGAAAGTTCTCCAGCTTCGTCTCTATACTGTCAGGGCAATTGGCGAAAATTCGCTCGACGGATTGCCCGACTTCTTGCTCTGTTGGTGTTTTGAAAGACCTCATGCGTTTCAACCTTATGTTCATCCTCGACTACGGCTCAGATCGGAAACGCAACCGCGATCTACTTTGTGTCAGACTTGTCAGCATTCCGTCCGAGAACAACAGCGGCCAGGGTTCGCCAGAGAATCTTGCAGTCCAGCCAGAAAGACTGTGTTCTGATATATTCGAGACTGAGTCGCATTTTCTCCGGATGGATTTTCTCGAAGTACTCTTTATCAGGATTCGTGCTGCCGAGCAGAATTCTGCCCTCGTCACGAAAACGCAGAGACGCGCAGTCAGTGATTCCTGGACGAACACTAAGCACGGTCTTTTCGTCTTGCGTGTACAACTCCACAGCCCATGGAACTTGCGGTCTTGGTCCGACTAAGCTCATCTCACCCGTGATCACATTCAAGATCTGGGGCAGTTCATCCAGTTTGTACTTTCTTAGAAGTCGCCCGAAACCTGTCACGCGAGGATCGTCTTCAGGTGTCGAGGCCCCTCCAAGCTTTTCCGCATCTTCCACCATCGTGCGAAACTTGAAGATCCGGAACGGTCTCCCAAAACGGCCGACGCGCGCACCTCGATAGAAAACCGCCCCGGGTGAATCCAGCTTGATGAATACCGAGAGCACGAGTAATAGGGGCGAAAAAACAACCAAGCCAAAAATTGAGAGGATCAAATCTGATACACGCTTGATCATCGGGTGAGATGAGTCTGCAATCCAGAGTTTGCTACTAGTCGACCCAAGTGTCTCGCCCTCGAGGTTCGAGGCCAGACCTGTTCCTGTCCTTCAGCCAGGATTCCAATATCATGCTATTTTTTCCAGTGCTCCAAGCCGTTCCGGTCCATTCGCAGCCATTCTCCAGGAGTCAGCGAAATGCGGCGGTGAATTCTTTCCGCCAAGACTGGCGATGTCTCGGGAGGGACACCGAAACCAGCACCGGCATCGTGTTTCCAACCATAGAAGCTAGACGCAATTCTTTGTCTCTTTTCGATGCTGTTCAGAAGTGTCTTAACGCAACGCAATTAGTGCGCGTGGCTAGCCTCTCAAGAGCAAGATAATCGGTCCGGAAGTGTCGATGGACTCTCAGTGACCCTAATGCTTGTCCCACCGCCCAGCAATACGTCTTCAAGCCGCTGAGCCAAGATACGAACATCGTAATGTGCTTTTGCATATTCGACTCCGTTCCTTCCCATTAAAATTCTCTGTTCGGGCGACAGCGCCATAAGATCCAGAACAGCTTGGGCCAATGCGGCTGGATCCTCGGGTCGGATGCTCAAGCCGGCGCCAGCTCCTTGCACTGGATTATTGGGAGAATTCACAGCGAAAACGACTGGCCGCCCAGATGATAAGTAATCGCAAAGTTTATTAGAACTAATACCATAACGGAGAACCGGCATGTCTCGAATATGCATGATGAAAGCGTCCGCTTCGCCCATAACGTTCCCAACTTGGTCTTTTGGCACAGAAGGTCGAAATTCAACGTTGCGGAGACCCAACGCCTCTGCGCTTTCGATCAGAGGGCGCCTTTCTGGGCCATCCCCCACGATCACAAACTCAACCTCGTTGCTATGCATCTTCTCCAAGGATTTCGCTGCGTGCAGAATGACCTGAACTCCGTGGTATTTCGCAAGCCCTCCCAAGTACATGACTTTAAAAGGCCCGGAGATTTTTCCATCGTATGCCCTCATCTGGTCGTATCGCGTAAAATCGGCACCGTTCGGGATCACGGCCACTTTGCTCTCGGAAATTCCAAGACTAGAAACGTAGGCATCAATGCAAGGAAGCACTGTAAGTATCCGTTCCGACCTCTCAAAGAGAAACTTCTCCAGCTTTCTTAAACTCCATGTGATTGGGCTGTTTTCGGAGAGGGCGCCGACGTCGACGAGTGTTTGCGGCCACAAGTCTCGAACTTCGTAAAAGAACCGCGCCCTTTTCAAACGCGCCAAGGCATAAGCTGCTGTAGCACCGAAGGTGTGAGGGCATGTGCCGATTATGACGTCCGGCTTTTCGGGCAATTTTCTGCCCACTAAAAGGGCTCTCCACGCGTAACTCACCATATTCACTATGCGACGCCAATGATTTCCCCGATAGGGAAACGTCTTCAGCCAAATAAAATTGACGCCACCATGGTTTTCTACGACGAATTTTTCTCCCGATTGAAGACGATCCTCACACAGTTTGTAATGGCTGAAACCCGAAGCAAAGATCGTTACTTTGTGACCTTTAGCCACTAACTGCTTCCCCAGGTCGTAATGGCCCGTAGCCTGACGGTCCGGGGAATCAGCATAGTGATTCAAGATCCAAACATTCATCGAGTCTCCGCGGTGCAAGCGATCTTTTTCCACTGGGACTTCAAAAAGTCTTACGTTTCTTCAGAATGCTGACCATGTGTCCAACGAAGAAAGGAAATAATGCTTGAATAACGAAATAACTACAAGAAAGATGTTTGGACAAGAATCTTCCAAGGGGGGGGACAAGTGGCCCTTGGAAAGTTCTGCAAACCTCGGTTTCTGTACCCACTTGGTAGAGGTCTGCGATCCGACTTGTTGAAACTCCTTTGAACTCCTGACTCCCGGGCTTCGAATACCTCCAGTCAGAAACCAGCAATATTCCTCCCGGCTTGGTGACACGTATCATCTCGGATGCAATCCGCCGGGCTACGTCGTCATCCGTCAGCTGAAGAAACAGCATCGATTCCATAGTTATGTCAAATATGTCATCATTAAACGCAAGATTGGTCGCATCGGTGCATTCAAAGTTAACGAACGAGTTTGTTGTCTTGGCTCGGAATATTCTGTCTTCCTGAATGTCGACCCCGAACAGATTCGAAGGCTTAAACCCTAGCCGCAGGAGAATCCATAAGCTGTCGCCATCCCCGCAGCCGACATCCAGAACATGCGCAGATTGCGTATCGGGATGTATCCACTGCATCGAACGCACAATTGCAGCGTCCCGTGCCAGAGTTTGAAATAAGACCTCCGGATTGTGAAGAAGGCTATTTCTGTCCGCGCCCTTCCGTGCGTTGTACTGCCTATAACACTCTTCAGTTGCGACTCGCAGCGGTCTTATTGAGGCATGAAAGTCGTTTTCTCGCATATTTCCTATTTATGACTGAGAAGAATAGCCCTATTCATTATCATTCCTTCCCCTGAGAAGGTGTAAACCTGATCTGCCATGCCTACCAGCCAATGGAAGGGACACTCAGCGGTGCAGGATCGATCGCCCAGTTCAATGATTTTTTCCCACCAAGCTATCTAACGCAAATATTCCTGGGCCCAAACTTCCGCGATGAATGCACGGCCAATCTCCGAATACGAAATTATAGCTCGGTCCTTCCGGAAAGACTCATAATAATCAAGAAATGCCGCATCATCTAGGATTCCCATATCTGCAAGTAGGCTTTTCCGGAAGGTTTCCTTAATAAGTCGGGAGAATTTGTGTTTAAGCCAATCCTCCTCGGCAGTGATGAAACCCTGTTTGTCGCGTCGCCAGCGAAGCTGTACCGGCAATTCTGGAAAACTCCGTCGTAGGATAAATTTAGACCATCCGCCATTGAGTTTTTGCTTGACCGGCAAGTTTAGTGCGAAATCCACAACGCGGTGGTCCAAGAATGGATGGCGTACCTCTAATGAGTGCGCCATTGAGTTTCTATCCTCATAGCGCGCAAGGGCGGGGATGGAGAATTGGTCTATGTCGGCAATCTGCCTTGCGCGCATATCTGTGGAATCCCAGATTGGCACAAGACTTGGTCGGTACCGGACATAGCCAAATTTATTTCGAGTGTTCCAAGACCGAATATATCGCTTTGCATCTCGCAATCGGAACTGCCAGACAGAGTTGCGATGGATTAGACTGCGGAACAGCTCAGCTATGACTTCAGCATAATGGCCTCCGCGGGCCATCTCCCGAATATAGAAAAAGTAAAACTTTAAATAACCGAGTAAGACTTCGTCCGCACCCTGCCCACTCAATAGAACTGTGACGTCCGTCTCTTTCTTGATCAGTTCGAAAATCTTGTACTGAGCCACAACGCTGAAACTTACGAAGGGCTCGTCCGAATGTAATAGGGTCTCGCGCAGGGCTTCGCGTGCATCAATGCTCTTAAAGACGAGCTTGCGGTTCTTAATCCCTGACTCATTGCTAAGGATATCGATAAATCTGTCCTCGCTAAATCGACTATCCTCGGAAACAACTGAATAGGTCTCAAGAGCGCCGCCAGATAGTTTGTGCGAAGCGAGGGCAATTGTCGACGAATCGAGGCCGCCGCTCAGAAGGACACCTACTTTGACATCGCTGCGAAGTCGGATTTTTATGCTATCTAAAAACAATTCTCGGAATTTTTGCTCACTTGTCTCGAGATCAGTCGCCTCTTCCTCCAGATAATCCCAGTAAGGTTGCTCAGAGACCATCCCGGTGTTCATACAAATCAACAAATTTGTCTTGGGAGGTATTCGTTCGAGTCCATGAAAAAAGGTTTCTCTGGAATAATCAACCAGCCCCTGTGTGAGAAAAGTGGTCATTACATTCGAATTAAGCGCCTTGATTGGTAGGAGGGGAAGAAGCTGTTTGAGCTCGCTCGCGAAGTAGATGCGCTTGTCCGGCGATCGGTACTGGTAGAGCGGCTTGATTGAGAAGCGGTCACGACTCAGAATCACCACCCTTCGCGAAAGGTCGGCAAGAGCGAACGCCCACATCCCATTCAGCTTCTGGAAGCCAGCTTCTCCATAGGCGTCGTACGTGTGCAGGATGACTTCTGTGTCGGTCTCCGTTCGAAACTCATAGCCTTTAACCTCAAGTTCTTTTCGTAGTTCAACAAAATTAAATATCTCGCCATTAAAAGTAATCCATCTACCCTTTCCATCAGTCATTGGTTGATGGCCGGCGGATGAGAGGTCCAATATTGATAGCCTGCGGTTGCCCAAGAAAATATCAAATCGTCCCGCAGAATCGTCAGCGCTTTGCTTCGCGCTTAAACGGAGATCGCCGCAGTCATCGGGGCCGCGATAACGGATCAGATTCGATAATTCGACGAATCGGCTGAAGTCTTGGGAGTCAAAGAAGCGGCAAAGATCAATGGCAACAAAGATTCCACACATGATCTGAAAATTCTCCTAATTGTGTACCGTAATTGTCAGGACAAGGCGTGCTTAGAATTGTCGTTCATTAACTGAGAATATAGTTCGACCAGCTTCCTCTCTTCGTTTTCCCAATTGTAAACACGTCGAGCGGCATCTCGTCCTCGCTGGCCCATTGCCTCGGCTTCTGTTGGCCTTTCGAGAAGCCACCGAATTGCTTGCGCAATAGCAGCAGGCTTGAGTGGATCCACAAGTATCCCGCAATCGTTTTGCTGGATGATACTTCGCCATAGTAGGAAGTCGGATGCCACAACAGGAAGTCCAGCTGACATGTATTCGAACAACTTGTTGGGCTGGGACATCGTGTGGTTCGCGATCGGGTGGTACACAACTAGTCCCAATCTTGATTTTCCAAGCAGCTTACGCACCTCTGAGTGTGATAGCCACCCCAGGCAATCTACCCGGCCCCAGCCTAGCTCGCTCGCCAGTCGTTCCTGGAGTTCAGGTGGGTCAAATGACCCTGCCAGTTGCAGTCGCGCCGGAACGGATTCGCCCAGTAGACCCATCGCCTGAATCATTTCCCGACCCCCTCGAAACTCTGAGATGCCCCCCGCGTAAACTATCTGGCACTCGCGTTGACGATAGGAGGATTCCTCGGCATCAGATAGAGCGTTTAAGTCAGGGAAGTTTTGCACTGTCAACGTATTTTTCTTCGGAAAGGAGCGCGCAATTGCCGGCGTAGCAGCGACGATTGCGTCGAACCGAGCAGCGACAAGTAAATGGATCCATTCCAGAATTCGGGCAATTGGTTGGCGTAACATGGGCATGATCCAAGGCTTGTCCAGAATGTCCTTTGGCACATCCTCATGCACGTCGTACACGACTCGCTTTCCACAAAGCTTTAGTAAGATACCGACCGGAATTAGCTCAGGGTCATGAAAGTGAAATACACTTGCGTTGGTGTCTAAAGCGGACCGAAATATCTGCCACAAAGTCACAGACATTCGCTCCGGCCGCGAGCCAGGAACGGGAACGGCTTTAATCTTCACTCCATCCTTTAGCCCGTCCTCGTCATGAGGAGCGATGATGGTCACAGAATACCCTCTTTCAGCAAGACACTTCGCCTCTCTGTAGAAGATGCGAACATCGAACGGTCGATGAACAGAAGTTAGGAAGCAGACCTTCTTGCTCATAAAACTTGGGAGCTGGGAAGTAGCGTACTTGCGCGCTCCTCTGACGGTTTGCAAAAGCGACAGACCCAACAAGTAACTGTCAAGACCGACGCAAGAAAGGCCCAGTTTGTCTGCTGTACAATATAGGAACTGTTTTCCGCGGCTGCCGGGATGTAACCCAACAGACCCAAAAGCACAGCTTCAGCAGCATACTGTGATTCCAGATCACCTCGAAGAATGGACGCTCTGCGTGCTTTCCAAGTGCGTCTCGCCACCAAAATCAGCCAACTAACAAAGAATAAGAACACAATTAAACCGTATTCCGATGCGATCTCAATCCAAAGATTATGTGGGTCAACATCCCCTTGGGTCGTGAAGGGCCCTTGTCCCGTCAACATCATGTGTTCAAAGTTTGCGGGCCCCACACCTGCACCGTATGATTTTTCCACGAAGACCAAACCATTCCTGAGAAGATTCAGCCTGTCCCCCCCTGAGTCAGCGATCCCCAGGTCATCTGACACGCTTAAGATCTTAACCAAGGATGCTGGAAACACAGCAGTGGACACGAAAAGGGCAACGACCAAACCAGCGATGGGGATTAAGCCGATGAGGAAACGCCGGATGTGAGAAGCACCAAGAACTAACAATAGGACACATTCGAGCAGAAGTGCGAACATTCCGAGGCGACCCATGGTGAACATTGCGAAGACCGGGAGAGAAAGCGTAAGGAAGAGATAGGGTAGTTTGTGCCAACCCCTCGAGGATCGAAAGGACCATATTAAAAAAGGAAAGCACAGGGCAAGGAATGCCGAGTAATTGTTTGGATTCCCGAACGTGCTGAAGACTCTGAGTTCCACAGTCGGCAAATCAAGGTTTTCCTGGTACCCAGGCAAATGTGTCCCGGTTCGGAATTCCCATGAAGCAACTAATGCTGAAGCAACAAAGGCCAGCACCCAGCCGAGTCGCAGCGAATCCAAACCATTCCGCGTTCGAAAAACCAGATTAAGCAGTACCAAAACTGCTAAAATACCGAATGCGACAGCCATAACCTCAAGGAAGCCCGAATCAACATGTAATCCCCAAATTAGTGAAGCCCAAATCAGCGCACACAGTCCCCAACCCAACCAGAGCAGCCCAAAGCGAAAAAACCCTTTACTGACTGAATCGAAATCGAAAAGAAGACGCTTCCCGCTGACAACGAGACAGCCGAACATAAAACCCACGAACAGTCTGAAACCGAACAGCGAGACACCGCCAACTCTTATTGGCAGGAAGTGGGAGCCGAGGGCAGCTGTGACTGGAAAAGCACAAATTGCAGCTTGCATCCAGCGTAAAGTCCTCATTTCTGATTGCATCTCACCCTTCGATAGGTATCGCAAATCTCCTTAGATACAGCAACAGAGGAAAAGTTCTGACTGGCGTACTCCCGCAGCCTGTATTTATTAAAGCGGCTGCGTTCCGCCCAAGCTTGTTTCAGAACCTGTGCAAGCGCCGAGACATTTCCTGGCTCAACGAGAAATCCCACTTCGTCATCGACAAAATCTTCCGGTCCACCGCATCTTGTTGCAATCACCGGCAGACCCGTGGCCAATGCTTCGATAAGAACTACGCCGAACGTCTCGATGTGACTCGCAAGAACAAATACATTGGATCGCCACATGGTTTCTCGAACTTGTTCTCGCGTGAGCAGGCCGGAGAAACAAACGCGATCGGCGATTTTCAAATCACGCGTAAGCTCTTCGAGATCGCCGCGCTCAGGTCCCTCGCCTGCGACCTCCAAGACGATGTCTTCGCGCTCCGAGAAAGCCCTGTGAAATGCCCGGATCAAGATATCTATACCTTTCCGTTGCGTAAGCACCGACACACTCAAGAAACGAAAAGGCTTTTCCTCGATCGGAGTTTCGGGGAGCGAAAAATAATCTACGTTGACCATATTGGGTATCACCCGAATCTCCCGGTCTTGTATAAATCGTTGGAGGTCGCTCCGGAGGCCCTTACTGACTGCTATCACTTCGAAAGCATCTGAAAAAACCTCGCGCGTGAGCCTCTCCTGGTATGCTCGAAATAGATTCCGTCTATAGGCTGTTGAATGCTCGGTCAGGACGTAGGGAATGCCGAAGCGCTTCTTGGCTTCTCTCGCGACGGTACCTGCCCAGATCGCATTATGCGCATGGCATAGGTCTGGTCGGCCGAAACGTTTGATGTAGGTTGCCAACAAGCGCATTGCAAGGATCCTCCAGAGGCGGGGACCAAGCTTCCCTAAAGGTACATTCCATCCTTGAACGCGAATTACATTAATTCCATCCTCAGAGTCAGTCGTGGTCTGGAAGAGGCACTTAGTGAATTGCCCAGCATTTAGGGTTCGCCAACTTCTCAAATCGGGATAGACGACACCCACGCGAGCACCCGTAGACTGGACTGCACAAGCTTGTTCCTGGACGTAGATGCCATCTATGGGGCTGTGGAAGCACGGGTATGCTGTCGGGATTACCAGGATATGCAGACGAGATTCTCTGGCTTCTCCCGAGGTGACATCGTCGCTGTCTTCGAAAGGCTTGCCCACCGAATGATAAACTATGGTGCTATTTTAGTCTTCGTGACCCTTTACAGCCAGATAGGCTGCAGATCTGGCAAGGGGCCATGGCTATGGGTTCACTTAGGGGCAAAGATTATGGTACGCAAAGGGCATCACATTGGTCGCTTAACTCTTTTTTTCCATTTTGCAGACAATAGACCTGATAACCGTGTTTTGCTATCAGAGAAAGAACGTCTTCGACGTCATATCCAGCAACTTTGAAGTTTGCCTTCGAGATTTCAACAACCAGAGTCGGACGAAATTGGCGCAACGTTTCATCCGCTCCGCGGAGGACCATTAACTCCGCCCCCTCCACGTCGATTTTTATTAAGTCAACGCGGCAAAGCCCTTCGGTACGAACAACATCGTCCAGTTTCCTCAAAACTACTCGGTCAGAAACAACATCAGTGGATTCCCCTGCAAATAGAGTGGATACCCCCTCATTTAGGGTATGCGCGCGATCGATGTCTCGCTTGACGTAAATGGTAGATTCCATTGGGCAGTCAAACAAACCGTAATTTAGACACTTAATATTCTCAAATCCATTCAGCCGAATGTTTTCCTGTAAATTGTGGAATGCTTGTGGGCTCGGTTCGAAAGCTAACACCGTGCCTTGAACCAACCGCTTAGCCGCGATAAGAGCAATCTCACCTTGGTTTGCCCCTATGTCCAGAAAAATCATCTTCGGAGTGAGAAAAGCTTCAAGGAAGCGTCGGAGTGCGAGGCTATGCGCCCCATGCCAATAAATCAAACTCGATATATATGTCCCGCGGTCGATTCTAAATTTTAAGTCACCATCAAAATCATCTATCAATGTACAGCCATGTTTTGTTGGATAAAAGCGGCGCAGAACTCCTGAAAGTTTGGGAACGCCTGAACGGGACAGTCTGCGCGAGATGCAAGCTACTGTATCTACGATGGCCATAGATAAGCTGCCATTGAACGAATCATCGCCAAAATCTGTTCCCAAAGAGGAGATGGCTGTCCGATGATTTGGAAAGTCACCGCTCCCTTCTCCAAACCTGGATTCCAGATCCTACCTTCAGAGGAGGCCCAGTCGTTATCCTGGAATCCAACTTGCTGCGTTATAGCCCCGGATGGTTTCTTCCTCAGTTGAGTCGAAGTTTCCTTCGCGGAATGCATAGGAACTGCGGATTTTCTCGAAATCCACTAGTAGGACTTTGCTGGCAGGAACGCTGTGTCCTTCACTTCTTGACTCGAGCGCAGAAGCAGACAAGAGATGACTCGGCCGATCCTAGGGTAGCTTATTCGATCAGCGCCCGGGAATTCTTGTCGGATTGAGCTGCCATGCGTAGATGAATGAGAAATCTCGGGGTTGTAGAAAGACTAACGATGCTAAAGACGCTTGAGTCAGCCTGCGATAACAGAGTAGCAGGTAAGTAGCTTCGGCGAAATACACGACGCTCGAGATGATAGCCGATGCTGTCGCACCATAGAAGGGAACGAGAACCAGGTTCATCGGGACCGTGATAAAAAGCCCGGCAAATGAAACGTAACTTCCGAACTCTGGGCGACCCCGCCCACTCAGATCGGCGGCTATAATCTTCGCGAGGATGAAACTTACAGCTCCTGGAAGCAATAGCCAAACCAGTGCGACAGACTTACCGTATTCGGTGCCCAGCAGACGCGGTATGGCGATCGGTGCTGCGGCTGCCATAGCGAGTCCTCCGATAAGGCCACACGTGATTGATAACCTACAAATTCGGGAGGTGCGCGATGTGGCTTCCGCGGTTTGCGAGCTGGCCGTTACAGGCATGAGAACTGTTGCAACGGACTGCGGGACATACCAAAGAAGTTCCGTAAGGCTGTAGGCTACAGCGTAGACCCCCAGGGCACTTGCACCCGCGAAATAGGCCACAATAAAAGCATCCAGCCGATAGTTGAAAAATTGGAGGATATTCCCAAAATAGGCCTTCAGACCGAGGGTAAGCGAGTCCATCATCAGGGCGGGGGAGGGCATAATCGAAGGTAATTGCAGCGGGAGGTAAAGCCAAAGGAGATAACAAGCCACTACTCCTGTCGTTCCAACCAATGTCCACGTGGTCGCCACCAAACCCATCTTAAACACGAGTACGGCAAGGACCGCTCCGAAGGCCATACACAAGCCGTTCAAGAGCCCAGTCCATGAATGCACGAGGAAGCGGCGCTCTCCAAGTAGCATTGATGTCAGAACAGAATAAATCTGTTGGAGGGGGATCCAGACTATGGTTGCCGTAAAAAGCTCTGGAGTAATCGCGAGATATCGCAACACAAACGGCTTGGCTGCAATCAGCAGTGCCACCGCCGCAGTGGACGCGCCCACGGACCATAATAAACTATTCCCCAGAATGCTCTCTACAGAATACTTTCGCTTTCCAAGCAAATAGGAGTTCGCCACTGGCAAGCCTAGACCGATGAAAACGGAGACAGTCATGGGTACGAGGAAGGCGATCTGAATCTTACCTAGGGCTTGAGCTCCTAGGAAGCGGCCTATCACAGCCCAGGCGAATAGGACTAACGGCGCCCGTAAGACCTGCGATCCCAGCACCAAGGCTGTGTTGGCTGAAAAAGTCTGTGACCGCAGGAAAAGTAGTATTCGTTTCAACATTTCCCTTTTGGGAGCCTGGACCATGGATCCTAGCTAAAGTTATTTCATTGTTTCCAAATCGGCGCTATCGACATCGGCAATAATGGAACGTGCAATCAAATCGATCGAGATCACGACGCGGAGACCACTTCTTCGCCGCACCAGGATGCCAGAAAGTCCAGCCAACGGCCCCGTTTTGACGCGCACGCGGCGCCCATTTGTCAGGAATGGGCAGGGTTCGGCCCATGAGCGCTCGGAAAGCCTCGAACGCAAGATTTCCATCTCTGCGTCCGGGAGCGCGGTCGGCTGGCCATTGATGCCGACGAGGCGAACAACGCTGGGAATTTGAAGCACCCGTAGTCGGTCGCCTAGCGCAAAACGCACAAAGACGTATCCAGGGAAGAGTGGCAATTCCAGGCGTATGCGGCGATCTGTCCAACGACGGACGGAACTGTAGAGCGGGAGAAAGTGTTCTACCGCCCTCTCTTCGAGTTGCATTGCGATGCGCTTTTCGTGATTCGAACGAGTATAAGCTGCGTACCAGGCCAGCCCGTGATTCCGCGGTAGCAACGGCACGCCATATTCGCTCTCTGGCTTTACCACTGTTGTAGGAAACGAATTCATTTCCGGTTCTTCGACTCCTTGGCAAGAAGCATCTACAGCTTCGCCCCGTCACTTACAGGGATAATGTGACCTAACCCATTACAATACAACTACTTACAGAAAAGCGTCGGCAACCAAACGCTTTTCTATCGTTCTGCTGTCTCCGGACTGAAGCCGAGCGCTCTCGACCTCAACTGCTCACCGGGTTCTGGTGAAAAGTTGAGAAGCTCGGGCACAACAGTAAAATGTTAGAGTCGGAACCTCACGATTTGTGCCGGCCCCGGAGATAGAACTCAAATAATCGTAACCGAGCAGTAAATTGCGAATCTTCTCTAGCATGTTCCATCGCTTCCATCAAGAAAACTGCCACACTCGCCAAGAACAATGACAGAAGTGTTGTGACTAGTACAAGCAAAGTGCGCGGCGGCCAACTCCTTCGCTCTGGGGGTGTAGCCTTATCCATTTGTTGCACGAAGAGAGTATCTCTGGCCTCATCGATCTTTGCTGCTTCATATTGTTTCGCCAAAAGCTGGAAAAGGGCCTCGTGATACTTCACATCCCGCAGCTTCCTGACGTATTCGAGTCCCGCTGTAGGCACATTTTCGATGGGCACATCGGCTACGGATCTTTTTGAATGGCCCCGTTCCAGCCGGTCGAGTTGAGTACGCAATGTGCCGAGTTCACTCTCGGCCATCACGAGATCGGGGTTCTCGGTGGTGGCAAATGATCGCATCGCTTGCACCTCCACTTCTTTAGCGGCGATCGCGGCACGCAACGAGGTGAGCGAACCAATGATGGCCTTGGACTGGGTGTCGAGCAGGATGAGTCCGGTTTTCTCTTCCGTCTGCTTGAGGGCGACTTCCGCAGTGGCCAGATCGTCGTTTGCCATTCTTACTTCACGTTCAAAGAAGAGCCTTCGTTTGCCCGCTTCAGTCATATTCAACGTTTTCGTAAGTTTCTCCAGCTCTTCTACGTAGCCATTGGCAAGGTCTGCAGCCCGCTGCGGGTTTCGATCTTCTACTGAGACGGAGATCACACCATCCTTGCCGGCGCTTATCTCAGTTAGTTCTGCCAACCGAAGGCGGGCGTCGATGTGCAGCTTCTTGTTATAAACTCTGAGCAGGAAAAAGCGATCGATCAAACCATTGGCCACAGTATCGCTGCGCAGCATGGCAACATAAATATCACCTGGATTCCGCAGGCCCTGGCCCACTAGGGCGGCAAGAGGTCCGAGTTGACTAAGTGCAGCCATCGCCCCCATAGACTGGTTTTGTTGTGGAGGCATGATTTTAGTCTTCGCGGTATAGGTTTTGGGCAGCAAGAAGGCAGTGATAACAGAGAGAACTATACCGACGGCCACAAATTTGATGACGAAAGACTTCCGTTTTGCCAACACGATCAAATACTCGGGAAAGTGAATACCTCCGTCTTGCCCGGCAGTCTCGATAGGCCGAACTTCTTCGGTTACCCTTAATTCCACTTCTGTTTTTTCAACTTGCGTCATATATTTCTAAGCGGTCCCTAGCGGAATATAGTACTGATCCCCCCGGCCGCAAGACCGAGCTGACCCAGTATGGTTGCCCAATCCCGGATTGCTGCCCGAGTGGCAGCTCCATGTGAAATCTTCTGGGGTACGACAATACTATCGCCCGGCATGAGTCTAAGGTTATCAAAACTGTGGCTGATAGACCCATGATGTTGCTGGCGGCTAACGGTGGAGCCATCGGCTCGAATCACAAACTCTCGGCCCTTATCGCCATCCTTCCTTGCCCCACCTGCCAGCCGAAGATAATCAGCCACGGTTTTGCCAGTCCTATAAACAAAAGCGCCGCTGTTATAGACTGAGCCGATTACCCCCACGGTCGCCGGACGGAAAGGAACTAGCAAGTGGTCACCGTCCTCCAGCACCAGTTCAGGCAACGCATCCACTCCGGTGGAAGTAGGCTTTATCTCCAGGATAATCCGTCCCGTGGCCCTCAGCCCTCTCATTCTCTCAACCAGATTCTGCTGCGTATCTGCCTCGGCTTTCGTCGCCGCCGCGTCGCTTGTGTCCCCAATATAGGCGGCAGCAGCGGTGGTGCGCTGAACGCTCCGGTCCAGATCATTCACGTACTCATCCAAACGTTGCTGTTGATCTACACGAGTGGATTCGCGCGTAAACTCTGCCCCATAAACATACGCCATCGGGGTTAGGCCGCCGATTCGGACAACTAAGTGACGCAGCGTTTCTCCCCGTTGGACCTGGAAGACTCCCGCCTGCCTTACCTCGCCTTCGACGCGAACGAACTTGGTCTGCTGACCGACCGGGACCTGAATGTCCGCCTGCGAAAAAATGGTAATCACATCGCCTTGTTGGAGCACCAGGTTCTGTTCTGGATCACCCTCGATGGCCTGGCCTAAATTGAAAGGCAGCAGTTGTGAAGTAAGGTCCTGAGGATTCAAGCGCTGAATCACCGCGTACTGCCAGTTAATATCCGCGGCCACCCGCTTTACATCGTTTTTCAGCTCCGCCTGACCAATGTGTGATTCCGGAGTTTGGGCAGTTACCGCAAGCTGGTTCTGCCGCCTCCAATGTTCATCGGTAACCAGAAAATCTCGTTCAGGGATAAGGTCCCGCACGCGCATTCCCTCGCGCCAGGGGTAGTGGCCGGGCACGGCGACATTTCCTCGCAGAGTCACTGTGTTTTCAAATTTGGAAGATATCGGCAAGAAACGTACAACATCCCCATCGTGCAATTGACGGGCGAGCCCCTCCGGGTCCAGTGGAAATTCATCAGTTTGGCGAATTTGGTGATTCTCAATCCGCTCCACCACGGCATGTCCCCCCCTCGCCGTATTGGTCAAGCCGCCGGCATATGCGACTACTTCCCCGAGCGTGCTCTTGTCACTTAGCTCGTAAATAGCCGGAGTATTTACGCTCCCGGCGAGAGCCACCAGGGAGCCCACCGGCGGAACATAGATGACATCTCCGGCTTCGAGCTTCGCATCCTTGGACTTGTCGCCCTTCGTCATCAAGTCATACAGATCGAAGGTGGTGACAGTCTTGCCGTCACGTTTCAGCTCAATTCGGCGCATCGAGCCGCGATTCGAGGGGCCGCCGGAAGCAAAGAGCGCGTCAACCAGCGAGCTCAAAGAGCTGATCGTGTAGGATCCTGGTCTCTTCACCTGACCGACGACAAATACTTGCATCGAGCGCAAGCGGCCCAGGCTTACACTAAGCTGAAAATTCTTGAAGATGCGCCCGATTTGTGCACGGAGGTAATCGTGCAAATCCTGATATTTCACCCCAGCAACATTGAATGTGCCAATTTGAGGAATGTACACCGCTCCGGTACGGTCCACCACCGCCCGCCAATTGACGTCAACCTGTCCCCACGCCCTGATCAACAATTCATCATCCGGCCCGATAATGTAATCCGCAGGGACCTGGACGCGATCCAGCGGTGCAAATGTGGAAGGAACGTTTTCGAACAGATTTTGACCGAAGACAGGGAGCTTTATTCCCAATGAGTCTTCGACAAATTGCTGAAACTCTAGATCTTGCTCAGGCTGAAGCGCCGGCTCAGTTTGGGGTGGTTTCTTTTGCAAACCTTTTCCCTGCTCCTTGGCATCCTGGGCCGGAGTAACATTTGTTATTTGAGGCGTGGTGATCGGACGTTTCAGGGGCATCGGGACTGAGCCGGGCGATGTTTGTTCCGGCTGTTCTGCCTGCCCGGCTTGTGACTGCGGATTTGTAGTTTCTTCCGACTGCGCCAGCACAAACGCAGGGATACCTAAGAAAAGCGCAATTAGGATTGCTACTCTTAGAACTAAACCCCTGGCGCCGTCAGAACAATCGGGAATTGGACGTCTCAAAACAAAGACCTTGGTACTTCGCCGGAGCATCAAGCTAACTTCATTCATCGGACTCCCTGAAATTTCATTGGAGAACATAGTACCCCGCAAGGGCGCACACACAGGCAAGCTCATAGTGCACCTGCTGCCCCTGTTCAGTTATCTTTCGATTGCTGAATTGAGCCGCTGTCAGCTCGTCTTGTCCATGCGGCAATTTCCGTTGAAACAGATTCATCTCCCCAAGAAGAGTCTTATAGAAAACACTCGAGCTCAAAGGTACAAAGTGCATTTACTGTTTTCATCGGGCGCTTCGGTTTTCACCAACTTATCACGCATATTGGCAAACCGACCCCCGCGCTTGTCAGCAAACCACTCGTAAAAGCATCTATCTTTGTCCAAAACGTCGCCGAATTACGAATTACATGGAGCATCAATTCGTTTCGAAAACTTGTTAGAATACAACATAACCCACCTTCTCTCAATTAGTTACCCCCAATTTGAACTATCACTGAGGTAGTAATCACGATCGGGAGCCCGCTCGCAAGCGTTAGTTAGGCTTCCTTTGAACCAAATCCTTGGGCCAGAACGTCAGCTGTATCGAGCTCGAGAAATCAGACTTGAGACCTGAAGTGAGAACCGGCACCGTCCATCGCTCATACTGAAAGTTTGTCAATAACTCCCAATCATTCCTGATGCGAAGTCGCGCACTTGCGGAAAAATCATTCAGCGTTCCGCCTCCTGGAATGAATTGGGGTGAGATTTTGGCGTTCCGATAGGATACCTGAATCGAACTGTACGCATTCAGCCAGTAATTGCTCCAAACTTGGGTGCCTTTGCCCCCTCGACCTATCCAGCTTCCTATAAGATTACTCTTATTAGTATACACATCGTGATATACTCCCTCCCAATAGAGGAATCTTCCGACTGCAACTGTGGGGGGGCGGTTTGGAATATCCGTATAGCCCGACTCAACCCGGAGGTCCAGTTTGTTTAGCCCAGGAAAATGTGAGAGGTAGATACCGGGGACAATGGCCGCACGGCGCGGCGCACTGATGGGATTTGGCTCGTCATGAGCAATCGAATCGCTGTATAGAGTAAGCCAATTGCGCACAAAAGGAAGTTTGTACGAAAAATCAAATGCTCCGTGGCGAGCGCCGGGGTCGCGGGGCGTTCCTTTGATACCCGGGCCGACATCGTTCACACTGGTATAACTTTTCCAAAATGTTCCGAACGTTAGTGGCGTCTTGCCCTGCCCTGCGAAGACGGTTGTTCGAGAAAACCCCAATTCCAGATTTTTCGTCGGCTGGAAACTGATCTTGTCACCGTACATGAATGGGTCCGGAGGGAAGTGATGTCCGGAAAGTTTTCCGAAAAAGTGATCATGCCTTATCGGTCCGAGCAACTTGGAAATCAAGGGAATATGCAGTGGCAGCGTCCGATTTATTCGTAGCATGTAGATCGGCTCCGCATTATTGCTGAAAATCATTGCTCCGCCCTCGCCGGGTCCCCACCACAAGCTCTCCTTGCCAACCGAAACTTCGTTGCCCCAAAGCGTCAGACTGCTATATGCATCAAGAAGCCTGAACTGGTTCGCTGTTTGAATTGGGACCGGCGGCTGTACAGGATTTGAATCAGCCTGAGCGATCACGTTCCGTACGCTGGCTGAATAGGCCCCCGCACTTGGCGCATACTGATATTCCCCGCGAACGAAGAACGAAAATGGTCCTGTCTCGGCTCTACTCGTAAAACCGGAAATCATGTTGAACCCTTGCTGATAGGGACGCCCGAAGTCGTTAATGATCGTCTGCCCGAAGTGGTAGCTGTCATTGAGCGGCGTCCCTGCGATGGGATCAATTCTTGTATAGAGCGATTCGACCCGGATACTTTCATTGACGCCCCCGTCTTCCAGGCTTAATTCCTGTGAAAATTCGCTCCTGAGAGTTGCGAACAGCGATGTCTCCTGAGGACTTAACAACGAAGGATCCCCCATTCGGACGTCCGCATCGATCAGCATTTGCGCAACGGCAGTCCGGGTCCAAGGACGGATACCCAGGAACGCGCTCCGAATAATCCCGAGCGCGGCCAGGCGTTCAACCGCGGGGTAGATCCAGCTGTCGAGTTCGATGTAAGTTGAACCCGCGCTGTTCAACCTCATTTGCCGGGGTTCCTTTGTAAAAGTCCCGTAATCTCCTCCATCGAGTTCCCGATCGTGATGCGAGCGATAAACCTGCTCCCCGATGAAGTAGCCGAGGACGCCTCCAACGAACACGTCTGAAGAAAAGTGCTGTTTGCCTGTCACGCGCGCAGCGCTGATGGCCGAAGCGCCCCCATAAGCCAGTACTTTTGTCAGCCATCCTGGATATTCATGGGCCAGCACAGAGGCGAACGCAAACGAAAGAGCGGCGTGATCGGAAGGAAAGGAGTCGTGGCTTGTTCCCTGAAAGAAGCGCCCCGTTGTGTTGCCCTCAAATGGGCGCTGCCGCTGGAACACGTATTTGAGTGCCTCATCCACAACCAGCGCATCGAGCATCGCTTCGCCGCCGAGAATTCCAGTTTCTCGCTTTTGCGGGTCCCCAGAAGCGCGGCCCAGTAAGTAAATTCCTGCACTCGAAGCTCCCGCGAAAGCGAGTCCGACATTGGAGAAGGTCTCGCTCGCGTTGACGTGGCTGTTGCGGGTGGCCTCGTGGGCGAAAGTCCTATCCGTCATGATCAGGCCGGTTGTGATGCCCGCGAACGGCACGGCCCACCGAAGATCAGCCGGCTTTACCCGAAACGGGCTCGTCCAGATGTACTCCTGGTCTCGGAGCAGGTTCTTGAAGAGGGGAACCGGCGATTCGCTTGCGGGGTGCTCGTCGGCCTTCTTTTCTGGAGGGTTTTCTGTCTTTTCCCCTTCGGTGGAATCAGTAGTTTTCTTGTCTCGCGTCGGCTCAGTCTGTCCCCAGACGCTGACCGATAGACTCATGCAAAAGAGCAAAGTGACACATTTGAATCGGCTCATTCGTGCCGTCCGTTATTTTCGGGTTTCACATTCATTTTCGCGCCCCTCCATGGTAACTATCCCCCGCGTCAACTTCAAACCCTACTGGCGCACGGAGGTTGGACGCGATTCAGGTCCGCAACGTTGTGCCGGGCAAAGTTCCACTTGCGAAAGAGGCCTTGCTCATGGGCAAGCGAATCAATCTTGTCCCAACTCCGTGCCGTCGGATGCACATCACCGCTATGGCGGTAATAGCAAATTCGCGCCGTTCCAGATTATAGACATCGCCTTGGGCGCCATTGCACCTTCGGGTTCACGAATCCAAGAGGTTGCTCACGAGATGATTCCACGCCTTATGTGGCAGATGGATGTGATCGGGCAATTGGCCTATCGAAGATTTCGCATGCCCAGCCTCTATCCTGGGGTGCAATGGAACCTGCTGCCGCAGCGCCCAACGCGCAGAGAATGAACCCTGCGGCTTATGTAGTAGAGTTCAGGTGACGCAAGGATGTCCAACCCTGGTATTGATACATGCTGGAAATACGGGCCAAAGCTCGCTGCGTACCAGGCTTGTAGAACGCGTACTGTACCGGGTACTCCCTCGGTACAAAATGTGTACTGTACCCAATTTATGCCGCACGACACCCTATCCGGGAGCTTAGCACCCGCGTTAGGGGTCTCTCGCCCTAAGGCTCGACCAGTTTGCAAATTTGCTCCCGGCAAGCTCTGTTTTTATCTTTCTGTCGCGCGCCTGCCTGGCCAGATAGGCACTTCGATCTAATGCGGCCTTGTGGCATTTCTTAGAGCAATATAAACCAGTAAGGTCAACTTTATCTGAGAGTTGGAGACAATAGCGACACCCAATAACTGCCCTCGCTTCTAGAATTTCTGCAAGATGCCGCTTTTCCCTTATTGACTTCAGGTTGCGCAAAACTTGAGGAATTAGCCGGTTGAACTCCGCAATATGTGCTGGCGCTCTCTCCGCTGACCGGCCCAGCTTGTCAGCCAAGAGCAGGAGTCGCACGAAAAGCATCACTTTTTCTGACTCTTGTTGGACGCACTTCTTTAGTTCGTGTGCCGTTTTCCGAGCGGTCTTGCCTCCCTTGTTCTCAACTTGGGTCAGCTTGGAGTCATATAAAGTATTTAGCACCAGTAATTTGCACAGCTCCAACGTGTAGGTGAATTGTGGATCCTCGGGCATTCGGAGTGCCTTCAAGTACTCTCGTACTTCCCCGAATAACAGTCTCTTTGGCAAAAAGCAAGAGGCACATACTAGTGTTCGAGAAGGCTTATGGAAAAATTGCCCGACGAGTGGCTGCTCACAGCAGCCAAATGCCTCGCCATATCTCCTGCGACACTCTACGGTTGGGTGTGGCAGAGAAGAATCGCCTTTGTAAAGGTGGGTCGCGCCTTACGTTTCGATCTTGCTGACCTGCAAGAGTTCATTCGAGCGAATCGAGTCCAGGCCCGGCCAAGCCCAAAGTCGCTGGGCAACTGAGCCGCATATTGCGTAAAATACGCGTGCGGCTGGCAAAGGGTAGAAAGAGAGCCGCAGATGGGAATCTATCTAAGGGGAAGGGTCTGGTGGATTGATTACTACGATCAACACCACCAGCGAGTGCAGGAGTCCTCGAATAGTCCTAACCGCCGCGACGCGCAGGATCTGTTTAATGTGCGTCAATCGGAGGTTTCACGGGGAGTTTTCAAGCGCCCAGTGAAAATCGCCTTCGGTGAGTTCGGGAAGAAGTACATGGAGTATGCGAAGGCCAACAAGCGATCCTGGTTGCGTGATGAACAGATGCTCAAACAGCTCGAAGAGTTCTTTGGGAAAGAACACGAACTGGCTAAACTCGGCGTCGCCGACATTGAAGCCTACAAGGTCCAACGGCGACTCGAGGTCTCCGGTTCGACGGTTAACCGCGAACTCGCCCTGCTGAAGCGAATGTTCAATCTTGCGATCGACTGGGACCTGCTCGTAGGACGCAATCCCGTGTGCAAGGTGAAATTCTTCAAGGAATTTAGCTTTGGTTCACGGGTTCTGACTCAGAACGAAGAAGAAAGGCTTATCGAAAACGCGGCGCCGTTCATACAGGACCTAATTGTGTTCGGCTTGAACACAGGCCTCCGCGTCGGAGAGATCTTTTCGTTGCGCTGGTCGAACGTGGATATGGAGAAGAACATTTTGAACGTGTTTGCCCATAAGACGTGGAAAACGAGAGCCGTTCCAATGAACACAAAAACGCCGGCGGTCGTCGAAGCATGGGCCTTACACCGAAAAAACGACCTGGTCTTCTACAATACCAGTACCGGCCAGCCCTTCGTGGATCTTAGAGCAGGCTTTAGACTTGCGTGTCGAAAAGCAGGAATTTCCGACGTTTCATGGCACACGCTGCGCCACACGTTTGCGTCGCGTCTCATCGAACGAGGCGTGGATATAGTGACAGTCCAGCAATTGCTTGGGCATTCGACTGTCACTGTGACCATGCGTTATACGCACACAAATCTCGCTTCGAAGGCCGCGGCAGTGGCGAAGCTCGTAGGTCTTGGTGACACTTTTGTTACAGTTGCACCAAAGTGCAGCAGTAAAATCATCGAACTGTCACAAACGCAGCTCTAAACCGCAGGCTACGTTATACTTAAAAATGGAGGAGTGGCCGAGTGGTTGAAGGCGGCGGTCTTGAAAACCGTTAGGCTCGAAAGGGCCTCGGGGGTTCGAATCCCTCCTCCTCCGCCACCGTTCCCCAGGCAATCCAACTCGGCGTCCCTGCACTCCCGCTGGTCATCCCTGGCTTCGTTTATCCTTACGCCATTTCATCGCGAACCCTTGCTCCTCTAAGCTCCCCGCGCAATTACAATGAATCCCGGCAAGCGAATGTCTACCTCCCGCATAATTGGCTGGTCCATTGGGTTCAGTCTGTTCGTCCTCGGCGTCTACGCCATTGTTTCGCTCTCTCTGCCTCGAGACAGCCAGGCCCTCACCACGTTCGGAGATCTCGTTCAGTGCTTTCTCCCGCTCTTCGCCAACGCCGGTTTACTCCTCAATGCCGGCACTCCTCACTGGCGCCGCAATCTTTTCTGGATGTTGTTCGCCATGGGCTGCACGCTGTGGATGATCGGGCAGTTCGAGTGGACCTACTACGAAGTCTACCTTCGTAAACCGCTCCCGCTAATGTATGCGGGAGATATCATCATCTTCCTTCGAGGAATCCCCATGTTGGCCGCTCTCACGCTGCGACCACACCGCAGGCGCGGTGACTTGCATTTGCGATTCGGGTACTTGGACTTTATCCTGCTGCTGGCCTTTTGGATTTTCCTCTACGCTTTCACCGTCCTCCCCTGGATGTACGCCGAACCCCTCGCCGCCCAATACAGCTACAGCTTCAATATCGTGGCCAATATTCAGAACATGATCCTCGTCGGTGGTCTAGGCTATTTCTGCCTGCGCACGCGCGGGGCGTGGCGCGTCGTCTATCTAAACTTGTTCGGCGCCTCTGCGGCTTACATGCTCTCTTCACTGGCCATTAACGTCGCGATCGGTCCAAATGCGTACTACACCGGTAGTCTTTACGACTTGCCTTTGCTCGCATCTTTCCTCTGGTTTGGTTTTGCGGGAGTGGTTGCCTATCTGAATCGCGCCGAGCTCGATTCGTTCTCGGAATCCGGATATGACGACGAATCCGATTCTGCGCGCAGAGAAAACATCTGGCCGGCGCGGCTGGCCATGCTCGCGGTCATCTCTCTTCCGGTCTTTGCCATTTACACTCTGCGGTATTCCCAGGACAGCTCTGCCGTGCGTGAATTTCGGCTGATAGTCACTCTAGTCGCCGCCATTCCTCTCGCCTTGTTAATTTTCCTGCGCACTCATCTCGCAGATTCCGACCGCTCGCGATTGCTCGCGCAATCCCAGCAATCTGTCGAAAACCTCCAGCGCGTGCAAGCGCAACTCGTGCAAACCGAAAAACTCGTTTCTCTCGGCCAACTCGCTGCTGGCGCCGCCCATGAAATCAACAATCCCTTGACGGCCATTTTGGGATTTTCGGATCTCCTCGCCGATGATCCTTCCCTCCCGGAAAAAGCGCGCGGCCTGGCCTCCAAAATTCGCGACCAGGCGCGCCGCACCAAGGGCCTGGTCACGAATCTACTTAGTTTTGCCCGCCAGGTCCCCTCGGAGCGCACTCTGCTCGACGTCAACACTGTCGTCACCAACGCCGTTCAGCTTCGCGCTCTCGATCTTCGCTCCGGCACCACCCGCGTCGATCTTCAACTCGAATCCGTGCTGCCCGGCGTGCGCGGCGACGGCAATCAACTCATGCAGGTATTTTTCAATATCGTCAGCAACGCCATCGATGCCTTGTCCGCCAAGAACAACGGTGCCCTTACCGTCAAAACCATGCGCGATCGTTCCAACGTCGTCATTCTTTTCTCCGACAACGGCCCCGGCATCAAGGAGCCTCACCGTGTCTTTGATCCTTTCTACACCACCAAGCCTGTCGGCAAGGGCACCGGCCTCGGCCTCAGCATCTGCTTCGGCATTGTCCAGGAGCACGGCGGAAAAATTCACTGTTACAATCGCCAGGAAGGCGGCGCCGTTTTTCGCGTTGAACTGCCCGCTGCCCTGGCGGCCGCTCCGGCCCGGGAACTCCAATTCGCAACTCCTCCCACAGGCACGCCAAAGCCTTCTTAGCCTCACTGCGCGATTCTTTACAGCAGCTCTCCCCTGATTCCTCGCGCACTTCTGAACCATCCGAAAGTCATGTTAGAGTTTTGCAGCCATTTTCGTCGGTTTTCCCAAAAGAAGACCCCGTGTCAGACATCGCCATCTCAACGGAAAAACTCACCCGGCGTTTTGGCGCTCTCACTGCCGTCGATGGCATCGACCTCCAAGTGGCCGCGGGACAGTTCTTTGGCTTTCTGGGTCCGAATGGAGCCGGCAAATCCACCACCATCAAAATGTTGACGGGGCTGCTCGCGCCGACTTCCGGCCGCATGCAGCTTCTAGGTCTGGACTTCGCGGCGCATCCTGTCGAAGTCAAGCGCCAGATCGGTGTCGTTCCTGAAGGCATGGGCCTCTTCGAACGCCTTACCGGCGCCGAATACCTTCACTTCGTAGGACGAATGTACGGCCTCGACCTGCCGACTACCCGCCAGCGCAGCGAGGAGCTGCTGGACTTTACGCAGCTCGCCGACCGTCCCAAGACCCTCATCGCCGATTATTCCCACGGCATGCAGAAAAAACTTGCGCTCGCCGCCGCCGTGATCCACGGCCCGCGTATTCTTTTCCTCGACGAACCTTTCGAAGGCGTCGACGCACTCGCGGCGGGCGCGTTGAAATCTCTTCTAGCCCGCATGGCCGATCGCGGCGTCACGATTTTCCTCACCTCTCACGTTCTCGAAATCGTCGAGCGCCTCTGCAGTCACGTCGCCATCATTCATCAAGGCCGCCTCGTTGCTCAGGGCTCGCTCGAGGAACTCCGCGCCGCCGGTAAAGAAGGCAGCAAAACGACCCTCGAACAAATTTTTCTTTCCATCGTCGGTCAAAGCGGGGCCGAGCGCCCCCAGCTCGAGGAGCTCTCGTGGCTGCTGTAACCCATTTCCCCGGAATTATCGGACAGATTCGCCTCGTCGCGGCGCTTCGCTGGCGTCTTCTCCGCAATGCCACGCGCCGGAAAAACAATCGACTGGATATTATCGGTCTGTTGATTTCTGGAATTTTTTGTTCTCTCTTGGTTTTAGGCCTCTGCTTCGCGTTTTATGCCGGCTCGTACGCTTTCCTCTCTCGCGGCCCATCCAGTTGGATGGCGCTGCTCTATTGGGGCATTTTTGTCTGGTGGCAGATTTTTCCTATCTTCGTCGCGGGCTTCGGGGCAAATTTTGAATTCCGCGCGCTCCTCCGCTTTCCCCTCAGCCGCGGCGCCTTCTATCTCATCGGCCTCGCCTACGGCCTCGCCGATTTCTCCGCCCTCGCCGCTCTCTGCTGGCTGCTCTCCATCACCGTGGGCGCCGCTGCCGCGCGGCCTCAGGTAGTGCCCGCTTTGCTGATCGTGAATCTGGTTTTCGTCTTGATGAATGTGAATCTCGAGCGTTTGATCGGTTCCTGGCTCGAACGCCTGCTGGCCCGCCGCCGCACTCGCGAACTCTTTTTTGGACTTTTCATACTCTCCATGGTCTCGCTCCAGTTCATCTCTCCGCTCGTCCAACGCTATGGAGATTCGGCCCGCCCCTCGCTCCACATCACCCTGCCCTACCTCGCGCCTTTCCCCGGCTCGCTCGCTGGCCGGGCGGTCGCTAGCGCCGCCGCAAATCAATATGGCGACTTTTTCATTGATCTGGCGGGACTCTCACTCTACGTTCTGCTCTTTGCCGGACTGCTCTGGCGTCGTTTCTCCGCGCAATACCGCGGAGAAGAGCTGAGTGAATCACTTGCTCCCTCTCGTGCCATTTCCCGCCCAATGGCGAAAGAGGGCGGAGAACCCGCCGCTCTCCGTCTGCTTTCTCCGCAAGTCGCTGAGGTTGTGCGCAAGGAGTTCCGCTATCTGATCCGCAACGGCTTTTCCTTCTTTCTCTTGATCATGCCGCCGCTGTTCATCCTTCTGCTCACCATGCAAACGAGTTCGCTCCGCCACGGGAATTCGGCGCGGGAACTTCCTGATGCTTCCCTTTTCCCCGCCCTCATGGGTTATCTCGTTTTGATGCTGACCGCCCCTGCGTACAACAGCTTTGCCTACGAGGGTCATGGGATTCAGACCTACTTCATGACCCCGATCCGCTTCCGCTACGTCTTCCTCGGGAAAAATTTGATGTTGGTTGGCCTGCTGCTCTTTGAGCTCGTTCTTTCCATCGCCTTTTTCGCCTACCGCGTCGGACTTCCTCCCGCTCCTCTGTTCGTCGCCACCCTCGCGGCCATCGTTTTCTCGGTAGCCGGGCAGTTGCCCATCGCTAACTGGTCCGCGCTCAATTTCCCCCGCAAACTCAACTTTGGCCAGATGCGCGGTCAGCGTCAGTCTGGCATGGCGGTCTTAATGCTTTTTGGCGTGCAAATCGTCCTTGGTGGCGTCGGTGCCGTGATTTTTCTTTCCGGCCGCTGGACAGGCAATCCTTGGTTCCCTGCCGAAGCCTTCGCTGGACTTGCCGCCGCCGCTCTGGCCGGTTATTTTGCTTCCCTCGACGCGCTCTCCGAGTTCGCCGAGAAAAAGAAAGAACGCCTGCTCGAAGCGCTCTGCCGCTGACGCTGCGAAACCGAATTGCTGTTTAAACCAGAGGTGCGCCGCATCAGTCCTGCAGTACTTGTAAACGGAAAATTTAATAGCCATGAGAATCCTCTGTTTCTCAATACTGAGTTGTGAGGGATTCTCAGGAAAAGCTTTAGGAAGGAGTCCAACCCACTGAAAATAAAGATCTGGCGGAGAGGGGGGGATTTTCCCTGACGCTGATAACAAAGGACTTCGGTAGTAGCCGATTTCGCGCCTAGCCAATTTCTCATCGTTCTTGGGAAAATTCAATGCCCAAAGTGTAGCCGCTCAGCGCATGCGTTCAAGTCGAGGAAGGTTCCATTCTCCAGCACAACCCTACTCAGCCCGTTTCCTGTCGATCCTAGTCCCAACGGCCTATTGCCCGATGTATGCCTGTATGGCACTATATGGGTCATGAAGCGGACAGCCCTCTTCCTCCAAGAGGAGCAGATCAAGAAGCTACAAAAGCTGTCCGAGAAGACGGGCGCTCCAGTGGCTGAACTCATCCGCCGTGCAATTGACAAGTACCTTTTGGAGAGAGCTAAGGAATTGAAGTAGACGGAGCGCCACGGTGTTATCAGCACCGCGACGCCCCTGACCGACGCAACCTAGTAGGAGGCTGCATTGGCTGTTCGAAAGCTATCACTGCCGTTGTTCTCCGCAAAGACTCTCGTCTCGCAGCCGGGCTGCCCCGCACGCTACTTCCATTTCATCGCCAGCGTCAGTCAGAAGACGGATCAGTATGCCCTCGTGTGTGAGAGCCAACCCCTCATGACTTCTCGGAGCCACGGTCTCCCCGCCCGTTGTCCGATTTGCGGTGCCCAAATCCAATCAAAGGAGAATGCGAATGTTAATCAACAAAGATAACGGCGGTAAGACCATCGGCTGGCGGGAAACGTATTTTTCGAAGGACGAAAGCGTTCATGTCTCCGTCCACCGTAACGTCAGCACGATTACGACCCGAGACCGGACGACGGGCAAGGTCGATTCGAAGACATTTATCGGCAGAACGCCCCTTACGTCCGACTCCGACGGCAAAAAGTGAATTGCTGGTAGCGGGGCATTCTGGGCACTTCCAGTCACTGGAGGGCATCGGGTCTACAGGAGACCTGTGCGGCTAGCGGAACGCCCCGCAGCAGTTTTTTGAACGGGTTTGTGAGATGACTGGAGGTCTGGATGGGATTGCAAATTGTCAAGAATACCGATTCAACTCCTCGGAAGGTAGTCGCCGCAGTCTATTCGAGAGTTTCCACAATAGGTCAAGGGCAAGACCCTGCGATGCAAACACGTGAACTCACTGAGTATTGCCAGCGCCGGGGCTGGGAGGTGTTCGACCTCTATGTGGACAACGGCGTTTCTGGCAAGAAAGATTCGAGGCCCGCGCTGAATCGCCTCATGGCGGACGCGCACGCTCGCCGTTTTGATGTGGTCGCTTGTTGGCGATTCGACCGTTTCTCAAGGTCGGTGTCACATCTCTGCCGGGCACTGGAGACTTTCAACGCTCTCGACATTCAGTTCGTCTCGCTCTGCGAGCAGGTTGACACCAGCACGCCTACTGGAAAGCTAGTCTTCACGATATTGGGAGCGGTTGCCGAGGGCGAACGCAATCTGATTGCCGAGCGTGTGCGTTCGGGCTTGCGAAACGCCAGAGCAAAAGGCAAGCGCCTTGGGCGTCCAACGAAGCCCGTGCATGTTGCTCAAATCAATTCACTCCGCGCTTCCGGGCATTCGTGGCGCACGATTGCTGGAATGATGAAGGTGTCGGTTGGAACCGTGTACGCTGCTGCCCGGTCTCAGCACGCTAAGGCTCTATGCGCCTGACAGCTTCCGATTTTGCTTCATGTCACCGTGTCGTCCTGCGCGACGCGAAGCGCCACCAAAAATGTTCGCCGCTGGGAGGCAACCGATGCCGTTCGTGATAATTCTAGTCGTTCTCGTTTACAAACTCGGATACCGCGCTGGACGCAGGAGCGTGCTGCGATGATCCAGCAGGAGGAATGAGATGGAAATGTTCGACGAACTGATCTCTACGACGATCAAGCCAGACCGCACGGTCGAGGAGAAGCGCGTGACCGAGGACGCCCTGCAAGCCGAAGCGATGAGGGAGGCGACAAGGATGTTCCTCACCGCCGAACGCAGGTTCCGCAAGATCAACGCGCATCCCGACGTGGTCACCGACCCGCGCCTTAATGGGGAATGGTGGGATTTGCTCGAACTTGTCTATAGGTCGGAAAAGACGGTGTGGAGGCTCTTCGTGGGGCCGCAGCCGACGATGGCGGACAACAAGCTCTGGGCGAGGTTCCGCGAGATGCTGCTCAAGGGCAGCAGCCTGAAGGCGAACGCATGAACCCGCGCAACAGACTTGGGTGGCTCGCAGGAGTTATCAAGTGACCGCCACCATGCGCATGACGGCTTCTGATTTCGTTTCATATCATCGTCCCACACGCTGCGACCTGCGCGTTTTCCTACGGCACCACAGAGAAGAGGAAGTCGCTCCCGGCCCCTACGATGAGGTCTTGCGTCGCCTCGGACTACGGCACGAGAAAAACCATCTGGCGACCCTCGGGGCGTTCGCCAATGTGAGCGACGCCTCTCTGCACGAGCAGGCGAAGAAAACGGCTGATGCTATCGCCAAGAGAGTGCCCATCCTCTATCAACCCGCTTTCTTGGCGAACACGGTACTCGGCGGAATAGAAGTCGAAATTGTCGGTGTTCCCGATTTTCTTATCCTCGACGGTGATGGATATTTGATACGGGATTCGAAGATGGCTCGTCGCATCGACGAGGACAACCACCCTGAAATTCTGCTTCAAGTTCAGCTTTACGGGTGGCTTTTCGAGAAGAGTTGCGGTGCTGCCCCCAAGGGACTGCAAGTCCACAGCGGCACAGGCGAGATCGTCGCTATCCATTACGACGGCGGCAAGTCCGCGTTACAAGAGTTGGAGCGCCTCCTAGCCCTCAAGCAATTGACCGCAGAGCCTTATGAACCCGTAGGGTGGTCGAAATGCCTTGGATGTGGATTCACCGACCGATGCTGGTCTCGGGCGGAGAAGAATGCTGATGTTGCCCTCGTTTATTGCGTGGATCAGAGCCTTGCCCGAACTCTGCATAGTCAGGGGATTCGTACACGCAAGGAACTGTTGGCAAGTTTCGATGCTGCTAGTCTGAGCGAACTGAAGCGCCCGTATGGCAACCGACAGCAGCGTGTTGGGAAAACTGCCGAACGAATCCTGAAATTCGCTGACGCAATGGAGAGAAAACAGGAAACAGTCCTCGCTGCTCCCATCATACCGTCGCACAAAAATTATGCGATGTTCGACTTGGAGGGCATGCCACCACACTTGGACGAACTCGACAGAATTTATCTTTGGGGTGCCCAAGTCTTCGGCGAAAACCCGAGTAAATTCATGTTTGCGTTGTCTGGCTTTGGGGTTGACGGCGACAAGGAATGCTGGCTCGGCTTCTTAGCAACTGCGAAGCAAATTTTCGAGACTTACGGTGACATCCCGTTCGTACATTGGGCACCATACGAGCAGACCTACCTGCGTCGGTACGTTGAGCGTTTTGGTGACGCCGAAGGCATCGCTCGACGTGTTGAGGGTAACCTGCTCGATCTCTTGACGGTAACGAGAGACTCGCTCGTGCTGCCCTTGCCGAGTTTCAGTCTCAAAGTCGTCGAGGACTACGTTGGGTTCGAGCGCAAAGAAGCCGAATATGGCGGTGCATGGGCTATGGCAACGTTCATCGAGGCAACAGAAACCAGCGACGAAGAAATGCGGAAGGAATTGATGGACAAAATCGTCGCCTACAACAGGGAAGACCTCGAAGCGACATGGGCAGTATTCCTGTGGTTGAGAGGCAAGGGCGCTGGTGGTTGACTCTGCAGAGCAAACCGTGAACGATGAACGCAGAGTGAATCCGATTCATCCCAAGGCACAATCCAGCGACCCCCAGGTCGGGTTTCAGCGTGAATGGCCGCGGCATTGTAAGCAACGGGCGATAATTCAGATGCACAATAGTGCGCAGAATTGTTGACAAGTGCGCACTTTCGTGTACACTCACCGTCAAGGCACCCCTTGGCGAATAAGAAGCGAAAGAGTATAAATGTCATTCTGAGTGCTGAAGAATATCGCCGGTTTCAGCGATATTGTACGGCACGCGGATACAAGAAAAGCACGCTGCTTGCTCGCCTTGTGCGAGACCACCTTAACGCAGAGAAGTTCATGATGCAGACTGACCTTCCGCTCGAACAGCACAAATCGGATCAGTAATCTCGGAGACCTATGCGATGGAGCCGGTGCAATGAAGAACGCTAACCTGCGACCTTTGTTGAATGAACTCAGATTGCGCAGCCGCCTAACAAGACGCACTGGGTCGGCGGGCCGTAAGCGCCGCGATTGGATAGAGCGGGGCAACTCGGTCAGGATTAGAGAGTCCGCCAGATCGTGCGCAGCTTATCTCAGTCTGAATTTAGACCGCCGTTGGGAAGATGCAAAAAGGGAAACTGAGTCAGGTTTTATCGATGTCATAGACATGTTCAGTGGATGCGGGGGGATGTCTGTTGGATTCCGTGCCGCGAATGGATTGGCCCCAATTTACAGGCACATCATGGCCGTTGACATTGATGAGGTTGCCAACAAAACATACGAAGCCAATATCGGTCTCAAGCCAATGAACGAGAGTGTTGCAGGCCTTCGGGCAAACAAATCGAGGCTCCGCAGCCTCATTCGAGCCAGCGGTCGAAATGAAAAGCGTCCATTGGTGTTAATCGGTTGTGCTCCGTGTCAGGGATTCTCGTCTCACAGGAATAGTGAAGGACAGGGCGATGAACGCAATTCGCTGTTTGTGGATTTTGCAAGGATTGCGGCTAATTTGAGACCGGCCGCCGTCGTCATCGAAAATGTACCTGAACTGCTGACAACGAAATATTGGCCCTACGTTACGGAAGCAAAACGCATTCTCAAAGCAAGCGGGTACTCTGTTCACCTTGGGGTCTATAACATGGCCGATTTTGGAGTTCCCCAAGAGCGATTCAGGGCTGTTATGCTTGCCCTGCCCCAGCCTTTTCTTCCGCTGCGAGGGTTCTTGAACCGTTCGCAGTACCGAAGTGTTCGAACAGCGATAGGGGCTTTGCCAAAGATTCGTGCCGGTGAGATTTGTCCAACTGATCCAATGCACTATAGCGCCGGGCACCAAGAATCCACACTAGAGGTGATACGGGCCGTGCCGAAAGACGGAGGCAATAGACCACCTGACGTCGGACCCCCATGCTTGGTGAGAGCCCGAGAGCGTCAGGGGAGAGGCGCCTATGACGATGTGTATGGCCGACTCGCTTGGGACAAACCCGCAATCACAATCACAGCCTATGCACGGAACCCCGCTAGTGGAAGATTTATACATCCCCACCAAGACCGGGGACTTTCGGTAAGAGAAGCCGCACTACTTCAAGGCTTCCCCAAGAACTACGTCTTTGCCGGCAGTTTGGACGAGCGATTTCGGCAGATCGGAAACGCTGTTCCACCCAAGTTCTCAAGCTATCTCGCACTTTATCTATTGGGAGAATTGCTCTCGCCTATTCCTGTCTCAGAAATGCAGTCGGGCATTCTCTCCCCTGTTGGCGCATCCTTCTCAAGACTTATACCTTCGCTTAAAAGTGGACATGGCTCTGATGTGTTGCAGCAATTCAACGCAAGCGGCTCAATCCGGTAGAGTTTTGTGCTTTAATTAGTCTGGGGTTCTAGAATTTGGACCTTGCGCGAGCAACGCGTCCAACTAATTCACATGTCCGCGATGGAATCACACCCAATTGCTGTAGACCTTTTCTGCGGCGCAGGCGGTCTTTCGCTCGGACTGGTTGATGCTGGTTTCGTTGTTGCGGGGGCAATGGATAGTTGGGAAAGGGCAGTATCAAATTACAAACTCAATTTTTTCCATCCTGTTCTCTGTGAAGATATCCAGAAAATCTCAGGAAAAGAATTCTTGCGGCAAGTTGGTCATGACTCAGAAGTTCATCTCGTGGCTGGCGGTCCTCCGTGCCAAGGTTTCTCAGTTCAAAGAATTGGAGAGGATGCCGACATTCGTAACTCTCTGGTCTTGGAGTTTGGTCGGTTTGTCTCGCAGATTCGTCCAAAGATGTTCCTCATGGAAAATGTGCCCGGCTTACTTGGAAAACGAGGCAAGCACGTATCTGTGGAATTTGAAACCTTCGTCAAGTCTGTTGGCTACGAGGTAAGAAGCTTGACCGTGAATGCAGCAGAATATGGGGTTCCCCAGGTCCGTAAGCGAATCTTCTACTACGGATGGCTACAAAGCGAAGGTCCAACGTTCATTTTTCCGCCTCCAACCCATTCCCCTGAGCAGTTTGAATCAGTGATCAAGGCCATTGGTGATCTTCCATCCCCAACAGAAGAAAAAACTAGAGATCAGAAGGACGCACTTCACCGGCGCACAAGGCTCTCACCGCTCAATCTAGAACGTCTGCGCTATATACCTCCTGGTGGAGGATTCGAGAGTTTACCTGTGAGGTTAAGAGCCAAATGCCATCAGAACGGCGCCGCGGGTATTGGTCACAGGTATGTTTATGGGCGTTTGGAGCATGATCGCCCTGCAGCGACAATAACAGCCAGATTTGACAGCTTTACGAGGGGGAAGTTCGCTCATCCGTTTGAGGACCGAAACATAACACTTAGAGAAGGTGCTCGTCTTCAGACGTTTCCAGATTGTTTCCACTTTGAAGGAAGTCAAGAGGAGATCGCAGCCCTCATCGGAAATGCAGTGCCCCCACTACTCGCTGGCGTTTTGGGTAGAGCATTCTTTTCCCATTTGGGCGGCCTCTCAGAAGATGTCATGACGGCACCAAGACAAGAATCGCAATTCCAGCTTTTTCGTGTGTGAACAAGGTAAAAAGATGTCCAATATCACGTGGTCCACGAGTTTGCATCTGACCTTTCGGTTGCTCCCGAATTTCACTCCAAACCTTCGACCTTTTCTTCAGGCGGATGAACTCACACCCTCAGAAGTTCTGCTCAAATTGCCCTACGATGTCGCCCGAAGCAAGTCAGGTACAGGCAAGCCGGATGCTAGGCGCTATCGGGATGGGAAACAACTCTACGAATCCATCGGACTCTTATACGAAGATACGACAGGCGTGGTAAGAGTGACCGATCTGGGAAAGGCTACTCTCAGGTGGCTCGCACTCTTAAATGAAAAGAACATAGCGGTTTTGGGGAGGCATGCGGCCTATGCGCTTGCTGCATGCCAACTGCGCAATCCCACCGGCTGGGGAAGTACATACGACGATTCGGTCTCGGTGTTTCCCTTTTCTTACATTTGGAGGATGATGCTCTCGCTCGATGGCTGTGTCACATCTGACGAGCTAAATAGAGCGATGTTCAAGGTCAAGAATGAGAAGGATTTGACTGAGGCAATCGAAAAAGTCAAGAAATCACGTGCGAGCGGGAAAGTGGACGAGATGGGACCAGAAGTCATTTCGGGCACAGCGAAAGAGGACCGAATTATCCCATGGATGTGCATGGCTTCATTCGGATGGACATTGATTTCCGACAAGCGAACTGGCGAAGGCCGATACTGCATTAATCCGAGAGCACGGGCCATTATTAGAGAGGCTGCCTCAGTACGCCATAAGCATAAGCATTTTAAGGGAGTTGAGGATTATGTCCTGCACGTCTCCAGTGCCGCTGCTCTTCCAAGGGACATAAGATGAAGAAAGAAGATTCTCACGCCGCCAAGAATACAATCGTTGAAGCTGGCGTACCGAGTTCTGCGCCTGATGAACACTCTTCCGAAGCGGAAGTAGTCTCTCCAGCAAAAGAGCAAACAAAATATGGCGCTTCGACTGAAATCAAGATTCAGCAGGTTATCGAAGCCTGTGAACGGTATGGAAGTAGAGCAATCATCGCTCTCGCAGGAGTGCCCGGCACAGGCAAATCATTCATCGCCTCAATTGGAGCACAGCGATTCACTGAGGAGCCGCTTCTAGTCAGGGAAATCCAATTCCACCAATCATTCTCCTACGAAGAGTTTATAGAAGGCATGAGGATAGATAACTCTGGTGGAGTAAACGTCGCCCCAGGAATCTTTCTTGATTGGAATAAGTCCGCTCTAGATGATCCGGCACATAAGTATGTCTTGCTAATCGAAGAACTCACGAGGGCAAACATTTCTGCTGTGCTTGGTGAACTCATGACGTATTTGGAGCACCGGGAACGCCCTTTCATGTCCGTTTACAGTCGGCAGCCCACCTATATCGCAAAAAATCTAACCATATTGGCCACATACAACCCCATGGATCGATCCGCTCTTGAGGTTGATGGCGCATTGTTAAGAAGAATGAGAATAATCTCTTTCCCTCCTTCACCCGAGCAACTGGATGAAATGTTGGTTGGACGGAATTTGTCTGCCGAGGTGCTGTCAAGACTCAAGAACATCTTCACTACTTGCCAAAAGAAGTTTTCGGACCAATACGATGCCTTAATGCCGTTCGGTCATGGCATCTTTGCCGACGTCCACGACGAGCAGCCCGATCTGCACAGACTTTGGATCGAGAGAATTTCATACATACTTAAAAGACCTTTGGTGGAGCCTCACCCTTTTACCGATGTAATTGAAGAACTCTATCCTTGGCGGGAACCCTCCTTCAAGGCTTCCTGACCCCAATTTATGTTCACTTTGAAAGTTCCCGAACGTGGACACGTCGATGTAGATCGACGGGATTGGATGCGTCTTTCCGCAGAGCCATACTTCTGGCACCTCGTCAGTCAAAGAGTCTTGTCGGTATCGCAGTCAAGCCAGAATCGAATGCGCCTCGAAGGAAGTTGCTATGTGGGGAAGGCTCTCTTCTCTGACATCTGCATAGAACTGGCGGAAAAGGTTGAAGGCGCCCTCACAATTCTGCTCGGCTCTGCAAAGAAGGAGGCATTCCGAGTATTCCGAGTTTCGTCGCTAGGTTCAGAGACCGGTCCTCTCATCGGCATTTTGGTTGCGCAGTTTCTCTCAGAACTCCGCATGTACGTATCAAAAGGCCGTGAGTTCCAATACGCCAAACGACGTGAGATAGGCTCCCTTGTGAGCGGTAGAATCGACATGACACGGAGCCTTCAACTGAGAGCAAGGGGGCTAATGCACTTGCTCGCTTTTGACCGTAGCGTGCTCTTGAGAAATACTCTCAAAAATCGGGTGCTGTTGGCGGCTACTCGTGAAGTGGAAACTCTGTCTCATATCTTAGGGCTTGAGCGAATTCTTGTAAGCGACGCGAGGGCACTTGCGCTGCTTTTTGATGATTGTCGAGATGCAGAGGTTCTGTTCGGCGAGCGTAAGCAGTTCTTGAAATATTCGGAATCATTGATAGAGCAGCCCGGGGGACAAATTGATGGCGATCTGTTGATGCTGGCCGGCGTTATTCTGTCACACGCGAGTTTTGAGCCAGTTGCGGTGACTTCGAAGAGCGTGCCGAGGGCGTGGTTTCTGAACCTTGAGACTCTATTTGAAAACAGAGTTAGAGATACATTACGAGACCTCTTGTTTCCGGGCGTCAAGGTTCTTAAAGGGGCTAATGCACGACCCCCGCGGTTTGTCTATAGGGATCAAAACATTTTCCAAGCTGAACCTGATCTTGTAATCCAGAAAGAGTCAAGACCGGTTGCTATCGGTGATGTAAAGTACAAAAACTGGTTAGGCACGGCCGGTCAAGACGACATTTATCAATTATTGATACACGCTGAGAGTTTTGAGGTTAAAAAGGCATTTCTTGTTTTTCCGCATGATCAGTTCCAGCGTATTGATCTCGGTAATTCTGCGAATGGGACGCATACATGGTTATTTGCAATTGATATCAAACGTGTGCCGGAGCAACTCGCAGAGTGTTTATCGGCAATGAATATTTCGTAATCGCTTCGTTTGGATGGACGCTACTGAGGTCGGTATCTCTTTTTGCTGAGTCTGGCGGCTCTATGACCGCGCTCGCTCAGTGTCCAGAGGCGATGGGAAACTGCATCCCTCTTCTTGAGGGAGCATTCCCAAATGACAGCAGTGCGCCATCCAGCTTTGCGAAGTGCATCGCGCACACGTCTATCACGCTTGCGGTTTTTGTCGATCTTCTCAGTCCAATACCGAACATTAGAAGCAGGCAGAGATGCATGCTTGCAGCCTTTGTGGGCATGCCAGAAGCAACCGTGAACGAATATGGCAAGGTTGGACCGTGGCAAAATAAAGTCAGGTCTTCCGCTCAAGTCTGCTGGGGTCGATTTGAATGGTATTTTCAATGCCCTTAAAATCGCCTCACACTTCTTCTCCGGTCCAGTGCCGCTTGAACGTACCGAACGCATTATCTGGCTTCGCTTGGACTTGGAGAAGATGTCAGTCACCGTACACCCTGATTGAGCGTTCTACGCTCCATCTGGACGGAAGTTTTCCGGTTTCCGATGTTCCCTCACCTGAGCGTAACTCACTGCCAGTTCTGTACCGAGTTTCAGCCGGCCACTCGCGTCATTCACAGGGGAGTTATCCAGAGTGCCAAAGATCACCTGTTTTGTGTCATCGCAGCTATGGACGCGCACCCACATCCACTCAGAAGCGCCTGTGGCTTCATCGGGAAACTCAACTTTGACGTAGTCGCCTTTTTTGTATTGGGGCACAATGTGCTCGCTGATTTCGAAATGTCGAGTATCTAAAATACCCAGCGCGTGGGATATCTAAAGTTATATCGCATTTCATGCCACTCAAGCACAACGCTTAGCCCTGATCTGCCAAACAGGTTTCTCATTAGAAGCGAGAGAAAACTGCACTTTAATAACCTCGTCAAAGGCACCTCGGTATAGCTCTCTAAGTGCAGACTCTATGTCCCTGTAATTTGAAGGGTCGAAGGCGTGAGAAGATGTGACAACATGTCCTTCTTTGTTTCGGAATACCTTAGCAATCTTGAGACCCTTCAAGATCGTCTTACTATCGTTCAGAACAATCACCTTTTCAATGTGATCGATCAAGATTCCAAGCTGGAAAGTCTCGTCTTCAAGAAGACGCTGCCCAACGGCATCCCTCAGTGCGAAAGGAAATTTCAGGGTTTTATTCCCGCTCTCGGGTCTGTTGATGGCATAGCCGTTCTTCAGGTAAAGAGCTTTCAAGACAAGCTCAGTTCCGACGCCGATGAAAAGTCGCTTCTGCGAGTTTCGAGCCAGCAACTTTAGATCGTGCGAGACGCTCACGTGATGTTTTAGAAGGAACGCCGCTTGTCTAAAGTAGCTGTCAGCGATTTTCTTAAACAAGCGCCAATCCGATTCCCGGAACACTCTTGCGAACTGTTGCTTCACTGAGGATTCGACGCTGCACATGGCGGCCCTGCCCCCTCGTCTTGAACGATTATGCATAAAGAGTGCAGAATCACATTTTAGGGTGTTAAGAAGTTATACGCTTACTTTACGCTTGCAGACAGCGTCGTTGATATGTTCGTCTTCCATGAGAACAAAGGAAGCTCGCACCAAATGAGAGAGACATCGGCTACGCCGTCTCAAACAGTCAGCGTAAAATCGCTATTGATTGACTGGGCAAATGCACAGGACGCTTGGGTTCGCCATTTGGTGTCCGAGATTGTGTTGAGTCGCAGAGCAGTAATGGATGCCCAACTCAATTCCATCTATCGGACCTTTCTACTTGAAAAGACACTCGACTCAGGTGACCCGGTGAACGTACCCAAACTGAGCGATGACGCATCTTTGCTCGATGTCAGTGCTGGTCTGTTTCTGACGCAACTCCATGGTCTAAAAAATGTAAACGCGTTGGTAGAAGGACAGACCATCGAGTTCAATCCCAAGCTGACAATTGTCTTTGGCGAGAATGCGTGCGGAAAAACTGGCTATGTTCGAGTGCTAAAGAAAGCGGCGGCCGTCCGTACCACGGAAGCAGTACTTCCCGATGTGTCGCAGACACAACTCTCCAAACAACCTCCAAGCGCGTGCATCGGGTTCCGGCTGGGGCAAGAAGAACCTCAGGATGTGGAATGGAAAGATCAGGCCGGGCTGTCTCCGTTCAATCGGATCGATGTCTTTGATTCGCGAGCCACTGCGCTTCATGTGGATGGTGATCTCAATTACTTGTACACGCCGGGCGAGTTGGCGCGTTTTCCGCTCGTCCAGCAAGGCATTGAAGGCGTTCGGAGTCGCTTAGAGCAAGGGATTAACGACCGAACGCAAACCACAGCCAACCCCTTGCTCCAGCAATTTGATCGGCAGAGCCAAATCTACCCGTTAATTGATTCTCTTGGGGCTGCGACCGATCTCTCGGAGTTGAAAGCACTGAGCGAGGTGACCGAATCGGAGAAAGCAGAAATTCCGTTGCTGAAGGACGAGATCGAAGCATTGCAGACAACGAACCCGGCCGCACGACTGAAGCTCGCAGATACCGCGAGGCAGCACCTCGATGCACTCGTAAAGTCATTCTCGGCCGTTGGACGCTTCGAAATACCAAGTTACACAAAAAGCCTTGAACGATTGCAGAAAGCTGAACAGGAATACGAAAAGGCAACGCAGGAATCGTTTGCTGGATTGCCGATACCGGGGCTATTGAAAGAGGAATGGCGACGGTTCATTCAGGCGGGAGAAGAATACCTTAAGACGCTCGACGGGACCGATAAGTATCCAGCCGATAGCGAAGAGTGTCTGTATTGCCGCCAACCACTCTCACCCGAAGCTGTTGATCTCCTCAAGAAATATCGTGATTATTGCAACAACGATTTGCGTGCCGAGCTTGACGGCGCTCGGCGAGCCATTGACGCCATACGTCGAGCATTTCAGCGGGACGTGGACTTCGGAGAAGTCGAGCGCCGAGTCGGAGAGTTGTTGGCGGGAAACGGTGCTGGCATCACCGCCGAACAGGTTTCCGAAATACGTGATTTTGTTACCCGCGGGAAATCAATTCGCGATGCCATCGAGTCGAGCAAGCCAGTTGAGTGGATGGATCAATCCGAACAGACTGGGCCTGTGTTGAAATATCTGGAAGATGGACAAACGCAAAACAAGACCCTGCTCAATGACTTAACAGAGCGACGGGACAAGCGAGAAGAAGCCCTGACTGAAAGGAAAAGGAAGCTTCTCGACCTAGAATCGCGCTTGAAGCTCGCTGCGTTGATGCCGCAGATCGAGAAGATGGTCGAACAAGCGAAATGGGTCGATAAGGCCAAGATTCAACAGCGGAAGTTTCAGGGGTTATTGCGCTCGCTCACGGAGACCTCGAAGGTCGCAAGTGAAGAACTCCTCAACCGCGATTTTGAGCGACATTTTACTGAGGAGTGCATGACCCTGAGGGCACCCGCCGTGACATTGCAGTTTCCCGGCAGACAGGGGCAGGTCACCCGAAAAAAGGCAGTCGCGAACGGAGAACATCGCCCCAGCGATGTGCTATCGGAAGGTGAGCAGAAAGTTATCGCGCTCGCTGACTTTCTCGCTGAAGCCTCACTGAAACCCCCGGCCCCAGTTATCTTCGACGACCCGATCAACAGCCTCGACTACAAGAGGATGGCCGAAGTCGTTGATCGCATCACGGCTTTAGGCGACACGAGACAGGTGATCGTGTTTACACACAATATATGGTTCACCACCGAACTACTCGCCAGATTTGAAAAACGCCCGCAGGACTGCTCGTACTACGACGTATCGCGTGACGGCTCAAAAATCGGCATCGTGAGCAAGGGCACGCATCCGCGCTCCGACACCATCAAAAATCTGCGTGGCAGAATTAATACCCTAATTCAGGCGGCGGAAAAATCGTCAGGAGAACCGCAGGCGGCACTTATCGAGAAGGCGTACGAGTTGATCCGCAACATCTGCGAAGTCATTGTGGAGCAGGAGCTTCTTCAAGGAGTAACGCAGAGGTATCAGCCGAACGTCATGATGACTAAGCTTCCCAGCATCAATTTCCAAGAACTTGAAGGGTCGGTGAAGATCATCAACGCGATTTATGAAGACTGCTGCCGATATATCGGGTCGCACTCACAACCGTTGGAAACCCTAAATGTTCGCCCTACACTCGAAACGCTCAAGGAGGACTGGGGGAAGGTGCAGAATGCTCGCGAGACTTACGCAAAAAAATCTTAGGTCTTTGGGACGACCATTAGAGCAGTGACGAGACTACAGCGATTGGACACCTTCAACAAACAGATGTATTCCGAACCCTCGGATCGGAAAATTCTGCCTCTTAGCATCAGCAACTTACAGCGGTGCCGGCGGAGAGGTTTTTCGAACGTGCGTGGATCAAGGCGGGGCGCAGCCTCAGGACGACGGAAAGGGCGAAACTACGCACTATGTGACTTCTCGTCGCTGCCCTGCGGGACTCAGTGCGATCAGGGCTACGCCAATAGCAATGAACACAGCCGACCCGATCAGTTCTCTGCGAGCGATGAAGCTTAGGTATGCCTGCACTCCCATGACAGTGGCGTGCGCAAAGCTCGACCACGCCGCAAAGCCGATCAGGCTGCGGTGCGCGGACGGGTTGCGCGATGCAATCAGCAAGAAGACGCCGAGTGTCACGTAGAGACTCATCATCATCGCCAGAGCAGGGTCTTGCTTCGCCATCAGCACAAGCGGATAAACGGCAGCGCAAAAGAGCAATCCCACAACTACGAGCACGACCTTCAGTATCCGTTCTCGCCCCATAATGTCCTCCTTATGCCACCTCGACGGCTGGGTACTTCTCAGTGTATTCCTCGCCATTGCAGCCGTAGTAGGAGACGGTGCGGGCGGTGAAATCGACGTCGTATCGGACAACTCCCGCACGCCAAGACGCAGCTAGGAACTCAGAGAAGGTACTCTTGCCAGCCTGATCGGTACGCTGCGCCGTAATTAGAGCTTCGCGATCAAACGGCAGCACGTCCACGGTGCCGGATACGAGCGGAGCGCCCTGCGTAACGACCGAGCCTTCTTTGATGATGAACAGGCTTTGAGCCGATGGCAAACTCCAGATGTTGCGCGTGACACCCGCTTGGCGAAGAGCCTCATCGCCCTAACACGGGCATCTGGAACGGCATAATCCCGTTTTTCCTTCCAGACCAAGTATTTGGTCTCAGAGGGAAACAAGAATGGGAGATTTGCTTCAGACCGAGAAAGACTGCCGTATTGAGAACACAGATTGCTTGACCCTGATGGCTGGGATTGCGGACAACACGGTCAACCTGTGGAACTGCGACCTGCCTTACGGCATTTCGCGGGAGACTGGATTCAAACACGGGAACAATCCATCCTACGACAGGCTCAAGGTATCAAAGGATTTCGGCGAATGGGATAAGCAGGAGTTCCCACTTACCGAAGCGGTGGCCGCTGCATACCGCAAGCTGGTCAAAGGAGGCACCGCAATCTTCTTCTACGACTGGATGAAGGTCACTCTGCTCGTTACCGCGATGCTTGCCGCCGGGTTTGCGCAGCTCCGCTTCATTGAGTGGGTCAAGACCAACCCTACGCCGTTGAACCAGAGCGTCAACTACCTGACCAACGCGAGGGAGGTCGCAGTCGTCGGAGTTAAGGGCGGGAAACCCACCTTCAACGGTAAGTACGACAACGGAATCTACTCTTTCCCCATAGCTCGCGCTCGGAAGGGCGAGGACAGGCACCCTACGTTGAAGCCACTAGACCTTATGGTTGCGCTCACGGAAAAGCACACGAATCGCGGCGACCTCGTTGGTGACTTCTGTATGGGCTCGGGCACGGCGGGAGTCGCCGCTCTGCTGACTGGTAGGCGCTTCGTCGGGTCGGAACCAGAACCAAGATGGTTCAAGGCGGCTGAGGTCCGCCTGAAAAAAGCGCAATCCATACGAATGACTGGAGGCGGTAAATGAAGACAAAAAACGATCCGATGGACACAGCAGCGGCGAATCACCGCGCGTGCGGATACTGTGAATACATTTGGGAGACCTACAACCCGGATTTTATTCTCGTGCCCTGCTTTGAGACGGCAACTGTAAAGCACGGCGGCAAGTGGCACTGCGACTTTCACTACGACATCGTCCTTGAGGAAGAAGCGGCGGAAGCGGCGGACAACTATTACTGAAACCACGCGGGACTGTGCCGTCCAGCCGTTCGTTGAGTCGGACCCGCCAGAGGCATCGTTTTTCAGTGCCGGAAGTGACCGTGCTGATCCAACCGGTGGGCTGACGATTTACTTTCGGGTTTCTACTGACACGGACACGACCAGCTTGCCGCCCAGTCGAGCGTGCTGGTCCGCAAGGGCCTGAGCGTATTTGCGGATCGCCCCAGCAAGCTCCTTCGCGTCTTCGATCTGACCGAACACTTGCGTCGTCCTGCGTTCCGTCGCCTTCAGCAGGCTGCGCCAGTCACCAGTGCGCAGTTTCGGAGGAACGACTGCGAGTGTCTTTTGCCCTTGCGAAGAAATTTCGCTAGGCTCCCTTAGCAGTTGCTGGACTCGCCGAGGGGTGACATGCAGGTTTTGCTTGATCCACTCCGTCCAGCAGGGGCGTCCTGGAACTGGAACCTGCCGCCCCGGCTGCGCCCAGCGCCTCCGCGCCTCCCGCAAATAGGGAATCAGTTCTCTTAGCTTCTTGAAGCCCTGAATGCACTTCTCCACCAACTCCGCGTCCGACAGCGTTGTCGCGAGGTCCTCGGCTGGGAGGAAGTGCTTGATGCGCCTGCTCGGCAGCGAGTCCACGAACGCAATCCGCTTCCCGATCTGGCGCAGAATTGGGACGGGTATCGCGTTGCCCACGGCTTCGTACCTCAGTTGGTCTGCGGCTGGCATCCCCCGGTAGGCGACATTCGTATAGTTGTCGGGAAGGCCCTGAAGACGCTCTGCCTCCACGGGGAGGATGTAGCGGGCGACTCCATCGGCGATGACGGCATGCTTGTCGCTGACGGTGAGACAGTACATCAGCCCTTCGCGCAGCGCGATGCCGCGCCGCCGACCAGCTTCGCCACAGCGGTGGATGTCGTTGCCTTGGAGGGCATACGCCGGGCCTGTGCCAGCAGCACGCGCTCTGCGTCCTTGGGCAGCCGTGCCCCTGTCCGGCTCAGCAGCCGGAGGCAGGCTTTCGCGCTCAGAGAATACCGCTGCGGCACGCTGCCAGTCGCCTCCAATATGTCCGACAAGGAAGACCCGCCGCCTGCTCTGGGCAAGCCCAAAGTCTCTCGCGTCCAGCACGTGCCACGAGTACCCGTACCCGATGTTTCCCAGCTTGCGCAGGAAGGCGTCGAAGTCCCTGCCGCCGTTCGCGCACAGGACTGCCTCGACGTTTTCCCAGACGAGCCAGCGGGGTCGCCGCATTCTGGCGATTTCGAGGAAGCGGAGGGCGAGCTTTCCGCGTGCATCCTCGATGCCGTTTCTTGACCCTTGAATGCTGAAGCTTTGGCACGGCGTCCCGCCGACGAGGATGTCGATTGTCTCTTTCTTGAAGGTCTCGTTGTCATGGATTTTCGTGATGTCTCCCAGATTGGGCACTTCCGGGTAATGGTGCGCGAGCACCGCCGAGGGGAACGGCGCGATCTCCGCAAACCATGCAGGCGTCCAATTCAAAGTTCGCCATGCCACGGACTCGGACGAGATTCCCGAACACGCGCTGCCGAATATCACAGCAGAATATTAGCCGGGATTGGCGCGAGCCTCGTCACTTTCGGCGGTAAGGTTGCTGGACTGTTAACGGTGGCGGTTCGCCGAGTTCCCTGCATTGCGCAGCCGCCGCAGACACACGCCTTCATCGCCGTTTATTCTCGGGTGGGAGTTCGCCGTGCTCAGTCTCGTAGAGTTCCAAAAGGGTCGCTTCAAGCATAATCGCTTCCGGCGAGGATTTCGTAATGGCGAATGCGAGTTCGTAATCCGTGGAATCCCCAATGAGAGCAAGAAGCCGGAGATTGGTCCTTTGAGTTCGTCCGGGCGAAAAATATTGTCCGATCCGGTTTTTCAAACCCTTCTGATTCGTGCCCTTGCCAAAATACAGAATGTCTGAAGAACCTATTTTCCGTTTGAAGTCCCTGCAAAGCCGTATCGCATACACACCAGGGTCGTTTGGGAGGCTGGCGAGCAGCGTCTTCTTTCCAGCCTTCGCAAACGGCGTCCAGGTTCCGAATCCATGCGCCACGAGGTCAGTGCTTCGCATGAACGGAAATGTACCACTGACCGACTACTTCTTGGAAAGCTCCTTCAGTAAGTCCGTGATCCGCTTCCCACCTTCACCTTGAGGTGCTGCAATTTTCGCATCTGCTCTGCGTCGTAGTCCTTCATCTCCGTTGGCTGAGTCAAAGTTCTTCTGCCGCGCACTCGTCGCACAGCAGTTCGCCGAGTTCCTGCATCTCGCATCCACCGCCCCAGAGGAGGAATATTCGACTGTCGTCGGCGACGGCATTTCAGTCCTAATCGCCAAGGCTGGCTCGCGTGACCCCGATGACCAAGGTCCCGACTACGTGCTGACGGTGAAGGACAAGAACGACGTAGAGATGCCTCGTTCGGCATCCTCACGCGCCACACCCCCTGCCAGCCCTTTCTGATATCATCCCGGTGAAATGCCAAGCTGGATGACCCGGTCTTTCAAGTCCATACGTGACCTGCTCAGCCGTGCCACTCCCGCGTGGCCGTTGCGGTTCCGAGCAGCTCGGAAGTCGAACATTACCGACGCTGAACGAGAGGTTTTCGAGCGCTACGGAGAAAACCTCATTGCGATGCAGGTCCGCGGCAGCTTCGTCGAGGATGCGGACCACGCGAGAGAATGGCTAAAGGAGCGCGCCCGCTCCCACCAACGACGGGAAACCATCACATTCGCATTGGAGATTGTCGTCGTCCTTCTTATCGGAGGAGAAATCCTACTGGCCCTCTGGCAAGAACACCTGCAGTCAAGAAACTTCGACGATCAACAAAAGGTTCTGACGAACCTGCAGAAAACTGCAGGGGACCAACTGTCGATCCTCGAATCTCAAAAGAACGCGCTTGCTGATTCTGCTGCTGCGCTCAAGGCGCAAGTGGAGATTGCTAGCAAGCAGGAGACGAGGACCGAAGCCGAGCTGGCTAGGCACCCTGATCCAAAAGTCTGGTTGTATGTGAATTCAGAAGAGTATCAGCAAGACCAAGAGGGTAATGCTGTTTACAAGCTTGGTCGCCGCGGTGGAGGCGAGTTCACAATGATACTGTGGCTGACAAATGAAGGCCTGAGGCTGGTCGAAAAGCCATCGCTGAACATTACTTACAGCGCGGGGTATACCGACAAATGCGTCGGCCGTGTCGTCCCTGGTATTCCGGACCCGGAACCGGGAACAAGCGTAGATATCGATGAGGAATCCATCACTCTGAAGAGAGATAGCTACAAACCGCTTTCGCAGATCAAAATGTCTTATCGTTATTTGTTAGAGTTCACATGCCCAGAGGATGCGGACGACTTCAAATTCGCCGTCAAGTTGGAGGCCGACAACATTGCCACAATGTGGCGAACCGCGTTGGTTCACTGGCCTCCGCTGCCCCCTCCACCGCCCAAAATTTCTGCAGATCGAGTGGCGCGACCTGACACCTTGGAAGGCCCTACTGATTTCCCTCAGCGAGAACAACGCATGACAATCGCAGGAAGAGAAATTCATGGCCCGCCATTCCTCCCGACCTCTCGGAAAAAATAGTCGGGCAGAGAAGATAGCCCAGCGACCGGAATAGACGACCAAAACGCCGCCACGCACGCTGACCTCCGCGCCGTACTCCGCAAACCCTCCGGGCAGGCCATCTCTCAACGTTGTGGAACAAAGGCTGCGTTGACGGTAGGACGCGAGAGGCACGGATCAAGGTAGGGCGCAGCGGCCGCGAAAAACTATTGATGATTCTGCAACGTGCCAGCTACTGATTCAACGCCTCAACTATTTGCCGCCCATGCTGGCGGAATGATTGGGGAAGAGGTTTTTGCAACAACTTTCCCACATACTCTCGCGCCCTAGAGAAATTGGCGAGCGTTAGGTTCTTGCCCATCTTCTTGCGGTATCGCTTTGCTTCATCCCTGTATGTGGTTCGGATGATGTCAATTCCTGACTTGCAAAACCTGCGCCATCGGTATCCTGGCACAGCCCAATTTGCCAGAGAGGCTGTGAGTTCCGGCTCACCAAATTCTGCACCGCATGACTGAAGTGCCTTTACGGAAATCGAGAACAGAGCCAATCGCAGGTACGTCGCCAGTTCGTCCACGTATCGCTTTGATGCGGAGAGTTCTTTCAGGTTGTGATCAATTATTTCGGACAGCAAGTAGATTTGGTAGACAAGTTCGGGTGGGGTGTCTCTGATGTTTTCGTAGGGCTTCTCTTCGAACAGTCCTCCTCGCCCGCCCTTGGCAGCAACTGGCCCAAGATGCTTATTGTCCCAGTGATAGCTCGCGATCAACTGCATTAGCTGCTTAATGTCTGGACCCCGGTGTATGCCAACGCTTTTCAATTCGGTGCGCCGCTGCGCCCATTCGCCATCGCGGCGCTCGTAGTACAGCCTCCGCTTGCGGAAATAACGTGCAAGAGAGTGTTGGTAGTCGTCGTTTGATATGAGATTCCACTTCTTGATCGGGTTCTGGAGGTTGCTGCGAATTGAAATCTTTTCGATGATCCCGCGCCGTTTGGCGGCTTCATTTGAAAAATCAGCCGGACTTGGCGGGCGAACCTGAATAATCCTAACCATCACCCTCGCGGTGGTAGACGGGTTGGACACATCACGTATGCTATGCAGAGTCTGCGATCCGTTTACAACGCGTGGATTGTCAATCCTGACTTCTTGAGTTCCGGGGTCGTGTGAATGCCCTTCGCACAACATGGTGATCCCATTGTTGCTGAAGGCAAAATCTGCGGGTTCGTCGCGGAATGTAGCCGCGATCTCAGGGTTGACCTTAGAGTTCCGCAGCTTCAGCCGGATGTTTCTGGCGAAGAGTAAGTCGTATGGGTCTTCATCCCGCATGTAGCGAATCAGGTCTACCAACTTCGCGAACACCATGGATGTTGGCACGTTGGTGTCGCGTTTATCGGCGGACAAAACGGTGCTGATGCCCGTCAAGTTGAGCGTCGGAGTCACGGGCATCGCGTCTTCAATGTAGTCCACCACGAACTGCAACAATTCATGTAGGTGGATAATCTGCACCCCGGCTGCCTTCACTGATTCGTATTGGCTTTCGTTACGCCGATGGTTTGTTACGAAAAACAACTGCGCCCGACCATTCTCGTAAAGGGAAAAGAGTTTTTGATAACGCTGTCGAAGTTCGGGGCGCACAACCGAGAGATACGATTGCCTGTTGGCCTTATTTGCGAATGCCTGCCAAAAGCGCGTTATCTCGTCATAGAACGCGACTGGCGCGAGTGAGTCGTACTTCTTCGTGAACTTCGTGTTCAAGACGTAATGCCGGACGTCGTCGCCATCGCTCACTTCGAAGAAGCTATCTACCTTGCCGTCACCGCTGCCGTCAGAGGGAAAGTACTTCTGCGGATTCAGGAAATAAGTTTCGGCAAACCACTTACCAAATGCCTGAGGCGGTTTCAGCCCATTCTCAACCGACACTTCGTTGACGCGATCCACCATGAAATCAAAAAGCTGCCTCTGGTCACGCACGCTTCACCCCCGTAGGAAGAAGGAGAAGTGGCAATTCTCTAATCGGGGATGATTTTTTGCAAATTGTAAAAAACCGAGGGTGGGCGGTCATGGCGTCAAGCTACGTGGAGCGCAGAGGCAAGAAAGTCCTGAACTACAGGCACTGGGACAAGCGGCGGAAGAAGCCGAAACGGTGATCCTCTTAACGTTTTCTCTGTCGGCGTTTCGGTATCTTGTAGCCCCACTCTGCTACTAGCAGGTCTGCGGCGATCTCTGAATTCCAGTTCAAGTAGCCTTTCTTTGCTTCGTCCATAGAAAAACTCATCAGATTCTCGGGTTTGTGGTGCCGCAAGGACGCGTGGGCAAACTCATGCGCTACGGTGAAATTGACATCCGTCTGCGATTGACGTTCCAGAGATGGAGCCAAGTAAATGAGGGCATCGCCACCCGTTGAATCACTCGGCATGAGGGGATGGCAGGAGCCGTAGTCGTCAGGATTCGGCGCAAATACCACGATCCGGGGCAAGTCGTTGACGATGTTGTCGGGGATGCGTTCAGACAACTTGATCAGCGCCTTCGCAGTTTTTGGGCGGATATCAAGGTCGCAATAGATGCTGTCAGTGAAAGAGTCAAGAAAAACGTCCGGCGTCATCTCTAAATTGCTCCTGTTAGGGTTCCATGCCCATATACGCTGAGATTCCAAAACGGGCGCGAATGACTCTGTCCGCTCCTACAAATGGTTGAAAAAAGATAACGGAGGCAGGAGAAGAGTCAAATTAGAGGGAAACGGTCTGGTAGAGCAGCGTTTGACGTCAAATTAGATCGGAGTGACAGAATTTGTCGTTCACGGGGTAGTAACGGTAGTGCGAGCAGCAAGTCCGATTGGGAAAACCAAATACGCAGTCGGCCGCAAAGGTAGTTCAGCATGCACGAAAATGCTCGCCCCATTCGCCAGCGAGAAAGCAGGTCAGTCGCTCGGAGATTCTGTGTTCGTGATCTTCTGCGGGAAGGATGTAGTAGATTCTCGCTGCCCGTCGATGAAAACTGGCAGCGTGGCAGAGTCTTCCTGCGGCTAGAATCTTGCGCTGCTCAGATACCTGATCACTTAGGCTTCTGCGTTGCTGGTGTTGATAGAGCACGACGCTTTGACCGCGCTTTAGCCACGTCGCGACTTCATCTTTAAAGATGTACTTAGCGCTCCTGCGGAAATGCTTCTTGCTTCGACTCGGAGCCAACCCGTTGTCTGGGTCAAGAAAAACTAGCTCTGCCTGCGAGAGACTCTTGAAAGCATCCTTGAACCACTCGGCTCTCAGCCGGGTTTGTGCTTCTCGGGCAGCAACGCCGAAGCATGGAACTCTAGGGGCAGGAATCGCGGTGCCGTAGAAAAAGGTGTTTGCGGGCAAGATACCGTTGTTCTCCACCTGAGAAAGCGTCCGCTGGTTGGTCGCTAGAATCTGCAATAAGCGGTCATGCAGATTGGGATCGCAAGGTCTGAGTTCTGGGTATGCAGTAAAACGTCCGTCCTCAGTCGCGTCCGGCTCCGAGTTACGGCACCAGACCACTCCCAGCCGCAGGTCATTCCCCGCAAGGGCATTTAGCAGGGCGTACTTCCCAAAGTCTCCGACGTCGGCGACGTATGAGTCTCTCATGGTGGTTCCAGGGTAATTCTATCGAAGAGATTCACAGCAGCTTCTTCTTGCTGTCAAACCATCTCCGCAAGTCCTCAACGCCAATCGCGTAGCTGTTACCAAGCCTAGCGGCGGGAAGCTCTCTGGCGTAGAGAGCCTTGCGAATTTGCTTCGTATTCGTTCCGATGAGAGTCGCCGCCTCCTTGATGGTCACGGCGATGCGTTCCAGTGATGATGGTTTGAAGGACATGATTCTTCCCCTCGAATACGGCTACGCGACCCTTAGTGCCGCGACTGGCTAGCGATTTTTCAGCAACGCTCTCGCGATCCTTAGCCATTCCGCATCGAGCGGCTCATGGCAAACAGGCTTGCCTGCCTGGTTGTACCAATAGGCGGCGTTGCCCTGATCGCCTTCTTTGCGGTGTAGATACGCATGCACCCACGATCCCTCGACGCCTTCGTCCTGTTGCGCCGCTTCGTGCGCCCGCTTCCAATCGCCCTTGGCGTCCCACCAGAGACCCTTGAGCGCGTGCGTCAGCGCGGCGGGCGGCTCGGTCGCGGTGAGCAATTCGCGGAATTTGTCTAAGGTCATTCCGAATACCCGCTGTCGATTTCCCTTATTGTGAGTTGCTCAACGAGAATTTCGCAACTCTGGAGACAACCATGAAAGAGCCAGCAAAGAAGGAACGCGCCAAGTCCGAACCCGTCGAACAAAAGAGCACGATGCTAACGGTGCAGGTGCTTTGGGCATGCCATGCGTGGAACGCGACGCCGGAGGAAGCAGCGCGACAGGTCGTCGCCGATCTGTTCGATCAACTTGCACGCGGCGGCAGCGTGTCCGTGCATGTCGAGGAATTGGACGGCACGGAGTACACGCTTGAGGTGACGGCGAGAGGTGAAATTCCGGGAACCACCTAGCACACGGCGAACCGAGCAGTGCGTCTGTATCTTGCACTGGCATGCTGTCCGCCAGTTGCACTAGCCGCCCTCAAAGCGGAGGGTAAGCCGAAAGCGGCGTAAGGCCCGCGCTGCGTGCCAACGATTCATGTCGTGCGTACAGCCGTGCGTAGTTGCGGCGGGCGATTGACGCCGAGAAGTTGGGATAACACCTAGGATAGGCCCCGATACGCGCCCAGCGCCGAAGTTTGGTGATGAGTAGGTACGTTTTCACTTGCGGTCTTGCACGCATCGCTGATATTTCCTCCGTGGAATCGGCTGTGAGCGGCTTTCGCCACGACGAACCGCTTTTAGTGGCAAGGTGCATCAGTGCAATTTGCCATCAAGAATGGCAATTTCGCTCTGCGCGGGCAGTTCCGCACGCTGCGGGAACTGCCAAAACTACGCTCTATGAAATGGTTCCGAAAGCCGCGATTGTGCTGGAGACGCGCCGCAGAGTACCTCAGACGCGAGCTTGATTTCTCTCTTCCTGTCGCCCACATCCTCAGAAGGTCATCTGCGAGACCGATACCATGTGGCTTTCTGACCTTCTGGCGTTCTGGCTTTGTGATCGCGAACTCCTTTGTTTCTTTCATAAAGTATAAAAATTATATTCAGAAGGTCAGAACGCCAGAACACCACACATTCAGACTTGGCGTTCTGGCATAGCCGCCCGCACTCGGCTGCGCCTCCGTAAACGCAGGCAGCGTCTGGATCACAGGGCTTCTCCAACAGCAGCCGCCATCAACGGCTCCAGCTGAGATTCCTCCTGCTGCTCGAACTCGAACAAATGCTCCGCCAGAACCATGTACCAGCGTCCGCCCTTCTGCCTACGGTAGATTTGCTTCTCGTCGGAGAGTTCCCCGGCAGCCTTCTTCGCGGTCTCCTCGGCGTGCCCCTGCTTTTTGAGGGCGTTGTACACATCCCACGACAGCATCGGTTTCTCACCTAGTAGCGCGAGGATGGCGAGCTTGATGGCATCGCGCTTCCCCTGCTTGCACTCGCGCTTCTCCTTCAGCGCTTGGTTCGCCTCGTCCGCCTGCATCTTGGTGCTCTCGCCCCATACAATCATCGGATGCTCGCCGACGTCATCGTTCACTTTGACAGCCTTGGTCAACAGCTTCAGACCGTCATGGTTCTCGCTGAGGTTGGACTTGATGCACGACATGACATGCGCGTGCTCATCGTCGGACTCCGGGTCGCGGGTGAATAACCATGCGGCACGGGCCGCGCCCGCTATGGATGACGCGCCTTGGATTTGGTCGATAGCCGCTGCTTCCCCACGCTTGTTGGTATGAGTGATACCGACGATGGTCAGTCCGCGCTTCTCGCACATGTCGCGAAGCTCGTTCATGATCGGTCTCATGTCCTTGTCGTGGTTAGTGTTCCTGCCGCCGTACACACCCGTGGTCGGATCGAGGATCAGTAGCGTGATGTCCGGGTTGTCGTGGATCAGATGGGACAGCGTCTTGCAGTCCTGCGACAGGTCGATGGAGCGGCGGTCAACTCGGTTGTATTCCTTGTCGTACACGTCGAACGACTGGTTGTCCAGCAGGGTGATGTTGTCGAGGTTAGCCCGAGCGGCGATGAGCCTCGGTACCACGGTGCTTTCAAGATTGTCCTCGCCCGCGTACATCAACACCTTTCGCGGCCCGTGCGGGTTCTTGGCTCCGTCAGGGAAGTCCGCGCCAGACGACACGCGGGCGGCAAGGTCTGTAGCCCACAGGGATTTCGCATTGCCCGGTTTGCCGACGCCCCAAGTGATCGCGCCAGCGGGCACTCGGTTGTGCCACAGCCATTTCTGAGCCTTGGGTTTGACCGTGCCAGCATTTACACCGCTGACCTTGGTCATGAACTGCTGCTTGAATACGTCCTTCCCGTCCTTGACGTCAACGGTTTCCACGTGCTGCACAAGCTCTATGCGCCCCTCATGAGGCTTGCTCGCTGCTTCCTTCTTTGCATCCCGCTCGGAATCCATAGTGCGCTCGGCTTCATGCCGAAAAGCTTCCCGAGCTTCGGTGTTATATCTCGCTCTTTCCTTCGCACCTTTCTCCCGGCAGGCTTCGCATGTCTTGTGCGGCTTGTTGTCTTTATCCTGCCAGCTAACCAGCGTGGGAACTTCATCTTCACAGTCCGGGCAAAGTTCAAGCTTCTTACGCTTCTGCCTGTACGGGAGGGAGTCCATTACGCATTTCCGGCACCAGTCATACTTCTTGAGTGTGTCGGACGGGAAGAATTTGTCTACGGGGTTGCCGCAGTTTTCACAGTGTAGGGGCATATCTCACCTATTGTTTGTTCCACTCAGGTTGCGAGCCTGCATCTCTTTCGCGGGATTGATTTGAGGGAGCCGGGTGAGATGAGACGGCTCCCTCGGTACCCTTGGGCACCCGCACCTATGAAATCGGTAGTCACTTCTTCGCCCTGTGGCGGTAGGACCGCTTGTGCAGCCGCATCTGGTCGCACCAGCGGTATCCGGTCGCCCGGTGGATGCGCACAGCCTTGGCTGCCGCTTCCACCGTCCGGCCCGCCGCCACAAGCTCCGCGAACTTCTCGCGCAAGAACGTCAGCCTTGGTCTTCCAGTCTCCACGTGTCCTCTCCTAGAAGTAGAAAGTCGCAAAACTAAATACTGGCAAACCGCCAATGTCGCAAAAGTTCGCTACCGAACCCTTTGTTCAGAAGGTCGGAACGGACCGACCCGACAACGGAGGCTTTATGGAAAGACCGAAATGTGAATGGAATGGCGGCGGCAAGTGCCAGCGTGGGGCTACCCGCATGGTGGGCTTCGTCCACTCTGACAGGTTCCGCCTAAGCTGCGAGGAGCACTCGGAGAATTGGGGACGGCATGGACGGGGCTACTGGGTGAGCAAGCTCGAAGGTTTCGTCGGGAACTGGGACAATGTCATCGAGGACATGTTGCATGACAACCAGTGCATCGGCGCAGCGAAACAGGCTGGTGCTCTGCGTGTCGCGGAAGGCTACCGAGAGCAGCTTGGCTACGTGAAGAAGATAGCAGGCGCGGCACGAGAACAAACACGGCCCGCGTCGAACAAGCCGACCTGACTCCCGGTCGTTCCTGGCGATGCGCTAGACGTGGCGGCGATCCGTCAACGTGCGGAGAGGATTCTGACCCGGCGCAGAAGCTGCGGTTAAGAAGAACAGCTTCATCAGCGGTGCGGCATAGCGTTTGACGACGCCAAGATTCTAAGCAGAAGCCCAGATAGCCTCGACCATCTGCTGCACCTTCGCGCCTCGCTGAGGCTTGAGGTACCTCATCGTGCTGCTGATGTCGGTGTGACCCATCCAGTCCTGAACAGTACGCAGATCGACGCCAGACCACAGCGCACGCGTAGCGAACGTAGCACGGAACTTGTGCAACCAGACTTCGTCTTCTGGCAATCCAGCGCGGCGTGCGATGGCTTTCGCCATGTCCAAGAAGTCGAACTTTGGCTTGCCGCTCGACGTGGGGAATAGCAGACCACTCTTGCCGCGCTCGACCAGCATCTTCTTCAGCTTCGTCGTCAGAGCCTTCGGCACCGGAATGGTGCGCCCCTTGTACATCTTCGGCGTCCAGCCGTAGGTCGGGTTCTGCTTAACAATGATGGCGCTGCTTTCGAAGTATAGGCTCTTGTCCGTGGCGTAGATCGCTTCCTGCTCGCGCATCCCGGTCATCAGGAAAAACTCGAATATTAGCCGCTCCTCGTCCGTGCATTCTGCAAAGAACTTGTCCAAGAATTCCTGCTCGTAAATGTCCGGCTCTTCCTCGACGTATTGGGGCCAGTCGTGCGACGTGATTCCGAGAGCCTTGAGCGAGATGCCGTGGCGCTTCAGAAACGTCGCGATGTTCTCGAACTTGTTGTAGCAGGAGCGCGGCCCCTGCCCTTTCTCGTCCCGGAGGAACGCCGCGAAGTTCAGCAGGTCGCCACGGTCGATGTCCTTCATCGTTTTGTTGCCGACGCATTCGTAGAAGTAGCGCAGCGATATACTATAGGCGTCGTAAGTCTTCGGTTTGCGGCTCTTCTTCGTTTCGGTGAGGTAACCGTCGAGCGTCTTGTCGAGCATCTGGATGGTCGGCTCTTTCACCCTCACCTTCGTGGTCGGACGCCAGCCGCCGTCGAGTTCGATCTGTCGCCGAAGCCGGAGCGTCGTCGCTTCACCTAAACTCTTGACGTCGAGTGTCTCCCACGTGGTGCCGTAGCGCAGCACCCAGATGATGCTGCCGTTCACTGGATAAATCTTTTTGGGATTGTGCTTCTTTTGCTTACGCGTCCCGCGCTCGCGAACATAAAGACTGACCTTCATCGGTATTCCTCTTGAGGCTTAATACCGATGTGGGAGAGGAAAATGGATTATTCATGGCGCGTTTCGTAGCCGAAAACGTAGCCGCCATTTTCCTGACCCGTAAGTCCTATGTTATGAATTCTGGCGGAGAGGGGGGGATTCGAACCCCCGGTACAAGTTTTAGCTCGTACAACGGTTTAGCAAACCGCCGCATTCAGCCGCTCTGCCACCTCTCCGCGGTTTGATTTCAACAGCTTACCACACTACCCTAGTTTATTTGGTGCACTATTGGTGCACTCTGACTCATGGCGTCCAAAGTTGCCTCTAATTTCTTCATCGCAGCGAGCACTGCTGGGTCGAACGCTTTGATGTAGCGGTCTTTGGTGACGTGCGATTTTGCATGACGAAGAATGCGTTGAACGATTTTTTCGTCCGCACCCAATTCATACAAATTCGACGCAATGCCACGCCGGAATCCATGCCAGCCATACCATTCCATCCGGATGCTTCTTACGAGTGGACGTATGACTTGCTGAGCCAGCTTGTCCAAATCCATCGGAATGCCATCTCCGGAGTGGAACATCACCCCGGTTGCCGGATTTCCCATGGAGATTCGATATGAGTTCAGAATCTCTGCCAACTGACGAATGACCGGCACAGCTTTTGCGCTCGCTCGCGTCTTCGGTCCATTAATAAAGGTCTTCCAAATGGACCGCTTGACGGTAAGAGAATCGCCTGTGTAGTCCAGCCATTCGAGCCCACGCAATTCGCCCCTACGGAGTCCGGCAAAAGACGCCGCAGCGACCAGTGCTTTGGGTAAGAGAGGCAAAGGTTCTAAAATGCAACGAATCTGAGTCAGATTGTACGCATAAGTCTCACCAGGCTCGCGTGCGCTCCTCGGAATTCGGGCATCCTGAACAGGATTCACTCCGTCGAATGCGCCTTCATTCTTCGCATGAGTGAAAACACCGCTCAGCGCACTCTTTATGTGCTGAAGCGTTGTTTTGCTTAGGTCCTTTTCTTCGGCAATTGCCTTCAACATCTTGCTGGCATCCACCGTTCTGAACTCACGCATGCGAATATGCCCGACGCGATCGCTGATGTGGTTGTTCCAGATTTCCCGATATCCTTTTTTCGTGGACTCGCGCAACTCCTCGATATAAGGCAGATAGATTTTCTCGACGAACTCCATCAGAACCATGCCGCTTTCCGGCGTAAAGTTTCCTGCATTTAGCCGGTGCATGAATTCTGTTTTCAGAGGCATGATCTGGGATTCGAGCGGATAATCTGCAACGCTTCCCAGTTTCTTTGCCTTCTGGTGGAGTCTGGTCGACCCGTCCTCCTGCCGCACGCGTACACGGTATCGGACGAACCACGCTCCATGGTGAACGTACAACTGCCCATCTTGATAGCGAACAGATTTGGTCATTATGTCCTCCTTAATGACCCGCCCTGTTCGCACTCACCAGCTGATGATCCAGCCACTCACGGAGTTCCTCGCTACCCCACGGGAAGCGTACGTATCGTCCGAGCCGGAAATGCGGAATCGGATCACGTGTGCGCTTCGCGTTGGTCCGTGAACGTACCCAAGTTTCAGGCACGTTAAGCCGTTTCGCCAACTCAGCTGAGTCTATCACTTCTACTTCAGTTTGATTCATCGAAGCGTCCTGGGATCGAAACAAATTCGTGGGCTCAAATTTCCCTTTGAGATGTATCGAGCGGCTCGGGTTTAGCATTGGTTTCCGGCCGCGTTGACGCTCGGTCTGTTGCCAGATGGGCCTGCGCTTTGCGTACAGTGAGCCGCGCGTAATAATTCGGATCGGCTTTGTCTTCCGAGCGGAAGTCGGCGATGCGCTGAATCACGACTTCGGCGGCGTCGCCGCGGGCGAGAGCGCGCTTCGCGTAGGCCCAATCGTGCTCGGATTGGCTTTTGTGGTGGCTGGGCATTGTGCCTTCACGTTGTCGGTAGTCACCAAAGTGTCTGGGCGCTTCCGGAGAGTCTTCATCAATCACGAAATCACGGAGAGTGTAGACGGCGTCGCTTTCCTGGCGCGCTTGCACGATGAATTCCTCGGGAAGTTTGCGGTTGGCAAAACCGGGCAAGCGAAGCACACGCGTCGAGTCGGTCGCTGCCAGATCGCCGCCGAACTTGATTGCGAGGTTGTGAAGGAGAGACTCCGCCTCATCTTGACTGAAGCCGCCCACTTTCCACACGACCTGGTGCTTACCGGGCGAAGTATCGAGGACGTAGTTTGGCGCTGGGACTTCGGTTGAATGTCGAATGGCTTCGAGAGCTTCATCACCCTTGCGGTCGAGGTCGAGATAGACATGGCGGATTTCCTTTATGTTCCCCTTGGTCCGGGCGTACGCGCCGTCCTTAATCGGATTCATTCCCATGAACACGTCGTAGCCGCTGGCACTTTGATTGGTAAGCCAAGTTTGGAAGCCGGGGCCCGCTATGGTCTCAGCCTTGGAGATTGTTTGAACGGTGTGGCCGGTGGAGCGGTTCCGCACGAGGATCGCTGCATTATCCGGGGGTTCAAACAGCTCTCGGACATACTCCGACGCGGTGAGAGCTCGTGGTGTGAATGTTCTATCGGTGCTCATTGGTGATCCTGCTTGGCCAAGAACACGGCGCCGTAGTCGAACAGGTCGGCATCGGGATCGTATCGGTTGATGAAGAGAACTTCGGAAATGTATCTGCGTCCGGGCCGACGCTCAACGTGGACAACGACGTTGAGTGAATCAGCGATGTTGGTTTTGATGGCGCGATAGGGGAGGTCCACGCCGCTTTGCAAAACACAACTGGTGAACCTCGCCAGCCCTTGTTGCGCAGAGTTTGCATGAATCGTGCAAAGCGTTCCGGAGTGCCCGGTGTTCAGGAGTTGCAGGAGATCGAAGGCTTCGCCGCCACGGATCTCTCCGAGAACGATGCGGTCGGGGCGGTGGCGGAGGGCAGCCTTCAAGAGATCGCGGATTGCTACTGCCGGAAGGCCGTTCTGTTCGCGGCGGGCTTCAAACCGTACGAGGTTTTCCTGCGGCAGTCGAATCTCTGCTGTGTCTTCAATGACGAGGACCCGTTCGTCCTGCGGGATGAATTTTCCGAGGATCGATAAGAGCGTCGTTTTTCCAGTGCCGGTACCACCACTAATGAGGATGTTCTTGCGTGCGAGGACGTAGTCTTCGAGATGGTTGGCGAGGGCGCGGTCCAGAGTGCCAGCGCGAATCAGATCCTCCATTTCGAAGTGGCGTGTGTTGAATTTGCGGATGGTGAGCGTCACGCCGGCGAGACTACACGGCGGGATCACCGCGGCGACACGGCTGCCATCGGGCAGCCGCGAGTCGAGGATGGGCTTGGATTCGGAGATATCGTCACCAAGGCGCCGGGCGATATTCTTTACGGCGACCATGAGAGATCGCTCACCGAGAGATACGCCAGGCACCTGTTGCAGGAAGCCCTGTTTTTCGATGAACACCCGGTCGGGGCCGTTCACCATGACCTCGCTGATTGAGTCGTCAAGGATGAGGTGCTCGATGGGCTTCAAGAACGGCAGGATCATTTCGAATCCGTTCATCAGAGTGTCCCTTTGGCGAGTTGGACAAAATACGAATCATTGGGATCGTTGTAGTAGGGCTTCAGGTAGCAAAACATCGGCGGCGTAGGGTTGATTCCGTCGTAGGCAATCACCACAGACTGGGCGTTGCGCAGCTCCATGAAGGTCTTCATGTCGAAGCGGTAGTCGCTCTGCGTGTTGTAACTCTTCGAGGCGATGAGGTTCGCCTTGTGGGAGAGGGCCTTTCCGGTGAGCCAACTGACCTTGGTGTCGTGACCGCTTTCGGACAAACTGTAGCTGACTTTGAGCTGGTCCTCGCGTCCGCAGAGATGGCTCGCCGTGCTCGCGGAGAAGTCATCCGACAACGAGAGGAAAATCTTGGTGCGGAAGGTCTGGAGAAGGGTACGCCAGCTTTCGCCGGGCAACGCGGATCGCAGCGAACTGATGCTCTGCGTGGCGATGATCGGGATGCATTTGGGCTGGCGCGAGAGGCTGAAGAATTTCTCATCACCGGTCGGGTCGCTTTCCCCTACGGTTGCGAAGTGTTGGTATTCGTCACAAAGGAAGAGAACCTGCCGGAAATACTGCTCGGGGTGTGCCTCGATTTTCGGAACGCGATTGAGGACGGCGCGCTCAAAATCGAGCTTCATCATCACCCCGAGAGCCTTCGCCAGTCCGGCGTTCATGCCGATGGGGAAATTGAGAGCGCAGACGCAGCCTTGCTCAAGGAGCCAGGAGAAGGATGGCAAGGGCTTGCCAAACTGATTGCGGACGTTCTTTTGAGGGTCGTAAAACTCCTTCTTGGGGCAGAAGACTTTCTTGACTTTCGGGTTGTCATCGAAAAGTGAAAGGAAGACCGAAACGCCCTCGACGATGGAGCTGCGGAGCTTCGGCTCGATCCGTTTCCAATCGTCCTTAAACCACCGCTGCACGGCCTCCAATTGCGCTAGTTTTTCGGGATTGGCTCGGGCTGGGTCATGGATTGTGCGAGCCTCAAATGGAATACCCCGCGTTCTTAATATGTCCCGCAGCTCGGGCGTGGCCGAGGCAAGAAAGCGATCTTCCTTCTCGTCATGGACAAAGCCGAGGCCTGCCAGGTCGGCGGTACGCTCGCCGTAGACCGGCGGGGCGACGGCCACGTAGTGTTGTCCGAGAATGATGTCCTCGGCCTCCGCGATCCGTTCTTCGAGAAGCGGTGGAGAGATGGCGCACTGGTAGACATCGAAGAAGGTTACGTAGTCGTAGGCGGCCTTATGAAGAAGGATGATGAATTTGACGAGGTTGGTGTACGCCTGCTGCCAGAAGGGCTCCTTTCCACGTCCGAAAAGGTTGTTCAAGAGCGAGGCGATGTTGTAAGCGAGGGCGTAGGCGTCGAGGTCATTGTGGAGAGGGTTGTAGCAATACTCGGAATCGAGACTGATTTCGATGTAATCCTCGGCCCGTTGGTGACGCTCAAGGATGTCTCTTACCTTGCGGCAAAAATCGCCTTTGACTTCCAAAATCAACCCACCAATGCGCTTCTCTTTGTCGGCGGCTTTGTAAGCGAGAATCTGCTCCGCGAACGGAAGCATGCAGCAGGATGTTTTGCCACTGCCAATAGCGCCCAAGATGGCAATTCCGGTGAACAAACCCCGCTCAGGAATCGTGAGCCAGGAGGGAGCCTTGGCAGGCACGGGTTTGCGCGGGTTGTGCACCTCGCCGACGACAAGGAAGAGGTCATCCCTCTTACTGGGATCGGGATACTTGGGAAGGCGTCCCGGCGAGATGCTCTGGCGGGCTTTCAAAGTAAAGATGTAGAGGCCCGAAAGCACGGTCGAGCAGACGAGGTATGGCGTGGTGAACAAGAGCGCGCAATAAAGATATTTGAAGCTCAAGAACGCTTGCGGAGCACGCACGGCAATGACACGGAGAAAAATCTGCTCGTCAGGGAAAGGGTGGGTGTGGAAAAGAAACGTACCGATGGCCATGGCTAGGATGGCCGAGATGAAGGCGCGCGATTCGAGAGTTCTTTTCATCAGGCCCTTCCTCGCGCTTCGATGGGGTTGGCCTTGTCCGGGCCGGGCTGGGCCGTGCGGCGCGCTTCGCGCCACTTCCGGTAGTCCTGGTCCCGCCACAGAACTTTCTTGATCACGGCATTGATGACATGGTCCGCGTTGCTCTCGATGAACCGACTGTAATCTTCGAGGAGTTCGTTGACGGGCTCTTCGAGTCTTACCTCCCGGGTCATGATCCCTGGTGCTTTCTTAACGATCGACATTCTGTTCCTCCTCTGTTGATATGTGTTTTTGCCGAACTGCCTGTCACCGTGGAAAAAACGGTCGGCACGACTTACCGTGCCGGAGGGCGGGAGCGACCCCAAGAACTTTTTGGGCGGCTGAAAGCCGAAAAAGTGGGGTCGCTCCCGCCCGTTTTGGTGTTTTTTCCACGGTGACTTTTGCTTGTACTGCCTTGTGCATCCGACTCTCCTCAAAGAAATTGCTTGCGCCACAGGGTGAAGAAACAGGTGAAGACGAAGGTGCAGGGTGTAGTCCTTACCTTCTGCACCCCTTGGGCTCAGGTTCCTGCTCGGGAACCGCAAAGCGCCAAAGAACTTGGGTCGCGAAATGCACGGTCGCGCGGCGCTCGCTACCGCCAAAGTCATGGCGGATGTCGGATTCGGTTACTCGTCCGACCTTCCATCCGCGATAGAGGTGTTCGAAGCGTTGGCCGGCGAATCGAGTTTTGGCCTGATTGCGGAAAATCAGGTCAGCTTCAGTCAGAGATGCGTATCGGCTGAGGTCCCAGGTCTTGCGGATTTGGAAGTAGCGCAAAAGGTCAGCCGATACGTCCGATCCGAGCGGAATGGTCACCAGAGAATCGAAAAGTTGTTTGGCGTTTTCGAAGTGCGAATCGACTCTGGCCAGATAGAGAAATCGGAACTCGGAAAGTTGCCGAAAGAGAGTGAGGTAGGTTTCGAGATGGTGCACGAATTCTCTGAGGTTTGCTTGTGACCCATGGAGGTAGGTAAACGTCACCACAGGCGAAGAAGCGTCACCAGCAACAAACATCGGAAACTTATCGACGAAGTAGCGGACGGTGGGCTGCGAAGTTCTACGTCCGTGATATATCTTCGAAGGCAGGAACTGGTTCGGGACCTTCAATTGATTGCAGAAAAAGCTCACTTTTTCGGGCTCGGTTTCAAGGTACTGATGCCCTTGATTCAGGAGAACAAAATCGAGCATTCCGATTCGCCGCTGGATGTGTTCGATTTCGTGTTCGCGGCGGTTGCGAATGTTCTCGCGGTCGATCTGGCGGTAGATGCGGCGGGAGAACAAGTGATAGACCGTTCCGCTCTTCGGAAAGCACTCGGTCCGGGCGTGGCGCTTGGTTTGAAGTTTGTTCCAGAAGAGGGTCGTGCGCTTGCCCCAATGAGCATCGGCAAAGGCAAGAAATTGACGTGCAACAAAATAACCGGAATGCGTCGCCACGATGTAGAGAAAACGGGCTTCTGCCTCGGTGTAGCCGAGGGCTTGGAGTGCATCGAGATGGACGGCAGCGATGTTCATAGCGTGAGGATTCGCGCAGTGATTTCGCGCTCGTCGAGAACGCGGCGCAGACGCGACGCGTCTTCTGAACGTCCATAGAGCGAGAAGCCCGCGGATGCTTTTTCCGCCATAGCCCGCGGCCTGTAGTCGCGCGTCGCCAGTTCCAGGTCCACGTGACGCAATTCGAGCTCTGGGGTCTCATACTCGACGCGCAAATCAGGCACGGGAATCTTGCCATTCACAATTTGCAGACCGTGTTTCTCAGCGATTCTTTCCTTCGCGCTCGGATCGTCCCTATCCGGTCCCAAGAGGGCCAGATCGTGATTCAGGTTCCGTTTGAGTTCGTAATCGAGCAGCACACGGACGGGTCGGCCTCCGCCGCGCTCGATGCGAGCAATTTCTTTTTGATAGAGGCGGTACAAATCGGCGTCGTGCTTGACTTCGCGGGGTTTCACCAAACCGTGGTAGATGGGCTGATCGTCTGGGACTTGGTTTGTGTTCTTGAGAAGTCGGTGGCCCGTTTTGGTTAGCGTCACAATGCGCAAGGTCTTTTTCTGCGAGATTTCAACGGTCTTGTCGGTGACGAGAGACTGCCGGGCTAGGCGTCGAATGTCTTTGTCCATCCGTTCGCTGTTCCCGCCGTACGCGTACTTGGCGAGGTCTGATACTGCGATGACGCGGAACTTGCCGACTTCCCTGAGAGAGTGCATCTCGGATTCGCGTAGGAGATACGCACGATCCCGGACGTAGTGGGCCCGGGAAGAGTGACTGCGCTCGTCACGGGGCGCATGCTGCTCCCGCCGTGCCACAATGCCATTAGTACGGCCAGGGACCTCGGGCGCCGGATTCCTACTCTCTCGCGTGTCGGGAGGTACTGGTCTGCGCGGCCGAACGGAGGCGCGCGAGGACGTGTCGCGCACGTCGCCGGCGTCTTGCGGATCGTAGGAAAAGGCGTCGCGCGACACTAGTTAAAATCCTCCTCGTTCGTGGGAACGGGCATGTCCGCGTGGCTGACGTTGAACTGCTTGTCGAGGTGCGAGAGTTTGCGGCCGGTATTCTTGAGGAAAAAGCGACGGCCGAAAGCGAGCGCAGCGCCAAACAAGTTCACAGAGAGGATGGCGACGAAAATGAGAATCTTGTCGCCGTAGGCGTGGTATAGGACCGCTTTGTAGCGGGCCATGAACTTCAACTGGTCGAGAAGCCAAAATCCGTAGCCCAGCAAGATGACGAAAGTAAACAGCAGTGCGTTGGCGATCATCGTAAATACCTCGGCTTTCGTTGCAGTTTCCCGACAAACCTTGCGTCCTTCTGGGAGCGGGCGGAAAGCGGGTAGCAACGGAGGCTCTCCAGAGTCGCGCCGGTTGTTCCAAAGATAGAAAACGATGAGCTGGGACGTGGCTCGTGAGAGGAGGAGAGTCGGCGGTAAAGGAGGGTGTGGCGCGGCGAGGTTGGGCCGATGTTGCGCTGCGTCCGCCCGCGACCTCTTCGGTTTGCGTGTGAATGTGGATTTTCATTTGAACGCCTGGTCTTCACGAAAGTAGGTGACGCTCATTCCGAGCGGGTTGATCGGGATCAATTCGTTGGGCACGTGGGACTTGAAAAGGAAGAGAAAGTTCGCAGTGTAGAGATCGCGCTTCAGCTCGCTATGGTCGGCGGGCGAGTAATAGACCATGTAGAAGTCCACGCGCGCACGGAAGGGCGGTGTTTGCATCTCTTCGAGCGCAACCTTTTTGACATCGACGTCGATTTCGGGCGCCGCGCTATTCGTGATGAATTTCCTGATGATGTCGTCCTTGCGGTAGGCGTCGAGAATGCCGTTTGCAAGCTTGCCGTCGAGGAAGTAGAGAGACTTTGAGAAATCGTCCTGAATGGTGTAGCGGTTGCGCCGATAGTAGAGGTTGCAAAACTGCGAGAGAAAATACTTCGCTTCAGCATCCTGGGGCTTGTATTCGAGGTTGTGGTAGTTGATGGCCTCGGCCCGGCCCAGGTCGTCGATGCGGATGACGAGCGGGCGGAAGTTCTGGAAGGTGCGAATAGTCCTGAGGTCGATGAGCGCCAGTGCCACGCAAACAACGGAAAGCAGGGCCAGAGCAATCTTGAGATACGTGTTGGTCACCATAGGATCCCCGTACTGTTCGAGGTAGAGGCGCTTGGCATCGTAAAAACTCTCATCGTTGTTCATTGGACGACCCTTTCGACGATCCCAACGGAAGATCCACCCGCAGTGCCGCTGAAAATGTGATTGGTAAGCGCGGGCACCTTAAGCAGTGCGTAGATGGAGGCGAGAAACGTAATGAAAAGTACGGGAAACCAGGCGATGAGCTGCACCGTTGACAGTGCCCCTGCGGGGGGAAGCTGAAGAATGCCGAGAATGAGATTCCCGATGACGAAAACTACAGCCGCTGCGATGACCTGGTAGAAGGCGTATTGGATAAAGCAGCGGAACCAGCCCCAGAAGAGCCACTCCATTTTCGGAACGATGAAAAACGGGATAAAAACCGGCCCCACCAGAACGCAAACCGCAGTGGCAATAAACCCATAGGCGATAACCACAATCGCTACAGCCTGGGCCGCGGCGAGCAAGATGGTCACGATGACGTAGATGAATGTTCCGAGAATATCTCCCCAGGTGGGGGAGTCCATGCGGGATTCAAAGTCCGCAACATGCGTCACAAGCGATTGGAGCTGCGCCTGATCGATCTGCCCCGACAGAAACTGCGCTTCATTGGTGATCAGGTTATGGAAGCTCACTCCGATGCCGGGAATGGGCGCGCTGTAGTAATTGACCATCGCAAAGCCAAAGCTGATGGTCAGCAGCAGGCTTGCGAAATTGTCGAACTGGAACGTGTACTTGCCGCTCGCGGCAGAGAGAGCCGATTTCACTCCATACCAAACGACGAGAATCGTGGCGAAGGAACGGAAGAGATTCTGGCCCATAGCGTCGAAGAAGCCGAGGTTCTGGGTGAGCAAGGTGTTGATGGCTTGGAAGATGTACTGCAGATAGTCGGTTTGCACTGCCGTCAGCTCCTTCGACGCTCGGGCGTCTTTCTCCACACGCCTACGGCATGCGGAAGGTTTGAAGTGAATTGGTAAGGGTTCCGGTCACCTGCGTGATGTTGGCGGCGAGGTTGGCTTGGCGCTGGATGTCGGCATTGATGGCGTTGGTCGTGGCCTCGCGCTGTTGCTTGGCGAGGATGGTTTGCTCTTCGAGCAGCGAGGCGAGGAGTTTGTTCGAATCCTGGAGGGTGCGCAGGGTCAGAACGCCCGCGGCATTAATCTTGTTGAGGACGGCCACTTCAGTGTTCAAATCGGAATCGTTCGACAGCGAATCCTGTTCGAGGTTGCCGATCTGCGTTTGAGTGGTTTGGGCGTTGGCACGGATGGCACCGATGGTGGCGATGGCGGTGGAGTTCGCGCCGTCCGCCAACTCCACGGTCGCATATTGAGAGCGGACACGGGCAAGCTCATCCGCGGTCATTCCTGAGAGGTGGGTCTGGTTGTATGGGAGAAGCAGAGTTGTAGCCTGCTGGTAGCCGGTGGAAACGAAGCCGGTCTGGCCGGAATTGATGCCGGTTACCCATGTTCCGGTATTGCCGTAGGTGTTGGAGGCGGACGTGTTGCGCCATTGCGAGAACTGGGCGCGATACCGGGCGGGCATATTCTGAATGTTCTTGGCCATCCGGACGGCGAAGTTGTACTGCGCTACGAGCTGGGCATAACTTGCCCTGAGTTGAAGGAGATGCTGCTGGAGCTGGTAGTACCGGAGGAGCGCGTTTGAGTAGTTGGTCGGATCGTATACGATTCCGATACCAAACTGCGCAGAGGCGGTACCAACGCACAACGCCATGACGAGTACAAAGAGCAGAGCTTTTCTTTTCACCGAACTTTCATCCTTTCTTTCTCGCCTTCACAGATCGGAAGGCATCTTGTGGTTGAAGTAATCGGGCAAGGCGAGATCGCCCGCGAGATAGACTTTGACGCGGTGGCCTTCCCGGATAGTCACTGTGGGCAGCACGTTGAGAAACTTGTCGAGGATTTCTGCGGAGGACTGCGCTGTACTCTGCGCGAATCCCTGGCGCATGCGGTCGGTGCCGGACGCGACAAGAGAACCCGCGGTGTCGGCCTCCGCCACAGCTCCGAGAGCGCCAACGGCCAGCGAGACTCCGAAGATGCGGAGATAGTGGTTGTTTACTTGATCTCGGAGACCGGTGTCACCGATTTGGTTGAGCCCTTTGAATTGATCGAGGCTGACGGAATAGCCGTCGGGCATGAGCACGCGATGGAAGAGGACGGCCAGACGTGTCTGGCCGAAGGTGTCCACCTTCTTGGTTTCGCCCAGCAACTTCGATCCTGCGGGAATGAGCAGGTGTTGGCGGTCGTTTGAATAAACGTCGGTTGAGAGCAAGCACTCGACGGGGCCAGCGAAGCCCCCGTCGAGGCGGTTGATGAGAACGGTTTCGAGAATGGTTCCTTCAAACAGTACGTAGGTTTTTCCTGCCGCCGCATTGGCGGAGCCCGCAGACACGGCGGCAGGATTTTTGGTTTCCTCCTTTCGATCCTTTATTGCTTCCGCGGAATCATTTCGCGGTGGCATGGGAGAAATCGAATTGGGCTGCATGTCCTTCAAGAGTTGGGCGATCTGCGAGGCGTCGGGGCTCGAAGGGAGCAGGGCCGGAACGGCGAGGGGTGTTTCAGTTGCCCCGGCCGGCGCGTTCGCTGGAGGTTTGCGATAACTCAGTGCGACATTCGATGAGAACAGTGAGACGTAGGCTCGCCTCTTCCGCTCGGCCTGGATCGGGTCTTCCTGCGACCGCTGTTCACCCGTACCATCGGGACCAGACTGCTGAGACTGCAGAGAGCCATGCGCTACGGCGCCCAGTTGCCGGGTCTGCTGGGCGAGTGCGGTCTGCGCGAGAAGTTGCTGACGCTGCAAATCCTGAATGCGGTTCTGCATCTCGGCAATCTTGGTTTCGTTGACTTCGAGGGGCGCCTGCGCGGTCACGGCGGATGACGCTGCTTTGCCTGGTGTCTGCGGCTTCTTGCCCCCGGTCAGCCACATGATGGCGACCATGAGGAAGGCGAGTCCGATGAGAAGCCAGGACTGGACGTTCTTTGGGAGAAGGCCTTGCGGTTTCGGCGTTTTTTCCTGCACGTGAACGGGTTGGTTCGGTTGGCTCATGAGTGGTTTCTCAGTTTGGGGAAACGCGACGCGTGAACGGCAGTTTCATCTTGCCGACCGCGAGGTAGCCCGAGTCGATGATCTTGGGAGCGATGTAGACGCCGTTCTCGAATTGGAAAGAGATCAAGTTGGGCTTGCCGTCCTTGAGTTCATAGAGAGCGGGCTTTTCCCGCGCGCTGCACTTGATGTAGGTGAAGGCGTCGTCGTGGTAGATGGCGGAGACCAGGAATGGCTCGCGTGCCGCTTTTGAGTCGAGCGAATAGTCGAATTGGAGTTTCGTTGCGTAGCTGGAGCGGAAGTGGTTGAGCTGCTCGGCGGACTCGGCTTGGGCCGCGCGGGCTTGATCGGCGGTCTGGGAACGAAGCGTTTCTAATTCTTTTTTGTACGCCTGGGCCTCACCCACGCTGACATAACCGCGCAGCCCACTGCTTACTGCAATACCTGAGCCTTCTTTTGGCTCCACGAAGAGTTTGAGATCGGGTTCGGCATTCGGCTGGTTGCTGATTTCTGTCAGTAAGAACGAATAGACGTGTCCGCTCGCGGTGATGAGGTTCAAATTGCTGCGAATGCCCGCCTGGGCCGGGTGAACGTAGCAGAGGTTGTGGGCGCCGTTGATGACCCAGAATTCCTTGTCGCCGGTGGTGAAATCGAGAATCTCCTCGTCCTCGGGTAGGACGATGAGGGTTGAAAACCGGAGCTTGGCACGAACGGGAACAATGTCTTCTTTCGAATACTTTACGACGCGCGCCGCGGCTTCAGTCGCGGCGCGGGCCGGCATAGCGGCCGTGCCGACGAGACAGAGGAAGGCGAGGCTACCGAAAAAAGACTTTATCGTGGTGACTAGTTGCATTGTTTTTCTCCTGAGATGGATTTATTTCGTGACGACTACATGGCGAAGAGCTGAAACCAGAACAGGCGAACGCAACGATCCAAAAAGGTCCGCACAACGCCAACGCGGCGGCGAAGGCGATGGCAAACCAGGTCAGAGCGAAGTAGAGGGGAGGTACGAAAGCCGCAAGAAATGCGAGGATCAGGAAAGATCCAGCAAGACTTGGGACGATGAAAATCCAAAAGATGAACCCAATTACAAGTATTCTCATGGCTTTGCCCCTGCGAGCACTTCGAGCCCTTTCTCAAATCCATAGGTGTCGAACGCTTCTCTACGCTTCCGGTTGTCGTATGGGTCATTCGTGTAGAGCCAATAGCTCTTGGCGTCGACGGTGAGATTGGCAACTTTCGCCACCTCAGGCGTCTTGATCAGGAATTGCTGTTTGGGGATGAGGCCCGAGATCAGCTCGACTTCGGTTTCGTTCAAATGAAACTGGCGACGGTAGAGATCGCGATCCATATCGGGGTTGGCGAGGAAGATTTTCGTCGCGCAGCTTTCGATGACTACATCGAGGATTTCCGAGCGCTTGAGTTCATCGAGGGATTGCGTTGAAAGGATCATGGCGGCGTTATGTTTGCGCCACGTTTTGAGCGCTTCGACGACGTATCGTTGAATGCTGGGGTTCTTCAAAAATACCCAGGCTTCATCGATGAAGAACGCTTTGAAAACAGAGCTAATCTGGCGTTCGGAGATGACGGCATTGGCGCGATGCAGGATGTAGAAGAGCAGGGGTTCCAGAAGCTCTGGGTACTGGCTCATGCGCTGGAAGTCGAAGCACTGGAAGCGGGAGAACGAAAGCGTGTCCTCGGCGTTGTCGAAGAGAAATCCGAATTGTCCGCCACGGGTCCATTTCGCGAGGCGGCTCGAAATTTCATGCCCTAGCGTGTTTGCCAGCACGCCCAGCGTGCGGAGCGCCGGGTCCACCGCGTACAGGTTTTCGACTTGGTGGAAGAGTTCGCGTTCGGTAGCGGGGTCGAGTTCGCCGGTCCTCTGCCCCTGGATCAAGACTTTCAGGAACAGAGCGAGGAAATCCAGGTTTTCCTTCGTCGGCGGCAACGAAAACGGGTTGATCTTGAAATCCTGGGATTCCAAACCGACGCGAACATACGAGCCTCCGAAGAGCTGTGTGAGGCTTTCAAAGCTCCCGCCCAGATCGAAGATGGAGGTATGCGGATCGTATTTCTGAAGATTGGTGATAAGGAAATTCAGGAGGAACGATTTCCCGGCACCGGTTCGCCCAAGAATCATGGTGTGGGCCACATCGCGGTAATGGAGATTTAAGAAGTAGGGAGTGTGGTGGTTGGTCTCAAGGACCGCGAGATACTCCTGCCGGAGATGCCGGTTCTGAGGCTCGCCACAGTGAAGGGTGAAGAGAAACGAGAAATCCGCATAGTTGGTGTTGAGCAGATACAGGGAACGCAAGTTGAAGACGTGGTTGCCGGGAACCGCCGCGAGAAACGCGTTTAGGAGGTTGTATTTTTCTTCATAGAGCTGAGCATCGTGGACGCTGAACACCTTATAGAAGTCGGCGCAGGCGCGATCCACCTTGTCCATGTCGAGGTCATAGATCACGACGGTGAGGGAAAACTGGCCAAAGTAGTTCCCATGCAGCTCAATCTCCTTGATGCCTTCACCGAGTTCCCTGACCTGGGATTCCTTGGAATCGTCAAGCAATACGTCCTGCGGGGCTGCGTCGTTCATGCTGACTTGGCTCGCGAACGAGCGCTTGGTGTTGTGAAAATGGCGGCGCTTGGCCTGGATGATTCGGCGCATTTTGCCCGAATCTTCTTTTTTCCATTCCGTTACGACGTAATAGTTGGCTTCCACTTCGAGCAGTCGTTTGAAGATGAGCGGAAAGCTCTGAGCGGAAGGCTCTTTGAGCGTCAGTACCTTGACGTAATAATCGTCCACGCGCAGATATCCGCGGTGGCATTCGAGTAGGGATTCGGGAAGATAGTAGTCGAGGAAGGTGTCGTATTCAAGCTTGGCGAATTCGAGTTTGTCGGGATGGAAGTTCAGCGTTCTCTTGAGAACGCGGAAGGCTTCATGCTTGTCGAGCATCTTCGCAGAGAGGAAGTCGCTGACTTGGAGAATGAAGCTGCGGGCTTTTTGAAGGAGCGCCGCCTGAGCATTGCTGACATGCTGCCCAAGAACGACGGTCTGCTTCTGACCAGAAAAATGTGCCCGCAGATCCGCAAGGACTTTTTTCGGATTCTTGGGAAACTCAGCGAGCGCGCTTCCTAGCTTGTGTGAAGTTTGAAATCCCCGGTACAGGACCGCGTAATAGACCGATAGGGAAAAAAGCGTGTCGGCCTTGCTGCCGAGGTAGGCGATGCGGTTTTTGATCGCGCTATCGACGATCGGATTGCCGTACAGCTTGTAGGGGATCGTCTCGTTGTTCCGCTTGAAGAGGTATTGGTAAACGCGGTAGTTCTCGTCGAATAGCTTCAAGGCTGATTCGAGACGTTTCGTGAAGCCGTCAGTTGTAGCAGCGTCGAGGCACTCGTAATCGACGCCACGGACTTCGAGGATGACGCCGACCTCACCGCTCTTTGTAAGAAAGACATGCGGGCCGATGAAACCGTAGAGATTGATCTGCTCATTGAGAGAGCCGTTCTCGTTGTAGTTCTTGAAGATTCGGTTAAGGCTAAGCATGGCCTTCCCTTCGGACTGCAATGGGACTGAACTTCATCGGGTCGTATTGCGCGCGAAGTCTTGCGGCCGTCAGCAGAAATCGCAGAATTTGTGGATCGGTTTCGGTGGCCCAACGGGCCGGGAAGTAGAGCAACAAAAACATCAGCAGCCCGCCGAGTAAACTATTGAGCAAGTTAAAGGTCGCCGCGCCAAGGCACATGGCGAAGAAGAAAAGCTTTCTCTCGGCGCCCAGGATCGTCAGCGGTCGGGACAGCGACCGATGCACTCGGTTGATTCGTCTAGCTTCCGCCATGTGCTTTCCCCCTCGGGCCGCAGGTATGTCAGCTGCCGGGAAAAAGCCACGACAGGAAATTCACTGCTGCGATGGCCATACCGACTCCAAAGAGCACGCCAGCGAGCACGCGCTTCGAGCCGCCTTCACCGAAGGCAAAAGTGAGGCCGGCCACCACAATGGCAACGAGCGAGAGACCGCGGGCGATGGTGCTGGTGAAAGCCTGTTGCAGTACGCTAACGGCGTTTTCCCAGGGCGAGGCTCCCGTCTGGGCGAAAGCAGGGGCCCCGAGAAACAGAGCGACTACGGCGGTCGTCAGAAATCGAAAACGAAACATCGAGGAGCAGATACGCTTACAGTTCACGGGTATGCCTCCAGCGCAAATCGGGAATGCCAACCATGACAACGAGGGGAGGCTCTTGGCGTCCTCCAGGGCGGGTGGTAGGGCTTCGGGCGATGCGGGAGTCTGCTGTTCACGCCACGTGGCCCCGATCAGTGTCGAGGCGCAGTTGGAGCTCTAGCCCCATAAACAGCGTTGTCCCGCGATCGCGTTCGCCGTTACCGCAGGCCGTACGCGATGCAGAGCGGCGGACCGGGGAACCCGGTGTCGCCTTGCTCGCGGGAGTACGTGGCGAGAACTCCCCTCACTATACTAAGAGGCCTCGAAAACGAAAAAGCTCAACGAAGAAAATGCGTGAAATAAGGCAGGATTTTTGACCCATTCTAGGCTTTTGGCTCTGGAACAAATACTAGCCCGCACTATGCTCAATTCTTGATTCAGCATTGACCAGGCAACTTCTCTGATAACTTCGTTCTTGCCGACAATCCAGGAGTGAATGACGAAATCCATGGGCAAAGGAAGGCTAGCTTTGCTCTGCGGGAAGCTCACTGGCCTCACAAATCGAGAGCGATTTTTAGAGCAGCACCAACCGCAGTGACGGAATGAGGAGCAAGATGTCCGAGTTGTTTGACGAATCGTGCCGTATTGATTGCGCGCACTTGTTCGCCGAGCGCAACCGATTCCTTTGTAAGGCCGCCTTCGCCTGCCTTCAAAATTACGTGGCTGGGATATATGGTCTTTTTGTTCTCTCTACCTGTCACGGGAACCACGATTATGATGGGGCTACTCTTGTTGATCGCATCCCTGCTCATCACGATGACAGGATGCTCGCCGTTTGTCTCAGCGCCTTGCGCGGGGTCGAGTTTTGCCAAGAACACGTCCCCACGCTTAATCACCTGAGAACTTCCTGCGCATCATCGATGGTTTCCAACGCCTCCCAATCACTTTGGGTGAACTCCTCCGCGATGAGTCGCGCTTCTTTTTGGTAGTCAGCGTCCTCCGCCATCGTCGCGAAGGCGGCATCAATTTGTTTTCTGTGCAGCAGTTTCACGTACGCGCAAACCGCAGCGACGAAGAAGTCGTTGATTGTTCCCGCAGGACTAGCATTTCGGTCAACAAATTTTCGCGCCTCGTCATAGAGCCCCTTGGGCATTCGGACAGTCGTACGAACCTTTTCGGCATGCTCTGTAAGTTGCATTGTTCTCCTCCCAGTTGGGAACCCGGGCGGCCCCTTTGTACACCTGATTTGACGCCCAGCAAAGCACAAAAGATAGACCCGAATTGAACACCTAGTATTGCGTCATAAGAGACGCCAGAATAGACAGCACGTTTGACGCCATATGTGATGTTGTGGTATGCTACTCACATGGTTGAGCTTAGTCAAACTGCTGGGGTTCCAAGCTGGGAAGTCAGGCCACCTTTCTACCCAAAGAAGGAAGGCAGCTACCGCATTTCCCCGAGACAAATGCAAGCTTTTCCATGCCCTCCGCTATTGCCGCGTTGGGCAAATCCTCAAAAATCTCTCGGACGGAGTCGCTCCGTCCCACAGGAGGCTTTATGTCCCGAGTAATTGTTTTCGATGTAGAACATGGTTTCTGCGCGTTCGTGAAATCGCCAACTGGCCAGACGTTGATGATTGACTGTGGAAGAAAGGAGCAGTTTAGTCCGGTCGTCTACGTCATAGACAACGAACTCAATGGAGCACGTCTAACCCAGCTGATCGTGACGCATCCGCACGATGATCACATTGAGGACATCCAATATGTTACGTCCAAATTGCCGCCGCTCATTCTGCAGCGCCAGGTTTACGATTGGGAAGAGGTTAGGGAAACGGAAAGCGATTATGAAAACCTCGACCACTACTCGGGGTGGCAGGCAAAGTACAGCGCGCCAGCACCGGCCGTTGATTGGGGAATGGACATCAAGGTCTTTTACTTGACGCCCGCAGTAGCGCAAGCGCTGAATCAGGACAACTGGGTCAACAACTCCGGCATGGTAGTCGTGGTGACGATCACCGGGACCAAATTCAGCGAGAAGTTCGTGTTTGGAGCCGACGTTGAGACGGATGGCTTTACTGAACTGCTCAAGAACAAGGACTTTAAGGCGGCGGTCGCCGGCGCGGACTTTTACATTGCTTCCCACCACGGGCACAGTTCCGGTTTTTCCACTGAACTGTATGATGCTATGGGCAAGCCGTTTCTCAACCTTATTTCCGCCACCAGCGGCGATGAGCACGTAGACAGCTGCTATGGAAGCGAGGACTACGCGCGCGGAGTCGAAATAGACGGAGAGAGGAGGTACTCGCTGACGACCAGAACCGACGGTTCAATTTTCATCGACGTAAATGATGAGGGCAAATTCTCCGTTTACTGTGTCTCCCTGGACGATAACGAAGAGGAAGACGCATTGACCGCGGCTGTCAAAGCCTTCTTAGCCGGGCGGCGGTGAACTCGAGTGGACCTCTCAAAGTGGAAACTTGAAATCTACGACCTGCTGGCGATCATACTCCCCGGGCTGGGTGTCATCGGCGAGGGCTGGGTGTTGGTCCGCGGCTGGGAGGCATTTGCCGCGACCATCACGCACCTAACCGGTAGTGCTCTCACCGTCCTGGTCCTGGCTGCCTTCGGGGCGGGAACTCTGGTACAGGAACTCAGCGACTTCTTGGTGAAGTCGTGCAAGGGTGATCGCTTCTTTCGGTCTGGTAGAGATAAGTTCTGGTCCTCGACGGAGGCCGAGCCGGTGAAGGCTGCAATCAACACCCAGTTGGGCGCGACGGTAGCGTCGGTCGATACGGCCTTCGATTATTGCCTGACGATGCTCAAAGGCCAGTTTAGTAAGCGCGACTCATTCGTAGCCACATCAGATTTGTGTCGTTCGTTCGCCGTACTGTCGCTGCTCGGCCTAGTGCCGGCGACCTTCAGTGCGTTCCGCGCCTATGGGTTGGCGTCGAAGTTTCTCCTAATCTGCGTTGCTGCCGTTCTCGCGTCTTTGCTCCTCTATTGGCTGTCGTGGCGGCGCATGGTTCGGTTTCGCGAGTTGTCAGAAACGACGGTTTTCCGGGCGTACCTTGCTACGGTTAAGCAGCTGGGGCCTGAAATGGAAGTAGTTCATGATCCAACAGGGAGGAAAATCTGATGAGTGTCATTTGTCCGAGGTGTGGTGTTATCGAACGAACCGTCGTCCAACAGATCGGGGGAAAGATCGCGTTCGGGTTGGCAGGCGCTACAATGGGCCAAAAGGCGCTGAAGAATCCGGTGATTACGGCAATTTGCGTCGTCGTCGGATTGATGGTTGGCCACTACATGGACCAGGAGATTAGCAAACGTTGTCCTCAGTGCGGTGCAATTCTGCGAATTACAGGTCTGTTACCATGAGTCGGTATCGCGGACAGTGAAAGGAGATTTCGATATGGCCCATCGATACAAGGGAAGGCTGATTGATCCTCATCCCTACGAACTAGCCGATGGCAGCGGATGGTCAGCCGAAGTCTACGTTGCAGAAGATGATGGCGACGAAACGATTGACACCCAGTATTTGATTCAGGGCACATTTCCAACAAAGGAAGCTGCGGTTGAGGCCGCTATTATCTCCGGTAAGCGAGTAGTGGAGAAGGCTGTCGCATCGCGTGAGATTCAGTCCGTAATCGCGTCGGAGACTAAACTTCCGTCCACGTACAGACATGGCCTCGGGCGCGTTACTGACGACGTTGGAGAAGCCCCTGGCAAAGGGCCGGTTAAGGTGTCAGGGCCGGACAACCCCGAAGACCTCTATAAGTGAATTGCTCAACGGCCTGGGAGCCCCGAGCTTTTTGCTTTCTTTGTTTGCTTCTCATCAAATAACTCATCTGATTTGTCGCGGTAGCTCGTTCCACGAGCGCCGCGCCTTGCTAATCCCCGAGACCCCTTGCTACCGGCGCCGCGGGACCCGATAGGCCCCATCGCTCAATCACTTGAACAATTAACGCTGCCGTTACCGGAGTAATGATACCCGCGCGGGTCGCGACGGTACGATATCATTAGCGCGCTGCTATCGAAATTGGTTAGCTTTCGCCGTTGCGCCGAGAGAAAATTGCCAACGAAAGCGATTCACACGGCGCTAATGGTTGCTTTCTAAAGAGTATTGACCACCTCTAAGGCCATCTGTAGCTGCTTATCTATACCTGCCGCTAACGATTCTGGAGAATTTTCAATCGAGACGTCGGGTTCCACTCCCTTGCCTTCTATGCAGTCACCTTGCCAGGTGTACCAGCCCGCGACGGGCATGCGGAGCACATATCCACCGGGCAGCTTAAAATTCGCACCACCGAGCACCTCACCGGCTGTTCTTGTGCCGACTAGCGTGGCGAGATGACTCTCCTTTGCGAAACTTGCGACCATTTCCGCCGCGCTGTGGCTATGCTCGTTGATTAGAACGACGGTGCGGCCATGGAATGGCTGCGCGCCAAGCCCCTCTGTTACGAGGACCATGGAGCGGTCCCTCTGGAAGATTTTGAAACGCACGGCCATCATGAGAAGCTCTGCTTTTGTAGCCGGAATCTTGCCGATGCGAGTTAGTCTTTCCTTCCGGTAGCCTTTCCGCAGGCGCGCTCGCGTAACGCTATAGCCTATTTCCACCTTGCCCGGACATAGATAGCTCAGGAGGCGCAGAGACCCTAACCCGCCCCCGATATTCCCTCGAAGGTCTACGATCAGCCGTTGAACACCGTGGTCTTTAAGGTCGCGGATGGCGGCATCCAGACCCTTTGCGAAACTCTGGCCGACTGCTCCCGGAAAGGTCGCTACTCTTACAAGGCCCGTGTCGGATGCAAGCATCCTGTGAGATAGACTGCGGGGCTCAATCATCGGTGGCCGATCCTTCGCCGCTCGGTTTGGCACTTCGATAACGACCCGGCGCTTGTCACCACCGAGGGTTCCGATCTCAAGTTCATGGCTGGCGCCGATGCGAAAATTTGCAGACCTTGGCGGAATTATCGGTTCGGAGTCTATCGAGAGAAGGAGATCGCCCGGGTGAATGCCCGCCTGGAATGTCGGCCCGTCTTCAATCACATCAACAAACATCCAACGCTTGCCTTGTGGAGTGTCCACTGCGCGCAGCGTCGCATTGATGGAATACGGTGCCGGGACACTGTCGCGGCGCTGATGGAAAAATGCTGTATGGCTGCTGCCTAGTGCTCTGAGGAGTTCACCCACGCCACTTTCGAACTCTTGTGCGTCATCCAGATCAATGAGACGCGGCATGCGTTCGTCAACGAGCGCAATCCACGGGCGATAGTCCTGATTCGGGTTGCTAACGTTGATGTGTCGTTCGGGAACGAGCTTCTTGATTGCGCTAATGATTTTGGCGCGATCCTTAGGCGCGGGGACTTGGCGTGATGCGTGTGGTGCCGCTGACATTGATCGTTTCTCCTCAATTCATCGCACTGGATTTCTTAGAGGTGAGGCTGATGGCATGATCGCCTGAGCCTTCCAATTTGAAGCTAGCCCAATAGTACGGAACGGCCTGTGCACCATAAGTCTTAAGCATGTCCCTTTTGGCCGCAGTCAAGGCATGAGCAACAGTATTCTTCTCTGCTAAATGAGCGTAAAAACGCTTCATCAGATAGAGCGCCGTCGTGTCCTCGATGGTCCAAAGGGTGGAGATGACGGTCTTCGCGCCTGCCAACTGAAATGCCAGAGAAAGATTTGCGATGCCTTCTTCACCTTGGAGACGACCGACTGCGGTGTCGCATGCTGACAAGACCACGAGATCGGCATTCGTATGCAAATGTACGATGTCGCTTGCCTCCAAAATGCCGTCATCGCCCGACGAAGAATCACTTAGAAGTATGAGGGCCGCTCGTTCAGGGTGTTTCTCGTTAGCTACGCCGTGCACAGCCAAATGAATGATTGAGTGCTGATCTAAGCCCGATTGCTCAAACGCAGATTTGGTGGCGCTCGGGCCGAGCAGGACGGTGTCGCTGTCACTGGGGAAGGCGGCTTGGGCCGCAAGAACCTCTTCCTTGGAAGCTGGCAAGTTGACCAGGGGAGTGCTGATGTATCCCCGCATCGTCGCCAGTTTGGTGAGCTCCGCATTCTGCTCGTAGGGGATTCCGCCAATGCCGAGAAGAGGGTGCTGCGCGGGTTTCTGCGGGGCCGAATTAGTCAAGTAGAGAGAAGTCGCGGAAGGGGCATACGTTATGGTGTGGGAAGAAACCAAGTAGCGCCCGGAGCCGTCAACCAGCGCATCGAACGGCAGGAGATGCAACCGACCGTCCGGCACAATTACGAGCCGCTCTTTCTTTGAAATCTCCGGGATCTCGCTCAGGAGAGTCCGATAGAGGTCGCCTCCTTGGGCCTTCGATACCCCTTTCGTTTTTAATGTTTTCAAATAGGCGATTACCGAGCTTTCGATGCTCTCCCGATCAGCAAGCGGCACGATGCGAGCAGAGTCTCGACCAATCGCCAAACAATAGGAATGCGGTTGCGCCATGACGTACTCAAGCACAAGTTCATTTGTGGTGAGACCCTCACGTATGCGTTCCAGCGGAATGGTTTGCCATGGTTGGGATTTCCAGGTGCCCGATGTAGGGGTAACCCATCGTGCCTCTTCCGCGAGAAAAATCTTGTCTCGAATTTGGTGCATCTGGTCAGCCGACTTCGCTTTCGCCAGTTCCAGATTCATGTGGCTAATCTGCTTCTCGATTTCCAACTCCTCCGGGGATTCAGGCGGTTTCCCGCTCATTAAGAGTTCTGTTGTCACGCGACCGCGCGCGTGCTCAAGAACGGAGAAGGCTTTCGCAGTGTCGTTCAAGTGGTCGGCGACCAAAGCAAAGTGCTCTGCGTAAACGGAACTCATCGCGTTGATCAGACCGATTTTGCCGGCTGCAGACCTGACGTTGCCGATCATAGTGTCCAGAACATCAGACGCTCGGTCATATGTTTGGGCGGCGTCTGCATACTTTCCCTGGCTCGCTTGCAACTGGGCGAGTGCTTGCAGACGCAATGGGAGCAAATAAAGGTCGCCGCTATTCTGCGTGGAATCGGCTGCGGCTGCGGCCAAAGATTCCGCTTTCGGTAGGTCGCCCTTCTTGCGATAAATGTCTTCCAGATAGAATTGAGCGTCTGCCAGTAAGCGCGTGAAGTGGCCTTTTTGAGCTAGCTCAATCGCCCTCTCGAAGTTCTCCATCGCCTTCGCATCATCACCCTTTGCAGTTTCTACAGTTCCTGCTGTGATGAGGGCTTGCGTTTCCTTGACGTGTTTCTGCCTAGCTTGGGCTTGGGCGATGATCTCGTTAGCGAGCTGTTCTGCTGCGTCGAGCTTACCCATTCCACGGAATGCCTGGAGTCTGCCTTCGTTGACAACGAACTGGTATCCGGCGTCAGGGTTGGCGGCTGCGATTTTCAGCGCCTTGTCGAAATATCCGAGCGCGTCATCGTAGGAGCCCAATTGCACGTAAGCGTGTCCAACCGCAGCGAGGTAACGAATTTGCGCTCCGATATCACCAAACATCATCGCCCCCATGAGGGCACCAGCGACTTTCTGTCGGGCTGACGTCATGTCTCCTTCGAGGAACAAGGCGAATCCGAGTTCGCCCGAGGCGCGGTTTTCTAACTTCTTGTCGCCAAGAACCTGAGCGAGCTTTAACGCAGCTTCCCAATCGCGGCGCATCGGCGCAGCGTCAAGCTCTCCGTCGATGTCACCGAGAACCATGAGACAAAACAGCCTGAGTTCCTTGTCAGACTGAAGGAGCGGATTCTTATCTAGCTCTGCTCCGAGTTCCTCTGATACCTCTGGAAGCGAAAGTTGCTCCATAGTTGAGCGTATTAGGCCTAGGTGCGCGTACAGTGCGTTGCGGCGATCACCGCGCGCCGCATACAGCTGCTCAGCTTCGGTAAACATTGGCGCAGCATCTGCCCAGTTATACAAATCGCCGAGGTGAAGGGCTTTCTTCAATAAAACATCAGGATCGTCTGTGGCGGTCTGCGCTTGTGCAAAGATCCAAGCCACTCCGCACAAAAAAATAGAGATCGTCACTCGCCTGACGCTCATGGCGTTTGCTCCGCGCTCTTGGGCGATGCAGCCTGGACTGAAACCGGCTGAACAAGACGAATGCCGGTCGAGGATTGAACCTCCAGGTTGTAGTTACCGGTTCGGATTTGTCTGAAATCCACTTCAACTTGAATCAGTGTTTTGCCTTTGACCAGATGCGCTTGGGCAGACTTCGACCAGACTGTGTCGGTTCCCGCCGTCAGCCTCAAATCGTAACGCCCCTCAGCACTTGCCAACGGCAAGGTCAGAGTTAGGTCAAGGGGTGAACTTGGAACAGGAACTCGCCGCTGAGTTCCCGTCGCAGATTCGCTGCCGCGCACTGGAGAAAGTGCGCTTAAGTCGAGACTGAATGGCGAATAGGCCACAGTGGGATTCAACGGCGCAGTAGGATTCGGCTTTCGGTGTGTATCCATTGGAGGCGTATTCGGTTGTCGAATTCCGTGAAGCAAGAGACCAACGCCGATTACGATGAGCAGCATGCAGAGAGCCGCTGTCCCGGCGAGCACGGGATGGGCCTTGGACCACGCGGATATGCGCGTGAAAGACAATCGCGGCTCTACTCGCGGTTGCGACTTCAACTCGCCCAACAGTTCGGAGTAGCGCCTGAAGCACGGAGAACAAGTGGCCAAGTGCTCGGTGACCGTGGGCTCACTTTCGTTCGGGTTGAACGCAAGAGATCGGAGTGCAGCGTCAGGGGGGCATCCCTGGCGGTCCGGGTTAGGAAAGGCCTCCGAAAGATAGGAGCGCGCAAAGTCGAGTAGCTCCTTATTCTTTTTCTCGAGGGCTGCGCGATCTTTGATTCTCATTCTCATTGTTCAGAACCGCTTGCTAAAACTCTCCGAAGATTCATAATTTGCTTCTCAGGCCAAGCCTCACTCCGACCTTGTGGAGCGCCTGGTTGAAGCGAGATTCTGCAGCATGGCCCGATATGCCGTAAGACAAACCAATTTCCTTCCACGAAAAACCTTGAGTGCGCCGATAGAACATATCGCGGGTCACGGGCTCGCACCTTGTCAAAAGTTCATCAACGAGAATCTTCAACTCAAGCTCAGCCTCTGGGTCAGTTGAGTTGTGGGAACCTGTCGAGCGCACCTGAACGGCGTCCTCCAAGAGCAACTGGCGCTTCTTGGTCCTGTTTACGCGCCGGATGAAAGCAAGGAAAAGATACGACGGAAGGTCTCGAACAGCATTCTGAGTGTGGTGCCTTTTCGCGTCTAGAGCACGCGAAACTGTGGCCGCAGCCTCCTCCAATAGAGTCGCCGCGACCGCAGGGTCAATGAGCTCTCTTTCGGCATGCTCGATTGCGCGGCGTCCAACCTCCTCGGCAGCATCGAGGACAGAAGGGCTTATCCTCCGCCCGAGGCGGTCCACAGGGCTAATGCGGAAGCTACGATGAGGCGGTCGTACGCCTCCATCCATGATGGGTCACCCTTAGCCCAAAATGCGCTGGCTGAGTGCGCACTAACCGGGCCGACCAAGTTATGCTGCGTACTACGACTCATCGAACTGCTTCTATAAGTCCGCCGTTCAACCAAGATTCGAGGCCGGTATTGCCCCTATCTATTAAGAGTACCTGTTTTGGCAAAACCTCAATCGAGGGGAAGAAATGGAGACGCAGATACCTCACCCTTCCCGCCGCATCCTGTTGCAAAGGTGGATGCGATGAGTGTCTACATGGTTTCATCTGAGGCACGGTACTGTCTTAGTACCTTAGTACTAGCGCCGCTCGCGGCCCCAGCGACCCCAACAAAATTAAAAGGGCCTCGGCGCAAAGCCGAGGCCCTGTGAATGCACGGCGTTAAAACGGCGCTGTGTCCGATGCTTCGGAAGTGTGATCCGAAGCGTTGGAGCCGGAGGCGAGAGCTTCCGGTTCGGGTTCGCCGCGGTCGAGCTTGCGGACGACATCGGCGCGAATGCACCAGAACGTCTGCTTGTTGGCCTTTGCTTTCTTGCCTTTGCCGTTTGCGCGCTCGTAAGTCGTACTGACGAGGCTGCCCTCGACGAGCACGTGCGCGCCTTTCTTGATCGTCGTCGCGACGTATTCGGCCAGCCGCGGGCGGAACACGCAGACGCGATGCCACTCGGTCTTCGACGCCCATTCGTCGTCGGTGTTCTTCCACGACCGCTGCGTGGCGACGGAAAGAACGGTGAACTTCGAACCGTTGTTGTTCCGCGCTTGACGCTGCTCCGGGTCTGCACCGACGAAACCGATGATTGTCACTGAGTTGAGGTAAGACATGAATGTTTCTCCTTTTTCTTGCCCCATTTTCCTGGGGCACCCGATACGCGAGAGGCCGCTGCTCCCAAAGCGAGTGGGTGCTTTATGGGAGGGGCCTGTGCCGTTTGGGAGGAACCGGGAAAGCAGAACCCGCGAAGCTGCCGGGCGCAGGAATTGGCCCGAAGCAGTGCCCAAGAAAATGCGCTGCAGAAAAAGGACAGCTTGCTGAAATCAGTGAGAATCGTGAGGAAGAGCACAGTTGGAGAAAACGGGCAGCGTGAAACGATGCGAAGGCGCGCTCTATGGTCGTCTGCGCGAGCACTCAGGCGAGACTAAGCAATACGAGATGGCCGTGGGAGCGGGCGGTGAAGAGAGCCTTCCTAGGGTTTCGTCTTAGGCCCCTCGGGAAGTTTTTGATTCAGCTCTCGAATTCTTTCAAGCTGCTCCGGGTGGCAGCCCGTCTCGTGCAAAAGCACGCCAGCGTCATCGTATATGTAGACCCAGAGATACAAAGCCCGATTGCGGTCACCCAAATCTAGGGCTTCATCAAGCGTGTCGCAGTCTTTCGAGAGCGGTCCGCTTGGCCACGTGAGACTATCGATCGGGTCCAGTCCTATGACACGATATTGACCCTTCGGGGCTCGTGTTTGCATTATCTACCTCAGGCTCGGGTCTTCTTTAATTACGCCAACGTTGATACCAAAGCAAGTTTAAAGATTCCGGCGATGATCGTTACATAAGTCCCGGAGGTTAGCGCGGCGGATCTGTGAAGATGCCTGGAACTTCCTTCTGAAGGTTTTCAATAAGCTTCGCTGTGGTTATAATTTGGTCCGAGACCATTTTCCACAATCCTACGAGCACCGCAATGTCCAGACAGCCAGGCTGAAGGCCCTCAGAACCTATTTTCTCGTCGTAGTGGCCAGTTATTCTGGCTGCCATCGCCCCAGAAAGCCTCATTAATTGACGCGAATCGCTACCCTTCAGCGCGTCGCGAATGCTGGCAATGTACGATTCCTCGCGCGGCGTGGCAATCTTGAGAAAGGCATCCTTGCACCGATAGGTCAGCGAGCCTACTAATGAAGGCTGATACACGTCGAGTATCGGAAAGACTTTCTCCTTTGAACCAAGCGACGCCCACAGCGCGTAGGTCGTTGCTGCGACAATCAACGCATACCACTCCGCCAGCGCACCGTCTGGCGTCTGTCCTTCAGCGAGGGGCAGGGCCGCAATGAATTCAGGAGGGGGCGCTGAGTCGGCTTTCGCCAGTGCGTTAGCCAACTCTCTTATCAACTCAGCCCCTGGCGGCTCCTTTTTCTTGAAGAGGCTGAACGCCATGTTGCGCCTCGTCGATTAGAGTTCTCCAGCGGAAATGGGGAGAAGAGGATAACATGAACACGTAGGAGTGAGGCGTGAAGTTGCCGCCATTCCCATGGCCCGGTAGTGACCCTTCGGTGCTTGTGTTTTGAATAAAACCGTTCTGGGGCCTCAAACTGCGACGAGAAAAAGGGCTCGTCCTCGGCGAAACGTAAAGTTCAGAATCGATAAACTCGACTGATACAATAACCCTTCCCAAGGTAAGTCGGGATAAGGCGTTGCGTTGGGGGCAGTTCGTGCTTGGGCGTGCTCCACAGGTTTGGCTTGAGAAGACTCTCGCATTCGGCATTGCGGTTTTTGCGCTGCTGGCCGTCTGGGGGCGTTGGCCGTATGGCATGTACACGATCCTGCGTTTTGCGCTTTGCGTCATGTCGGTCTACTTGGCAGTAAGGTCGTACGCGGTCGGACAACGCGCATGGGTTTGGACCGGTGGAGTCACGGCGGCGCTCTTCAATCCGTTCTTTCCGATGCACCTTCAGCGCAGTCAATGGAGAATTCTCGATTTCGGCGCTGCATTTGTGCTCGCGCTTTGGGCATGGAAGGTGCGTATCCCGGAGTCGGAGCAACACCAACCGTCGCAACCTTCTCCCCCAGTACAAACAACGGAATTGGGGCAACCCAACAAATTGCTTGAGGTTGAGAATGTAAGGTCACCGTCGAGAAAGACGAGAGTGCTTGTTTGCGATGACGAACCTGCCATCGCCGACTTCGTTGCAGATACGCTTAAGGGCGAAGACTGCGAGACTGTAGTCGAATATTCGGGACTAGACGCCGTTTACCGGGCGGCTACATTTCGCCCAGATGTTGCGCTGCTTGGTTTTGTGATGCCGAAGATGGACGGAGTTGAGGCAGGCATGAACCTCCTGAAGATTTCGCCAAAAACAAAGATTGTGCTTATCACTGAGCAGGTTCCACCGGAGACGCTAGAAACATTGAAGGGCTACGGTTATAACTTTGATGCCTTCCCTGCCCCTTTCACGGCTGAGGATTTGCGGGCCATGATTTTCGTCTGGTCTTGCGAGTAGCTCATCGCGTCTCCAAAAAGCACTGGGCCGGATTCGCTCTAAGCGGATTCCGGCCCTTTCCTTCTTGGTATAGACTATGCGGCGTCACGGGTAACCCCCTCTTGCAACCCGGTCGCAGAAATGGAAACTGAATCGACTCTCAAAAAGGTCGGAGGTTTTGCATTTGGCGCTGTCGTCTTGCTTGGGATTGTCCTTCTAATCGGATTCTTGGTCGGCGGTATGGTGTGGGTTTCCGAGAAGGCACTTCCGTGGCTCATCGTCGGCGGCAACATCGCCTTTGTTCTTTGCGTTTTTGTTTTCCTTCCACTGGCAATCTTCAGGAGAGCGCGACCTTGGGCGGGGCTGGGACTCTACGCGTCGTCCTATGTGTTCGGCATAGGTCTATTTGCCTATTCTTGTATTTATACGGTTCAACTGTGGGGCTATGGAGCACTGTTCATCGGATTGTTTCTTGCGGGTGTAGGAGTTGTACCTGTCGCGTTCTTAGCAACGCTCTTCCACAAAGCATGGCCGTTGTTTTGGGATGTAGTCTATGGCGTGGTGATGACATACGGCACCCGGTATCTCGGCGCACGCTTTGCGGATGCGCCGACGCCGAAGGAAGAGGCTATTCAAGAATTTTCTATGGAGGACGAAACAGATGACGAATGAAGTTCCGACCGATATGGAATGTTCTGACTGCCAGGGCTAGGAGCGGGCGGGCGAAACGTGCATTCGGTGCGGTGGCACTGGCAGGCTTCCCGTGCCTAACTATTCGCCCGACACAAATCCGTATGAAGAGAACGACTAACTGGTAGGCGGCAAATGAGTATTGCTCGATGCGTGTAGTAAATCACTTCAATAACAAAGTGTATTTCGTCTCCGTCGTGCGCGTCCAACGTCGGATAAAGCTTCCTATGGATGTTGGTCTGGATAAAGACGTGAGACTTTCGTTGCCTCCAATAGAATTCCAGACCAGACTGCAAGCTGCGGTCTACGAATACAAATCCAACTTTTTCCGCCAAATCCTATCCAAACCAGCCTTAGTAGTGAATTTGAGTGATGTGCGCGAACGAGTCTCCGACGAAGAATTCTCAGAAATTGTGCGAACAATGTTTGAGAACGAACGAGTGGAAGACCTCTTTGACGAGTACAGCGTCAGCAACATTTTCGATCGATTTGGATTTACGTCAATCAGTAGAAGCATATGGTCCTTATTTCATTTGAGCAGGGTGCGACACGCGTTTGTCATGAAATGCACGGGTGGGCCTGCATTTGCCAGCGTAAAACCATAGGTTCTGAGACGCGCCTCGAAAGAGTAGAATAAATCCCAAGTTCAGTTTGGGAGTAGTACAAATGCCCCCGAAGAAGAAACCACCTAAGAAAAAAGTGAAACAGCCACCAAAGCCTTCGGTCCGTAGGTTTCCGCCAGCGAAGCCGGGCGACTTTATTCACCCCGACCCCGCTTCAATTCCAACAAAGCCAGAGGACTATTAGAATCAGTTCGCGCGTGCCTCGTTTGGGACGCTTGGTTTGGGGAGTGGCTGTTGCCTGCAACGTCTGCAAGTTTACCGGCAAGCGGCTGGGCACAGCAGGTGGGGTTGCGCTTGTTGCGCAATCCGGCTACTAGCTGTCCGGGCTTTTCGAAGGTAGCATAGAGGTACCTTCGGGGTTGCGTCTTTAGGTCGGTATCTCAATGACATGGTTGGAATGGACCGTCTTAATAGCCGCCTCGCTGTGGGCGCTGCTCACAAACATTCAGGTTAGGAACGCCTACAAGGAAAGCACCACACCCGCGATTGCTGCTAACCTCATTGCACTGGTTCAGATGCTTTCTGTCGTTGGCGTTTTGGTTTTGCACCGCACTCCATATCATCTTCTGTGGCTTTTCCCGCTCGGTTACTTTCTGGCGTTCTTTGCCTACCACTTCAAACCGCTAACATGGCTCGCTTGGCTGTATGGATACGTTTTGGCGTGCACGATCCTAGCCCGTTGGTACAAGAGAGATGACAATTGAAAACGGAATAGGGGCCGCGCTAAGAAACGCGGCCCCTCGTACTCTTACGTCGCGAACTTTAGTTAGTTTTGGTCGCGGTGTCGGCCCCGCGACTTTTCGGTTCAGTTCTTCGAGGCCGTTTAGCTGACAGCTCTGCTCGCAGCGTCGTGCCGATCTTTGCAGAATCGACCTTGTGCCGCGTCGCTGTGCGAGCAAGGTTGGAGGTTTTCTCAAGCGATTGCCTCGGATTGTAGCCGGGGCAATACAGGTCGGAAACGAGAGCGCAAACAACGAGGAAACGATTAAGGTCTGCGGGTTTCATGGCTTGGACGGCAGCAGCCGCCACCTTGTCGTAATCCACAGTTTGAGCGCCCCAAGAGGTTTTGCTCTTCTTCTCTTCCCATGCGTAGAGCTTGGAGAGACGGCGATGATTGTCGTGGCCCAAGCGCCGGAAGTAGTCGAGGGCTACCATCTCCAAGTCGGGCCGGGAGAGAACGTCCGGCAGCTTTTTGCGGACTGCTTCGAGGATGCGCACTCGCGACAGCTTCTCGACGCGCTCCGCAATCGCTTCCTTCTTGCGTTGCGCTTGCTCCTGCGGCGTCGGCTGGTAGCGAGTCACGCGATTGTGAACATCGCATTTCTCGGTCTGGCAGAGATAGAAGATGCTGCCTGCACTCTTGCCGTCAATGAGAACGGCGGCTTTCGTGTTGGGGCACTCCCCTTTTGCTTTGGCTTTACGGTACTGCCCTTCAAAGAGCACGTCTTTGGCATGACCGTTTGCCTGCCATGCGGGAGCCTGTGAAACGCGCAGAGGCTTTTCGCCTTTCTCCTCAAGCGGCTTCGCCTGAATTTGCACGAGTGCTTCGACCTTGGCTCGGTAGCACTCGCGATCTGTGCAAGTGGACTTCTGGCGGACTTCGGGAAAAAGAAGTGGGTTGCTACCCGTTCGTTTCGGGCAACGAGCGCACGCTCCCGCCTTTGGCAGAAGCGTTTCGTCCTGCGGGTCGAATGGTGCGTTGGTGAGGTCCAGATGGATTTCCCGCTCAATCCACGCGCGAAGCTCCCGCACAGTGGTCGCCTCGGCCTTCTTGTCTTTCAAGACGGCGGCGGCGTTTCGGTATTGCGGGAAACATTCCTGTAGTGCGCGGCGCTGGTCATTCGGTTGGAGCCGTGCAATTTCGAAGGCATGAGCAACTGTCAGCTTGGCCTCATAAAATGCTTGCTTGGCTTCGGCAATGAGTTGAATCAAGCGCAGTCGTGCGCTTACGTACGCAGGCGATCTGCCAACTCGCGAAGCAATGCTTTCAACGGTGTAAGTGTCGGGATGAAGTTCAATGAGGGCGGCGTACCCCTGAGCCTCATCGAGCGGATGCACGTCCACGCGCTGTACGTTCTCGATGACCTGTAGCTCTAAGGCTTGTGCGTCAGTCAGTTCGCGTACAGTCGCCGGGATGCTTTCGCATTTTGCGAGTTTGGAGGCACGGTAGCGGCGCGTTCCGGCAACAAGCTCATACGTGCCCGCTTCCCCTTCATGAAGCGGACGCAAGAGAATCGGTTGGAGGACGCCGTGTTGTCTGATGTTGTCCGCGAGTTCGGCCAGCTTTGCTTCATCAAAGAAGCGTCGCGGGTTGGTCTTGGATTCGCGGATTCTTACGAGCGGAATGTCCTGAATGGATGAAACCACAGGGGGTACTGATTTCGTTGCACTTGCTACCATCGTTGCGTTCATTTCTATTCGTCTCCTTTTCTCTAAATTGTTTGGGCCTAGTATTCTTCGGGCAGCAAGAGCGTGGTCACAGAGCGGTCGGACTCCGTGATAATCCACAACTTGTCGCCCGCGTGTGTGCGGTAGGCGCTCAAGAGCCGGAACCCGTGCTCTAGGCTGTAGTCGTTCTCCTTGCGGTCCTCGTCGGACAAATCGCCCCACTCGCGGTTGACATGGCGCGTGAGGAACTCGCCCGGCTGTTGTCCTGCCTTCTTAAGCGCGGCCAAAGCGCCCGGTGTTGCGACGATCTGGCCGAGTTCGAAAGCAGGTTGTTTGCTGAGTTGTTGCATTGGAAAAACTCCTTTCGTTGGTTCGTTTTTTGCTTCTTAGAGGCACCGCAGAGAGCGGTGCATTAAAAGCAAATGCCCTTCCTGGCGGGGCGAGGCGCCTGGCCGTCCGCGCTGTCAAGGCCGCGCGGTTTTCGCGTTCATCGGAGCGAAGCGGGAGAGCCTTGACAGAAGAAGCGGACGGTCCAGGCGCAGGTTTTCAGTAGGAAGGGCAGAAAATAAGGTTTGAGAGATGGGTAGGTGTTAACTTTGAAGGATCGTTACGACAGTAGAAAATACCATCTAGCGGTTCTGCGTGCTGAGGAACTTCCGCAACTTTTCTTTCCGTGTTTGTTGTGCCGGATACATAGAGTCTTCTTGGACCCACTTCAACAGCTTCGGCACGTCAACAATATGGCGTGTAGGCTCCTGGTGAATTTCTACCTCGACTCGCTTTATGGTTTCGTTTGTGTCGGATTCCCATCCTACATCTCCCAAACGATTCAACCCGCGAATGACGGCTTCGTATAAGGACTCTGCGTAAACCTCGACGCTGTGCTCAGTATCGTGGCAGTCCTTCAACCGGACGATGCATTTGCTGATCGACATGGGAACTCGGAAGACCGGATTTTGTAGAGGTAGGAGAATTGATTCTACTTCTTTTCTCACAGATCGGAAACTCCATGATCGCAGTCATTGACCCTGGTATCACCCGTATCCGTACTGACAAAGTGCGCTAGACTGAAGGCAAGATGGCACCCAATTCATCAGGTCCTTTTCTGATAATGCTTATGTTGTGCTTCGCGGCTATCGCAATCTTGCGCAGCCCCCGTAGGTTACACACAGCCCTCTACATTTCGGCAATGATGATCGCAGGTGGAGCACTTGGGGCTGGTGTCGGATTCCTGCGCAGCCCGGAGTTGGCAGGCACGCTCACTGCGCTGTGTCTGCCTCTTGCTGGTATTGCAGCATCAATCGAACGGCTTCGCCACTATCGTAAGACTGGATTTTCCAAGACTTGGAAGGCGTAAGCGCATGTAGATGACGCGCTCGCCGGGGCGCTGTTCAGCATGGACGACAAGCTAAACGATACGATTCGCCACGCCGTTGAGGATGCGCTTGCCAAGCACAGGAAACAGGTCGCAGATTTTGCGCTTGTTATTTGTATCGTTTGGTTTGGCTCTCTGTTGTTAGACTATTTTTCTTATGCACCGTGGTTCAATAGGTTTCGCTACTCCGTCTGGTACAGCGTAGACGACAGTCAAGTCAAACAGTCTCAAGACAAGGTTCCATCCGATTGTGACTTTCTCAAGGCTCCCATCGGACGCAAGGGCTGTCATTACAAAAAGCACGTTGAAGTGAAAGAATCTCCAGATGGAAACGGCAGCAAACGTACCGTGTTCGTTTATTGGTCGAAGGAAGAAGGTGATTCAGACTGAGAGAGAGGGAACGAATCAATTAGAATTGGTCGATGGAGGAACTGGATAGGAGGTTACGCCGCCGACCGTTCGAACATCAACACGATCTGGATAAACCTCTAAAATTTTCCCCTGGAAATTGTAGGGGTCAGAAGAGAAATTCTGCACCAGAACCTTACAAAGCCCTTCGAAAAGGACTCCGACGTTCGTTTGTGAAATTCTCCCCGTGGGCCTAATCCAAATCGCGCCGTCCGGCATTTCCTCGGGTTTCAACCCGAATCGTCCGAAATCTCTCTCAACAGACACCAACACTCTGTGATCGGCAGTTGCAATATCGCGAACCGCCTTATCGCTCGCACCCTTATACGCACCTTGTTCTGGAAACAAGACATCGAATCCTTTGCCCTCAATCGGGACGGTTCGGACAGCTTTTTGGTTCATGTTTTCATCGATCAGAAACTTGGTCATCGTAGATGCGCACGACAGATGCCGCGAAATCAAGGCCCGTCTGAATCTTTTCCAAGGTCAGGGATGGGTAGCCCTCTAAAATGTCTGGCAAAGATGTGCCGTCAGCCAATTCTTCAATGATCTGGTAAAGAGGAATCCTGGTGCCCTGAAACACCGGGTTACCGTGCATGACGTTCAAATCCATTTCTACAGCGTTTCGGATTGCATCATTGCTGTGCTTCAGCCTCCCGGACAGATAGCCAAAATTAGAAACAGTCAAATAGAAATCGGACTGCGATGTGCGCTCCGATCTGAGTCTAAGCAATTCATCGTAAAATGACGACGGCAGTTCAGTGCGCCCATGATGAGGGACTGCTGTCAGTTGTCCAAACCCCGAGAATACAAATCGGTCAGCTAAACGTGTCCTCGGTTCTTGAGCGGATGGGGCCATAACGACCGTTTCCTCTGTCAACGGGATTTGGGTTTGCTGACCACCAGGTGTGCTCACGAAAGTAAGTAGGTTGCTCATCTTTTGCTCAAGTATTCGATGTACTGCTTTGTGAGAATCCCGAAAAAGAATCGTTTAAGATAGTCATGAGCCATGTCCGTGAAATCAGCAACGAGAGTCTTATCATGCTGAGTAGGGCTATCTGGACGAGTTGTGAAAAACAAATTCATTGAGTAAGACTTGATCTGAGAACCTTCTGCTTTCGGCTCCAACTGGACCGTTACAAATCCTTGCGGCTTTTGAAACACAAGCACTCCCTGACCTGCAAACAATTCCGGCTCCTCGGTCTCCGGCAAACTGATATTCAGCGCAAAGCAATCTTTGTATTTTTGATTAGCTTCAAGCGGGAGAATGTTTCGATAGGTCATTGAAAGTAGCGTGAAAGACGTGATCTCGTAGCATTGGAAGAAAGAATTGAGCGTCTTAATGAACATTTCTCGGAATTTTCGAAAGCCAGGATATCGCGTGGATGCAAGACGGAAATAATTCATGCCAACTTCGATTCTTTCAGCCGTGTCTTGGCGTTGCAGGGAGTAATCCGCAAAGTCGAAGGCCATTTTACTTTGTTCCGGTATGACCACAATCGGGAACTCAGTACGAACCAGCTTATAGAAGTGGTTCCGCTGGTCGGCTACTTCGAAATTATTAGGAAAAACAATCCCTAGCTGCACCTCTGTAGCCGGAGGGTGCTTCAAGATGATGTCTTCTGTAGACATGGAAGGGAAATGCTATGCTGTCCCGAGATGATTCGCAAGTTGCCATTCGCTGAGATTGCAATGCCCGACAATCCTTCAAATCGAGAGTTCACGGCAAGAGACATCGTTCCAATTTTGGCGTTGATCGCATTCGTTGTCGTGAACCTCTTTGGCAAGTGGCCCCGCCTATCTTGGATATTGGTAGTCGTCGCCCTGTTCTTCGGAATCCTCGACCATTACTCCACCATAAAAGCACAACTCCTCAAATGGAAAGCACTTCGGGATGATCGGCGCACAGTGAAGAAAGCCTTCCCGGAATTTCAAAAGCTTGTCGCTCGATTTGGACAATTCGCAAATCGACAGGCACAAGATACTTTGCACTACATCATTGAGCGTGACATGCAACAAGGCCGGGCCGACCCACAGCGAAGCGAATCTGCGCGCAAAGCGGAAAATGCTTGATGGGCGAGACGCAAGCTACAAACTCCTGAGGCTTCTTAGGTTTGGTCTTCTCTGCAAGTTTCAGTTCGTCCCTAAATTAGGGAGGCACCCGACTGAGACGCACTTTGGCTCAGGAGGAAGCGTCATGCATAATGCTGTCGGGAGCAAAAGCTACATCTTCTGAATTTTGCCAAAAAAGAAAGATCCCGCCGCCGTCAAGCTTGGACGGAAAGGTGGGAAGAAGATCGCCAAGCGAGGCTCGAAATACTTTAGCCTGCTGCAAGCTAAACGCAAGAATCGTAAAGGCGGTCGGCCTCCCATGTCCAAGAAAACCCGCTGAAAAGTTCATTGTAAAACAACGAGCGCTCGTTGTATTATTTGCTCATGATCGAATCGTATGGAACCAGTCTGCCCGCGCGAAACGACATACGACAGCTTGCGGCCGATTTGGTTTAGGTCTAAAGTCGGTTCAATTCCTTGCTACTGACCGCAGGAGGTGATACTAGCGTGATTATCGGAGATCGTTTGCGTGCCATGCGTGAAGAAAAACACTTCTCCCAAGGGGACATCGAGAAGAAGACGGGATTGCTTCGTTGCTACATCTCCCGCGTTGAAAACGGCCATACCGTCCCGGCCATCGAGACTCTAGAGAAAATGGCCAGGGCTCTGGAAGTTCCCATGTACCAGCTTTTCTACGATGGTGAGGAGCCTCCCAAACTGCCGAACCTTCCCAAGCGCAAGTCGGCTGACGACATCGCCTGGGGCAGTAGTGGGAAAGATGCGCGCTTTCTGAGCAAGCTTCGCCGTCTGTTGGGCAAAGCAGAAGAAGCAGATCGCAAGCTTCTGCTCTATTTGGCCCAGAAGATGGCCGGAACGAAGTCGCGTCGAGTAGGTGCAAGCAACTAATTCCGCAGGCCGGGGTTTAATAACGATAGCTTTGGACCAAATTAGAAAGGATTTCCGGCCACACCGAAGTGGGGCTGCAAGGGGTGACAAGATGGACTTGCGCTGCCCGAAGTGCAACAGCAACAATCTCAAAAGGGTATCCCTCGCCTACCAGGAAGGCACTTACCAGATAGACGCGCGATCCAGAATGCGAGGTCTTCTGTTTGCCGCTGGGGGACCAGGTATCTTGGTCGGCAGAACGAGCACGCGCGGGTCGCAGCAATCCGCCCTTTCAAAACGTCTTAGCCCTCCCACAAAGTGGTCGTATCTAAAGGTTGTAGGGTGGTCGGGAGTCGTGACTCTCATCGCGCTCGTACTTTACGTCCAACATGTCATGGCGAGTCCCGTTCCTGCATCTTCGTTCCCTGTTAAGCTCTACGTGGTATTTGCTCCGCTTGTCTTGTTTGTACTCCTTGGCATTGTATGGCGGCACAATCATTCAGCTTACGAGCAGAAGTACGCTCGGTGGAATGAGTCTTTTATTTGCGAGCGGTGTGGGACGGTCAGCCAACAAGCCCTCCGTTAAAACCTTGAGTCGCCGATGCTTCGGCCAACTGCTGCGGAGCCTTGCCTTGGATAAAGTCCGCAGCTTTCTGTGCCTGTGAGGCAGCGGAAACAAGCAGGCGCGAATCCGACTTGAGCCGTGCAATCCACGTCTTGAGATAGGCGGCTGAGTTTTCAAGAATCCGCTGCTCGATTCCCGCAATGCCGCATAGCATGGCGGCGGTCATCTCCGCGATGAGTTCCTCTTTCGAGTAGGATTCCGAGCCAAAGGAAACCGGGTTGTCGAAGTTCTCCCGGTGCAAGCGCTTGACGTGCCCCGTGCTGTGGGCTAGTTCGTGAAATTCAGTGGCGTAATACTCTTCCGATGAATGAAAGAGGCTGCGTGCCGGCATACCGACCACGTCGTTGCTCGGCGAGTACCACGCTTTGTCGGATTGCTCGAACGCTGGCGAGTTCGGCATGTTTGTCACGAGTTGTTCGCACGTTTCGATGGGATCGTTGGTGCGCGTCTCCTGCAGGAGCGACGCGGGGATGTCGATGCCTTCCGCCTGCCACAAATTGAACACGCTGTAATAGCGGAGCAGAAAGGGCCGTGAGGTTTCTTTCGCGCCGTCCTGCGCGGTCGTCTCCCGCTCGTCGCCGATGTTCCAGAAGATGACGGGCGAAGACTTCTCGCCCTTGCGGATTCTCCCGCCCAACTTTGTTGCCTGATTGAAAGTAAGCCAGAATCGTGATGGGAACCCCTGCGAAGCAAGAGTAAAGACGTTGAGCCCGCGATACTCTTTTTGCGTGATTAGGTTTGCGGGAGTCTGACAGGTCCACGGCTTGCGCCAGGGAGCCACGCCGGATTCAAGCTGCTTGATGATTCTCTCGGTGATGATTTCATAGACGCTCGGCATTTGGTTCGCTCCAGTTTTGATTTGTTGTTTTCCGGCCCTTTCAGGGCGTAAAAAACAACATGCTTTACTGGAGGCGGTTCTGGCCGTGGTTCGCGGCTGTCAAGCCTCGAAGCGCATTTCAGCGGAGCCCGGAGGGGCGCGGAAGCGAGCACGGTTGGGGTATACCGAGCGGAGCTGCACAAGCGGGCTTTACAGTGGAAGCGAACTACGGCCTATCTTGCGCCGGGCAAAGCATGTAGGGGTATGGCTCGCAGACGCGCGCAGTGTACTGGAATTGATATTAAAGTGTGCTTTCATTCTTTCTCAGCAAAGGGGGTTTATTGCTTATCTTAATAACGGGGTATTGTGGAGGTATCAATCAGCGAGCAATTCGTTGAGCCTCTTCTCCCATTCGTCCTGAAACACGATCTCGTAGGTGATCTCTTTATCCCGCATGGTCGGTGCCAGTTCATTCCACGTCTTGCGCTTCGCGTGTTTGTTGCAGAGTCCGAACACCGACCTCTTATACTCGGTGTTTTCGTTCTTCAGGTGCAGCCCTTTCGTTTCTAGCACGAAGACTTTGCGATAGCCGGTCTTCTCTTCCAGGGTGCCGTCAGCAGTAAAAATGAAATCCGCGTAGATTCGTGATCTCCGCCAGCCCTGCACGTAATACCCTGTATGAGGTCTATTGCGGTACCAAAAATACAGCCGGCTTTGCTCGTCAAGAAAGCTGGCTACTCTGTGCTCTAGAGAATTCAACGTGTCTGAGGGTACCGGGTCATATAAATTCATCACAAACTGATTGCCGTCGAGCCGCGTGGCCCTGGGCACCGTTTTGTGGACTTCAATTTCCCTCGGAGGGCGATTCATTCCAAGGTTGTGCAACACAACCATAAAGCGCATCTCATCGTCGTCCAGCAAACTATCGAACACACCTTTGGCCAAGCGATCCCGCTCCTCTTCGAGCCTCTTGCGCAGCTCTTCCAAAATAAACACCAAATTGTTTGCAACGACCTTTTCTCTCCCCTTCCATTTCGCCATCAGCTTGCCGAAGAGCCGCTCCACGAATTCGTACCCAATCCACGGATTCGGCACTGTATCCAGCAGGTGCGCCGCCGCATACGCATAGTCGATGCTCAACTCCCCATTTCCGCTTAGGCTTGCCGCCGCTTGTCGCTTCAACCCGGCCAACTCCTCGGTAAGGCCAGCCCTCAATTCCACATCCCGCTTTTCCTCCAAACTCAAGTTCAAATCGAACAGTGGCGCAATATCCGCCTTTTCCCAGTTCACCCGGGACAAAACATCGCCTTCGTAGCTCACCAAGCGCCAGTCTTTGCCGTCCCGAATCACGAACGCTGGCAACACCATATCCGCGGCGGCGCGGCGGAATCGTTCCCGCGGCCCAACGTGTTGCGTTTCAGAGGCCGCCATGTCTTTTGCGTCTTTCACGACGCGGCCTTCCAAATCCTGCAGACCCTCGTTCCGGAAGCCTAGCTGGATCTCCTCCATCACCTTCGTCCGCTGGAAGCAATACACATAGCTTTCATCCAGCGCCAAAATCCCCGTCTTGCGCGCATATGGCTGCCGAAGGATGCGTCCTACAAGCTGCGTCAGAGCCGTCTTCGAATGCGGATTCGTCAAAATCGCCAGCACATACGCAAAAGGACAGTCCCACCCCTCCTGCAACGCGTGTTTCGTGATGACATACCGAACCGGGCAATCTCTCGCCAGCAACCCGCCAATGTCATCGAAGTCCTTCAACTCGTCCATCTCCGCGGACTTCACCGCAATCGCATCCTTTGGAACGCCCTGCCCAATGAGATATTCGCGCACGTCTTCCGAGTGGATCAGCTTGCCGTCCCGCTGTTCCCTGCCCGTGCGCTCCACTTGCACCAGGCACATCGGCCGGATGTACACGTTCGTATTCGCTTCGTAATTTCGCGCCTTCTGCTCCAGATCGTCTCGCCGCTCCATCGCCGCCCGGATCGTATCCTTCCAATGCGTGCTGGCCTTGTTCACCACATGCAGGTCTAGCTTGATCATTTCTTCTTGATGCAATTCTGTGCCTGTGATCTCAACCAGCTTGTTCGATTCCTTCGGGGGTGTCGCGGAAAGCTCCACGATCATAGAGGGGTTCAAATTCTGCAGTGTATCTTGCGCCTGCGGACTGTAAGCCTTGTGCCCCTCATCTAAGATGATCAGTGGCTCCAGGAGCCGAATTGTGTTTCCCAGAGATGTTTTGATTTGTCTGCCCCAAAATGGGTCAGCCTTCTCGAAGGTTTCCAGATTTGGGATACGCTCCAGCAGCTTCGCGTGCCCATCCTTGTCCTCTTCGGCAGGGAAAAACGCTTGAAATGCTCCACTGTCTCGAAACATCCGCAGCGCTTCCTTGTTGGCTCGCGAAGCCGAAGGCAGCATCAAAAGAAGCAACGCAAGGCGATCCTCAATGTCCTGCGGAGTGAAGCCGTCCGCCTTCTCCAGAATGAGCGTTCTGCCCGCCGACACGATATCCAGATGCTGCCGGTAGGGGTCGTCGCGGTCTCGGAGGCGCATCAGCGTCTGCCGGTAAATCTGCTGCGTCGGAACAATCCAGACCACCAACCCCGTCTGCCCCTGCCTGTAGATGCTTTGCACCAAATCGATGGTCTTCACCGCAAGCAGCGTCTTGCCTCCACCAGTGGGGACCTTCAAGCAAAATGCTGGCAGGGGCCGCTTGAGCCCGTCCCTCTTCTTCAGGTACATCCGGCCCACGCCAGCTTTTTCCCATGCCTTCTCCGCGAAGTCGAAGAGCCACTCGTCGCCCTCGCGCGCCTTTCCACGCCACACGGCGAGCTGTTCGAGGAAGCGCTTCACTTCCGCAAGCGTCCGCTCCTGATATTCTTTCAGTTTCATGATTTGCGCTTCGCCGCCTTATAAATCTCAAACGGCAACTGACAGAACTCAATTCGGTGTTCGTCCAGATGGATGCTGTCGAGATACTTGGTCGGCGCGAAGACGAGCCGTTTCTTGCCACTTCCCTTTGGCAGATCCCGTGCAATGTCTAGTGTCAACGCTGCGCTTTTTAAGTACTCGATCTCCGGCTCGTATAGCAGGTAAACGTCGTACTGTCTGCTCTCGCCGATGAATCCCGTCTTGCGATGAATCTGCCGGGCATCAAAATCCTCTCCAGTAGAAGTGTAGAACACGTAGCTAGCGAGGTCTGCATAGGACGGCAACTTGTCGGCTTTTAGCAATGTATCCAATTCCATCGGATGCCCCAGCTCAATATACGAGAACGAGCCGCCCAAGCCCTTTCGCAAAACGCTATCGGTACTCTTCGGCACCCCCCGAATCACGCGCCGGACTCTCTCGGCCGTTACCGAATCGGCGAACGCCTCAGTTTCAATGAGAACAAACCTTCGAGTCCCTCCGTCCTCGTTATTTAAGTGAAGCACCGAATGAGCGGTCGTTCCCGAGCCTGCGAAGGCATCGAGAATGATGGCATCCTTTTGATCAGAGGTAACGTATCGGATCAACCTGGCCAAGACCTCGTGATCCTTGGGGTTTTCAATCACTTTCTTTCCAAAAATACTTAACAGCATTCGCGACGCTTGTAAGGCGCTTCTGTAGAAATAACTACCGGCAACCTGAATACCTATATCGTCTTGCTCCTCATCGGCCTCATCGAACTCGTCGCTGTCGATATCCACGCGGACCAGGTAGGTCTTTCGAATCGGAGGTTTGGTGTGATCTTCCCTAAATACGACGAACCCTTTATCGATCATCTCTTGCATTTTCTCAGGAGTGGCGTATCGCCATCCACCGTCAGGAATTGCACACGGTTTCTTGGTTTTCGGATGATAGACATCGTATGTCGGCCCTCCTCCTCCAGGCCACGACATATTGTCATCTCGCCAAACGCCTCGATCATCTACATGGGAATAACGCGCATGTCTCTTGGCTGGATGCCCTTTCGGCAAGTTGTCGTAATACTCTCGAATGTCGGTCTCGACGCGCGCATTATTGTCGCCGAATTTCTTCCGAAGCCTAAGATACTCGTCGTGTATTTCCTTAGCTCCGGGCTTGGCCTCCCTCCACACGGTACCCAGTTCGCGTAGACGTGCCGCCGAATTCGAGTAGACCAGAATATATTCATGACCGACCGAGAAAAGTTTTGCGTCGTTTTTGCGCCCCTTTTCCCACACGAGCTGTGCTACGAAGTTATCCTCGCCAAATATTTCATCGAGCACGCAACGAGCACGAGGAGCTTCGTTGTCATCTAGCGACATCATTAAGATGCCATCGTCGGTCAAAAATTCCCGCAACAGCCGCAATCGCGGAACCATCATGCAGAGCCATTTATCGTGGCGAGTGAGGTCTTCTCGGTCAACGATCTTGCCGAGCCATTCCTGAATCATCGGTGAACTAACGTTGTCGTTGTACACCCAGTTTTCGTTGCCCGTGTTGTAAGGGGGATCGATATAGACGCATTTCACCTTGCCGTGGTAGTACGGCAAGAGCGACTTCAGAGCCTTCAGATTGTCCCCGTGAACGACCAGGTTGTCGTGCAAGCTCACTTTGGACGTCAGACTCTTCGACTTTACCGGTTTCAGCTCATGGTAGGGCACCAGCAGATGAAAATTCTGCACCAGTGCTTTGCCCTTGAAATTGAGAGACGGCATCCGCAGATGATATCACTTCCCAATACCTGTTTGGTCGGCGGCGGGCAGGGTCACAAACGGCGGGCCAGCGGCCACTCGCCGGAAACGGCGCGGCTCTTCCAAAAGCGATGGGAAAAGAAGTACACTGAAATTCCGTTTTCCTACCTGCTTTCAATCTCTTTTGAGGACAATAAGAGTGAGCTGCGTTTGCGCGTGTACCGTTAGGTTTTCCGACCGCCAGGGCGTTGAACACTCGACAGAAGTTCAGGCCGCAAGTGTCTATGAGGCGGCCTGCCGTGCGTGGGCGACTTTCAAATCGGCCGAGGGAACCGAGGAAGAGTCATACAAGACGAAAGAGTTTGTCGTTGAGGTTTACCAGGCCCCGAAAGTTTTTCACGTGGAGTTGGAGAAGCTGCTTGAGTGGCTCGACCGCGGAAGGCGTGGGCATCGAGATACTCCGCGGAAGCAATGGCTGAGGAGGCTGCTGGACGCAAGCATTTGGGGACCGCCGACTGCGGAGGAGGAAGCTCGCGCGGCGCGCGGTCAAAGCAGGTAGGGCTTTACCTGAGAACGAACGGTCAGGTCCGAACAGTTCGCCCCGCGCTTGAGGTGACTATCAAGATGGAAACTCTAAAAAGACTTGACGATATTCAGAAACCCGACGAGAGGAATCTGTATTGGGCCTTTCTGTCCACAGGCAAACAAGTCACGCTTGAAGACCGGTATGCTGACATTGCCTCAATCCGTGTGAACCCGACAGCACCGGAGGATGTGCGCAGCTACTTTGTGACCCTTCAAAACCTGTGCGTGTACGCATGGTTTTCTTATGACCTTTACACGCTTGTCGTGTTCTTGACCTTCACTCTCGTCGAGATGGCGCTGAAACTGCGGCTCCCGCGCAAAGGACCTGACAGGCGAGGACTAAAGCGACTCCTCCGAGAGGCAATCAGGCAGAAGCTGATAACTGAAAAGGCGTTTTCCCATATTAAGAGAATCCGTCAGCAGCAGGCTGAAAGTCTGCGATTACTTCGCGGAGGGCAGAAATTCAGCATGATGAGATCAAGCCAGCCGAAGAGCGACTACCTGGCGGTTCTGCTCGAATCGCTTCCTAACCTCAGAAATTCATTCGCCCATCCGAGCGGGCAAATCATCCATTTCCCGCATGATGCGACATTTTCACTTCGATTCGCGGCTGAGTTTGTTAACCAGCTTTTCCCGATGCCTTAGCGGTGGTAGAAGTGGGAACCGTGACCGAACTCGGTGAGGGTGATGTGCCGAAACCGCTCTTTCGGTATTACATGTAGTTGCCCGGCCCAACTCGCGTTTCTCTTCAGTCATTGCTGTTACATTGTCTGAGCACCCTCGAGAAAGCGACAGAATGCATTTGCGAGCATCATCTGCCTCGGGCTCTTACACTCCATTTCGAATAGGGCGGGGTTAGCCACAAGCACCGCGATACAGCGCGCACGAGAAATCGCCACATTCAGTCGATTGGAGCTGTAGAGAAACTCCATGCCGCGAGGAGCATCCGTGGCGGTAGAGGTGGCCATCGAGTAAAAAATAACGGGCGCTTCTTGCCCCTGGAATTTGTCCACGGTCCCGACGTGGGCGCCTGCTGGGAGCGCATCACGCAGGGCCGAGACTTGGGCGTTGTAAGGTGTCACGATGAGCACATCATTTAGTTTCAGTTGACTGATTTCGCCCCTGCGGTTCGTCCATGTGTTCTCTCCATTCACAAGCTCTCTGACCAACTTGGCGATCTCCTCCACCTCTTCGCCTGATTCATTCTGATTTCCACTGTGGTGAACAGGAACGAACCTCAAGCCAGTGCCGGACAAGCGACCCTTTGCGTTTACGCTTTGTTTCTCGTTTCCCGCGGCTGGGAGAAGCCTGCCTTCGTAGAACAATTCCGAAGTGAAGCCGCAAACGTCGGGATGCAATCGTTGTGTCTCACTTAGAAATAGACCTTGTTCTGGGAGGATTGTGGCTCGATCGCCTAGGAGGTGACGAAAGGCCGATCCATCGGCTCCGGGAGGATGAACTCCGCGTTGCGGTTGATCGAGCTGTTGAGGGTCACCGAGCAGCACGCAACTCGTGGCTGCCTGAGATACTGCAAGCACATCCGCAAGACACATCTGACCAGCCTCATCAATTAACAGAACGTCGACGGCCTGGTACATCTCGCTCCGAGACCACAACCAGCCCGTCCCGGCCGCAACCAGTGCTCTGCCCTCCCTCAAGGCATTGAGGACGGGCGGATTGTCGTCGAGCTGTTCGACGAGTTCGTCAGGACAGCCGTCAGTTTCATTTGCTTTCTGAACTGCTCTCAGAGGAACACCGGCCTGCCGAGCCACCTTGCACGCTTCACCGAGCAAATGGCTAATCACTTTGTGGCTGATTGCTGTAATTCCCACCCGCCGCCCGGCTTTTACGAGTTCTACGATCATGCGAGCACCGCTAAACGTCTTACCTGAGCCTGGGGGACCTTGGACCGGCAAAATCGATGGCTCTTCGCACAAGGAGCTCACCAAGTCCTTACTTTGCTCGCTCAGTTGTCCCTCGTTCACTACTCTCTCGACGGGCAGCTTCAGCGCTCTGGGTCGCCGGCGGAGAAGCAAATCTCTCACGGCTTGAAAAGGGCCTTTCGCAGCGATGTCGTTCTGTCCGACCCAGGCACCAAGCCGCAGAAGGCTTTCTCTTTTCACTTCAGAGCCAACGAAATCGTAAGGAATCAATGCACCTGGATGAGGAACTGCTGAACTGAGACCTCGTTTTAGATCGATTGTTCTTGCCACCTCGTCAAGCGCCACCAGTTCTCCAACTCCGCTTTTCGTCTTCGGATCGTGGACAGCGAGAGCGCGGTCGATGGCATGGTCCTGAGGAGGGAAATCATAGCGATGAAGGGCGGATCTCTTGATTCGAGCGGCTTCGCCGACGTAGTGGAGACCTCCGAGCGCACTCTTATCCTCGATAAGTTCAGCATCCGAGAGATCACACAACCTAAAGTATTCCCACCACATCGATTTTTCTTCCCGGCGGTGCCATTCGAGCATCTGTGCTAGCAGCCAACGCGAATCGTGTTCCGCGGTCCATTCGCTGCGGCTTGGCGGTAACCCGTCAAGGAGCTGTCTCTTAACCACTTCGACCCGTTCGAGCTGCTCAGCCAGGTTTTCCTTTGCCTCATCAGATCTCGGTGCGGGGCGCGGGATGGCTCGTCCACGCTTTTGTTCCTTTTCCCTTCTTCGCTCTTCGAGCCAATCCCGCAGACGTCGAGCCGACAAGCAGTCCTCTTTGTTGTAGGACTCGACGGTCTTGCGAAGTTCGGCCGTCGCTTCGTCTCCAGTTCCCAGAGCAAAAATGGATGAGAAAGCGTCTAGAGCGAGCCTAGCTTCTCGGAGTGGCACGGCTCGCTCAAAACCGTACAGGGGTTCCAATTTCTTAATTGAATAGCTCTCAACCGAAGCGCGCAACGCTTGGCGCGTCACACGGTATAGGTCGACGAAAATGCCTGCCCGCAACAAGCGGTCTACGGCGTCGACACACACACCATGCCGCCCAGCCAGCTGCTTAATTGCCGTTTGTTCATAGGGAGCATAGTGATAGATATGAAAGTCAGGGAATTTTCGCCATCTATCCAGCATCTTCGCGATGAATTCTTCAAAGGCTTGCTTCTCGGCAAAAGGCGCGAAAGACCACTGAGCCTCATACACGGGATCCTTGCCTGGAGCATCCGTCAGGGTGAGCGTGCCGAAAAGGTACTCGACTCCCGTCCCGAAGGCGTAAGCATCTCCTTCGAAATCGAGAAAGATATCTCCAGGAGACGGGCACGGTAAGGCCGCGAACCCTTTTTCCTCTTCGATAGGCTCGAGAATCTCATAGATCATCTTCCCTTCATTACGACCGTTTCGCTGGAGAAGAGCTTGTTCATGAATGCGAACCAGTGCGGCTTCTCCGATTCGCTCGATCTTCGGCAAAACGGGAAGCTTTAGAGTACCCAACGCCTCTAACGTTTGGACATCGCGCGCAACCAATTGCTTCCGTTGGTTTCGTGTAATTCCTGCAACCAGCGACAAATGATCGTCAATATGTCGCTGTTTGTCGCAAACTGGAAACCAGGTGCAAACTCTGCAAAGCTCTACTGGCTCGGGATAGGTATTGGCGGGCGCTTGGCCTTCCCTCAGAAAGTCATTTCTGATCTTCCGAAAATAGGCAATATATCGAGCGACTGCGAACGACTCCACTTTTGAATCGCCCAACACCACGTACATTCGCTGTGACATGACATCTTGGATTTTCGCCAGAATGTCAGAATAGAAGCAGAGTTGGAGTACAGCGCTGGCCCTGGCGGATCGGGCGAGTTTCGTTTCTACCACTTCGTATGACCACGAACCTAATGCGCTGGGTTTCTCAACCTTGACCAGAAAATCCGATCGCCCTCCCCAGGTCCCGTCTTCAAGGGTCCCCTGATAGACCACATCGGCCCCAGAGTGAAGAGCCTTTGTGGTCTCCGCCACCGCATCCGACCAGGAGAGCGTCTCAGGAATTTGCACCACAGCCAATCTCTTACCGGCCCCTAACTGATGCAAATAGTCTTGCTCGTGCCGAATTCCCAATTCTCTGAGGAGCTCCTGGCTCGCATCCCGGGAAAATGGCTTGTCTCGCTTTCCGGCAGTTGCGTCACGTTCAAGTACGCCCAGGTGACGGCACGCGAGGAAGTTGACGATGTCGGTTGCGGAGAACATGGTTAAGAAATGCTTTCCTCGCCTTCCATAGGTTTTCCTTGTTGCCACCGCAGAGAACTCGCCCGTTGCGTGAAAACCCCGAATATAGTGCTATGTAATAGCTAGTGTCGTGTCTTCCTGGCTTGTAAATTAGCCGCACCTACCAGGACCATTGACTAGTGTGCCTGATATGCTGCAAAAAATCGTTCATATCAAGAGCGTCGGCCGTTTTAAGAGTTGCGTTGCCGTCGGCGACGTTACTCTACGGCGCGTCACTCTTGTGTTTGCGGAAAATGGACGCGGAAAGACCACGCTTTGCGCGATCCTTCGATCATTGCTTGCGAATGCTCCTGCAGTCGTCCTGGGACGCAAGACACTAGGCAATCCTGATCCACCGGATATTCACCTGATGATCGGAGGCGCCGCCATCCTGTTTCGCGGCGGAAACTGGTCGGCGCCATTTCCGGACATCGCGATTTTTGACGCTACCTACGTTAGCGAAAACATATTCGCCGGCGATCTCGTTGATACTGCGCACCGCCGAAATCTTTACAGGGTCATCGTCGGCGCACAGGGCGTGACGCTGGCGGCCCGCGTGAATGAGCTGGACAACGAAATTCGCACCAAGAACACGGAAATAAGAGACCTCCGGACACGGCTGCAACAATATATTCCACCCGGAATGACCGTCGAGGCCTTCGTTGCCCTCGCAGAAGACGCCGCTATCGGGAGCAAAATTGCGGCGAAAGAACAGGAGCTTCAAGCCGTACAACGGGCTGCCCAATTGCGCCAGCGGGCGATCCTTGCACCGATTGCGGTTCCCACTTTTCCTCCTTCATTCGCTCAACTTCTGGCCAAAACATTTGCAAACGTCTCGCAGGATGCCGCCACTCGCGTTGCCGCGCACGTCGCACAGCACCGGATGGAGGGACGGGGAGAGGCTTGGCTGACTCAAGGGCTTTCCTTCATTACAGACGATACATGCCCCTTTTGCACACAGAACCTCGTACCTGCCAATATTGTTCCAATTTACTCGGAATTATTCGGCCCAGAATATCGGGCTCTGCGTGATCAGGTTGCGGCGCTAAGCAGTCAAATCGAATCCGACATTAGTGATCGCGTATCCGCATCGGTAGCGCAGACGCTACTTCAGAACGTTAACAACGCGGAATTCTGGATTCAATATTGTAATTTTACCGCGCCGGTTCTGACCGGTGCTGAGACGGCCGCCGAGGTGATGAGGACACTACGCGAGGCGGCAAAGCTCCTTCTCGATCTCAAAAGGGCGACGCCACTTGCGCCTGTGCCACCCGATGAGCGTTACACACAGGCACTCGCGGGGTTTGAGGCATTGCGCGCCGCAATAGGCGAATACAATTCTGCCGTTGCCGCGGCGAACGCGATAATCGAAGCCAGAAAGCGCCAGGCCGAGGCAGCTAATCTTCACGAAGTCGAGAGCGAATTGGCGCGACTGAAAGCCTTCCGCGCGCGACATACGGAAAATGTGAAGGCGCTGTGCGCGACCGATGCACGTCTCCAAAATGAAAAGAGCGCACTTGAGACTGCAAAAATTCAAGCCCGCGAGCAACTTGATGCGCATACCAGCCAAGTCATTACCGCCTACGGCCAGCGCATCAATCACTATCTGGAGCGCGTAAATGCGGGTTTCCGTATTACGCCACCGACCCACAACTACCGCGGCGGTACACCGAATACGAGCTATCAGATCGTAATCAACCAGCACCCGGTTGATCTAGGCGATGCTGACACACCTCATGATCGGCCGAGCTTTAGAAACACACTGAGCGCCGGAGACAAAAGCACCCTGGCTCTTGCTTTTTTTCTTGCACAGCTGGAACAGGACCCGAACCGTGCCCGCAAGGTTATCGTATTTGATGATCCGTTCAGCAGCCAGGACGGTTTCCGTCGGAATCACACCGTCCACCAAATTTACAAATGCGGGAACAGCTGCGCCCAGGTAATCGTTTTTTCCCATGAACCGGGGTTTCTGAAACTACTGTGGGACCGGCTGCTTCCTGCGGATCGGAAGACGCTTCAGCTTGCGCGCGTGGGCGAAGAAAACACAACGATAGCGGAGTGGGACATTGAGCGCGCTTTGCAGGCCCGGTACCGCGCCGACCTCGACGTGCTCCAACGATACTTTTCCATCGGAGAGGGCGAGCCTCGTGATGTAATACAGAAGATAAGGCCGGTGTTGGAGGGTTTCTGCCGAAATCTCTTTCCCGCTCAGTTTCTGGATGGCGACATGATGGGCGTCATAGTGGGAAAAATCAGAACAGCCGGACCTTCGCATACGCTCTATCCGATTGCCGATGATCTGGATGAGATAAATATTTACTGCCGCCGCTATCACCATGCGGAGAATCCGAACGCTGCGAACGAGCCGATCGACGATTCCGAGCTTCAGGGGTATGTAAGGCGTACGCTCTTGCAGACGGGCTGTCTTCTCTAGCGCAACCTCCTGACCCAGATCACAATTCGAGGCCAGGATTATCGCCATTGTGTCGACATGCGAATAGTGCCGTCATATCTCATCGGAGCCTTTTCCCGCGGAACACGTAATCCCAAAGTCCTTCGGTCTCCTCGCAGACTTCTCGAGACCTGGAGATGAGCCTGCGAAGTATGGGGCCCGCGTTTCGCCGCTCGTGGTGAACGGCGCGGCGCCAATGATTTTCTGCTGGTTCAAGAGCACGAGCGAGTGAGTATCGCCTCCTATCGACAATATAGATGGCGCTGCCACGGTTCGAGACAATAGCCTTCGGCTGCGAAGGGTTAACCGACCGTGGGTGCGGAAGTGGGTGCAACTAAATGAGGGAAAATGGCTCCCAATTATTCGTAAGCGACACCAGATAGGGCACTTAGATTTTCGATCATTTCGGCTGTTAACCGAAGGGTTCGGAAAACCACCAATCCTTGAGACGTCAACAGGCGTTACCGCTTCTTTTTGGATGTCAGCCGTTCAAAGCTTAAGAGGCGGTACGATAGCGAGAATTTCCTCGGTGCCCGTATAGGCAGCATCTACTTCATCGCGGCCCCTAAATGTGACTTCGGCGAAGAACTTCCAGCCGGTATCCTTGCAGCTCTCAGGAAGCTTGACGTTAACGAACAAGCGCGAGACGGTGCCGGTCGTCGGAATCTTCTCCTCCAGACCAGTGTTGTCTATGAAGTTCTGCTTGTTCAAGTCTTCAAAGCAAGCCTTTTTTGTTGGGTCGTCAAACAACACCTTGGAAATATTCGGTTGGATGCTGACCTCTCGCACTTTGGCCAATAGGTGCCCCGTGTTTACGGTGTACATCACCAGAGTGAAATCATTTGAATTTCCCGTCTTTTCCAGCCGAACCAGTTCTGAATGCTTGACCTGAAGCCGTGGGGCGGCCTGTGCGATTTGAATATCAGAAATGCGATGGCTGTCCCATAAACTGATGCCGCTGACGATCAACGCAACGATGCTAACCATCAGCGCCCAATGTTCTGTGCCCATTTTCGGTTTCGGAACCGGGTTGGGATTAGAGGAAGCCATAGATCACGGGCGAGTATACACAAGCCACGACGCTTTTGAGTTAAAGTCATTTTTCTAGCCCCTTGACCGCAACAGCATAGAATGGCACTTACGGGCTTCGGGCGTTACTGCACAGCCTGATGATCACAGTTTGGATTGCCGTGGCTGAGGAGACAGACCACTTGTGGGTTGGTCCTGTGCCTTTTGTCGCGGGCGGATTTCTTCGGATAGAAAGGATCTAAGCGAGTGGTGCACTCTTGGTGCACTCTGACCTGCGAATGGGACCATTCGAGCGCAACTGAGAGCAGCGTAAATTACGGAAAACACGTGAAAATTAGCGAGTGCAAACAGGGCAGGTGGGTTTAGCAAACCGCCGCCTTCAGCCTCTCGGCCACCTCTCCGCTGTTTGCTTTCGATATCTTACCACATGCCCTAACTCACGGGATGCACTCTTGGTGCGCTCGAATTCATGGCTTCGAAACCCGGACCGTCCGCCAAGGATGTAGTGATTTCCAGTCGCTCAAATTCGAAACTTAATTTCCCTTGGAAGTGCTTGCTTCTCAAATTCCGAAGTTTTCGAGCACGTCGGCTCCATTTGCGACTGATTTCGTTTATCTTCTTTTTGTTCCTTTTTCTTTCTCTTACAGGTAAACTCAGCGCGAAAAGTCAGTTTGTCTTCCTGACCCGCCGGCAGATGAGATGTGGTGAAGAGTTGCCGCCGAGGACAAAGCGAAGGGGGAAAAATGGCGTTATATCGACAGCGGAGCAACTCGGACGGCATGAATCATTTCCACATATACGCGGGATTTTTGTTCTTTCTCATCGCCTCGGGCAGCTTAGGCAACGCGCTCGGTCAAGATATCCAGTATGCCCAGGATCCGAATGCCAGCAAGCGCATGACCTTATTGTTGAAGGATTTCGAGCCGCACTCAATGCTGCATGCGGCGGTGCATGAGGTTCCGCGCGCGAAGTTTCCCGTAATTGATGTCCATAACCACGTAAATGACCCAGGCGGAATTCACGGCGAGGAAATTCCTCCAGCGACCGTTGTAAAGACCATGGACCAGGCCAACATTTCCAAAATTGTGATCCTCACTGGCATGTGGGGAGACAAACTCCAGGGCCTCATCGACAAAATGGTGAAGCCTTATCCCGATCGTTTCCTGGTGTTCACGCAAATTGACTGGAGCAAGATTGATGACCCGGATTTCAGCGCAAAGATGGTCCGCCAATTGGATGACGCTGTGCGGCGTGGCGCGCGCGGTCTGAAGGTTCTGAAGGATCTCGGATTGGGAGTGAAGGATAAATCGGGAAAGCTGGTGGCCATCGATGATCCGAGGATTGATCCGGTCTGGGAAGAGTGCGGGCGCCTGGGAATTCCAGTTGCGATTCATACCAGCGACCCGGAGGCGTTTTTTACGCCGGTGGACAAGTACAACGAGCGCTACGAAGAGCTGCAACAAAATCCTACCTGGAGTTTCTATGGTGCGAAGTTCCCCAGCAAATCCACCTTGCTCGAGCAGCGGAATCATGTCATCGAAAAACATCCGCAAACCACTTTCATCGCGCTGCACGTCGCCAACTGGCCAGAGAATCTCGACGCGGTTTCCTCCTGGCTCGACAAATACCCGAACATGTCGGTCGAATTCGGCGCACGGGAAGCCGAACTTGGTCGGCAGCCGCGGCGGGCCCGCAAGTTTTTCCTGGATTACCAAGATCGCATTCTTTTTGGAACGGATGCGGAGCCTTCGGCCGGGATGTACGCCAATTATTTTCGCTGGCTGGAGACGCCGGACGAGTATTTTGAATATTGGGACTATCCAGGACAAGGGCGCTGGGAAATCTACGGCATGGAGCTTCCCGACAATGTTCTCGAGAAGGTCTATCATCTGAATGCCGAGAAAATATTTGCGCGGTTCCGCGGCCTGAGTGAGTCAGGAGGAGTCAGACCGTGAGGGAGTATCGCTTAACTTTGCCTTTTCCAGCTGGATTTTTGCGCCGAGATCTTCCGGCTGCGCACATTATTTTTTTGTGCGTCTCGATTTTCTATTTGTCGGGCTGTCAGAAGAAAGAGGCCTCACCGCCCGCGGCGCAGCTGACGCCTGCCCAGATTTCTGTCATTCAAATAAAGACAGCCGATGACAGCATTTCCGTGCAAACGCCCACCGCGGAGTTTGTGCTCTCGCCCTCTGGCTATCTCAAGGCGAGCCTGACTCAGGGAAGCACGACGCGGACGCTTGACGAGCCAGGAAAAGAGTCCGGCCAAACCATTCGAATTTCGCAGAGGGAAGTGAAGGATTTAGTATTTGACCTCAGCCACGCAGCGGTAAGCGACGCGCAGGGGAAGCTCGGAAAGCTGGGAAAGAAAGTGGAAGTGCATGGCTCGAGCGCTTCCACGGGACTCGAGGAAAGTCTGATCCTTGAAGTCTATGATGATTTCCCTGGCATGGCCCTGCTCTCAGCGTCGTTTCGAAACACGCGACAAAACGATGTTTCTTTAGGCAGCGTCGTCTTTCAACAGCACCGCTTGAATGCTTCCCTTGCGGATCCCGCAGCGGCCCCTCACCAGATGTGGTCCTTTGATGGTGCGAGCCTGAAATGGGGCAAGGATGAGACATTCCCGGTGCCGGCCAAATTTTCGCAGGAGAATCCTTTCGGCGCGCCAGTGGAAACGAAAGACGATCTTGGCAGGGTAGGCGGGGGCGTCCCGGTGGTAGCGTTCTGGACGAAGAGCGTCGGTGAGGCCATCGGACACATCGAAACGCTGCCCCTGGTTCTTTCGATTCCCGTGGCCACGCAGCCAGACGGGCGAGTCAGCGCTGCCGTCCACTTGCCTGCAAACGTGACGCTCAAGCCGGGAGAGACCTACTCCACGCCGCGCACGTTTGTTGCGGTCTATTCCGGCGACTTCTATGAGCCGCTGAGCGTATGGTCGAACGCCCTCGAGCGCGAAGGGCTAACGAAGCCCGCTAATAACGATGAGAACTACGCCGTTAGCTGGTGCGGCTGGGGCTATGATCACGACTTTACGCCCGCTCAGATGGTCGAAACGATCCCCAAGCTGAAAGAACTCGGTGTTCATTGGGCCACGCTTGATGACCGATGGTTCGACAATTACGGGGACTGGCAACCTCGCTCGGACACTTTCCCGGGCGATGCCATTCAGAAGATGGTAGCCACTTTCCACGCGCAAGGTATGAAGGTGCAGCTGTGGTGGCTGCCACTGGCAGTGGAAGACGGGCACTACCGCTATGAGGAGCACGCCTACGGCATTTCTCAGGTAATGAAGCAACATCCGGACTGGCTGATCCTCGACAAGAGTGGAAAACCGGCACGTATGGCGCGCAACCTCGCCACTTTATGCCCCGCGCTGCTGGAGGTTCAGGACTATTACAAAAAGCTTACGGAGCGTTTTATTCGTGATTGGGACTTCGATGGCCACAAGCTCGATAACATTTATTCGACACCACCCTGCTATAACCCCAAACATCATCACAAATCGCCTTACGACTCCGTCTATGCCATGGGTGAAGTCTATAAGGCAATTTTCGAAACGACGCGCGCGCTCAAACCCAACAGCATCACGCAGAGTTGTCCTTGCGGCACGCCTCCGAGCCTCGCCTGGATGCGCTATATGGACCAAGCGGTTACCGCAGACCCGGTCGGATCGGTCCAAGTGCGCCGGCGGATCAAAATGTACAAAGCCATACTTGGACCTCGCGCGGCCATCTACGGCGACCATGTGGAATTGACTCGCATGACCGGCGCCAACACCAACAACGAACAGGACATCGGCTGGGATTTTGCCTCCACGATGGGTCCGGGCGGCGTGTTGGGAACAAAATTCACGTGGCCCGACTACGGCCCGAAATTCAAGACTGTCTATCTCAACTCTGATAAAGAGGCCCACTGGAAAAAATGGATCGGTCTGTACAACGAAAAGATGCTTTCCAAGGGGAATTTTTTAGACTTGTACGTTTACGGATACGATTTCCCCGAAGCCTACGCCATCGAAAAAAACAGCCATCTCTACTACGCCTTCTATGCTTCCACGAAACAAACGGCTCCCGCAGGTGCGGCCACTCCCCCGGGCACCTTCGCCGGGGAGGTGGAACTGCGCGGCCTGGCGCCACGGGCTTATAAAGTTCTGGATTATGTGAACGGCAGAGACTATGGAACCGTCACCGGCCCAGTTGCGAAGCTGGCCGTGCAGTTCTCGGACTATCTACTGCTCGAAGCCATTCCGGAGCCAGCCACGCCCATAGCCCGGAAGAATTAGGCCGGAAGAATTTGCGGGCTTATTTGCGATTCGTTCGCACCGTAGAAGCTGCTGGCGACGCGGCACTCCAGTGCTTGCGGAGAAACTGCTCGCGGTGTTTCGTGTCACGAAAGGCCTCGGTTCCTCCCTCGCGCGTGGTCGAAAGAGCGCCAGTGATATTGGCGAATTTCAAGCAGTCTTCAATTTTCACGCCGCGAATGAACTGGTGAATGAATCCCGCGTCAAAACTGTCCCCCGCCCCTACAGGGTCAACCACGCCCGTCACCAGCGGGGACGCTGTATATTTTTCTGCTCCGCGGTAGCAAAGGACCGGCTGAGGTCCCCTCTTGACCACCACCAACGGCACCTTTTGGGAAAGAATCTTCGCTCCACTGTTTACATCTTCCACCTGCGCAATTTTGCAGGCTTCTCGTTCATTGGGCATGAAAACATCGACGTATTTTAGAAGGTGTTGTACGTCCGCCGGCCAGCGGTCTTCCGGATCGTCATTCGTGTCCAGCGACGTAGTCATTCCGGCCCCCTTCGCTTTTTGGAACAGCTCCTCAAGGTCGGGCCGCAACGCGCGCTGCAAGTAATACGAAGAAACATGCAGATGCCGGGCGCTGAAAACGTAATCCAGGTCCAGATCCTTGAGCGTCATGTCGTACATCGTGCCGGGATAGGTCAGGATGTACCGCTGTTTTTGTTGCGGCAGAATCACCGACAAGCCGGTGGTTTTTCCTGAAAAGCGGCGCACGCGCGACAGGTCCACGCCGCTCTCTCCCAGCCTCTGGAAACAAACCTCGCCCAGAGGATCGTCTCCAATGCACGAGCTGAAACCGACCTTGTTCCCGAGAAGCGTGAGATTGTGAGCGAAAATGGCCGAAGAACTTCCGAGCGTAATGCTCAGGTCCTTGGCGAGATGTTCGTGGTCCAGCGCCAGCTCTGGAGGCGCTCCATAGAAGATGAGATCCAGATTCAGTTCGCCCACGACACTGACGTCAAAGTCGCTCACGCGGCAGTCTCCTCGGCGCCGTCAGTCCAGAATCACGACGCGCGTGAGGTTTCGCGGGCTGTCGGGATTGAGGTTTTTCTTGATCCCGGTGAAAAAGCCCAGCATCTGCGCGGGAACCACTGCCGGCGCAAGTGTGGCAAGCTCCGGCCCCTCGAAACCCAAATCGAACACCAAGTCGCTCGAGCGCCGGATGAGGTCATTTGCGCGGTTGCACACCGCGATCGTCACGCCGCCAAGTTCCTTCATTTCCGAAAGGACTTCGCTCTCGGAACCCGATCCCCTCTCGCTCAAAAAGAACATCAGGCAAGTGTCTGGACTCACGATGGCTTTCGGCCCATGACGAAATTCCAGCGAATGAAACACCTGGCTATAGGAGCAGGACATCTCCATCACCTTGAGCGCTGCTTCGCGCGCAATGCTGTGGAACGGCCCTTGCCCGAGGAAGACATAATCCGCGAACGAATGCTTCTCTACGAAAGTTTCCATCCGTTCGGCCATGGTGTTCCGCGCAGTAGCGAAATGCGCTGCCATACGCACCAGGCCGGCGCTGAATTCCTTGTCGCCGGCTCTTAGGGCCGCAAGTTGTTGCAGCGCCAAAAGCATTGAAGTGAAAGATCGCGTCATCACCATGCTTTTTTCGTCCGCGCGGGAGACACACAGGGTCAGATCGCACATTCCCACAAGAGGAGAACTGGCCGCGCAGGTGACGCCCAGCGTGGGAATATGGAATTCCCGCGCGAGAACATTTGCGGCACGCAGCGCTTCCGATGTTTGGCCGGAGCGTGAAATAATCACCGATTGGAGATTCTCCGCTCCGGCGAATGTCAATTCCGGAAAGAGCAATGGCTCCGACGCCGGGAGCGCCCGCGCTCTTTCCCCTGTCAGCAGCGTCCAGGACGCTGCCGCCGCTTCGGCCAGGTAGAAACTCGTGCCGCATCCCAGGAAAAGCCATTCCGTGCGCTTTCGCGAATTTTCAAGAATCTTTTCGAGCGCGCCAGTCCGCTGAAAATCCGCCAGAGATTCCTGCCAAACTTCCGCCTGCGACGCAATTTCCTGCAGGGTCGCGCTTTGCCTAGCGCTGGTCTTCGTAATCTCCATTCTCTCCCTCGGTGAAAGAGCTGCTCCGTTCAGTCTGATGGCTTCGAGTGCTCCAAGTCTCCAGCGTCAAACCAGCGTTACTTTCACTTCCGCTTCCCGCAAAGCCTTCAGATCGTGTTTCGGTACTTTCTTGTCCGTGATTGTTTCATGGACGGACGATGTGGGCATTATCAACGAGAGGCTCCTTCGCCCGAATTTGCTGGAATCGCAGACCACTATCGTACGCCGCGCCGCATCCGCCATCGCGCGGTTCACACGCGCCTCAAGCAAATTGGGCGTGGTCAAGCCATAACGAAGATCAAACCCGTCCACCGCGAGAAACAGCAAATCCGCGCTCAACCGCCGCAACGTTTCCTCCGCGAGCGGGCCCACCAGCGAAAAGGAGTTCTTGCGCAGCGTGCCTCCGGTGAGAATTACCTCCACCGAGGTGCCCGCGAGTTCAGCAGCGATATTGATTGCGTTCGTGACGACGGTCAGGCTGCGGAAATGGCGGCAAGCCCGGGCGATCGCCGTCGTGGTCGTCCCGGAGTCCAGAATAATCACCTGACCCTGCCTGATCATTCGAGCCGCGGCGGCGGCGATCCCCAATTTCTCGTGACGGTGCAAGCGCTCTTTTTCTTCCAGGGTGCGGTCGTTCAACGCGCCTGTGCGCAAAGGCAGCGCCCCGCCGTGCGTCCGCTCCAGGCGCCCCTGATGGTGCAAGTACTCGAGGTCCTTGCGGATGGTAATCAGCGACGTGTGGAACTTCTTGGAAAGATCGCGCACCAGCACCCGCCCGTCCGTCAGCAGCAGGTCCAGAATTTCGCGCCGGCGCTCTTCGTTCAACATGGAGCCACCGCTTGCAAGCAGGTTTCCTTTCCTTTCGATTCTGTTTCTTTTTCTTCTTAGAAACTCTTGCATGTTTCCACACTGTTCGCAAGCGGGTGTCCGTCGCTTAAGAAAGAATCTCAATCCGGACTTCCTTTTGCAGGCGCCGGATATCCGACGCTTGTACATTCCCCGGCGATTCCGCCAGGCAGTTCGCAGCGCCGCATGCTGCCGCGAGCCGTACGGTCTCTTCTGCGGACATTTCCGAACCCGCCGCGAACGCGAATGCAGCGACGGTAGCGTCCCCGGAGCCGACCGCGGACCTTACGGCAACCTTGACCGGATGCGCGCGATACACGCATTCGGAATCCGCAGGGCGCCACAACAATCCGGAGTCGCCCAGGCTGATGGCCGCGCTCTTTGCGCCCTCAGCAATCAGTTGCCGGACTGCGTCGGCGCCTGCTGCTGCGTTCCCAAGGGTCTTTCCCGTCAGCCATTCCGCTTCTTCTCGATTCGGCTTCACAAAATAAGGCCGCGCCGCCAAGCCCAGGCGCAACGCTTCACCGCTGCTATCGAGAAACATCTTGCACCCATGCGAATTCCCCAGACGGATCAATCTTGCGTACAAATCCATTGGCGCGGTCTTCGGCAAGCTTCCCGACAGAACTGCAATCTTCGGTTCTTCGGGCGCCGTGAACGCCGAGCCGCAGGTGTCCAACAGATTCTTTATTTCCAGTTCCGAACACGCAGGTCCTGGCTCGAGAATCTCCGTTACCACCCCGTCGCCCTCGATAATTTCCAGATTCTCCCTCGTTGCCTCCTTGATGGGAATGCCAAGAACGCGGATATTCCGTTTGCGCAGGCCCGACATCAATTCCTGGCCATTCGCGCCGCCGGCAAAGCCAATCCACAACGGATCGGCGCCTAACTCGTGCAAGACCATTGCGACGTGCGCCGCTTTCCCTCCGGGCGCCGGCAGCGCCTCAATTGCTCTGTGGACGTGGCCGGGCGTCAACCTTGTCAATCTCAGGCGTTTGTCGATCGCCGGGTTTGCGCTCACGCAAAGAAACATCGATCTGCGCCTGCCTATAATCCTTACTTACGCTCGACATGGGCTGAAATCTCCCGGTTGTAGTCGAACCAGGGCCGCGCCGCTGCGAGTCTCTCTTTCACATTCTGAAGGTTTCGCGCGCCTTGGTGACTCAGCCACTCTTCCAGCGCCGGCAACCCGTGTTTCGCGAAAATCACTACGCCATCTTTCCAGATGGCGCGTCCGCAGAGAACTCCCGAAAAATTTGCGCCTGCCTCGGCCGCGAGTTCCAGGCCAAAGTTAAACGCTTCGTTGCTCACCCCTTCTGAGAGATAAATAAACGGGAGCTGCGCCGCCGTGGCGGATTTCCGGAAATGTGCCTTTGCCTCCTCTCGGGAATAAAGAATTTCTCCCGAAGCGGATGGCGAACCTTCCGCGTACGCCAAGTTCACGGGCATTCCGACTTTCAACACGTCCACACGGTAAAGCGCTTTCGAAAACTCTTCCACGCCGCCGATCGTTGCCTCCGGCTTGATTCGCGCAAATTCGGCGCCTTTTTCGTCCAGACCTTCCTGATAACTCACAAGCTCGAGAAAGAACGGGACATCGGCGGCCGCGCACTCTGCGCCCACGCGCCGCACCCAATCACGTTTCTTGTCGTTGATCTCTCCTCCACTCGATGGCGAATAATAGACAAGAACCTTGATGCCATCCGCGCCGGCTTCAACCAGCCGCTTCACGGACCACGACTCAAGAAGCTGCGGCAAGCGCCCGGGAACGTTCTTGTCGTAACCTGTTTTTTCGCAAGCAAGAAGCAGTCCGGAGCTTTCCGCGCGGAGCTTCGCTGCCGGCAGGCCGTATTCCGGGTCGAGCAGAATGGCGCTCGCATGAGGCGTCAGGCTGCGGCTTACCGCTTCTTTGAACTGCACCAGCATTTCTGCAGGCACGCTGTCGGCGTCGCGCTCCATCGCTTTGGAAAGCAAGCTGCGCAGCGCGCTGCGTTGGTCGATGGCTAGCGCGGCGATCACGCCGCGCGCACTCGACACGGCCTGTAACCCTTTCCATTTCCCTGGCGAAATCTTCACAAAATTCTCCAAGGGATCGGCGAGCGGACCATGATTCGGCAAAATGCACCACGCGGATTCTTATTGTGCATTTTCCAGCCAGACTACCGCGCCCCGCTCGATCGGCGGGAGAAGAAAGACGAGGCGGCCCGCCATTTGCCGGCCTTTCAGAATTTGTGGCTCGCCGAGGAAAGGAAGGAAGTGCAGCGTATAGTTTTTTCTCGCAGGCACGGAGATGCGCACGTCGGTTTGGGGCGAAGGAACAGCAACTTTATGGGGGACCAGACCGGCGAAATTAGCGAGAAAGATATGCGGCTTGCCCTCTACGGCGCCAAAATTAGTCGCGATTAGTGGCGAAGCGTCCACCTGGAGTTCCGCCGAGACACGGAGAGCAGCCAGGAATTCCGTTGGATTTTTCCCCACGCCATTCGCAAAATCTTTTTCGAGAGCGGCGAGATACGCTCTGCCGGGGCAATCAGGGAACCGCGCGATTCCGGTCGAAGGCGCGAAACCAGTGGCATCTGCTCCCGTAACGACCAGCCGGCCTCCCTTCGATGCAAAGTTTCGCAACGTCGTTTTCTCCGTTTCCGCAAGAGTGCTGACGTTCGGGAGTACGAGAACTTCTCCGTGAAAATTGGGAAGCGTTCGCGGGGTTACAACCTGGAATTCGAGATGTTTCTGCAGAAGCAGTAGAAGGGTGCCGCGGAAGGAAGGAAGAAACTCGTTTGCGTCGTAGTTTCGGCTAGCCGGCGAAAAATAAACGCCGACCGGATGCATTGGAATACGCGGCCGGTAAAACGTTTTCTCGTGCTGCTCGATCCATCGAAATATTAGCGTGCGCGTGGCGATGTTGTTGGACCCTGCCATGGAGTGTCCGGGCGCGTCCCATACGTTGACGCCCGCCATGATCTGAGACATAAAAAGGTTTTTCATGGCTTCGCGGGGGTCTACCCCTTTGTCGCCGTCCCAGGAATAGTTCAGAATCCAGGTCGCTTTGCCCTGGGCAAAGGCGCGGAAGGACAGCATGCCCGCCTGGTAGAGAAACCAATCGAGCTGCGAGCGCGAGGAAGCCATGTGCTCGCCGGAACCAAATTCGTATTCATGAGCGATGGCGTCCACGACGTCGTACAACTGATAGACATCTGCGCCGACGCGCACAGCTTCTTCCTCGATGCCCGGGTAGATTTCCGGGATCACCATGATGGCTGGATTGACGGCGCGAGCGTTGTCTCGAATATCACGCATGAAGTCCGTGAAGGTCACGATGCGAAAATCAACCCACTTGCGGAACCTGGCGTCGGAAAAATCGCCGAGCCGGAGATCGTGGCGGGCGTCGAGCCCGGTTTTGTGCTGGAAAGCGCCGACGGTGAAATCGTCAAAACTCGCCCAGGTTTGTTCCCAGCCCTCGAAATGGGTCATCCAGTAGGGAATGTCAACGTAGATGCCGTCGATACCGGTAGCTGCAATCTGACGGACGCGCTCCATATACGTCTTCCGCCACTCGGTTGCATAAGGACTGACCCAGACGTCCTCGTCACCTTCACGGATCCAGAATGCGGTGCCCCCGCCGAAAATGGCCGGCTCGCCTGTGATCTTGCGCTGCAACCAATCCGGGTGGTCCTTGGCGAGTGTGTGCGGAGTCTTGTCTGCGTTAGCCGTGATGCACTCCGTGCCGGCGATGTAGACGAACGCCTTATTTTTGGCTTCGTGGGCGCGCACAGCGACGGCGTGAATTGCTTTCAGCTTTTCCGTGGGATCGAGAAAACTCTCGTACCGGCCCGGAATATCGTTGTCCACTTCGATGCCGAAGACGTCGCTGGCCTGGGCATCGCGGACAATGGCCTCTGCGTTGTCTGACCCTAAACCGTATGCGCCAATGCGGACAAAGTGAGTCCAATTCTGTGCAGACTCATCGCATCGCGCCGCCCCAACGAGCAGCAAGGCACACCCGAGAGACGCAATCCGTATGTATCGCATCTGGAAGAGACCCTAGAACTCGAAACGCACGCCAACTTGTACGTGCCGCGGCGAACCCAGAGTGCTCGTAACCTGGCCAAACAGGGCGCCGCCAAACCCCGCGCCCGGATTAAAGCCGGGATTGGTCTGGATATCGAAGCGAGGTGTATTCGTAAAGTTGAAGAATTCACCGCGGACCTGCAGCTTCATCCCCTCGCGGATCGTGAATTCTTTGCTCAAAGAAACGTCCTCATTGTGAACTCCATCGGTGCGCAGATTCGAGAAATAGCGCGGCGCATTTCCGGGGACCTGGTCTCCCGGGTCCGCAAAGCAGCTCGCGTTGAAGACCGACGCGCCCGTGGAGGCCGCGGCATGATAACTGAGTCCGGAAGAAAGTTGGGAGCAGACTACATTAGGACGCTGGTTGCCATCGGCGAGCCTTGCGATGCTCGAATCCATCACGATGGGAATTGGCGTGCCCGTCTGAAAAGTTAGGATCGCGGAAGCAGACCACCCTCCTACAATCCCGTCAAGAACGCGATTCATGCCGCGCCCGATCCAGCGGCCCCGGCCAACGGGCATGTCCACTATGGTCGCCAAGACCATGCGATGCGTGGCATCGTTCGCGCTGATGGACTTTTCGGCCTTGAGATTGTCGTATACCTGCGGGATACCCGAACTCAGGCTCGAAGTTATGAAGGAGTTAGCGCCCGCAGAGGAATTATCAATTGCCTTCGAAAACGTGTAGTTTCCTTCAAAGCTGAAGTAATGGTTGGCGCGCTTCTGAAAGCGCACCTGCATGGAATGGTATGTCGCGCTGGCGCCCAGCAAAGTCAGTCCGGCAAAGGGTCCGTCGAACTGCGGGAACGGCCGCAAGAGATTAATGAGCGGGATCGTGGGGTTATTGTAAATCGAAGTTGGTTCGTTAAACATTTGACCTGGTCCGGGGGCGAATAAAGGTTGAAACGGGTTCGTCACCAATTGATTGAGGCAATCGCTGGGCCCGAGGCCATTGCAAACAGGCAGATTGCCGTTAACGATTTCTGCCCGGACCGAAGAAGGCAGAAAGTTGCGATTGGCTGTTCCTGAGAAAGAGCTATAGGGAAGGTGCGTGCTTCGGCTGGCAGAATAGTCCACGCCAATCACAATCTGCCAGGGGAACAGATGCTGTATTCCCAGGTTCCACTGGTAGATTTCCGCGTTGCGGGCCTCTCCGGTGTCCAAACTGTTGCCGTTCGAAAGGCCCCAGAGAGCCAAATCGCGGTATTTTTGCCCTTGTGGCTGGGTAAACGTTCCCGGAACCGGTGAGGCGCTTGGACACACGACTGGAAAGGGATCAGCGAGTGTGGCGCATCGCGTCTGAAAGTTATCTGCGGTAAAGCGGATGGGGGTGCTATTGCCAAAGGCCGTCCCGGCGAACTGAAAATTCGTTTCCACATTCAAGCCGTAGTACAGGCCAGCGCCGCCGCGAACGACGGTTTTCGAGTCCAGGGTATAAGCGAAGCCCAGACGAGGCGCCCAGTTGTTCCTGTCCACGGGCGCATTTCGCATGCCGGAGGTCGGAAAAACCGTCGTGCCCAAGAGCGTTCCCGTGCGATTGACGAGCCCAGGTACGACGATCGGCACGCTCACTCGGCTGTCGCCCTTGAAATCGCTGAACTGAATCAGATTGTGGCGCTCGGTGTACGGAGTACTCCACTCGTAGCGCAGACCAAGATTAATCGTCAGCCGCGAACTGATTTTCCAGTCGTCCTGAAAATAAAACGCCGTCTCCTTCGATTTGTTGGCCACGGGTTTGAAAACCGTCAGGTTCGAATCCGTATCGCCGTATCCCAACAGAAGACTGGCGAACGAGTTGCCTTGCGTCGGATCTCCGCCGGCGATGACTTGCTCGGTCACGCCCGTCGAAAAATGGAAGAAACCTGTGGGTCCATTGGGTTGATAGAAATTATTGAAAAAGAGCCGCTGCTCGCCGCCAAATTTCCAGATCTGCCGCCCCTTCACCCAGGACATCGAAGAGCTGTAGGAATAAAGGGTGTGCGCAAAGGTGGTGTCCGTGCAGCATTGACCGAAGAGCGTATCCGCATTGTTGTCCATTTGAATCGTGGGCATTCGGGTCAGACCATTCGCCTGAGAAAGGACGGCCGGAAGACCGACGCTGGCCAGGCTGGGGTAGTTTTCCGTGACCGGAGAATAGGCACGATCCAGAGCGATACGGTTAGTCCACACTGTTGTAGCCGTGGGGCTCAGATTGTCCTCCAGCAGCACATTGTGAACATTAGTCGGTTCGCTCGCCCCGTCGACATCTCCAAGAACGGTGGGTATCTCGTTCGAATTGTGCAGGTAGCTGTACCGGCCGGAAATCCTGTGTTTGTCTGAGAAGTGATGGTCCATCTTGACGTCGAATTGGTAACCGGTAGTCTTCGAAAGAATTACTTTGTGAAAATTTTGAACGCCCGGACCCGCATTGGCTACCGTAGGCTCCGGATACAAATTGATGATTTTTTGGCCGATGGGGTCAATCAGGTTGGCGTCGATGACATTCTGTACCGCGAAGTCCGGGCGGACAAAGTCGTTGTTGACGGGATCGAAGATGGGCGTAGCAAGAGGATTAAAGATACGTTGTTGAACGGGGTTGCCGTTATTGTCCAGCACAAACGTTTGCCTGAAATCACCCTTGCGTTCGAGGTCCGTAGGCACAAAGGCGTCTATGTGAACGGGATCGTTCTGGCGGGTCTTCTCGAAATCCACAAAGAAAAATGTCTTTCCCTTCTTAATTGGCCCACCTAAGGAGAAACCATACTGGTCGCGCACGTGGTCAGGCCGTGGAATGCCTTGCGCATTGCTAAAAAATTCGTTGGCGTCCAGCGCGGAGCGCTGGCCAAACCACCAGCCGCTGCCGTGAAATTTGTTTCCGCCTTCTTTCAGGACGATGTTCACCACGGTTCCGCCGTTGTTCCCGAATTCCGATGAGAAGCTGTTGTTTTCGACCTTGAATTCCTGGACGATTTCCACAGAAGGCTGCCAATAGACATTGGTCGTCGCGCCCTCGCCTTGTTCCGGGGCGCTGGTCAGAGCACCGTCGACGCGTATTTCCGCGGTCGCGTTGCGCTGCCCGTTGGAAACAAAGTTGGTTCCCGTAGGATAGGAGTCAGTCGTTCCCTGGCCGGCGGTTTCGGTCACGCCGCCAGCGAGAAACACCAGACTAAAAAAGCTCCGGTTCACCAGCGGAATATCACGCACATATTCATTGGTGACATCGGTGCCGAGCGAGGCGCTACCTGTATCGAGCAGTGGCACTTGTTCGGTCACGTTAACGGTTTCCGAGACGCCCCGCGGCGCGAGAGATAGATCGAGCGTGCTCTCCTGGCTGACAGCCAAGGTGATGCCGCGACGCTCCGCGGGATTAAATCCCGGCGCTTCAATGTGAAGCGTGTACTTCGCAGGGCGCAGGCCGGTAAAAACGTAGACACCTTTGTCATTCGTGGTGGTAGAAAGCGAGACGTTCGTTGCCTCGTCAGTGAGAATGACTTTGGCCGAGGGGACTACGCCCCCTGAGGAATCCGTGATCACGCCCGTGAGTTGCGCTGTGTAGGATGCCTGCGCGCCAAGCGCGGGAACAGACACCACACAAAGAATGAAAATGACCGCTCCGAGATCAAATGACTGCCGAAGATTAAATTTCATACCACACCCCCCCTGAGGAAATCGCCCAGGCATCTGGCATTTTCGCTGCCCTTACGATAGGTTACGACTTCTTTCGCTTTCGTTCTTTTTATATTCATTTTGCTTCCCTGTCAAGGCGCCGCCTTCGCCCGGCCACTTTCGCTCCGGCGAAGAAGAAGAATAGAAAGCCTCTGGCATAAACGCTATACATCAACAGGGGATCCTGCTAGTTCTACCCACTTGCCTGCCGAGCCCCGCGCCTAACCCGGCGCCGCACAGGTATTCTTCCCTTTACCGGAATTTAAACTTAAAATAGCCCTGAGGGTGACTCCCATAGACTGGCTCGGGGCTAGTCCTGTCACAGGCATTTCGCGGTACTGATATATTGCCTTGAAGCTTCTCTATGCGCACTGTGAAGACAAACCTTTAGGTGGAGACTCGCGGCGAAACATTTCCACTGCCCTAGGCGTATCTAAAGCGAGAGCCGCCGGGGATAAACGGAGAGATTCGTGTCCCCTTTGGTCGGAGATGCCAGGCAGAACGCCCGGGAAGCAAACTATCGGAAGGAAATGGTATGAAGACGTGGCAGAAGGTAACAATTGGAGTCGGCGCTGTAGTGGTCTTGGGCGCGATTGTCCTGATTAGTGTGAACCAGGCCAACAAGGGAGTAGTTACTGTCCAGACCGCAAAAATTGCGAGGCAGGATAGCCTGGTCTCCCAGGTAACCGCTTCTGGCGAAGTCAAGCCCACGACCTACACCAACGTGACCGCCCAGGGGTTCGGCAGGATCACGGAGATTTTGGTCAAAGAAGGCGACCACATCCAGAAAGGCCAGCAGCTTCTGCTTCAAGAAAACGTCCAGGCAAGCGCTGACGTGGACGCGCAGTCGGCCGCCATTAATTCCTCGGAAGCAGGCGTGCAGGCAGCGGAGGCAAGCTATCGAGCCGCCCAGGCCGACCTGGTTTCCCAGCAAGCCAACCTCGACAGAGCCAAACTTGATTGGGAGCGCGGTCAAGGGCTGTTTAAGGGCGGCCTGATTCCCAAGCAGGATTTCGATCAGCGCAAGTCGACTTACGACGCCGCCATTGCCGCGGTGGATTCCGCGAAGGCTCGGGTGTTATCCCTGAATGCTCAGCTCGACCAAACGCGCGCGCAAGTGAACCAGAATCGCGCCGTGCTGGTCCGCACCAAGGACGTTCTGCGGAAGACCGCATATACCTCCCCCATCAACGGCATCGTCAGCTATCTGCCCGTGCGCCTCGGCGAATACGTTGTGCCCGGCATTCAGAATTCGCAAGGCAGTTTCCTGATGACCCTCTCGGATATGTCGGTGGTGACTGCCGAAGTAAAAGTCGATGAGACCGACATCGTGAACGTCAAAATCGGGCAAGACGCCGACGTAACGATAGACGCGGTGCCGGGGAAAATTTTCAAGGGAAAAGTGACGGAGATCGGTTCGCAAGCTGTCCTGCGGAGTTCGGGATTGGCCACCACGCAGAGCACGACCAGCACTCAGGAAGCCAAGGATTTCAAGGTTGTTGTGACCCTCGCCAGCCCGCCGGAGAATTTGCGGCCCGGACTCTCTACTACGGCAAAAATCAGGACAGCCGAAAGAAAGAACGTCCTCGCCATACCGATCCAGGCCCTCGCCGTCCGTACGCGGAAAGATCTCGAGGAAGCCGCCAAGCATTCCAAGAAAGACTCCGGCGGGAGCGTTACGCTAGCGGCTCCGCCGCCTCCTGCTCCTGGTGATCCACAGAAGGACGAAGTACAGGGCGTATTCGTGGTCAACGGCAAGAAGGCTATATTCCGGTCTGTGGAAACCGGAATCAGTGGCGTGACGGATATCGAAATTACAAAAGGTCTGCAACCGGGCGATGAAATCGTCGTCGGCAGCTACAAGGCTCTGCGCACTCTGAAGCCTGAAGCCGACATCAAGATAGATAACACCGCGCCGAAAAAACCCGAGGATCAGCAGAGCTGAGTCAAAAGAACGCAAGGAGCTTGGAATGCCTGTAGAAACGCCCGCGGCGGATTCCTATCGCGAAGACCTGGTTTCTTCTGGCTTGGTGATCAAGACGGAGGGACTCACCAAGGTTTACGAGATGGGTTCCGAGCAGGTGCACGCCTTGCGGGGCGTCGATGTCGAGATTCACAAGGGCGAATACGTGGCTATCATGGGGCCCTCGGGCTCCGGCAAGTCTACCCTGATGAACCTCATTGGATGCCTCGACTCGCCTAGCGCCGGAAAATACTGGCTGGCCGGGCGCCTGGTCAGCGACCTTGACGACGACGAGTTGGCCTACATTCGCAACAAAGAGATTGGCTTCGTCTTTCAGACTTTTAATTTGCTGCCACGCGCAACCGCGCTACACAATGTCGAGCTTCCCCTGATTTACAACGGCACCCCGGCCGAAGAGCGCATCGAGCGCGCGAAAAAAGCCCTCGAGCGCGTTGATTTGCTTGACAGAATGACCCACAAGCCGAACGAGCTCTCCGGCGGTCAGCGGCAGCGGGTGGCTGTTGCGCGAGCGCTCGTGAATTCACCTTCCATCGTGCTTGCCGACGAGCCCACCGGGAATTTGGATTCGAAAACCGGCGAGGAAATCATGGCCTTGTTCGCAAATCTCCATCGCCAGGGCAATACCATCATTCTCGTCACCCACGAAAACGATATCGCCCAGCACGCCCACCGTATTATCTACATCCGCGACGGAAAAATCGCCTCCGACGAAGCCGTCGTTAAGCGATAGCCAGAACGTTTTACATTTTTCCCATTGTGAATGAATTCGAATCTCTCGCAACAAATTCGGGGGAGCCGTCGATTCAGGCACGGTCCAGAACTACTCGCGTTTCCGCCTGATCGCCAGCGCCGTAGGTGCGCCAGAAGTTAGCCCAGCGCGTAAGCGCTGGGTACATGAGCTGGAGACCTCTAGCGCCGTAGGTGCGACACATGCTCAACGGCTGTGCGCCGCTCCATCCGTTTCCAAATCCGCCAAGATCTTCGCCGAGCTCAGATACGTCTGTGATAGACGGTCGTGCCAGGTCAGCTCGTCTTCATCCCACATGGACCACAAAAACCCCATGAACAGAGTTCCCGCCGACAGCACGTACCCGGCGCTTCTCAGCAGCATTTGCCGTGGAGCGGGCGGTTCGCCGGAAAAACTTACCACCTGCAAACCTCGCAGCATCATGCCGGGAGTTGTGCCCCCGAAAATCGTGAATAGGGAAAAATATTGCAAGTAAACGATCGCGAAAGTGGCCACGTAGACCGCGGCGCTGAGCTTGCTCAGTGTGAACTGTCCCCCCATCGATCCGAATAACGCAAGGAAGCCTCCATACGCAAAGAGCAAGCACGCGGCATCAATGACCGCCGCCAGACGCCGATCGTCCAGGGAAGCCACCGGATACATACCGGACTCGGCATCATTCGTTCCGGCAGAGGACGAACGTGGCGCGACCGACTCTCCTTTGGGCGGCAAAGACACGTCGATGAGCATCCGCGCGTCTTCGCGAGTGCGGCTCGGAGCGCACCGTCCAATCGCGATGGTGAAGGAAAACTCTTCGTCGGCGGGAGGCTCGCTGACAGTTACGCTAGCGCCTTTGGGCGGCGCTTGCGCGCAATCACGGAAAGGAAGCTGAGATTGCCCCGCAGGCGTCGCAAGCTTCTTGCGCCGCGATCGATACGCTTCGAGGCGGTTCGCGAGTTCCTTCCGCCAGGCGGCGTCCGGAGAGGGATCGGCACCCGAATCCAGAGCTAGGTTGCCCTGGGTTTCGAATGCCAATGATTTTTCATTGGATGCGCGGTCCGCCTCAAGAGACGAATCGCAAAAGTTGCAGACGCGTACGCTTGAAGGCAGTACCGCGCCACACTGCAAGCATGTTTTTGTCACCGGTGCGTTTTGCGCTGCGGACGCTTCCACTCCGGTGAGGAGGGAACATTCGAAGCATAGCACGGCCCGGAAAAGTCAAGGGGAGATTCGCGCTCTATTGTTTCGAATCAAGCAGCCAGGTCAGGTGCGGCAGGCGCGTTTGGTGAAAGGCTCGGCATTCGAATGAGGAAGATTTTACGAGACTCAGGTGTGCATCTGTTCCGCAAGCATGTCGCGGCTGAAGGCGATACGCCGTTCCAGCGCAACCGCAGCAAAGTAAGCGCATTGCCCGCGCTCGGTCTCCGTCCAACTCACCAGTGATGGCATGAGTTTCCCGGCGCTCACACGCAGGAAACCCAGAAGACGAAAATAAGTAGCTATGGCCCGAATTTCACTGCGGTCATGGGGATGGGCGGGGCATAGCCGCAAGAGCTGAATGACACGCTCGAAATCTTCGCCGGAGGCAGTGCGGGCAATTCCCGTTACATCCCGCACATCTGCGGAGATCGGCTGCTTCACCGATGCGGCAATCAGGGACCGGCAATAAGAGATGAAAAATTGCAGCAGCGCTGCCAGCGAAACGACCAGGATGATTCCCGGCATCATGGCGGCGAGCGAAAAATTGAAAGTGAGTCCCATCATCATCGTGGGATCACCGCCAGACGCGCGGGGGCAAAGCGAGCGTCATCATCGAAGCGAAGATACGCATAAATCCAGGCCAGGGGGAGAAGCGTGTCCGTGATTTGCGATGCGTACATCAAAACGGAAGCTAAATTGGAATAATTGGGGTATAGGTTTCGCAGGGCATAAATCGCCGCAGACAAGCTGAAATAAACACCCGTGGAAAGCACGAATTGCACAACCCGCGCGCGTGTCTCCCGCAACTTAAGCACCGCGCCCCACAACACGTAGGTCAGCACGAGGCCCACGAAGTAAAGATTTTGGGAAATCTCGGCGACGTACTTCGTGACCATCCTGTCTTGCGCCTGGTGCACCACTCCGAACGTAAACAAAGCAGTCCCGCCGAGCAACAACATGGAGAAGGTGCGTACATACGTCCCAGCACCGAGTTCCTCGAAGACAATCGAGTACAGCCCCATGAGGGCGAAATACATGCAGATCGTCATAATGGCATCGGAATAGTAGTAGAAATAAAAATATTGGTCGGAATCAAAACCGTAGCGGGATAGAACAAAGTAGCGCCCAACACTTACCATTACGGACGCGGCCATGTACAAATTTAGAGTGAGGTACCGGCGAAACGAATGACGTGTAAGCGAGCACACCACCACTCCACCCTCTAGAAGGGTGCAAATGGTCCAAATGCAATAAGTTGCCGGACCGAGCATCACGCCTCGCTAGGAATTATGCCCTGGTCCGCTTCTCCGCAGAGCTCTTTCTTCTACGGTGAAGCCGTTTAGTTACCGATCTTCCAAGGCGGTGGACCGCCAGCTGCGGCGATCACTACTGGGCTTGTGTTGTGCGACGAAACAAGCGTCCTCAAGCCCATCGCCCCAGTCAGAACAACCAAGGCAAACAACAAAGCAGTCAGTTTACGAGACATTATGCCTCCCAGGCAGAATAACACCTGGGGGGCACTCTATCCTTTATCAGGATATTGTCAAGTAAAACACACGACTGCCCTGTCTCGAATCTATAAACACCAACCTGTCCCCTCTTTTCGATAGGCTTTCGCCATACGCGGGGGAACACTTTTTGACAGCAACCCTACCGTAGAGTTTCAAGAGTACGCGGTCAACAGTACTGTAGTACTAGCGCCTTTAGGACTCCCTGCTGCCCGAACTACAGATCTCGGGTAAGTGTGGCCTCATCAAAAGCCCAAATCTGGGCGCATTTCCCGAAACGGAAAAAGTCTCCTACTCGAACCGCAGCGCCACGACTGGATCGATCCGCGTCGCGCGCCTGGCTGGTATGTAACACGCCAGCATCGCCACGAGCAAAAGCAGCACCGTTATAGCTGCATAAGTGACCGGATCGGTGGCACTCACACCGTAGAGAAGATTCGCAGCTGTCCTCGCCAGCAATAAAGCCGACCCCAATCCCAAGAGGGCTCCCAAGGCCGCCAAGCTCATGCCTTGCCGGAGCACTAGCCGCAGCACCTCACCCGGTTGTGCGCCTAGCGCCATGCGTATGCCTATCTCCGCGGTGCGTTGCGCCACCGAATATGCGAGCACCCCGTAGATGCCCACGGAGGCGAGCACCAGTGCCAGCAAACCGAACAGGCCTAGCAGCGCTGCGCCCATCCGCGCCGCCCATAGTCCTTGCGAAATAATTTCCGTGGCCGTTTGCACGTCTGTAAACGCGAGGTTGCGGTCCAATTCCTGCACCTGGTTACGCACAGTTGCCATCAGCGCTTCCGGATTGCCGGCCGTGCGTATTTCCAGCGCGGCCACCGAAGAGTATTGCTGGCGCAGCGGAAGATACGCCACCGGCTGAGGATCTTCCCCGATCTGATTCACCACGGCATTTCCAACGATGCCCACCACTTGGTACAGCATTGTGGGACTCGCAAACGAAGAGAACCGTTTGCCGAGCGCTTCCTGGCCCGGCCACAACAGTTTGGCCATCGCTTCGTTTACGATGACTGCCGCAAGGGTGTTCTCGCGATCGAAATCGTTGAAATCACGCCCGGAACGCAAAGGAATGCCAAGTGTCTTGAAATGGCCGGGGGAGATGTCATCGAATTGCACCAGCGCGCCGCGATTATTCGGGTCTGCCTGTTCGCCTTCGCGGAAAACTGTGCCCAAAATCGTGCCGCCAAAAATTCCATTCGATGAAACCGAAGCGTCCATTACGCCCGGAACGCTTTTTGCATGTTCGATCAGGTCGCGGAAAAATTGCTGGCCATGCTCGGCGTCATAGCGGAGAGTCCCCAGATCGAACTGCAGCTGAAAAAGATTTTTCGCTTCAAACCCCGGATCCAGTTGCTGCGCATGCTGCATGCTGCGCACGAAGAGGCCCGCTCCGATCAATGCGACCAGCGACAGCGCGATTTCCGAAATCACCAGCAGGCTGCGCATGCGGTTGCTTGTCCAGCCCATCGTTCCCCCGCGCCCGCCCGCCTTCAGGATTTCGTTGAGCTCCGTGCGTGACGCCTTAATCGCGGGAAGGAGTCCGAAGAGCACGCCGGTCAAAACGGAGATCGCCAGGGTGAATCCCAGCACGCGACTATCAAAAGAGAGATCGATCGAGCCATCCGCGAGAAACGGCGGCCGGAACGACCACAAGACTTTTCGTCCCAGAATCGCCACCAGAAGGCCCGCCGCCCCGCCGAGCAGTGAAAGCATGGTGCTCTCGGTCAGAAGTTGTCGCACCAGCCGCGCGCGGCCCGCTCCTAACGCGGCGCGAAGCGTCAGTTCTTTTTCCCGCTTGGCGGCCTGCGCGAGCAAAAGGTTAGCGAGGTTCACGCAGGCGATCAGCAGCACTATTCCGACGACACCCATCAGCACGCCGCCGGCGAGTGTGAACTGACGGCGCTGATTGATGCCCAGTGCGGATTGATTCAAAGGAAATAGCGCGACGGTCCGGCCCTGGTTCTCGCGCGGATATTCTTTTTCGAGGGCAGAGGCTATGGTTTTCAGCGCGGATTCCGCTTGCTCGATGACGGTTTGGGGGTTCAGGCGTCCCACGATCGAGACCCAGCGGAAGCGCCGGTTGTTCAACAGAGTACCCGCAACGCCTGTAAGTGCGTAGTCGCGCATGCTGATGGGGATCCAGAGGATGTCGGGCGGTCCAAGAGAAATGATTCCCTTGAAATTTGGCGGCGCAACCCCGATCACTGTATACGGGATGGCATTCAGCGTAATCGTCTGGCCGATAAGATTGGGATCGGAACCGAAATTGCGGCTCCACAGGTAATAGCTAAGCACCACCACGGAATTGCCGCCGCGTTTCTTGTCTTCGTCCGGCAAAAACGTTCGCCCGCGATACGCTTTCACGCCGAGGACGTCGAAATAATTCGCGCTCGCCAGCATGGCGTTGAGTTGTTGTGGCTCGGCGCGGCCTCCCCAATTCATCGGAATGGGAAAAGTGACTCCGGCGAGCCCGGAGAACACCGTATTCTGATCCCGGAAGTCTTCGTAGTTGGGAAAGGATGTCGCGGTGAGCTGAAAGAGCGCATTGGTATTCACCGTTTTCGTATCGCGCGTGAACACCTCGACGAGTTTCGAAGGTTCTTCGACGGGAAGCGGATGCAGGAAGACAGCGTTGATGATCGTGAAGATGGCCGTGTTAGCGCCGATACCGAGGGCCAACGAGAGCACCGCGACAATTGTAAACCCAGGATTCTGGCGGAGCATGCGCAATCCGCTGCGAAAGTCCTGGCCAAATGTCCCAAGCATCCTTGTTCCTCCCGCGGACGGGTTATTAAAGCATAAAAGTGACGTGGACCAAAATACGCGACCCGCTTCTTCTCTCGTTCCGTTTGCCATCGCCGCCGAGGACACAGGCTTGACACCTTCGCGGCCTACTCCGTAGCATGAAATATTGCTTCTGTGCCGGCGTAGCTCAGTGGAAGAGCGAGGGTCTCATAATCCCTAGGCCGTGGGTTCGATTCCCCCCGCCGGCACCAGTGTTTTTCCACGGGGCTCTTACTCGACCAACGACACGCTCTTTCCAAAGAATCATTTGTCGTATGCGAGCTTCGCCGCTTGTGTACAATTCGGCGTAACTCATGGCTGCTTGGCACGGCCCCGTTTGTTCCGCAAGGAGATGCGATGAAAGTGAATGGAAAAAAGAGAAATCTGCTCACGCGGAGAGAGATAATCAGTTCGGCTTCGCTCGCCACCCTTGGCACAGCCGTGCTGTCCTGCACGAAGCTCGACGCTCAGGAGAAACAGGAATACCAGGTCGGCAAAGAGCCCGGAGAACACCAGCCGATTCCGGATTTCAAATTCGACATCGAGGCCACGAAAGGCTGGGTGGGAGAAGGCGGCTCCGCCAAGGAAGCGACCGTCGAGGAATTTCCTGCTTCGCAAAACATCGCCGGCGTTTCGATGCGCTTGAAACCCGGCGGCATCCGCGAGCTGCACTGGCACGCCATCGCCGCGGAATGGGCCTTCGTCATCCGGGGAAGAATTCTCGCCACGGTCATGTCTCCCAGCGGTCAGCCGGCCACCGATATTTTCGAGCCCGGTGACATCTGGTATTTCCCCAGAGGTCACGGCCACGCGCTGCAAAACATCAGCAGCGAGGATTCCCACTTCGTACTCGGTTTCGACGATGGCCGCTTTTCCGAATTCGGCACCTTCAGCATTACTGATTGGGTCGGGCGCACGCCGCAGACGGTCGCCGCGCGCAATCTGGGCCTTTCCCCCGAACGTGTTGCCGGCCTGCCGAAGAAAGAACGCTACATTTTTCCGGGCAGGATTCCGTCACCCTTGATCGAGCCTTATTTGGCCGATGACCTCGAAACCAGCCAGAACCCGCACAAGTTCCGGCTCGAGAAAATGGCGCCGAACAGCTTCCCCGGCGGCTGGGAACGAATCGTGACTGTGAAGGAATTTCCCATCAACACCAGGCTCACTTCGGTCCTGCAATATCTCGAGCCAGGCGCGCTGCGCGAAATGCACTGGCACCCGAACGCCGACGAGTGGCAGTATTACCTGAGCGGCCGCTCGCGCGTTACCGTCTTCGGCGCCCACGGAAGAGCGAAGACCGAAGAATTCGGCCCGGGACAAATCTGCTTCGTTCAACAGGGCTTCGGGCACTACGTCGAACAGATCGGCAGCGAGCCGACAAAATTCTTCGCGCTCTTCAACAGCCCAACATTCGAAGAAATCTCCATCTCCAAGTGGCTCGCGGGAAACCCCGCGTCCTTGATCGCCGACAATTTCGGCATCTCCAAGGACGAGGTCGCCCGCCTGCCCAAGAAAACGCTCGGCATCATCAAATAACGGCAATTTCCTAACGCCTCGGCGGGACACCAGTAGTCCGCTTTTATCACGCCGACAGGCTTCAGCCCAGGTGGTGTGATTTGCATACTTTCGCCGAATCCACTTCTCCGGTAAGCGCGGCGGTTTCAATGGGTCGACGCAATACTAGCTCGAAGTCTTCTTTTAGGAGTCCACGAGGCCGATTTCGTTCGCGAGTGTTGATTCAAAAAGAACACTGCCCTGCTTAGGTTCTGATTGAGTCTTGCCGCATAGAACGATTCTCTTGGGGAAGTATTGTCGGATCAACTGGTTAGATGGTGTTGCATCGACCGTCTGAACTGGCAGCGTTAATCAGGCATCTTGAATCTGCTTCTACAGTTTGAATGCACCAATGCAGAAAACGACAAGCCCAACGACCATGGCGAGGACCGCAAGATAGGGAGGCCAGGCCGACCATCCATTTTTTGACCTCAGTCGCAAGTAGTCAGAAAGAACGGGCCAGAAGCAATCAAAAACGATGTAATTGCGACCTGCATCTCGAAGGCGTAGGTACAGAAAGTAATGAATCGCAGCCGAACAACTGAGAAGCAGGACTCCAATGTAAAGATAAAGTTTCACCATGGTCATGGTCTAGCTAGTCCGCGGCGATAATTTGCTCGCTGTATATTCGGTAAGCCAGAAGCTGGCCTATCAGGAGTCCAACAGCGAAACAGACCTGCACCCCTACCATCCAGAACCCAACTGAATTGACAGATGGGCGACGTGCCGCGCCACCGATTGCGCCTGCACCAAAGACGCATGTTGAAATAAACAGCGACTGCAAAGGGTCGTGCCACCAATTCAAAGGGTTTCTGCTAAATGAGGGGCGTCGAAGTTTCCCATGATTCCAGCGCCGAATCGAGTAGTTAACGCACCAGAGTGCGAACAGGGGTGTGACCACAAAAATTATGCTGCAGGAGATTCCATCGGGATTCATGTGGAGCAACCGTTCAGGTGCTGTGGAATCGAAACCTTCTCGTAGAGCGAGCACGACCAATGCAATATTTATTACGTACCAGACGTATTTCATATTTTTGCGACAGCGGCACCGAGCGTTTCACTGCTTTTCGTTTATCTTACAGCACAGCAGAAAGAAGTTCGGGGCATGTGGTTTTTCTGGCGCGAGAGAGTCAACTCCTGGTAAGTCGGAAAATCGGTAAAGTTCGTAACATTACCCAATCTTCCGATTTCTCTTAGTCAGAGTCAGGTTGGGCTAGAAGGAGCAGAACGATCCCGACGATAGTGAACATTCGGAAGGCTGCCTCTTGTCCGTTCGCTGTTCTCGATTGCCACATCAGAAACCACCCTTCTCCAATCGACAGGAAGGCCACGAGCCAAATGAGAAGGTTGAGAGTGAGCCCGGCGACAGCGAGACCTTTTGCCCGGTGAAATTCGCCAGTACCTTTCGCAAATGATCGTGCCAAGCGCACACCGCCCCACCAGCACACAACGGAACTCAGAGATTCCCAAACGATGATCATCCAATAGAAAAGACAATGTATCACCGGCGAGTTTATGGCGCGCCACATGTCATGGTTACTGGGAAACGTGGAGTCCATCATCAAAACATGACGTACAAACTGGTAGTTGGAATCGTAGTCCGTCAGGTTGTCGAGCGCGATTAGAGTCGTGTACAGGGCAACGCCAAAGACTAATACCGTCTTGGCCAGACGCAGAGTCATTGCTTTTTCTCCGAGGTGCGCACTTCACGACAGGTGGTCACGGCACTGATCGTCTCACGAACCGATAACTCCTGATAAGTCGTGCCAGCTCAACCGGTCGATGCAATCAGGAGCCAGTGGTGAATCTCTTTGTCCGCTACGGTACACTTCGCGGATACTAGTCAAACCATGCTCGGGAACCTATTCAGAGGATTTCAATTACTGCATGCAGTGCTGCTACTGATCAGTGCAGTAGGGTTCTTCATCTTTTGGGCGCGCACGCGATTCTGGCTTCCCAAATACGCTCACATTCTTGCCGCGATTGGCTTGGTTGTTGGAGTGTGGTGTATCTCCAACGCCCCAAGTGACGCACCTCTCAGTAAGCAAGGCCCAGTGGCTAAGTTTCTTTTTGCGCTGATACTCCCAGCGATGGTCTACTTCTTCTTCGTTTTTTACGGCGGACAAAAAGCAGCTCACAGGCGTAAGCCGAAAGCGGCTTGCGAAATCGCCGACTTAATCGAGCGTTTTCTAAATGGCACCAGCTTGTACCCACAGGAATGGAACGATTTTGTGGAGTGCAGTCACCCAGACAAAATGCTGGACTCTTACCGCAAGAGATGTGACTTGCTTGACCCGCGTGTCAACTGCCCAGGTCCTCAAGACCCAAAGGCATTAGAAGAACTCAGGAACATGGTTCAAGAGCTTAGGAGACTCTCAACTCTTGGTTAGTCGCCTTACCGGAGAAGTGGGTACTAGACTTTTCGGGTTAGAGCCGCCAGTGGGGTGCCCGAAAATGGTTGTGTGGTACAACGAGTGTATTTCCCAAGCTCTGTCGGAGACAAATGATAAAGCGCCTAATTCTGCTATTGGCGACCTTGATCCCAAATTTTCAATTAGCCGCCGACAATGCTTCTCGCACTCTCTGTACGAAGAGCAAACTCTTCAGGGCGCAGAACATTGTTGCCTGGTCTGACCCATCTGTCGACGGAGTCTTTTTCTACGAGTCGGGGCTTGCTATCGATGCGGATGGCTCTCCCCGAGCCTATCATCCCACCGACCGACTCGGACTGGATTCATTGTCGCATGCGGGTCATCGAGGACATTGGTGGGCGCTGGTCACAGACAACGAAAAGGCAAGCGGAACTCCGGTTGTCCAAGGTACGGCAGACCCAGCTCCAGGATATTTTGTATCCACCACAGCTCTATATGACCGCACCAATACGAATCCCCGGGACCCTCGCCGATATGTCGACGCAGAGAAAATTCCCTATGTTGTGCTTCACCCGAAGGCGCTTCATTACGCAAGACTCGGCGACTTTGCAACCGTGGTGAATCTTAAGAACCAAAAAGTCTCGGTGGCTATGGTGGCGGATGAAAGCGCGCCTAATCTCCCAGTCGGCGAAGGGTCAATTGCTTTGGCCAAGGCGTTAGCCATTGATTCAAGTCCCCGCCACGGGGGCCAGGATGGCAAGGTCGTCTTTGTTATTTATCCTGGTTCTGGAAATGGCAAGCCAAGGAAACTCCAAGATATTCTCGCCAACTCGAATCGACTTTTTGAGGCATGGGGCGGAATTAATAGACTCGATGCGTGTTTGCTTCCAGGCACCCGGTAGCTAAGTCCTTTTGGGCCGATCCACTTGTACGGTGAGCGCGTTGATTATGTGACCTGGGCCGTTACTTCCGGTTGCCGACAATCTAAAAGTAATCTAAGTCTATTTCGAAAAATCTCATGAAAAATGTGACGATTTCTGCTGATGCGTGGCGTCGGCCGGCTGCAGGGTGGTAATCTTGCTGACCGATGAAAAACTTCACACGTCGCCAGTTCGGGAAGACTTTCGGCGGCGCGACCGCAGCGGCAATCGCCAGTAATTCCTTAACCCGGATTGCATTTGCGCAAACAGCTAGGCCCAGTTTGGTGCAATTTCCTCCGAAATTTATATGGGGCTGCGCGACCTCTGCTTATCAGATTGAGGGCGCGGTGAATGAGGACGGAAGGAAACCATCCATCTGGGATACTTTTTCGCATACACCGGGCAAAACATTTCAGGGACAAACCGGCGACATCGCCGATGATTCTTACCACCTCTACAAAGAAGACGTGAAATTGCTTAAAAGCCTGGGGGTAGGCGCCTACCGTTTCTCCATTTCTTGGCCTCGCATCTTCCCCGACGGAAAAGGCCGGCCGAACGAAAAGGGCATCGCGTATTACCAGCGCGTCGTCGACGAGCTGCTCAAGAATGATATTGCTCCTTATGTGACGCTCTTTCACTGGGATCTGCCACAGGCCTTACCCGGCGGCTGGCAGTCGCGCGACACGGCAAGAGCATTCGCGGATTACGCTGGCTATGTTTCAAAACAGCTTTCGGATCGCGTTGGCCACTTCTTCACCATCAATGAATTTGAGAGCTTTACCGATGCCGGCTACAAAAGCGGCGAGAATGCACCCGGCCTGAAATTGCCGGACGCTCAGGTGAATCAGGTCCGCCACCACGCCGTGCTGGCGCACGGCCTTGCCGTCCAAGCCATTAGAGCCAACGCGAGGGCTGGAACCCAGATCGGTCTCGCGGAAGATGCCGCCACCTATGTGCCGGTGATCGAGACTCCTGAGCAAATCGAGGCTGCAGGGCGGGCCACTCGCGAAGAGAACGCCCCGTTTCTCACGGCAGTGATGGAAGGCCGGTATACCGATGGCTACCTCCAGCGCGAGGGCGCAAATGCCCCCCACGTGGAGCCCGGCGATATGCAGATCATTGGCGTTCCGCTCGATTTTGTTGGCCTCAACGTGTACGCGCCGGAGTATGTTCGCGCGGACGATTCACCGGCCGGCTATGTCGTGGAACCGCGGCAGTCTTCTTTTCCGCATATGGCATCGCCGTGGTTGTTCATTGGCCCCGAGGTAATCTACTGGGCAGTTCGCAACGTCAGTGAAATCTGGCGGCCAAAGCTTCTCTACATTACCGAGAATGGTTGCTCCTCCGACGATGCGGTCACGGCTGACGGACGCATCGAGGACACCGATCGCGTCATGTACCTACGCAATTACCTGACGCACCTGCACCGCGCGACCTCGGAGGGATACCCAGTCAAGGGTTATTTTCTATGGAGCCTGCTCGACAACTTCGAGTGGGAGCAGGGATACAACAAGCGATTCGGAATTTACTACGTGGATTTCAAAACCCAAGCACGCACGCCTAAGCTGAGCGCCAAGTGGTACCGAGAAACCATCGCGCAGAATGCAGTCAAGTAGGCACAGCCAGGGTCATGGGCTCGCAGTCGATTTCAAGCAATAGCATGAGCAAGACTACCGGTTCCTAACCCTGCGGGAAATACTTCGCTCGATCCCAAAAACACACCTAGGTCGCCGGCCCTGTGCGCCTCTGATTTTGTAAAGGGTGGGGAATTTTTCGATTTTTCCATCAAGCAAGCCATCCCGCTGGGCCCGCGCCCCCCTGTGCACTCTACCCCTTTGTTTTCTTCCTTTTACGCAATTTGCGTTCGAACCAGTCACCTTTCGTCGTTCGATACTAGCACTATTAGAATATCTATTAACAGAGTACCGTTTCTATGCTACCATGTCATGTGAACTTCCGATTCCAGTTTACCCCGGGCCACCGAGGGGCCTATCCTGCCCGCCATAGCAGGTTTCCTTGCGGAGGCGGATCCCTCTCCGTCTCTGTGTGCTCTGTGCTCTTTGTGATCTCTGTGTTGAAATCTTTCACTACGCTGTTTCTCGTGCGTTTTCTCGCCACTAACAGCAGCTTGCATCTGCGAACTCTGGAAGCCATCGAGCGCGACAACATCCGCGACGCCAACACCGAGCCTCGCATCATCCTCGACGGCCCTCGCCCTCAGCGCGACTGATGAGGAGAAGTGGAATACAAGCATCATGGTAAGGCGAAGGACGCCGGCGAGATATACGCGCGGGGGGAGTGGCCGTCACTACTGGAAGCGGGTGTGTTGAGTGCCGAAAACGGGCCGTCGGGCATCGAAGTTTGCATGGGAGGAATCCAATGAGCTTCCAAGAATACATCACGCTGGGACGTTCCGGATTGCGCGTCAGCCCGCTTTCGCTGGGCACGATGACCTTTGGCACGGAGTGGGGCTGGGGCAACGAAGAAAAAGATTCACGGGCCATTTTTGACCGCTATCTCGAGCGGGGCGGCAATTTCTTGGACACAGCGGATGGCTACACCGCTGGCCATAGCGAAGAGCTCGTAGGAAAATTCGTCGCCGAGGGAAAGTTGCGTGACCGCCTGGTCATCGCGACGAAATTCACGTTCAACGGGCAGCCGGGGAACCCCAACGCGGGAGGAAACGGGCGCAAGAATATCTATCGCGCCCTCGAAGGCTCTCTCCGCCGGCTGAGGACCGATTACATTGATCTCTACTGGCTCCACGCCTGGGACACGGTGACGCCGATCGAAGAAGTCATCTCCACGTTCAACGATTTGGTGCGCGAGGGAAAGGTGCGGCACTTCGGATTCTCCGACACGCCGGCATGGTACGTGGCCCGCGCGCAGACGCTCGCGGAGAAAGAAGGCAAAGAGCGGCTGATCGCGCTGCAATTGGAATACTCGCTCGTCGAGCGCAATATCGAGCGTGAACATGTTCCCGTTGCGCAAGAACTCGGAATTGCCATTTGCCCTTGGAGCCCGCTCGCCAGCGGGCTATTGAGCGGCAAGTACAAGCGGGAAGGAAATAGCGGCACGGGCGAAGGACGGCTGGAAAAAACCAAGGGCCAGACAAATCCTGTGTTCCAAAAGTTCGCCGAGCGGAATTGGCGAATTGTCGAACGCCTTGCCGAGGTGGCGAAGCAAATCGGCAAAAGTTCGGCACAGGTTGCGCTGAACTGGGTGGCCACCCAGCCCGGCATTACGTCCACGATCATCGGCGCCACGAAGATCTCTCAGCTCGACGACAATCTCAACTCGCTCGATTTCGCCATCCCCGCGGATCTTCGCAGGCGCCTGGATGAAGTGAGCGCGCTCGAGCCGGTTCACCCCTACGTATTCTTCGGAGATACGCTTCAATCCATGATTTCAGGAGGCACGACCGTCAGGCCGTGGACTCCAGCGCGCGCCACCGGCGCCTCCTCCGGGGTTCCCGCAGCGGCAGCTAAGGCCAAGGCTAGCGCCGCGGAAAAATGAGAGTCGCCGAGGGCGGTGGTGAGACTATTCGAGGCCGATGTGGTCGATGGCTTTTTGGATGGCCAGCTTATCGAGGCTGGCGAGAGGGAGACTGAGGAAAAGGCTGATGCGGCGGTCGAGAAGCAGGAACGCTTCGCGAAACGCACGCTCGATGCGTTCGGGTGGGCCTTCTATCGCGGCGGGATCGGGAACGCCCCAATGCGCGGTCATGGGCTGGCCGGGCCAGACGGGGCACATTTCACGCACGGCGTTGTCGCAAACGGTGAAAACAAAATCGAATTTGGGCGCGCCGGGCTTCGCAAATTCGTCCCAATTCTTGCTGCGCAGACCAGCGACCGGCAAGCGGGCGAGTTCGAGCTGCCTGAGCGAGAGAGGATGGACGCGGCCAGTCGGATGGCTTCCCGCGCTGTAGGCCGCAAAAGTGGGAGCGCCCTTTTTGTTGAGAATGGCTTCCGCCATGATGGAGCGCGCGGAATTACCGGTACAGAGAAAGAACACGCGATATTGCGGATGCGCGGAAGGCATCAGCTTTTCGCTGGCGCAGGAGTGCAGCAGGTGGGAGCACAACAGGACGCGGAGTTCGCGACTTTTTGTATAGCGGGTTTGCGAGCATGGATGAAGGCGCTGGCGAATTTGCCTTCGACCTGGGGCGCGATCGCGTCCACGTCGATGCCCTGGGCGGCGAGAAATTGCCGGGCGTCGTCGATGGTGTAAACGCGAGTGGGCTCGAATTCGACATCGGCAAAACCGGCGGCTTCGAGTTTCGCGCGGTAGTCGGATTCGTCTAGCGCGCCCGCGACGCAACCCACCCAGAGTTCTACGCTTCGGCGAATGTCCGCGGGCACGGGGCCGCGCACAATCACGTCTGAGACGGCGAAACGGCCGCCGGGCCGGAGGACGCGGAATGCTTCGCGCAAAACGCGGTCCTTGTCGGCGGAAAGATTGATCACACAATTGGAAATGACGACGTCGACGGAATTTTCCGGCAAAGGAATATTTTCAATTTCGCCTTTGAGAAAATCGACGTTCTCGACGCCGGCCTTGCGTTGATTTTCGCGCGCGAGGGCCAGCATGTCATCGGTCATGTCGAGGCCGTAGGCTTTTCCCGTGGGGCCGACGCGTTTCGCGGAAAGAAGCACGTCGATTCCGCCGCCGGAGCCAAGGTCAAGGACATGTTCGCCGGGTTTTAATTGCGCGAGGGCGGTAGGATTCCCGCAACCGAGCGAAGCGGCCACGGCCTGCTGAGGAAGACCGCTGGTTTGTTGCGCGTCATACAAATTGGCGGAGATAGGATCGCAACAGGGAGCGGAAGAGGTCCCGCAGGAGGAAACTGCGGTTTCGCCGGCTTTAACGCGGCGGGCCGCTTCGCCGTACTTGTCCTTGACGATTTCCCTGATGTCGCTCTCGGCCATGGATGCCTCCCGCAAACACATTCGCACTCGCGAATGCGAAGCAGAATAGCGGACGGCAACATATATGTCAAGGCACATATGTTATATACTGGCGGCATGACGAAGGCACGACGAAACGCCACGCTGGATTTGCTTTTCCGCGCGCTGGCGGACGGAACGCGGCTGCGGCTGCTGAACCTGATCGGGGAGCGTGAGATTTGCGTCTGCTATTTTGTGGAGATTTTGCGAGCGAGCCAGCCAAAGATTTCGCGGCATCTCGCGTATCTGCGAAAAGCGGGGATCGCCACGGCGCGGCGCGAAGGAAAATGGATGCACTACCGGCTCACGATTCCCGGAGACGAGGTGGCAGCCCGCATCCTGCGCGAGACGCTGAAACACCTGCGAAAAAAACCGGGGATGAAGCGGGATCTTGCGCGGCTGAACTCAGCGTGCCGCGCCGCAAAAGTTTTTGTTGATTCCTGGGGCCCTCCACCGGCACGAATGAGAGTGAGGAGAGATTAGGCACGTCCTTCTAGGGCGCCGGAGGACGGTCAGGTTTTTCGAGAGCGAATCGGAGCAATTCGGCCAGGTGGAAAGGCAAGCGGCCGGTGGCGTGAACAATTTGTTCGCGGCAACTGAAGCCATCGGAAACGATCAATGTGTCATCGCCAGTTTGCCGGATGGCGGGGAGGAGGACGCGCTCGCCAATCGATTGCGAGAGGGCGTACTTTTCTTTTTCAAAACCAAAAGGACCGGCCATTCCGCAGCAGCCGGAATCGATAGACTGCAGCTCAACCCCCATTTTGCGGAGTAGCGATTCTTCGCCAGTCATTTTCATCAAGGACTTTTGATGACAGTGGCCGTGAAGGAAAACTTTCCGGGAAAGCCGGGACGGCACGAAGTTCGGAGCGTGGCGCTCCAAGAATTCGCTCAGCAGAAAGGTTTGTTTTCTTAGCCGCTCGGCGCGCTCGTCGGCGGGAAACAGATTGCGGAGTTCATCGCGGAACACGGAAGCGCAACTGGGTTCGAGAACAACGACGGGTAAACCGGCGTCGATCTGTACGCGGAAGAAATCCAGGATGCGCTGCAAATATTTCTTGGCAGTGTCGAGCATTCCGAAATCATAAAGCGGCCGGCCGCAGCAGAAGTGCTGCCGCGCTACTTTCACTTGGAATCCGGCGGCCTGAAGAACATGGACGGCGGCGCGGGCCGTCTGAGCGTGAAAATAATTGTTAAATGTGTCGGCCCACAAAATAACCTGGCGGTCCCTGGCTGATGCTTGAACGGACAACGAATTGCGCTCTTCTCCCATGCCGGGAATATTGTTTGCCCGCGCCCAAGTTTGAAACGTTTGGTTCGCCAGGCGAGGAATCCGGCGGTGGGGCGTCAATTGCAGCAATTGGCTGAAAACACGACTGATTCCCGGCGTTTGCGTGAAGAAATTGGCGATGCGAGGCGCGTGGGAAGCTAATCGTGCCCAGCGATCGATCAGGCCGAACGCATAGGCGCGGAGAGGCCGGGAATTGCTTTCGTAATAATGAGAGAGAAATTCCGCTTTGTACGTGGCGATATCGACGTTCGCGGGACATTCTGATTTGCAGGCCTTGCAGGACAAGCACAAGTCGAGCGATTTTTTGACGTGCTCGTCCTGCCAGGCGCCGCGCACGACTTCGCCCTGGAGAAATTCGAACAAGAGATGCGCGCGGCCGCGAGTGCTGTGCTCCTCCTCGAGCGTGGCCATATAGCTCGGGCACATCGTGCCGGCATCAGTTTTGCGGCAAGCACCGAGGCCGATACAGCGAAGCGCCGCTTTCGAAAATGAACCATCATCGTCAGGGAATTGAAAATTTGTGCGGAGCTCGAGCGGTTTGTAGTCAGCGCCAAGGCGCAGGTTTTCCGTAGCCAAGTACGGATCGACGATTTTGTGCGGGTTGAGCTTGTTCTCCGGGTCCCAGGCGGTTTTGAATTCGCCGAACGCCCTAATCAGCTCGGGGCCAAACATTTTTGGGAGCAGGGAGGCGCGCGACTGGCCGTCGCCGTGTTCGCCGGAAAGTGAACCACCGTAGCCAACGACCAGGTCCGCGGCGCGCTCGATGAATTCGGCGTAGCGGCGAATCCCCTTTTCTGTGACGAAATCGAAATTGATGCGCATGTGGATACAACCATGCCCGAAGTGACCGTAGTAAGAGCCGCGATAGTCGAACTCGTTCATCAGCTTGCGGAGATCGCGCAGGTAAGCGCCAAGTTTTTCCGGCGCGACAGCGGAATCGTCCCAGCCTTCCCACTCGGGCGAAGCACCAGGTGCGAACGCCGCGGAGCGCGGGCCAGCTTCTCGGATCTGCCAGATGGCTTTGGCTTCGCTCGGAGAATAAATGCGCGCGGTGGGCGGGTTGGGCAGGCGCTTTAAGCGGTCAAGCAATTTTTGCGCGACACTTTCCGGCTCACGCGGGTCAACAGCGCCAAATTCCACAAGCAGGAAACCGCCGCCCGCAGGAAGAAGTTCGAGATTGGGCGCGCGTCTCTTACGCAGACCATCAATGATGCTGCCTTCGAATCCTTCGAGGCCGATAGGATGGAATTCCAAAATCTCCGGCACGTGGTCCGCTGCTTCGAAAGCGTCTTGATAACCGAGGGCCAGCAAGGTGCGGTGTTGTGGGCTTCGGATCAAGCGCAACTTGGCTTCGAGGACGATGACGCAGGTGCCCTCCGTGCCCACAAGAGCGCGAGCAACGTGAAAGCCGTTTTCGGGGAGCAATTCATCGAGATTGTAGCCGGAGACGCGGCGAGGAATCTTGGGGAAGCGCGCGCGGATTTGAGAGCCATAAAGATCGCGGATGACGCGAAGCCGGCCGTACAATTCACCTCGGCGTTGCCCCTGGCGAATGATGGATTCCAATTCGCTCTCGCTGGTTGCGCCGACAGTGAGTTGCGTCCCGTCGTAGAGCAGGATGCGGAGTTCCTCGACGTTGTCAACGGTCTTGCCGCCGAGTAGCGAATGAGTTCCACAGGAGTTGTTGCCGATCATGCCGCCGATGGTGCAGCGATTGTGGGTAGAGGGGTCCGGCGCGAAAGTGAGTTGGTGAGCTTCGGCGCGCGTGCGCAGGGAGTCCAACACGACGCCGGGCTGCACGCGAGCAATTTCTTGTTCGGGATCAAGCGACAAAATACGATTCATGTATTTCGTGAAATCCAGAATCACCGCGACATTACAGCACTGGCCCGCCAAACTCGTGCCCGCTCCGCGCGGCAAAACGGGGGCGCCAAATCTCCGGCAAACACCCACCGTGGCCATCACGTCTTCGTCATTACGCGGGACGACGAGACCAATGGGAATCTGACGGTAATTCGAACCGTCCGTGGCGTACAAAGCGCGGCTGCCCGAGTCGAAGCGAACTTCGCCGCGAATGTGGCGTTTTAGTTCGAGCTCGAGTTCGCGAGCCTGGGCGAATGAATCCACGGGTTTTGCGTGGGAACTCAACGGCAATGGAGTGGAGGATGGCAATTGCGCTCGATCTGAAACTGAATTCTCCTGGGCCGACAGTTTACAAGGAGTTTGTTGAAAATGCTTTGAGGGAGATGCGGCCGGACCAGTGTGCAATCAAAGATGCCCACGACGGCGGGCTGGGACAGGTGGGGCATCGACGTCTGACAGCAGATTCCTCGACTACGCGACCCTACGCCCCACAAACCGGGGCGTAGGAAACAATCGGGTCGCTCCGCTCGGAATGACAGGGTCGTAGGTCGATCGTCATGTTGGGGCTAAGGCTTGCCAGCGGCAGACAGTCCCGCGACGGTCTCCGAGAAGCTCGGGTAGATCGCGGTCGCCACAGGTGCACGTACATTTCGCGGTGATGACGGAGGAGGTTGAGATCCTTCGGCTACCCTTATCGGGTAGCCTCAGGATGACACCGCGAAGTTTTGAGAGCCGAGAGAACAAAGACTCGCCTCCTGACCGGGCAGGGAGAAATTCCGGTCGCCGCCACGAAGTACGACGAAAGAGCGCCCGCGGCGATGCTGCTGGAAAGCCGGCGCTAGGAGGTGACGGGTTTCGCGGAGGGAGCAACTGCGAGGCTCGCGCCGGGGAGGAGTTCATCGGGTTTCATCCAGAAGGCGAGAATGGAGCCAAGAAAGAGCAAGACGATGCTGCCGACAAAAGGTAAATTCCAACTCCCGGTCTTGTCGATGACGAAACCGAAGACCAGGGGGGAAAGGATCGCCGCGAGGGCCGAGCCGGTGTTCATAAGCCCACTGGCGGAGCCGGAGAACCGGGGTGCGATATCCATGGGGATGGCCCACATTGGGCCAATGGTGAATTCGGCAAAAAGGAAGCCGAGGCTCAAGAAAATTGCGGCGCCGGTGAGGCTGCGCAGAAATAAAAGGGGAATCATGGAAGCGAGCGAACAAAGAAAACCAAGAACCACGAGATTGCGGCGCGCTTTGTTGCGGTCATTGGTGAGCGCGAAGATGCGGTCGCTGACGAGGCCTCCCAGCGTGTTGCCGACAACCCCGGCAAAGAAAACGCCGGCGGAATAGAATGCGGAATTCTTCAAGTCCAGGCGGTAGCTGTGCAAGAAGAAGGAGGGAATCCAGGCAAGATAGAGCCAGAGGGTCCAGCCGTAGCAAAAATAGACGATGGTGACGGGAAACATACGGCGCGCCAAGGGCCACCAGGGGATGACCTCCTTTTCCGATTCTTTGCAAGCGACGAAGTTCGGGAGGAGCTGCAATTCCCGGGAAGTGATTCCCGGATGTTTCGCCGGATCGTTGCGGAAATAAAAAGCCCAAACGACGGCCCACGCTAAGCTGATGAGGCCAAGAACAAAGAAGGAGCCGCGCCAGTTCACACGGTTGATGAGCAACGCGACGAGGGGCGGGGTGAGCGCGTTGCCAAGCCGGGCGCTGGAATGCGTGAGTCCCTGGGCGAAGGCACGTTTACCGGGCGGAGTCCAGTCACTCATGGCGCGGGTGGCGGTGGGAAACGTCGCACCCTCGCCAAAACCCAGCAACACGCGAGCGAACAGAATGGCAACCAATCCGCCGGCGACACCTGTAAGAAGAGTGGCGGCTCCCCAGATGATCGCGGAAACTGTGAGGGTCATGCGGGCGCCGAAGCGATCACTGACCCATCCGCCGATGATTTGAAAAACCAGGTAAGGATAAGCGAAAGCGGAAAAAACCAGGCCGACCTGGGTTTGCGTGAGATGAAGATCTTTCTGGAAGACGGACGATGCGGTGCTGACGTTGGTGCGATCGATGTAGGTCAAGCTGTACATGGCGCACAAGAGAAGAAGGACATTGGTTGTGGCGGAAAAAACTTTTTGTTGCTGTGAGGATTCGCCGGGTTTAACAAGCATCGGAGGTGTCCCCGGCGAGGCAAGTGCCCTGACGGTTCGCCGGACTGGAGCGCATTATCGCGCGGCCGGGGCGACAGCCTCGGGAATTCTGACGGAAGATGCGAGAGAATCGAGCGCGGCGGCGACACCCCCAGCCTTGTGGGGGACTTCGGCCAATCGAAGGCCCATTTCAATTCCGCTCAAGGTTCCGCAGAGCATGAGGTCGTTGAAATGGCCGAGATGGCCGATGCGAAATACCTTGCCAGCCAGTTTGCCGAGGCCGGCGCCGAGAGACATATCAAAATTTTCGAGGATAGTGCGGCGCAGGCGATCGGCATCGTGGCCCGCGGGCAGAAAAACCGCGGTCATGGAACTCGAATACTCGCGCGGCTCTTCGCAGACGACTTCTAGCCCCCACGCGCGGACCGCGGCTCGCGTAGCTTCGGCATGACGCTGATGCCTGCGAAAAACATTGGGCAGCCCTTCCTCCTGGAGCATTTGGAGAGCTTCGCGCAAGCCGAAGAGAAGATTTGTGGCGGGCGTATAAGGGAAAAAGCCGTCGCGGTTGGCCTTCTGCATCTCCTGCCAATCCCAGTAGGAACGGGGCAATTTCGCGTTCTTGCCGGCGGCGAGGGCTTTTTCGGATATCGCGTTGAAGCTCAAACCGGGAGGAACCATGAGGCCTTTCTGCGAGCCGGCGATGGTGACATCGACTTTCCACTCGTCGTGCCGAAAGTCGATGGAGCCGAGTGAGGAGATGGCATCGGCCATGAGGAGAGCGGGATGATTGGCCTGGTCGATGGCGCGGCGAATCTCGGAGAGGCGGCTAGTAACTCCGCTGGAAGTTTCGTTATGCACGACCATCACGGCTTTGATCGCGTGGCGATCATCGGCGCGGAGGCGGGCTTCGACTTCCGCGGGAACGACGCCCCGGCGCCAGTTTCCCGGCACATAATCAACAACCAAGCCGAAACGCTGGGCGACGAGGCGCCAGCCTTCGGAAAACTGCCCAGTTTCAAACATAAGGACGCGGTCGCCAGGAGAAAGCGTGTTCACCATTGCCGCTTCCCATCCGCCCGTGCCGGAAGAGGGGAAGATCACGACAGTCCCGGCCGTTTGAAAAACGCTGCGCATGCCGTCGAGAACCTGCTTGCCCAGGGTGGAAAACTCGGGGCCGCGATGGTCGACGGTAGGCTGGGCCATGGCCCGCAGAACGCGGTCGGGGACGTTGGTGGGGCCAGGAATTTGGAGAAAATGGCGACCGGTGTGGATCATGTCGAGTTCCTCGGAAACGCGCTAGCGTTCGAATTTCAGTTTATCGCATGCGGGAGTTTCAGGGAAATCGGGCGATGCGGAAGAAGCTCGCGTGAGAAACCAGCGGGAATTGCCAAGTACGGGAAAGGCGGGCCCTGATGCCATATAGACATTTAGCCAACTCCCTAAGTATACTTGGCAGGCCGGGACGAAATACGAGAACGTCTAGTTCCGAGAAGCGATCCTATGCGTACCCAAAAAAGCAGCGACGCCGGGGAAGGAATAACGCCTTTGCAGAATAGGTCTATCAATCGGGAGAGCATCGCAGGGGTCGAACCACTGATCCGGCCCCACATTCGCCGCACTCCCGTTGTGGAAGTCGCGGGCGGAGATTTCGGGCTGGACTCCATCGACCTGATTTTCAAACTTGAATTGCTGCAGCATTCCGGCTCATTCAAGGCACGGGGCGCATTCACGAATCTGCTGACACGAGAAATTCCGCCGGCCGGAGTGGTGGCGGCGTCAGGCGGGAATCACGGCGCGGCGGTGGCCTACGCGGCCATGAAACTCGGTAAGCCCGCGAGAATTTTTGTACCAAGCGTCGCTTCACCGGAAAAGATCGAGAGGATACGGGGCTACGGAGCCGAACTTGTGGTGACGGGCGAGCGTTATGCGGATGCGCTGGCAGCAAGCGAAGAGTGGGCGGAGAAATCTGGCGCGCTTCGCGTACACGCTTACGATCAGATCGAAACACTTTTGGGGCAAGGAACCTTGGGCCTTGAACTTGAAAAACAGTCGCCTCATTTGGATACGCTTTTGGTCGCGGTGGGCGGCGGGGGATTGATCGGAGGCGTCGCGGCGTGGTACGCGAATCGGATCAAGATCATTGGGGTCGAGCCGGAAGCGGCACCTACACTGTCCCGTGCCTTGGGCGCGGGCCGGCCCGTCGATAGCCCCGCGGGTGGGATTGCCGCCGACTCACTCGCACCGCGGCGCGTGGGAGAGCTGATGTTCCCTCTTGCACAGAAGTTCGTGCATGAAGATATTCTTATACCGGACGAGGCGATTCAAGAAGCACAGGAAGCGCTGTGGAAAGTGCTGCGCGTGGCGGCGGAACCGGGCGGGGCGGCTGCGTTCGCCGCGTTATTGACCCGCGGCTACAAACCCAAGCGCGGGGAACGCGTAGGCGTGCTGATTTGTGGAGGCAACACGCACGCGGTGAATTTCGCTCATGCGAACGGGGCGAGCGGACGGAAATAAGATCTTCGTTTTATTCCTTACTCATTTAATTCGCCTGGAGGCTTGCCATGTCAGTTTATGAACGCTTGCGCGCGCTGAAAATATCGTTAGCCGAGGTTGCCGCGCCGGCGGCGGCGTTTGTCCCGTTCGTGCGCACCGGCCATCTGCTGTTTGTCTCGGGTCACATCGCGAAAAAAGACGGCAAGCCGCTGGCGGGAAAGCTAGGCGAGCAATTCACGACAATGCAAGGAAAGGAAGCGGCGCGCGGGATCGCGATCGATCTACTGGGAACTTTGCACGCCGCGACGGGCGATTTGGAGAAGATAAAACGCATCGTGAAACTGATGGTGCTGGTGAACAGCGCGGCTTCGTTTACGGAACAACACGTGGTAGCGAATGGCGCTTCCGAGCTGTTCGGCGAAGTGTTTGCGGAAAAGGGGCCGCATGCACGAAGCGCGTTTGGAGTGGCGCAAATTCCGTTCGGTTCGTGCGTGGAAATCGAATTGATCGCGGAAGTTGGCGAAGACTAAAAGCCGGGAAGAGTTCGAGATGGGGTGGCCGGGAGCCAAATTGGGAGTGGCGCAGGGTTTGAAAGCGCGTTGAATGAGCAGGGCGACGTGATGGAAAGAGGAATTTGTGAAAAGAGATGCGAAGAGAAAAACGAGCATCAAGATCGCGGAATCCAACGAAGAGATTCGCCGGTGTTTCCCGGTGATGAAGCAATTACGGGAAAAGCTAGCCGCGGAGGAATTTACAAAGCGTGTGACGGAGCAAGCGCGTGAGGGATACAAACTCGCTTTCGTCGAGAGCGGAGGACAAATCGTGGCGGTTGCGGGATTCCGGATTTACCACATGCTGGCGACGGGAAAAACGATGTACGTCGATGACTTGGTGACGGACGAGAATGCAAGATCGCAGGGATTTGGAGAGGCTCTCCTGAAATGGCTGATCGAACTTTCACGGAAAGGGAAATGCGAGATGTTCAGCCTGGATTCGGGAACGCACCGGCGGCGGGCGCACAGATTCTATTTCGCGCAGGGAATGCACATCGCCAATTACCATTTTGAGCTTGCGCTCAAGAGTTGAGGACAGCGATCAAGCGAGGGTGAGGGACGAGCGGCGCTGTGGCGGCTTGGGAGAAATATCGCGGTGGGCCCACCAATTGCGCCAGGCATCTGGATCATTTTCGAGTTTTGCGCCGGTGATCACACGGAGCGAGTTGTAGATCAAGCCGCGCGTGGCGGAGTTCAGCGAATCATCGTCGATGAAGTTGAGCAGATCGGGAACCGTGCTAAGGCGCTGCTCATGCGTCAGCATGCCGGACTGGGCGAGGCTGCAGGCGGCGCGCTCACGGACGCGCAAAGAGGAATCGTGGGCCAGGATGGACAGCATCGGACCGATGGAGGCGTCCGTCCCGAGCATGGCCAAACCCTCGACGGCCCAGTAACGAGACTGCAGATCGCGATCACGGGCGTAAATAAGCAACAAACCCAAGACGCGAGCGGGTTGCACGCCGCGATTGCCGAGCGCACCAAGCCTCCACAAGGCCAGCGAACGAACCGGAGAATTTACGTGCAGTTGCCGTTCGAGTAAATCGACGCTGTGGGGAGACTTTGCAAGATTGCTCGAGGCTAGGTCGATTTCAACGGCGGCGGCGCGCACGCGGGGATCTTCGGACTTCAGCGCGGCCAGCACAAGACGGAAAAGTTGATCGGTGCTTTGCACGCGGCCACGCCAGGCGTCGACGCGCTCGCGAATCAGATCAAGCGAAGGCTCAGGTTGCTGCATGGCGCGTTCCAGCAGGCGTTCGGCCTGCTGCTGCGGAGGGAGGCGCAAGATTTCAGCGTCGGCGATTTTCTCCGCCTCGGGATCCGGAAGAGAAAAGGAAGCTGGGGACGAAGGGGGTAGCGCGCCGAGTGCATGGGCGGCCCTGGATTTTGCCGAAACCAACTGGATGCGGGCGGCCTGAATTCCCAGGAAGAGGGAAATGACAGCAAGGATCGAAAGCGTGAGGGCAGGATGCCGCAGGGCGACGGAGAACGACCGCTTGGGTTCTATGCTGGGGCGATTTTGTAACTCGTTCACGCGGCACGTCCGGCGGGGAGGCGTCACCCGTAATGTGCTCAAAGTACGGTTTGCCAGGGGGGCCAACAATGGTACGTCGGGCCAGTCGCTCTAGTAAGGCAGGTGCAAGCGGTTCGTTATCTAAAGGTTGGAGGGTTTACTGGTAAGCACCGCGAGGAGCAAGACGGTACCACAGAACAGGTTGCGTCTAGGAGGCCAGGGTGCCGGGAGCCTCAAGGAGCGAGTTCGAATGGGCGGTCGTAGCCAGTCATTTCGAGGTAGCCGACCCCCTGCAGAGGCTGGGCACCCCCGTGGCCGGTGAGCGTGATTGAGCCTTCCCAGTAGCTGGGGCCTAAGTGCGCCGTTCCCGCCAGTTCTTGGGAGGGCAAGGGCGTGGTGGCTTGCAGTTCGACACCAAGACGCGGGATTTCGATTTTCCAGGCGATGGGATAGACAGCATGAGTTTCCGGGCTCGCCCAAGTTTTGCCCATGGGCACAAGAGTGAAATCAGTTTGGCGCAGATGGGTAGTGCGGCCGAGGGGGTCGACAAATGTTCCGGCGGAGTAGGGATCGATGGAGCCGTCCCTGCGGCGAATGCGAAAGAGCATCAACTCGGTGTTGTCATCGAATTGCATGCTGAGCCAGTCCCAGCCGGCTTGATCCGCTTCCAATTGATGAGTGAAGAATTCGTGATCCATCCAGGCGAGGCCCACGACAGCAAATTCCTTGTCGTTGAGGCGAATCGAGCCCTTGGTTGCGAGGCGCGTGAGCGAAATGTAGTGCGAGGCGCGGCCGGGACCGGAGGCCTTTTGGCTGACGCCATTTTCACCGTGAATGACGGGCCGCTTCTCGGCGCGCAGAGTGAGATACAACTGGAAGCGATCATCAACGGCCTGCAAGTCCTGCTCGTCCCCGCGCCACTGGATCTGCCAGTTGCCGTTCCAGATGCGGGCGTCGGCTTGGTTGACGCCTGCGATGCCGGGGCCCGAGCGATTGGCGCGCTCGACGTGATAAAAATGCTGGCCGTCGAGGTCACTCAAGGCGAGATGCGCGAGGTAGAGATCGCGGAGGTCCCAAGCGGAATTCTTGGAGGGATCGCGGGTAACGGCCTGCCGGAAAAAAGTGAGTTCGAATCCGAAGCGGTGGCCGTCTATGGATTTTAGATTGCCAGTGTAATACCACCACTCAGTTTGAAAATCAGGATGATCGAAATAATCACGGGGAAATTCGAAGCGATAGCCGGGGAGAGCGGTGCGGTATTGCGGCGGTAAAGGCTGAGCGAACAACAGAGCAACGAGGAGGCAGCTAAGGCTACTCCTCATGAATGACCTCGATGGGATTGAGCTGGACGGCGACACGCGCCGGGTAGAGACCCGCGAGAAGAGTTGCGGCATAAACAAAGGAAAGACCGGAGAGCAGCACGGCGATAGGCCAGTGAAAACGAATGGTCCAGCCAAAGGACTGCTTGTCGATGACGTAAATGAGAACGAGAGAAAGCGCAAAGCCCAACCCGACGCCTGCGAAATTGGCGAAGAGACCGAGAAGGCCGGCTTCGACAAGGATAAGCTTACGAACCTGTTGGGTTGCGGCGCCGAGGAAGCGCAGCAAGCCCAATTCGCGGCGGCGATCGATCACAAGGGCAAGCAGCGCGCCCGCGATGCCCATGACGGCGACGATGATGGCGACAGCTTCGAGAGCGTAGGTAATCGCGAAGGTGCGGTCGAAGATGCGAACGGCTTCGGAGCGCAGGTCGCGATTGGAAAAGATGAGGATGCGACGGCCCGCGGCGGCTTGCTCGATTTCCGCGCGAACGGATTCGGGAGAGAAGCCAGGTGAAACGTAGACGGCAAGATTGGAAGGCGCGGGGTCGGGAAGATAGCGCATCAGGACGGCGCGATCCATGAGAATGGTGCCGCGCTCGCTCCCGTATTCGTAGTAGACGTCCGCAATTCGGAAAGTTTCGCGGGTCGCGCCCAGCGAGAGAGTAATGGAATCGCCGGCGCGCGCATGATGCTTGGAAGTGAAGGGCTCGCTGACAAGGATAGCGTTTGCATTGCGAAGCTCGGCCAGAACTTTGTCGGCGGGCCTGCCGGAAAAGAATTCCGCGTTGCTATGCGAACGGAGGGGGCCCAGATCGACGGCGGCTAACTCCACGGGAAGAGCTTCATAGGTGATTTCGTAAGCACGCAAACGATCGACCTCGGCGACGCCGGGAAGCGCGGCGATTTTCTCCGCGAGTCCAAGTGAAAGTACGGGATGCCGGTCGGCGGCTTCCGGACCGGCGGCGCGGATGTACAGATCCGCGGGCAAACGTCCGTTCATCCAGAGAACCACGGTTTCACGGAAGCTGCCGACCATGATGCCGACAGCGGTCATCATGGCCACGGCAGTAGAAAGGGCACCCACCAGAACCGATGTGCGGCGGAGCGAAGCGGCGAGACTTCGCGACGCGAGCAGGGCCTCGACGCCGAGCACGCGGCGCAAGCCGGAGGATAAAAAGGAAGCCAACCAATCGACGAAGGCAGGAATGGCGAGCGCGGAAGAAATAACGAGAAAGAGCGCCGCGAAATATCCGGAGATCGGCTTCCCGCCGACGGCGGGAACGCGAGAGGCGAGCGCAGCAGCGACGCCCAGAGCGAGTGCGAGACAAAGATCGCGCGTTTTGTGAACGCGCGCGGTGTATTCGCGGCGGCCGCGGGCCATGGCCTCGACGGGAGATACTTGCGAGGCCTCACGCGCGGGCGAGTATGCAGATGCCACAGAGACGCCGACTCCGATGAAGAGAGCATACAAAACCGACGAGAGGTCCAATGCAAGAGGGCCGGGGCGGCTACTGACGTAGAGGGCCTGGACGGTGGCGGACATTAGTTTTACCGCGCCGGTGGCCATGAGACGGCCGAAGGGAATGCCCAGCACTGCCCCGGCTAACCCGAAGCATGCAGCCTCACCTACAAATGCGGTGAGGATTGTGGCCCGGCTGGCCCCGAGAGTACGAACCACGCCAATATCCGCGCGGCGGCGAACGACCGAGACGGAAATCGTGTTGTAGATTAGAAAAGCGCCGACGACGATGGCGATGTAACTGAGCAAGCGAAGATTCCAGCGAAATGCGGCGAGCATCCGGCGATTCTCGATTGTGCCTGTGCCTTGCGGCTGCACGTCCACACCTGGAGGAAGCACTTTGCGGAGGCGTTGCCGCCATTCTTCGAGCGCTGGGGCCGGCGGAACTTTGACAAGGATGCGGTCGAGCCTGCCGAAACGATTGAGTGCGCGCTGGGCGGCGGCGATATCCATGACGACGGCGGATTCGTTGCCGCTAGTGTCCGGGAAAATACCGCGAACGGTGCAGACTACGACCTGGTCGTTGATCAGCAATGAAATTTGATCGGCGAGCTTGCGGCGGAGACTCGCGCCGACCAAGATGGCGTCGTTTTCGCCCAGGTGCTTCAGGAAGTCGCCGGAATCTGCGATGTTTGAGAAACCGGAGAGACTATTGGTACGAACACTGACTTCGGCAACCAAATCGAGACCGATCAAAGGAAAAGACTGTTTCGTTTCAGTGATGGAGGCGTAGTCCTCGATGCGGGGTGAAAAGCGCAACGGGTAAGGGAGGGTTGCGAGCGTTCCCATAACCGATTCCGGAATGCCACCAGAGGCGGTAATTTCGAGGTCGTTGTCACCAGCGAGCGTCTCCATGGAGGAGCGGAAAGAACCTGTGGCAGCATTGCCAGCGAGATCGATGGCCAGGACCACTGCCACTCCGAGCGCGACCGCGAAAACAGTCAACGCGGCGCGAACGGGTTCGTGTAAAAGCGGGCGAACCATCAAACGGTAGAAAAGAAGCAAGCGTGACATATCAACGCCGGAGGATTTCTTCGATTTTTCCGTCACGCAGGTGGACGACCGCGTCAGCGAGAGAAGCAGCTTCGGGGCTGTGCGTGGCCAGCAGGGTGGCGGTTTTTTGCTCGCGAGTGAGGCGGCGCAAAAGTTCGAGGATGGAATTGCCGGTGTAAGTGTCGAGATTGCCGGTCGGTTCATCGGCCAAAATCACGCTCGCAGAATGGACCAGGGCGCGCGCGATGGCGACACGCTGCATTTGACCGCCAGATAATTGATGCGGATAACGGTCGCCGAGCCCATCGAGCTCCACCCAGGCAAGACGTTCGCGAGCAGCGGCGCGAGCGTTGGGCTTGCCGGCAAGAAGAAGGGGCAATTCGATGTTTTCGAGAGCCGTCAGCGTATTGAGCAATTGAAAAGATTGAAAGATGAAGCCGACTTTTTCGCGGCGAAGCTGTGTGAGCGCGGCGTCTTTGAGAGCGGATGTGGAGATTCCGTCGAGCAAAACCTGTCCCGAGGTGGGAAAGTCCATCGCGCCCGCCAAATTCAAGAGCGTCGATTTGCCGCAGCCGCTGCGGCCGACCAGGGCGATGAATTCGCCACGGGAGACTTCGAGCGAGAGATTATCGAGCGCGCGCACGCGCTGCCCGTCGGTGAGGTAGTCCTTGACGACATTCTGGAGAGAGACAATGGCCATAGCGCTCTAACAAAATGACGGCACGCTGAAGGAGCGAGCCGGGTCGCGAGCAGGCATTAGCGGACGAAGACGGGATACTGCACGCGCCAGCGTCACATGCTGCAACGCACAGTATCCCACACTTGCACGGAGGGCTTACCGCTTGAGGTCGTTGAGAGCTTTTTCGATCGCCGCGACAACCTGAGGAGAGTCGGGCGTCACGTCGGGCTCAAAACGGGTAATGATGCGGCCGTCGGGGCCGACCAGGAACTTGGTGAAGTTCCACTGAATCTCGCCGCCCGTTTTCGGGTTGGCCGACTTATCGGTCAAAAACTGGTAAAGCGGCGTTATGTCATCTCCCTTGACGGACACTTTCGACATCATGGGGAAGGACACTTTATATTTGGTGGTGCAGAAAGTCTTGATCTCCTGGTTGGAACCGGGTTCCTGGGCGCCAAAGTTGTTCGCCGGGATGCCCACAATCACGAAGCCGCGGTCCTTGTATTTTTCATAGATGGCTTCGAGCGCAGAATACTGCGGCGTGAAGCCACAGCGGCTGGCCACGTTCACGAGCATCACCACTTTTCCCTTGAACGAGCCAAGAGGAGTGGGCGAGCCATCAATGCTGTTTAGCGTGAAGTCGAAAACGTTCTTGTCGGCGGCCATCACTGCGGCCGCGCAGAATAGCAGGCAAAGCAGTCCTTGTGTAAGAACTTTGGTCATATTCCCTCCAGATTGATGGTCTTGTCCAATCAAATACAGTAACGCAGCCGGGCTAGTAATGGCGAGGCACACTTCGCCGGCACACCCTCCAAGACCTCAGACGCACGAGGATTATTCCCCGGGTAGCAGGAAATAAAAGAAAAATTTGACTATGCGAGCTGGCGACGAGCCGATCCGATGTCGAAAATCGCAGGCGGCTGGCGCTTCCGATTTGCTTCAGCGCTTGATTGAGACTACTCGCACGCTGTTATAGACTGCGGCGGCGCGGGCTCGGCACGGGAAGGAGACACAGATGCTAGTTGCGTCGGGGCTTGCAGTCACCCACCGGACGCTGGCCCCCGTGGACCTCGCGATCATCGGGATCTACTTCGCGCTGGTGTTCGGCATCGGTTTTTATTTTGCTACGAGGGAGCGGACTTCCGAGGATTATTTTCTGGCAAGCCGCAACATCGGCTGGTTCGCGATCGGCGCATCGCTTTTCGTTTCCAATATTTCGACGGAACATTTCATCGGGCTGGCGGGATCGGGCGCATCGTCGGGACTGGCAGTAGGACACTTCGAATGGCTCGCATCGCTGATTTTGTTGCTGCTCGGCTGGGTGTTCGTCCCGTTTTATCTGCGTTCGAATGTTTTTACGATGCCGGAGTTCCTGGAGCGCCGCTTCAACCGCAGTTGCGCGACGTACCTCGCGAGCATCTCGATCATCGCGTACATCTTCACAAAAATCTCCGTGCATCTCTATGCCGCGGCGATTGTGCTCAAGGGCGTTCTGGGTTGGAACACAATGACTGCGGCCGTCATCTTGATCGTAGCGACGGGAATCTACACCATCGCCGGAGGGCTCTCGGCGGTGATTTATACCGATCTGGTGCAGACGCTGATCCTTTTAGCGGGCGCGGTGGCGCTGACCTGGATTGGCTTGGAAAAGATAGGCGGCTTCGCGGGATTGCGCGCGGCTCTACCGGCCAGCTACTTCCACATGATGCGGCCTGCCTCGGACGGTGAATTCCCATGGACGGGGATTTTCTTCGGCGCCCCGATTTTGGGCATCTGGTACTGGTGCACGGACCAAGTGATCGTGCAGCGGGTGCTTTCGGCAAGAGATGAAGGCCACGCCAAGGCCGGAACGATATTTGCAGGTTTTCTGAAACTGCTGCCGGTGTTCGTGCTGGTAATTCCCGGCTTGATTGCGTTCGCGCTGTATCCGCAGTTGTTCCCCGTGGTCGACGGTAAAGTGACAAACGGCAACTTCGCGTACCCCGCGATGATTGTCAATTTGCTTCCCACCGGGCTTGTGGGTTTGATGATTGCCGCACTCCTTGCGGCGCTGATGGGGGCGATGAGTTCGGTGTTTAATTCGACTTCGACGATGGTAACACTCGATTTTTACAAGAAACTGCGGCCGAACGCTACCGAACGGCAGCTCGTTTCGTTTGGAAAGATCGCGACGGGCGTGATGGTTGTCCTGGGAGTGCTGTGGGTTCCGTTCATCGACAAGCTAAGCTCACAGCTTTGGATTTATTTGCAGAGCGTGCAGGCGTACATCAGCCCGCCGATCGCGGTGTGTTTCATCTTCGGGATTCTCTGGCCGCGGCTGAACGGGCAAGGGGCGATCAGTTCGCTCCTGGTGGGTTTTGTGCTGGGCGCGGTGCGATTCATTTTCGAGGTGCTGGATAAATCGCGGCACTATCAATCCGGAGCGCTGCGCCGATTAGTCGACATGAACTTTTTGCATTATGCCGTTCTGATGTTTGTCGTGTGCACATTTGTGCTGATCGCAGTGAGCATGCTGCATCCGACTCCGGAGCGAAAAAAGATAGCGGGGCTCACCTTTGCGACCGTGGATGAAAAGCTCGATACGACAAGCGTGAAGAATCAACACATGGAAAAGGAAACCCGGCGCGAGCATTTGGTGAATCTGGCATTTACGGTGCTGTTGCTGGTGACCGTAGTCGGTCTGTGGATTCACTTCCGGTGAGGCGAAGTTTCGGAAAACTTGAGATGGCGACCTCAAGGATACAAAGCCTTCGGCCTATCGTTTCGCGCCGAGAAGCAGTTGCACTGTTTTCGGCTTGTGGTGTTGCCGGATTTTTCTTACGTATTCAAAACGGATCGCTGCTGCGGATCGCCGATGCCTACGTCCCTTACTGGATTTACCGCGTGCGGTACGTACTGAGGAAAGGAGAGGCGACGCGCCTATTTGCCTTGGACGCCCTCGATGGCTCGCTCGATCTCTTCGAATTTCCCAAGCTGCCCGGTTTACATGAGCTTATCGCCGTAGAGACGCGGAATGTTTTGGTGTCGCAACTGACGGAAGAGCGCGCGGAAAGTTTGCTGCGAGAAAAAGTTCTGCGAGTTCTGTTTCAACGAGGTTTTTTTGAATTGCGGGAGCCACATTTGGAGATTGTGGGTCATCCGGTGAAATTGCACATGCCGTATTGGCTTGGTTTTTACGACCGCCGGAGCACGGTGCACTGCCGAGTGATGGATGCGGTGCGAGCGCGGGTCGAAGGCACGAAGGCTTCGGCGCTTTTTGAGCAATGGCTCGCGGCGTAATGCAAGACTCTTGGACTGAAATGCGGCCTATGGCCGGTGCAAAAAAGAACCCCGAGGAAAAAACATTTCATTGGAGACGCAGGGGCTCATTGATGATCGTGAGATGGGGATAGACTCTTTTTAGCTCCGCACGCCAGGAGGTCCAAAACTCGCTGGTTGTATTTGGATCCGAAGTGACGCGAATCTCATCCACGCCTGACGATTCCGTCCACCAAATAGCGTTTTGCAGCAAATAGAGAGCGACCAAGGGATTTTCCGTATCCAAGATGCGGCCCAAACTGGGGACGGGAGCCAAATGTTGCGAATGAGCTCCGGGGCCACCCGACGGAGCGCCGAGCCATTCCGCAAGAGGAGGGTTCGTCACCCACGGATGATGGGAACTTATATGAATCAACTCCAAGTCGAGGGCGACCTTCATTTGCTGTTCATGCGCGGAGGTAACGACATCAGCTAGGTCCTTCAACGAACCGCGACGCGGGTCGACGGAATAAAAATCGACACCTCCGCGAACCGCGTTATTTAGATCCGCACCGCTCATCGTGAGGGGCGAGAGGCGGAGCAGGGTTGTGCCCATTTTTTTGAGCTGCGGCAAACGCTCGCGGACACTACGGAGGTCGCTCTCATCGCGGGGAGGAATTTCGTCCGATGCGAGCCCTTGAAATTTTCCCTGGGTAGCGGCGCGAGCAGCCAGGGGCAATTCGAGCGAAGTTGGCCCGTTCGGCGTCGTGACACGGCAAATGGCGGTGCCCGAGCGAGTCGAGGCGCCAATTTTCAGCCATACGAAAAGATAGTCGCCGCCGGCAGTGGCTTGCGTGCGCATGACGCGAAGGGTCGGCAGGTTGCAACTGACATGAGTAGCTTCGAGGTCATGCCCTGAGAGAAGGAAGAGAGTCTCAGACGTAAGACCGATCCACCAGTTCGGGGGCTCAATTTTGGTGACTTGCGGTGCTGCGGAGGTCTGCGGCGGAGAGGCATGGAGAAGCGCGGGCGCGGACATCACTGTGAATAAGACAGCGATAGAAACGAAGCGCATAGCCGACCGGATGACGAGATGCTTTTGAGGAAAAGCCACGCCGGTCATTGCGAATCCTTTCGCGAGTGAGCAAGTGGGGATTCGACGAAGGTGAGCTTCCCGAAGGCTTCCGGAACGTGGAAGTTCGGCTGCGGAGTGCCCGTGGGGGACCAAGCTGAATAGAAACGAGGCTCAGCCTGGCCCTCGACGCGATAGAAATTTGCCCGCCAAGTGGCGCGGGGATCGAATCGCGCGACAAGGCTTTTCATAGGTATGGACAATTCAGCGACCCACTGTTTCTTTGTTTCATCGATGCGTACGCGGCGAATAAGCGCGCTTCGCAAATCGTTCTTCTCGCCCCGCGTGATGTCCAGGTCGATCCAAAAACCATTGGGGCTGACTTCGAATTCCTTGTAGCAGCGGGGAACCGAGGGATCCGGCTGGAGGAAAGCCTCGGCGACATCGCGGTCCCAAAGCAGATCGCGGCGCCCGTTCGGATCCGAGTCCGGAAAAACCGTAATACTGCGATAGTGCGCCTGGAAGCGAACATAGAGCGTGTCCGGTGTCCATAGCAGGCGCACCTCGGTCGCGCGAAGCGGGTCGCTATTCTTGCCCTGCCAATCGGCGTCGAAGCGGATCGGCGGGGCAATTTCCCATGCGGATGCGGGAGGAAAACCTTGTGGGTCAACCGTGGCGAGAAGCCGGACGGCCGTTGCGGTAGGCGTGGACATGAAGTGATCTCTTCCGATGTTGCCACAAGTCATTCCCGAGAAAAGAAAATTGGCCAGCCCTATGACCAGTGAGGCACAGAGAAAGAGTCTGGATCCCGTATCACCCGAGTGACGCGATTGCATGCTGCAAACTGATTGCGCACCACTGCGGATCGATATCCCCAACGCGCTAGATCGACGTGTTAGCATGAATTTTTGACGCCAAAGCGAAGGCCCGGCTACGAGGCCGGCCGGAATTTCCTGGAGAGCGGACATGGTAGAACCAGTGAACGCCGAAGAATATTCGACGCAGCCTCAAAGACGCAAGCCGGAGACTTTTGAGTTCGTCAAGCTGCGCTTGGACGCCAACGTCGCGAGGATGACACTGAACCGCCCCGAGCACAATCTGCTCAATGAAGCGATGCTTCGCGAGATTGCGGACGGCATTTCGTTCGCGGGCGATCGCGATGACATCAAGCTTATTGTCGTAGATTCGGCGTGCAAGGTGTTCAGCGGAGGCATCGACATCGGCGAGTACACATCGCAGCGGGTTTTTCAGATGATCGACGCATTCCACGCAGCATTCTCCAGCATGCTGGAAATCGGGAAACCTGTTGTGTGCGTGGTGAACGGCCCCGCGATTGGAGGCGGCGCGGAGCTTGCAGCGTTCGGCGATTTGGTTATCGCCACGCCAAAAGCAAAATTTGCCCAGCCGGAAATTACGATCGGCATTTTTCCGCCGCTGGCCTCCACGATTCTGCCGTACCTGGTGGGACCGAAAAAGGCGCTGGAACTCGTGTTGACGGGCGATGCGGTGACGGCAGAGCAGGCTCACGAACTGGGAATGGTGAATCGGCTGGTCCCGGAAGCGCAGCTCGAAAAAACGGTGCGCGAACTGGTCGACCGCATCTCGGGACATTCCGGCCCGGTGCTGACGATGGCGAAGAGAGCGATTCTGGGCGGCATGGGCATGTCGCTGCGCGATGGCCTGAAGCACTCCATGAATATTTTCCTCAACGAACTCTATCGGCTCGAGGACTCGCAAGAAGGCTTGCACGCCATGGTCGAAAAGCGCAAGCCGAACTGGAAGAACCGCTGACGCAGCCACGCGAAGATTCGCGCGCGATTGACACTGGCACGCACGCGGCTTACACTCATCTTTCAATTTGCAGGCAGGGAAGCGGGGAAGGCCGTGAAAATCGGCCGCGGTCCCGCCACTGTAATCGGCTGAAAAGCCGTAAGCCAGGCCACCCTCCCATGCCGCAGAATTCCGCGCTCTTCGCGAGAAAGAGTTCGGCGTTAGCCCCGGATGTCTCGCGGGGCTTTTTTATTGGGTCTGATTGAGCTATCGGCAAAGGGGAGCTTTGAGAGGAAATCCGCGCGTCCGGTTTCGACATGGTTTGATCGCCGTGGTAACTATGTTTGCTCTCGCCTCGTCGGGGCGCGCGCAAACGGTTGCGGCGAGCGCTGCTGTGCCTCCCGCAGGCCGCGAGGTGGTGGATGAAGCTGGGCGTACGGTGAGGATTCCGCAACCCGTGCAGCGCATTGTCTCCCTTGCGCCGAGCTTGACGGAAACCATTTATGCGCTCGGCCTCCAGGAGCGACTCGTTGGCGACACCGACTACTGCGACTATCCGGAGGACGCGCAGAAGAAAACCAAAGTGGGCGGCGCGATCAATCCGAATCTCGAGGAAATTGCAGCGCTGCGGCCTGATCTTGTTCTCATGATAAAAAGTCTAAATCGCCCCGACACCGTACAAGCGCTGGAGAGCCTGAGAATTCCGGCTTACGCGACCGATCCGCATACCGTCGAAGATATCGTCTCTTCGACCAAGCGGCTTGCAGAAGTACTTGGAGCGCCGGAGGCGGGAGCCGCGCTGGGGCTCAGCCTGGAGCGTCAGTTGAATGGATTGAAACAGCGCCTTGCGCCGTTTGCGCCACGGCGCGTGTTTTTTGTCGTTTGGCCGGAGCCGCTCATGTCCGTTGGGAAGGATACTTTTATCGCTGACGCGCTTCGGTGGGCCGGGGCGGTGTCCATCGTGGACTCCGCGCAAGGCTGGCCGGAAGTAAACCTCGAAGAAGTCGTGAAACTCCAGCCGGAATATCTCGTTGTTGCCGCGGGGCATGGGGAAAACCTGGTGCATGATCTAGAAGCTTATTCCACCTTGCCGGGATGGCGGCTACTAGAAGCCATGCGCAACGGGCGAGTCGCGGTGATTAGCGATGCGGTGAACCGTCCCGCGCCGCGAATCATATCCGCGATTGAAGAACTCGCGCGGCAACTGCACCCGGAAGCCTTCGCGGAGCCGAAAGAGAAGCAAAAGATCGAAAAGGAAAGCCCGCAGAAGAGTGACAATCGTGGCGCCGCGACGCCATTTAAGGCGGATGGTAATGGAAGGGATGTCGAAGAGGTTTGCTCATGCGCCCTCTGACGTTCCAGAATCTCTTTCTCCGCTGCTTGGCGCTAGCGGCCGTGCTTTTCGTGGTCGTGGTGATCGCGCTTAAGCTCGGCGCGGTGCCGGTTTCGCTCTACGGTCTCGGACGTGATTTGATACGAGCGCTGCTGGGGCAAAGCAGCGGGATATCGAGCGACTACGGGATGATCGTGATCGACATCCGGCTGCCGCGCATTTTGCTGGGAATCGTCGTGGGCGCCTCGCTGGCCGTGGCCGGCACCAGCTTTCAAGCGCTGCTGCGGAATCCGCTGGCGGATCCCTACGTGCTCGGTGTGTCGAGCGGGGCCGCGCTTGGCGCGATCGTAGCCCTCATCGCTGAGCCTCACCTGGCAATCTCACCGGATTTCGCCGCACTACTCACGCCGTTCGGTGCATTTCTCGGGGCCGCCGCGAGCATCGGAGCCGTTTATTTTCTCGGCCGGCGCGAAGGGCAGATTGACAGCAGCACCTTGCTTCTCGCGGGCATCATCAGCGCTTCCTTTCTCTCTGCGGTCATTTTGTTTCTCATGACCACGCAGATCGGGCGTGATATGCACGGCATCGCCTTCTGGATGATGGGCGATCTATCAACGCCATTGCAGCAGAAACTCAGATGGGTTCTGGGCGTGGGATTTCTCGTAGCGGCGGGAGCCATTTACACCACGGCGTCGGACCTGAATATGCTCCTGGCAGGTGAGAAGGAAGCAATGCACCTGGGAGTCGATGTGCCGCGCGTGCAACTGGTGGTTTACATTGCGGCGTCGGTGCTGACAGGACTTGCCGTATCGGTCAGCGGAGCGATCGGTTACGTTGGGCTCCTCGTTCCGCACGTGATGCGATTTATTTTTGGTTCCGACCATCGCATGCTGCTGCCGGCGGCGGCGTTTGGCGGGGCTATCGCTATCGTTATCGCCGATACGCTCGCGCGGACGGTGGTGGCGCCGGCCGAGCTCCCGGTTGGAGTTATGACGGCGATGGCGGGCGCGCCGTTATTCATCTATTTGCTGCGCCGGAGGCTGACATGAGCGTGCAGGCAGCTGCTCGCCCCGCGAGTGACGCCTCACGCGTGGGCGGCGAAGTGCGGCTCAGCGTCGAGCAGGTCAGCTATGCGTATTCTGCGAATCCCTCCCAAGCACCGTTGTTTACGTTGGAGGCCACAAGTTTCCAGGCGCGTCCGGGAGAGATCCTGGCGATTCTGGGCCCGAATGCCAGCGGCAAATCCACTTTGCTCAAATTGATTTCGGGCGCGCTCGAGCCGCTATCGGGCCGGGTTCTGCTCAACGGCTTCGTAACGCATACGCTTTCGCCAAAAACGCGCGCACAACGCATCGCCATGGTGCAGCAGGAAAGTCCGCTATTGTTTCCATCGCGCACTTGGGAATTTGTTCTGCAGGGGCGACATCCGTATGGGCGAGCGCTGCGCTTCGAATCCGAAGAAGACGTGATCATAGCGCGTAACGCCCTCGCACAAGTTGGCGCCGATCATCTGAGCGATCGCTGGATGGACCAAATATCCGGCGGCGAAAAACAGCGAGTGATCCTGGCAAGGGCGCTGGCGCAGCAGCCGCTGCTATTACTGCTCGATGAGCCGACGCTGCACCTCGACATTGGCGCACAGGTGGACTTGCTCGATGCTTTGAGGCGGCTGGCGGCGACAAATCGCTATACCGTCGTGGTGGTGACGCACGAATTAAATCTGGCCGCCGAATACGCCGACCAAGTGATCCTGCTGCAGCGCGGGAAAAGCTTGCGCATCGGCCCGCCGGCTAGTGTCTATCAGCGCGAACTGCTCGAACAGGTTTTCCAGACATCGCTTAGCGTGGATCTCAGCTCTTCGGGACGTCCGCGCGTAAACGTTTTGTCTGGAACGTAAGAAGTTACGTACGGGCTTTATCTCCGGCCGCGGAATCATGTCGCGGCGCCACGTAACCCATAGCGGGCGGCAACGCCCCCCACAATCACCGTGGACTTCGTGCACGGGAAGACGGTGCGCGAGTTCTGGCTCAGCCGGGACTTGCGCAAGTAAGCCGTCGCCGCCGCGCGACTGTAAGGCGGATGAATAAGCACGCAGGCCACTGCGGCCAATCGCTTCGTTGATCGTCTTGTGGTCAACGCGAATTCGAGGGCGACGCCGCGGGAAGGCTGCTTGCTGGCCCCGATAAACCGGGGGCCGAAGTGCCGCCAAGCCAGGAGACCGGCGAAGTCCGCAGCCCGCGCGATTGACGACCTTCTCTAGACAAAGTAGAGAATCGGCAATCGCCAGGCCAGCCTTCAACTCCCGCGCGAGAGGGAGCGGAGGAAAAAATGAAAACGACTCTTCTTCGTACTGTCTTTCTTCTCTTCGCAGTTTCTGTAATTAGTTTTTCCTTGGAAGCACAAAGCAATTCACCCGAGGCCCAACTTTCCGGACGGCTCACGGATCTTTCCGGTTATGGCGTAGGAAACGTCAGAATCACCGCGCAGCTTGAGAACGGCGCGAACGCTCGCATCTGGCCGGCGATTTCCGGCGCGGATGGCGCCTATCTCCTCGTCCTTCCACCGGCCCGCTACCACATTCATTTTCAACATCCATCTTTTGTCGCTCGAGACTTCGTTCTCGATCTGGCCGCCGTGGAAAATCGCTCGCTTGATCTCCGCCTCGAAATTCAGCGCGTTTCAGAAAACGTTGTCGTCACCGCGAATGCCCAGCCGCTGGATCTCGACCACACCCCCGCGCCTGTGGATCTCATCGGCCGTCAGGAAATCGACCAGCGCCAAGCCGTCTCGTTCCCGGATCTTCTCGCCACGCAAACGGGCATCAGTCTCGCGCGAACCGGCACTATCGGTGGCTTCACGACCATCTTCGTTGACGGCGGCAATTCCAGCTTCACCAAAGTGCTCATTGACGGAACTCCCGTGAATCTCCCGGGTGGCGACCTGATCTATACCAATCTCACGCTCGATAACATCGACAAAGTCGAGCTCGTTCACGGCGCCGAGAGCGCCCTCTACGGCACCGACGCCATGTCCGGCGTCATCCAAGTCGTCAGCCACCAGGGTTCCACGCGCATTCCCGAAGTCAATCTCTTCGCCGAAGGCGGTGGCTTTTCTTCCGCACGCGGCGGAGCCCAAGTCAGCGGACTCCTCCATAAATTCGACTACTCCGTCGCCGGCTCCTACTTTCATACCGACGGCCAGGGCATCAACGACGCCTTCTTGAACCGCAGCTTTGCCGGCAACTTAGGCTACAGTTTCTCTGATTCGAATCAGCTCCGCCTCACCGTTCGCAGCAACGCCAGTTTTGCCGGCACTCCCGGCCAGACCCTCCTCGGCCCGGGTTTTTCCGATCCCACGGCTTTCGACGATGAACGCCAGCTTTCCGGCAATCTCAGTTGGACCTTCAAGACCGGTTCCCATTGGGTTCACCGCATCTCCGGGATGGAAGCGCGCTTTCTGGACACCAACGGCTTTCCCGATTTCAATTTTTTCGAAACCGCCCAATTCAATCGCGCCGGCTTCCTCGAACAATCCACCTATTCTTTCCACCAGGGGGCGATTAGCGCCGGCTATCAATACGAAGTGGAAAACGCCGACCCCAACAATCTCAGCGGCCTCCATGCGCGCCGCAATAACCAGGCTGGCTTTCTGGACGCTCGTTGGCAACCGCTCTCACGTCTCACGCTCAGCGCAGGCGCTCGCGCCGAGGCCAACACGAATTTCGGTACTCGGGTCGTGCCTCGTGCCGGTGCTGTCTACGCTCTCCGCCGTTCCCGGGGTCTCTGGGGGGACACGCGTGCCAAGGTTTCTTACGGCCAGGGCATCGAAGAACCCACCATCTTCGAATCCTTCGATTCCGACCCCTGTAACCCCGGCAATCCCTCTTTGCGCCCGCAGCGCAGCCGCACGGTCAACGCCGGAATTGATCAATATTTCAGCGACGATCGTTTTCGCATTTCCACCGCCTTTTTTGCAAACGAGTTTCGCGATTTGATCGACCAGGAAGTCGGGCCGCCCAATCCCATCTGCTTCAGCGGCCACGAAATGCTGTTCTTCAATATCGACTCTGCCCGAGCCCGCGGCCTCAATTGGTCCGGTGAAGCGCACCTCAATCACTGGCTCGTCCTGAAAGGAAATTATGCCTACGACGACACCCGCGTGCTGAAAACAGTCGTTACCGCTCCCGCCGTCGAGCAGCCCGGCAATCATCTCCTTCGCCGCCCGGTGAACTCCGGCAATCTCTGGCTCAACGCCACCTTTCACCGGGTCAATTTCAACCTCGCTGGCTATTTCACCGGCGCGCGCACCGACAGCGACTTCGATGGACTCGGGTTCACTCGCAACCCCGGTTACGCGCGTTTCGATTTCGCCACCAGCTACAACTTCGGCCGCGGCATCTCCTTCACCGGCCGCGTCACCAACTTCCTCGACAAACACTATCAGGAAGCTATCGGCTTTCCCGCCCTCGGGCGCGATTTCCGCCTCGGCATGAACTACCGCTTTGGCGGCCGTAATCAAATTTATCCACAAATTTCAAATATGTTTCTTTATTGAGAACCGAAAACTGACGACTGAAAACTACTCTTGAATACACCAGAACCCATCCTCTTCTGCTGGAGCGGCGGCAAAGACAGCGCCATGGCCCTGCATGCGCTTCTCCAGCAGAAGGAGTTTCGCGTCGTGGCGCTGCTCACCACGGTCACGGAAGGCTACCAGCGTGTCAGCATGCACGGCGTGCAGCGCGAACTCGTGGAGCGGCAGGCGGAATCGATAGGCCTGCCGCTCCACGCAGTGCCCATCCCGCCGCAATGCGTCAATCCCATTTACGAAGCACGGATGGAAGAGGCGCTGCGCGTGCACTATGAACAAGGCGTTCGAAAAGTGGCTTTCGGTGACATCTTCCTTGAAGATCTGCGGACCTATCGCGAGAAAAATCTCACCACAATCGGCATGACGGCTCTCTTCCCCATCTGGAAGCGCGATACCCGTGAACTCATTCGAGCTTTCCACGCGGATAAGTTTCGGGCCATCGCAGTATGCGTTGACAGCAAAGTTCTCGACCCCAGCTTCGCTGGCCGCGAACTGGATGAAACCTTTTTTCGCGACTTGCCGCCTAACGCCGATCCTTGCGGCGAAAACGGCGAGTTTCATACATTTGTTTTTGATGGGCCGATTTTCAGGACGGCAATTCCCGTGCGGACAGAGGAAACTACCGAACGAGGTTCGTTCGTTTTCTGCGATCTATTACCAGTACAGGGGGAAGGAAAGAAATGAAAAAGAAACTACTCAAAAAGGATGGGGTTTTGTTGCAGACAATCATTTCTTTGACGATGATCGCGCTGGCCGCAGCTCTACGAGTCATGCCACATCCGTGGAATTTCACGCTTATCGGCGCAATGGCACTATTTGCCGGTGCGTTGGTGCGAGATAAACGAATTGCTCTTGCTTTTCCATTGTTGATGCTTGTTGTAAGCGACATTTTCATCGGCTTCAACGTTCTCGAACCGCTTGTGTCTGTCAGTTTTCTCGCAAACGTGTTCATCGGGTTCTGGCTGCGGCGAGGGCGAACGCCGGTGCGAATCGGCGCGGCAACGTTGCTCGGTGCGATTCAGTTTTTTCTTCTTACAAACTTCGGCGTGTGGATGTTCTTGAAAACGTATCCAAAAACAGCGGCGGGACTTCTTACTTGCTACACCGTGGGTCTTCCGCTGTTCTGGAACACGCTCGCGGGAGATGCCCTCTTTGCGACGCTCTTGTTCGGCGGATACGCGCTTGCGGAACGATTTGTTCTTCGCCCGCAGGAATCCGTTTTGGAAGTTCGTTGAGACGACGACCAGTGGAAGATATGGAATTACTCCGAAACATCAAAACACTCTGCGTGTTTTGCGGTTCGAACAAAGGGGCTCGGCTGGAGTATGAGCGGGCTGCCGTAACACTCGGCAGGTTGCTTGCGAAATCGGGCATCGCGCTCGTTTACGGCGGAGGCCGAGTAGGGTTGATGGGGGTGCTAGCCGATTCGGTGCTGACGGCGAAGGGTCAAGCGATTGGCGTCATGCCTCGGGCTTTGGTGGAGAAAGAAATCGCACATTCCGGTTTGACGAAACTACACGTGGTCGAGTCGATGCACGAGCGGAAAGCGCTCATGGCCGATCTGACGGACGGGTTCGTGCTTCTTCCCGGTGGATTCGGCAGCTGGGAGGAATTCTGCGAAGTCGTGACCTGGGCGCAGTTAGGCATTCACCAAAAACCGTGTGGCGTGCTGAACGTAGCGGGCTACTACGACGCGTTGCTCGCGCTCAGTTCGCACGCGGTCACGGAAGGATTTGTCCGCGGCGCACACCGGGAGATGGTCATCGTCGAAGAAGATGCGGAAACGCTGCTTTCGCGGCTGCGCAGCGCGCCCGCAGTCTCAGAAATCAAATGGGCCAGCACAAGCGAAAGATGAAAACATCGAAAGGAAACGCGGAGGAAAACTCACGCCCGAGGGTTGGCGTGGGAGTTTTTTTAGTCGATGGGAGCGGGAATGTGCTGCTCACGCTCCGCACGCGGCCTCCCGAGGCCGGGTGCTGGAGTATCGTCGGTGGCAAATTGGATTATTGGGAGACGCTTGAAGCATGCGCGGTGCGCGAAGCTCGTGAGGAAGCCGGCTTGGAAATCTTCATTGAGCGACTGCTGTGCATCACCAATCATCTTCTCCCTAGGGAAGGACAGCACTGGGTCTCCCCGGCTTATCTGGGGCGTATTTTGGCGGGCAGAGCCCACAATTGCGAACCTGATAAGACCCGCGACGTTCGATGGTTTCCCCTCGATCAACTTCCGCCGAACCTGACGATGACAGCGCGAAACGCGATCCAGGCCTATGGCCAGCGGCCTCGTCACGTCCCCTGTGGCTGTAGGGGCTGATGCTATAATCTTTCTCTCATTATGGCGAAATCTGCTTCAGAAGCGGGGGTCGCGCGAGAAGTGCTGGCAAAATACGAGCTGGTGATTGGGCTCGAGGTGCACGTCCAGCTCCTTACCAAGACAAAGATTTTCTGTGGCTGCTCGACGCGCTTCGGCGATCCGCCGAATACCAATGTCTGCCCGGTTTGCCTGGGATTGCCCGGAACGCTGCCGGTACTGAACAAACGGGCCGTCGAGATGGCCATGCGCGCTTCCCTTGCGCTGCATTGCACTGTAAAGGATCATTCTCGCTTTGCTCGTAAAAATTATTTTTATCCGGACCTGCCAAAAGGTTATCAAATCTCCCAATACGAACTCCCGCTGGCGACCGAGGGTTGGGTCGAAATCGAGCACGAAGGCGCCAAGAAGCGCATAGGCATTACGAGGCTGCACCTCGAAGAAGATGCGGCGAAAAATCTGCACGAAGGCTTTTCGCAATCGGCGCAGAAAGCTTATATCGACTACAACCGTTGCGGGACACCGCTGACCGAAATTGTGTCCGAGCCGGACATCCGCACGCCGCAGGAGGCGTACGCCTATCTCACCACGTTGCGGCAGATCCTGCTCTACACCGGCGTGAGCGATTGCAATATGGAGGAGGGTTCGCTCCGCTGCGACGCGAATGTCAGCGTGCGTCTGCGCGGCTCGAGCGAATTCGGCACCAAGGTGGAAGTGAAAAATCTCAACTCCTTCCGCTATCTGCAAAAGGCTCTGGAATACGAAATCGAGCGTCACGTCGGCGTGCTCGAAAACGGGAGCCGCATAAGCCAGGAGACAAGGCTGTGGAATCAGGCCGCCGGACGGACGGAATCGATGCGTTCAAAGGAAAAGGCTCACGATTACCGCTATTTTCCCGAGCCAGACCTTCTTCCGGTACACATCAGTGCTGCCTGGCGCGAAGAAGTTCTTCGAACGCTCCCTGAATTGCCGGACGCCAAGCGCGCTAGATTCATCAGCGATTATGGCATCACGCCCTACGACGCCGAGACGCTTACAGCTTCCAATAAGCTTGCAGACTACTTCGAGAACGTCGTCGCCCAGTCGTTTTCACCCCGCGTTAGCCCAAAGTTAGCTGCGAATTGGATTCAGAACGATTTTCTTAGATTGGCTAAAGAGACAGGAAAGACCTTGGAAGCCCTCCAATGGCCAACTTACGCTGAAGTCGCAATCCTTTTGGGTCGTATTCAAGAGAAAATGATCACGGTTGCATCGGCGAAGAAGGTGTTGGATCGGGTCTTTAAAGAGGGAATGCTGATTGACGAAGCGGTAAGGGCAGAGGGTGGAGTGACCCCGATACTCGATTCATCGGAGATCGAACAAACCGCCCGCGAAATCATCGCCAAAGAACCGACTAATGTAGCTAAGTACAAGTCCGGCAACGAGGGCGTCTTCAAGTTTTTTGTCGGCCAGGTAATGCGCGCCACGCGCGGCCAGGCCAACCCGCAGGCCGTCAACGACATCTTGCGGCGTTTGCTCTCCTGATTTCGCTCCAGAGAGGATCACATGGAAAAAACAGCGGGAACAGCAAAGGCACAAACATCAGGCCACGCCCTGAAAGTGGGCGATCAAGCCCCCGATTTCCATCTCAAAACCGACGACGGAAAAGAAGTTTCATTGAACGATTTCAAAGGCAAGCGCGTGCTTCTCTTTTTCTTTCCAAAAGCTAACACCTCGGGTTGAACCATCGAAGCGTCCGAGTTTCGTGACGCGAAGAAGCAATTTGACGAGCTGGGCGTGGTGCTTCTAGGCGCGAGCGCCGATTCCGAGAAAGCGCTGGCGGGTTTCAAGGCCAAGAAAAAACTGAATTTTCCGCTGTTGAGCGATCCCGAGCACAAGACCATCGAAGCTTACGGGGCTTGGCGGATGAAGAAATTCTTAGGTCGATCTTTCATGGGCATCGCGAGAAGCTCGTTCCTGATCGGGCAGGACGGCAAGATTCAGCAGATTTGGGACGCTGTGAAGGCAAGAGGCCATGCCGCCGAGGTTCTCGCCGCATCATCCAAAAAGTAGCAAACTACACTACGGGGTTCCGCGGTCACACAATCCTAAAGATGAAACAGCAGTCCCTCCGAATCAGGGCCTGTAGCTTCGACTAACAAATTGTCGATGAGCCGCGTCTTTCCAATTCGGACAGCAAGCAGCAGGTAGGAACTAGGGCGCACCCTCGCAACCGGCTCAAACGTTTGCGCGTCGACGATCTCCGCATAGTCCACATTCGCGAGAGGCTCGGATTCCAATACCTTGCGCATCGCATTCTGCAGTTGGAGCGGGTCACGCATTCCTCTTGCCATTTCATCCCGCGCAGTGCCTAGCGCGCGGTAGAGCACCGTTGCTGCGCGCCGCTCCTGTGGGCTGAGATAGGCGTTGCGCGAGGAAAGCGCCAGCCCGTCCGGTTCGCGCACAATGGGGCAAACGACAATTTCCGCATCGAGATTCAGATCCCGAACCATTTGCTGGATAAGGCGCACTTGTTGCGCATCCTTCCTCCCGAAATACGCGAAGTGCGGCTGAACGATTTCCAGGAGCTTGAGAACGACCGTGGTCACGCCCTGAAAATGGCCTGGCCGAGTGCGGCCTTCGAGCTGCTCACTTAATCTTTCAACGTGAACGTAGGTGGAGAAACCCTGCGGATAAACGTCCGCGGGTTCCGGTGCAAAGAGAGCGTCGGTGCTCACGGAAATCAGCTTGTCGACGTCTGATTCGAACGGCCGGGGATACTTGGCTAAATCTTCATTTGGCCCGAACTGTTTTGGGTTCAAGAAAATCGACGCGATCACCGGCGCACATTCTTGCCTAGCTTGCTTTAGTAAAGCGAGATGTCCTTCATGAAGAGCACCCATGGTGGGGACGAAACCCACAATGCGGCCCTCGGCGCGCGCCTGCCGCGTGTGTTCTTTCATCCAGGCAATCGTTCGGATTATTTCCACGAGTGGCTGTTTGAAAAGCTAAGCGCTGGCCGCGGTGGCGCGCTCGCGGTAGAAATGCATAAGGTCGCTCAAAAGTGGTTTCGCGCCGAGCTGCCGCAGCAATGTGGTCACCTGCCCGCGATGATAGCTGCCGTGATTGACGAGGTGCTGCATGGACTGCCACAGCGGATTGCGATAGACGCCGAACTTCAGCGTCTTGTATTCCATCACGCGGTCAAGATCGGCCTGCGTTACGCCGCGAACAAAAGTCAGCAAGCGAGCCTCATGTTCGAGCCAAGTTGCCTTCAGGCCAGCAAAATCCGGAAATTGATCCGCTTCCGGCAGCGAAGCCGGCGATCGGCCCTGAAACCTTTCCAACCAGATCCATTCCGCGCCGTAAATGTGGGCGAGCGTATCGCGCACGGAGCTGAAGCTCGATCCGAGCGCGTGCGTGAACTGCCCATGCTTCAGTGAAGATGCGGCCTCGAGAGACCTGCGATTCGCCCAGGCGTTGTAGTCATACAATTGGCGCATATCTTCCGGAGACATGGACTTTCCTCCTCGATTTGAACACTCTGTAGAGGTTTAGCTCTCAGTGTAAATTTTCTTGCGATCCGTCGATGACGGGGAGGCGTGATAGGACTCGGCATCCGACGGGAAGCCTCCCTCGCGCACGTCTTTGCAGTATTCGCGCACAGCGTTCGAAATAATCTGCCCAACATCGGCATACTGCCGCGCGAATTTTGGCGGGCCATCAAAAGTCAAGCCGAGCAGGTCATGAATGACGAGAACCTGGCCGTCGCAGTTCGGCCCCGCACCGATGCCGATCGTGGGAATGCGCAGTTCGCGCGTAATCTGCGCCGCCAATTCGCGCGGCACAGCTTCCAGCACCACCGCAAATGCTCCAGAGGCCTCGACGGCCCGCGCATCGCGCAGCAATTGCTCCGCGGCGTCCGGCGTTTTGCCCTGGACACGATAGCCGCCCAGCGCGTTAACCGACTGCGGCGTCAAGCCAACGTGGCCCATCACTGGAATTTCCGCCTCCGTGAGCCGCGCGATCAATTCCAGGCGCCGCTCGCCCCCTTCCACCTTCACCGCTTCCGCACCCGCTTCCTTGACGAAGCGCACCGCGTTGCGCAGTGATTCGGCGGTGTCGGTGTGGTAGCTCCCAAACGGCATGTCGGCCACGACCAGCGCGCGCCGCGTCCCGCGGCGAACCGCTTTCGTGTGGTGCAGCATCTCCGCGATCGTTACGGGCAGCGTGCTTTCGTATCCAAGCACGACCATCCCCAGCGAATCTCCGACGAGGATCACGTCCACGCCGGCTTCGTCAAGAAGGCGCGCGATAGGATAGTCGTACGCCGTCAGACAGGTGATTTTCTTTGATTCAACAGGGGAGCCTGCGACCGAAGACTTCCGATGCAGCAGATCGGGCACGGTGATCTTCCCGTTGCCCAGGTTGGAAACAGCGCTCATGGCGGCCTCCGGTGCCGTTCCCTTCCTTTTTCAAGGGCGACCGCAAAGCGGTCGACGGGATACGGCCCTGTACCTTACCTAAGCGAAGAGTACCAGAATCCAATGAAGTTGGCCACAACGTTTCATTCCGCCGCTTGACCCTTTAAGGCGTGCCCGGCGCTTGCGCCCGCCCTTTCCACTGTCCCCCGCGGCCCAGCCAGTAGCGCACCGCAGAAACGCAAGTCGCATAGACATAGAAAATAGCCGCTATTGGCAATGTCAGGGCCCAGAGCGGGGACAGACCGTAAAACCGAACGGTTGCAGAATAGGTTGCCATCATCAGGGAGATGGTGACCCCAGCCAGCAGCCATGCGGATTCATTTGTGGTCCAAAAAAGGATCCAGGGAAGCAAATAGGTCGCAAACAGACCCAGCACTGTGACCAGAAGCAGGAAAAAAGAGTAGCGAAGCTGCGTGAATGCTGTTCGCGCGATCATCTCGCGAATTTCAGCAAAGCCGCCGTGCCCGCGGAGACTTATGCTGTTGCGTGTCAGGCCCATCCGGATTTTCCCGCCGCTTTTTTTCACCGCGCGCGCCAACGCGCAATCATCGATAACTTCTCCGCGAATCGCCTTCAGCCCGCCGAAGCGCTCGAGCGCTGAACGCCGGAGGAGAATGCAGCCCCCGGCCGCGCCTGCAGTCCGCTTTCTCGGGTCCGCAATCCATCGCGGCGGATAGAGCATTAGGAAGAAATACAGAAACGCTGGAATCAGCAAGCGTTCCGGAAGGGTCTTCGCTCGAAGCAAGACCATGAGCGAAGTCAGATTGAGCGATTCTTGTTCGGCTCGAAACACCAACCGGCGCAGCGTGTCTGGGGCGTGCTTAACATCCGCATCCGTGAACCAATAGAAGTCCGGCGCTTGTTCTGCTGCGGCCCGAAGCCCTTCATTCAGCGCCCATAGTTTCCCCGTCCACCCGGGCGCGAGCGGGGCCGCAGGAAGAATCGTCATGTTTTGGGTTAAACCGAATTCCACCGCTGCTTTTCGCGCGAGACCTGCGGTGCCGTCGTCGCTGTGATCGTCGACAACCACGATCGACAACCTTTCCGGATAGTCTTGCTTGGCCAGAGCGACAATCGCGGAGGCGATGGTTTCCGCTTCGTTACGCGCTGGAACGATGACGACGACCCTTGGCCAGCGATCTAGAGATCCGGGCACGATTGCGTCGACGCGGAGCCGCCAAAAATTACCGCGGGCGAGAAAGAGATAGAGCCAGATTGCGAGAGGAACCGCGGCGATGAGGGTCGAAAAAGTCAGAGGCACACAGTATTGTGCATCGAGCTACGGGTGCGCAGCTAGGCCAGGTCTTGTGCGCGAATGGGAAGTCGTCTGATGCGCTTCCCTGTGGCGGCGAACAAGGCGTTGCACACCGCGGGCGCCACGACCGGAAGCCCAGGCTCTCCGATTCCTGTAGGTTCTTCCTTGCTCATCACCGCATGCACTTCGGTCTTCGGCGTTTCATTGATGCGCGGCATTTCGTAATCGTTGAAGTTTGCCTGCTCGACGCGACCCCGGTCGATCGTGATAGCGCTCTTCAGCGCCGCGGACAGCCCATAGATCGCCGCGCTCTCCACCTGCGCGCGAACCCCGTCTGGATTCACCGGCCGGCCGCAGTCCACCGCATACACGAGCCGGTGCACGCGCACTTCGCCATCCTTCACGCTTGCTTCCGCAACGGCCGCCGTATACGTTTCGAACGAATAGTAAGCCGCAATTCCGCGGCCTATTCCTTTCGGCAGCGGTTTGCCCCATCCGGATTTTTCCGCGGCGAGCTTCAATACACCTTTCAGCCGCGCGGTATCGAGCGGCCGGTCTTGCGAGGACGTGAAATCCGGAATCTTCCGGTCATCCCCGATCAGACGCAAGCGGAAGTCCAGCGGATCCTTACCCGCGGCCGCCGCCAATTCATCCACGAAACATTCCACCACGAAGCCACTCGACGAATGTTCTACCGAACGCCACCACGCGCGCGGCACGCTGGAATTCGCCAGTGTGTACTCCACGCGATAATTTGGCGTGACGTACGGAATAAACGCCGCCGTCCCGAATTCCCCCTGGTCCGGCTTTTCCTTGCCGTTGGGCCGCCACATCGCCGCAATCGAAGTGGAGGATTGAAAATGCTTCCATGCCGGGACATTTCCTTCCGCGTCCACCGCGCCCCACATTTTGTGATACGAAGCCGGCCGGTAAAAATCGTGCTGCATGTCGTCTTCACGCGTCCAGAGCACCATCACCGGCTTACCCACGGCCTTGGCGACCTGCGCCGCCTCCATGATGAAATCTCCCTGGTATCTCCGCCCGAATCCCCCGCCCATCAGGGTGGTGTGCACGATCACGGACTCGTGCGGCAGCTTCGCAACGCCCGCGATGATGTCCTGTGCCCACTGGGGCCCTTGTGTCGGCACCCACGCTTCGGCTCCATCCGGCCGGATGTGCACCGTGCAGTTCATCGGCTCCATACAAGCGTGCGCCGCGAACGGAAATTCATAGCTCGCCTCGACCTTTTTAGCGGCGGAATTCAGCGCCCCGTCCGCGTCGCCTTCGTTGCGCACTACTTTCCCGGGTTTCGAAGCGTTTTCCAGAAATTGCTTGTGCAGTGAATCGGAGGACTCTGTCGTGTTCGGCCCTTCGTCCCATGTAATTCCGAGCGCCTTGCGCCCTTGCATGGCGGCCCACGAAGTGTCCGCGAGCACGGCTACGCCTCCCGCCGAAAAAGCTCCCGGCCCGACAGGGTCGACGGCCACGACGTCCCGCACGCCCGGCACAGCTTTTGCTTTCGCAGCGTCAAATTTTGCCGGCCTCCCGCCAAAAACCGGACAGCGCGCGATCACCGCGTAGAGCATCCCCGGCATCCGCGAATCAATCCCGAACTTAGCAGTACCGCTCACTTTATCGCGCACTTCTACGCGGTGCGTGTCATGCCCGACAAGTGTGAAATCGTCGGAATTCTTCAGCGGAACAGTCTTGAAATCCGGTATAGGAAGTTTCGCTGCAGCCTCCACCAGTTCCCCATAGTTCAAAAAGTCTTTCCGAGCGCCGTGAAGGACTCCGCCATCCTGTGCCTTGCAGGTATCTCGATTGACATTCCAGTGCCCCGCCGCCGCGCTGATTAGCATCTCCCGTGCCGCTGCCCCGGCGCGACGCAACGGCAGCCACGAGCCGCTCACGCTGCCGCTGCCTCCCGTGCCATGGTCGTAAATTTTCGGATCGGTGGGCGCCTGCTCGACCTTTACCTTTTTCCAGTCAACGGAGAGTTCTTCCGCAAGAATCATGGGCAGCGACGTCATGACGCCTTGGCCCATTTCCGATTTTCCAAGAATCAAGGTGACTCTATTGTCCGGCGTGATACGCACCCAAGCGTTCAGAGGATTCGCAGGTTTCTTTTCCTGTTCCTCGGCTTGGTCGGCGAGCGCATGGGAAGGCAAATAAAAACCGATAACCAGCGCCGCTCCGCTCGCCGCGCCCTTCTTCAAGAATTCACGACGGTTCACAGCGGAATCAATCACCATGCTACACCTCGGGTTTCAGGAATTTGGGCTGGTGTTCAGTCGGCGGATTTGGCTTTGCCGGATTGCATTGCCGCGGCCGTGTGGATGGCCTTGCGAATGCGTTGGTACGTGCCGCAGCGGCAGATGTTGCCGCTCATGGCATCGTCGATGTCGGCGTCGGTGGGATTGGCCTTTTTGGCGAGCAACGCTACGGCGGACATGATCTGTCCGGATTGGCAGTAACCGCACTGTGGCACATCTTCTTCCATCCACGCCCGCTGCACGGGATGGCTTCCATCCGCGGAGAGCCCCTCGATGGTCGTCACCTTCTTGCCGGCCACGCTGGCGATCTGCGTGATGCACGAACGCGTGGCCTCGCCATTGATGTGCACGGTGCACGCACCGCACAGGGCCATGCCGCAGCCGAATTTCGTCCCGGTCATGTTCAACGTGTCGCGCAGCACCCACAGAAGCGGCATGTCCGGACTGACGTCCACGGTTTGTGTTTTCCCGTTTAGAGTGAAGCTGATGGCCATAAAATCCTCCTCGGGCAGACCGCTATCGTACAACAAAATCCCTATTGAATAGAAATGCTAGATGAAAATAAGCGGAAATTCGTTCAGGCATCGCGCAAGTCCTGCGCCCGGATGGGTAGCCTCCGCACACGCTTCCCCGTTGCCGCGTATAACGCATTCGCTACCGCCGGTGCGATGGGCGGCACACCGGGTTCCCCGCATCCTCCTGGCGGGCCGGAGCTGGGCACGATGTGCACTTCCACATCCGGCGGCGCATCGCTCATTCGCAGCACTTCATAGTCGTGGAAATTGCTTTGCTGCACGCGGCCGCGATCATAGGTGATCGCGCTCTTCAGCGTAGCCGCCAGGCCAAAGTTAATGGCGCTTTCCATCTGCGCCCTTACCCCGCCGGGATTGATGGCCAGCCCGCAATCGATCGCGCAAACCACGCGTTTTACTCGCAGGCCGTTCGAACTATCGTAGGAAACTTCCGCGACCTGAGCCACGCAGCTGCCATAACCAAAATGCGCAGCGACGCCGCGGCCCGTTCCGGCGGGCAATGCTTTTCCCCAATTGGCCTTCTCCGCCGCAAGTTGGATCACTCGCCGTCGGCGTTCCACATCAATCATTCCATTGTTACCGCCCAAATCGATCCTTCGCGGAGGCCCCAGCACGCCGAGCAGAAACTCGAGCGGATCGCGGCCAGCCGCCCCCGCCACCTCATCCAGGAAACTCGATATGGCAAATTGGTTTCCAGAATTTTCGACCGAACGCCAATATCCGAGCGGCATTCCGGACTCCGCGCGCGCAAATTCCAAACGAAAGTTCGGTACACAATAGGCCGGAAAGTCGGGAGCGTTTACTTCCGCGGCCGCGCCCAGCGAAATACCTGTCCCGCTGTAAAAAACGGCGATCGAGGGCGATACCGCCCGGTGCATCCAGGCCAGCGGCTTTCCTGCCCCATCCAAGCCAGCTTTGAAAACGTGATACGCCCCGGGGCGGTAGAAATCGTGATGGATGTCATCCTCGCGCGTCCACACCACTTGGACTGGCGCGCCCGCCTCGCGGGAAATCAGTGCGGCCTCCACTGCATAATCCTGAATTAATCTCCGCCCGAACCCTCCGCCCAGAAAAGTTACGTGCACCTTTACATGGTCGCGCGGGATCCCCAGCGCTTGCGCGACGGATTCCGCGGCGGCGCCGGGAATCTGCGTCGGCGCCCACAGTTCGCACTCCCCGTTGCGAGCGTTTGCCGTGCAATTCATCGGCTCCATGGTGGCGTGCGCGAGAAACGGCACCTCATAAATCGCCTCGATGGTTTGCGACGAAGCATCGTAGGCCTTGTCGAAGTCGCCGTCATTCCGCAGCACTGATGCCGGCCCCGTCGCGAGTTTCTTGAATTGTTCACGAAGAGCTGCGCTGCTCTCACTGGCGAAGGCGCCTTCCTCCCATTCTACTTGCAGCTCTTTGCGCGCCTGCAGAGCCTCCCACGTGGAGTCCGCAAGCACGGCAACTCCAGCGTTTGTGTAGTTCCGGCTACCGGGACCGGATTTGTCCCCGAACTGATGCGGGAGGTGCACCGGCTTGATTTCTATCACGCCACGCACTCCGGGGAGGCTTCTTACTTTCTCCGCATTGCATCGCCGTACCGTGCCTCCATAAACGGGACATCGCTCCACCGAAGCGGCTAGCATCCCCGGCACGCGCACGTCGATCCCAAATTTTGCCACACCTGTAACTTTCAACGGAGTATCGGTGCGGGGAATCGCGTGCCCCACGATCCGAAAATCAGCCGGCGATTTCAACGGCGGATCCGTCGGTGCCTGAAGCCCGGCCGCGCTGCCGACGACTTCCGAAAACGTGAGTTCGCTTTTCGGCTTCACGCGCAGGATTCGCCCGTTTTCCACCCGGCATTCACTCCGATCGATACCCCACATGCCCGCCGCCGCAGAGAGGAGGACTTCCCTCGCCGCCGCGCCTGCTTTTCGCAAATTCGAGTAGGAAGTGCGCACGCTGAGGCTTCCGCCCGTCAATTGCTCGCCATATTTTGCATCAAGGTCTGCCTGGACCACTTGCACCGACTTCCACTCGCACGACAACTCCTCCGCAACGATCATGGGAAGCGCGGTCCGGACTCCTTGTCCCATTTCCGATTTGCCGCACCAGATTTTCACCGCTCCGTCCGGCGCAATCTCCAGCCAGGCGTTCGGCGCGAATGGTTGCCCGGCTACCTGAGTTGCAGTGCGAGAGTGTGCGGACCGGCCGGGAAGATAAAACGCGAGGATCAGACCCGAAGTGCTGAGGGTTGAGGTTTTCAGGAAATTCCGCCGGGAGACGCGGGATGACAAAGGCGAGAACCTCCAAAGATTCAGACGTCACGCGCCCCTAGGTGTGAGCAATCCTGGACTTTTCAGGCGGGAACCACCGTCCGCGGAACTTCCGGCTCTACGCCGCGCCATCCCACCGGCCGGCCGCTGACCGCCTCTTTTACCGAGCGGAAGAGTACCACATACATTAGTTGCCGATAGTAGAAGCGCTGCAGCAGGACGGGCACGAGGAGCAGCCAATCTTCTTTCTTCTCCAGGGCAAATGCCACCACGCACGTTAAGACATCTATCAACAGGAATCCGAGGAAGAACAACACCGCGCGCTCCAAGTCCGTCGTGGCAGTGGCCGAGAGAAATGGCATCCGCAGAATCTGGTACTTGTCGACAGCCCACGCCAGCACCGAGCCCAGGAATAGCAGATCGATTACCGGCGAAATCAGCGGCAAGGCCAGTTGAAATACAAAAATGTTTGGCAGGGCGATAAAGCCAAGCGTGCCGTACTTTGGACGGAACAATGTCCCGCTATGTTTCCAGAACGATTGCAACGTTCCAAAAGTCCAGCGGAAGCGTTGCCCAATCAGCGCACCCGGAGTCTCAGGCGCCTCGGTCCACGCGATCGCTTCCTCCTCGTAGGTAACCCGCCATCCCAGCCGCCGGATCGCGATGGTCAAGTCTGCATCTTCGGCAACCGTGTCCGCGGTGATTCCTCCTGCCGCATCGATAGCTTTCTTTCTCCAGGCGCCCAAAGCCCCGGGTACCACCGTGATGCAATTCAGCAAATCAAAGGCACGCTTCTCCATATTTTGGCTGGTGATATATTCGAGCGCTTGCCAGCGGGTGAGCCAGCGCGAGCGGTTGCCCACTTTTACGTTTCCCGCGACCGCGCCTGTCTTGGGGTCCGAGAAATGACGTAGCAGCTTGCGGATGGCATCCGGCTCGACTTCTGTGTCGGCATCGATGGTGACTACAATTTCCGTGTCCGCCAGCGACGTCGCCAGATGCAGCGCCGCGGGCTTTCCGCGATTCACCTGATGAATGATGCGCACTCGCGGATCCCGCCCGAAATGTTCATCCAGCAATTCGCGCGTCCGGTCGGTCGAGCCATCGTTCACCACGATGACCCGCAGCTCCGGCAAATCCGAAGCCAGCACAGACGCGAGGGTTTGCTCGATCACGCTTTCTTCGTTATGGGCGGGAATCAGCACCGTAACGCTCGGCGGCGGATCGGACAAAACCGTGTGATCCGGCCGGAGTTTCTCGATGAGCGCCAGCATCCCGATAATCAAAGCCCGCCCGCTCACGAGCACTATTCCGACCATAAAAATAGTGGCAATCCCGAATCGAAACCACTGCACGATCGAAAAAATAAATCCGTCCGCGCGTGCCTCGAATCTTTCCTCCGCTGTTAGCGGCAGCATTACATCCGCGCGCGTCTTTCCAAGCAGCTCCGGGACGGGAACAAGCTGGTATCCTTTTTCTCTTAACACATCGATGATTTGCGGCAGGGCCGCCACGGTCTGGCTTCGATCTCCTCCGCCATCGTGGAACAGCACGATGTTTCCTCTGTCGGCCTGCCGTAAAACGTTTTCCACAATCTGCTGGGCGGGCACCTGTTTTCCGTCGACTTGCTTCCAATCGTTTGGGTCAATCCTCTGCCCTATAATCAGATACCCCATCTCCTGCGCAATCGGGAGCTGAGCGACTTCTTCGGCATATTCCGGCTGATGATCGATGCCGTACGGTGGCCGGAACAGGATCGATTTCACGCCTAGCGTGCTTTCCAGCAGCCGCTCCGTCAGGTTTAGCTGCCATTTGATTTCAGCGCGTGAAATGGTCTCAAAGGGTGGATGCGTAAACGTATGGTTGCCGATCTCGTGGCCCTCGGCATACTCGCGCTTCACTATGTTCGGGTAACGATTCGCCGAGTCACCAATCACGAAAAAAGTGCCGCTTACTTTCTTGCCTCGCAAGACATCCAGAATCTTAGGAGTCCAGGTCGGATCAGGACCATCGTCGAATGACAGCGCAATTTTTCCTTTGGCCGCCCCGAGCTGTTCGATGTTGTAAGACAGCGGATAGGCATCATAGGTCTCGCCAGTAAAAAGATCGCTTTCAGCATCGTACGTGAAGTGCCGCAGTCCGCTCTTGGGCGTGTCCGTGATGTGCCAAATATCCCCTTCGCCTTCCAGAATCAGATCAGGTCCTGGAGGTATTTCGACGATCTTCTGGCGAGTCGCGGCATCCGGGCGCGTCGCGTCCCAGATCGGCCACAGCGACGTATCCGACGAACCAAGCCGCCACAGGGCTGTCCCTTGCACACCCAGCCGGTCACTCGCCCGCAGTTCGTTGTAAGCCGTGACCGCGTCCAGCATCCACACCTGGTGTACGTGGTCGTGTTCATCCGAGTATGAATAGTGCGGATTCAGCGAGGTAGCATCAAACTCCACTTGTGTTTCCGATTCGTAGGCATGCAGCAGCGCCGATTGAATACTGAACTCTTCCGCTGGTTCTGTCGTCTTCTTGGGTGCCTCCGACCAGTCGTAAGCATAGTTGGCGATGCCCACAACGATCTTTTGTGCCGGCACCACTTCCAGCACCTGCCGCAAATTCTCCACAAACCAATCCTGCGCCGCGATCGGTCCCGGAGGTGACGTCAGCCAGTGTTGGTCATAATTCATGAGCACGATGGCGTCGCACTGCTTCCCGAAATATTCGTAATCGTAAGCATCATCCCGCGCCGGCAGCGCCACCATCAGCTTCAGCCCCACTGCGTGCAGAGCTGGCGCAAGCTCCCCGATAAATTCCCGAAAATGCGGTTGGCTTGCGTCTGGAACTTCTTCGATGTCCACCACAATTCCCGCCTCGTGCGTCTGCACTGCATACTCGACGGTATTCTGGATCAGCGTTCTCCGTGCGACGGGATTGCGCAGCATCACAGCGAGCTCCTTCACTCGCCACACCGCTCCGTCATAATTGTTGAGTTGCGCCATTATGGGCATCTCGATGTTTGCGGACTTCATCCACTGATGAAGCTTGTCGTCCTTCAGCAGCGCGATCGCTTCCATTGGGCTAGCTTGCACTGTCTGGTACCGCTCATAATCAACAATCGTCAAAGCGCCTTCTGGCGTGACAGTGTGAAGCTCCTCTGGCATGAGCAGGTCGATATCCTTGTAATGCTTTTTCAACGACGCCAGGCTGTTCGCGTCCCAGCTCACATAGAACGCCGCGCGGAGCGGATCGTAGCTGGCCGGCACTTTTCCCAGATTCGCCACGCGGCGGTGGCGGCCTTCGCGGACCGGCAAGGTCTTGGCATTTTTCTTGGTTCTGAGCGCATGGTATCCGGGTTTTGCGTCCGGCAGCAGCTCCGCCGGCAAGTCCACGCTCGCCGCGATGGTTACAAAAAAATACGCCAGCAGCAGCGTCAGCAGCGCTCCGGTAACTTCCATGACGCGCCGCGTGCGCCGCCAACGCACACGCTCCGCGTCGTAAAATATGGGTCCGCGTTCCTTCATTTGGCCTTTTTACCTGGCGGTACGGCAGGGATTTTGTCGATTGTTCGCGATCACAACTGAAATGATCGCTTGCGATCGAACCTCAATGGACCGCTCGCGGTCTCTCCACGTCAGCGTGGCGCTGCGGTCGTACTCGAAACCTGTTTCCTGTCTGACTCCGTCTGCTCGTTTCCGTCCACCCTATTGTAAGATGCGTTGCATTAATGAAGCGAATTTTCTCTAGCCCCTTTGTCGCGCTTGCTGCCGGCCTTTGGCTGCGGCTCTTCTTTGTCCTGAGGTTTCCCACGACCTCCGGTGACACGGCCCTTTACGAACAAATCGCCGCCAACTGGATCAACTACGGTATCTATGCCATGGACGTCGCAGGCAAGATTATTCCCGTGGACATTCGAGTTCCGGGTTACCCTGCTTTTCTTGCCATAATTTACGCCTTCTCGCGCCATTCCGGTGCATCCGCGCGCCTCTGGGTCATGCTCGCACAAGTAGGCCTTGACCTTATCACCTGTTTGGTTATCGCTGCACTCGCCGCTCTGCTGATCTCTGGCATCGCGACCCGGGGGAACACCAATCGCGTGTTTATCGCTGCCCTCTGGATTGCCTCTTTGTGTCCCTTCACCGCCAATTACACGGCCGTTCCTCTGACTGAGGTATTTGCAATATTTGTCACAGCCTGCGCGCTCTATTTCTTAGTCTTGCTGTTCCGTCGAATCGACTCTCCTCTCTTTGGTTTGCAAAGCACTCGCGTAGATTCAAGCCGCTCTTTGGAGTACGCGGCTATCGGCGCGGGGCTTCTCACCGGAATAGGAACACTCTTCCGCCCCGAGACACCTCTTGTTTTGGTCGCCGCTGCCCTTATATTTCTTGAAATATTTTTTCACCGGAGAGAAACCGTTCGCGGGCTTCGTGTCACCGCGATCCTCGGCGTCAGCTGTTTCCTACCGCTGGTGCCCTGGGGCGTCCGGAATATGATCACTCTGAATGAGCCTCAGTTCCTCGCGCCTAGGGATTCCAATCTCCCGGGCGAACTAGTCCCTCACGGTTTTATGAGCTGGGAAAAGACCTGGCTTTTCCGCATGAGCGATTGCTACCTCGTGACCTGGAAGCTCAACGACGAGCCAATCGATCCAGATGAAATTCCTGCCCGCGCCTTTGACACGCCGGAAGAAAAGCAGCGCGTCGCCGCCATCCTCGAACAATACAACGACGAAGTCACACTCACCTCGGAAGAAGATGCTGCTTTCGCCCAGCTCGCCCGCGAGCGCACGGCCCGCCACCCTCTGCGAACCTATGTGTGGCTTCCCGCCGCCCGCGCGATGACGTTATGGCTTTCTCCGCGTATCGAGCGTCTTCCGTACTCCGGCCACGTTTTCCCGCTCGCACAAACCTGGGAGGACGATCGCGTCGATCAATCCGTCACCATCATTTTGTTCCTGTTGAATATCGCTTACGTCGCGCTAGCTCTTTGGGGCGCTATCCGCCTCTGGCGTCGCGTTCCAGGCGTGCGGCCGGTCGTCCTCTTCTTCGCCGCGTTCGTCATCCTGCGCACTGCCTTCCTCACCACGGTAGAGGCTCCTGAGCCCCGTTACATGCTTGTTTGTTTTCCCGTCCTTATCGCGCTCGCCGCCGAGCTCTTCGCGCGCCACTCTGTCAACGCCTAACTACGTTCTCTCACTAGCTGCCACTCATAGGCAGCATACATTGAGCAAGACAGCGCAATCCCCGGAATCGTGCATGCTGTGTTGGTTAAGATTCTTCGTGAAGCATTTGCTGTGGTTGAGGTATTCCTGCTCTACTTCTCCTCAACCGGCTCCGGATGAATCGTCACCCGCGCAATCTGCGGAAATTTCTCCTTCACGCGGTCCTCCAGCGCTGCGGTCACGTCGTGCACTTGCGTAATCGGCAGCGCCCCTTTCATTGTGCAATGGCACGAAACCAATATCCGGTGCTCCACCTGTCGTACCCGCACGTAGTGGCAATTCACCAGTTCGTCGTACTCCGCCGGAAGAATATTGATGAACTCCTCGATCATCCGTGAAAGCTGCCCCATCTCCCCGATTCCCGCCTCCGGAGTGGCGATGTGCCAGCCCAGCGGTTCGATGTGAATGTTCACCTCCGCCGAGCCGTTGCGCATTCTCAAGATTTCCTCTTCCAGCTCCGTGGCCTGCCGGTGCGCCTCGCGCAGGCTCAAATTCTCGTCCACTTCCAGGTGCAGTTCGATGAACATCTTCCCGTTTTGCTGTGATGCGCTGACGTCGTGAATCGCAAGGCCTTTCCGCTGCGCCACCGCGCGAATCGCTTCAAACAGATGCTCGCCTCTCGGGGCGCGGGGTTCCGCGTGCACCATCACATCCGATGGCACAATCTCTCCGATGCGTTTCTCGATGGCATCGCTCAATGCATGCACCTGTTCGAGGCTGGCGGTGCGTGCCACGCTCACCGTCGCATCCACGAAGTGGCGGTTCCCGGCGCGTCGCACACGCACCCGGTCCACGTACAACACGCCTTCCATCCTTGCAACGGCCCGCGCGATTTCTTGCTGCAATCCCACCGGCGCCGCGTCCAATAGCGCATCGAGCGTCCGCCGGCCGAGCTGCGATCCCACCCACAAAATCACGCCCGCCACCACCAGGCCGGCCAGCGCGTCTGCGTAAACCAGCCAGGGCATGTTCCATGTTTCGCCCGCCCACACCAGCGCGATTCCCGCGATGACTACAATCGTGCTCCACACATCGGTTGAAAAATGCAGCGCGTCGGCTTCCAGCGCTTCGCTCATGTATTTCTTGGCTGCGCTTGTAAGCGTGCGCGCCCGCGTCAGGTCAATCCCCAGCGCGCACAACAGCACTACGATTGCCGTTACGCTTGGCTGGATGTGCACCGCGTGAAAAAACAATCGATGGAATGCTTCGTAGATGACGTAAAGCGCGGTCAGCAGTAGAAGCCCGGTTTCAACAAAAGCCGAAAAATTTTCATATTTTCCGTGACCGTAAGGATGTTTCTCGTCTGCCGGCTGGTCCGACACCCTCACGGAAAGAAAGGTAATGACCGCTGCGAGCAGGTCGAGCCCCGAATGCAGCGCCTCGGACAACACCCCCAGACTTCCTGTGCGCAGCACCAAGAACGCCTTCAAAGACACCAGTAGCGCCGCCGACCCCACGCTCAGCAGCGCCGCTCGCTTCTTTTCCTTGGTCTCTCGACTAACTCGTATCGCCATCTCTGCCTAGACTACCCTATCTCTCCGGCAACGTCAGGGCGCAACCCCACCTGGGTCAATGGCGTGCACACGCGCACCGGCGTTACGGACGCGTAGAAAGTAGAAAGATGTCGTTCCCAACGGCTCCCACATCGGGGACAAAACATTCCGGCTCGGCAGCCTGAGGACAACCTGAGCGTCGGTACCCCTCGACTTCACTGTGGCCGGCAAACTCGACCGTTTGTCCGTCATTGACTTTGCGGATTTGCTGGCAGCGATAAGCAGTAGGCCAAACCGCCGCCGCTACCTGTCTACTTCATCGAATGCGGTCAGCTATTCAGCGCGGGAGAAAGCGCAAGGCGGCGGAATTCATGCAATAGCGCAAACCGGTTGGCTGGGGGCCATCGGTAAAAACATGCCCGAGATGCGCGTCACAAAGGCTGCATTTCACTTCGGTGCGCACCATTCCGTAACCCACGTCTTGCCCTGTGTAAACATTTTCTTTCGCGATGGGCGCCCAGAAACTCGGCCAGCCCGTGCCGGAATCAAATTTCGCGCTCGATTCGAAGAGCGCGTTGGCGCAGTCGATGCAACGGTAAATTCCGGCAGCGTGCTGATCGTAGAGCGCTCCCGTATACGCCCACTCCGTGGCGCCACGGCGCGTCACATCGAATTGCAGCGGGCTAAGCTGCTTCTTCCACTCCGGCTTGCTTCTCCGCATTTTGGGGAGCATCACTGTGCCTAGCCGTTTCCCGTCATCGGAAAATTGCACGATGGCTGCCTGGTTCGGACCGTCGTCTTCCGGAGTGTCGTCCGCGAGCGCGGATTGACAGACACGCTGCACACCGAGGAGCAGCCCGTACGCTGCGAGCGTGGCCGTTCCGTAAATCAATCTTCGCCGTGTGAACTCGTTCATGGCGATGAGTGTCTTGGTGAGGTGTTATTTCGCGGTCATTGGTGGCGCGGGCAGCAATGGCAATCGTTTGGGTTCCCCGCGCGCTCCGCGCACTTCCACTTCATCGAACAGCAACGACGGTGCCACAACCGCGGCAGGCAATCCACCGTTCGCCGAACCGAACGCACCCAGCGCCGTCCCTGCGAATCCGTTAACCTGGCTCTGCATGTAGTTGTAAACGAAATCGTCGTTGCCTATGCCCGCGATGTTTCGGAGCGTGCGCGAGTTCAGTCCGATGATGCGTGAACCGCGGATAATTTCTTCGTTCCCGTCTTCGGGATAAACTTTATACACCAGCAGCGGCAGTCGGTCACCCGTGCCCGCGCCGCCTCCAAAGCTTGCCAGCAGCTCCGAAAAGTCTTCCTGATGCAGAAAACTCACTGTGGGATTGTCCATTTTCCGTACGATCAGGCAATACGGCAGTTTTTCCGAGCGGCATTCCTCGAGAAACTTCTTTTTCAGATCTGCGGGAGAAATCGCCTCCGTCGAACTAAAGATCAGGTTGCTCATCGTGGGCTTTGCATCGTTCAATAACGCCGCGCGTCCGTGACCGTTGGATTTGTCGGAATCCGGTCCAGGCCGCCGAGACATCAGCAGTTCCTTCAGTGCTCCGTTCTCCGCGACCGTGACTTTCTCCGCGCCCACACCTTCTTCATCCACTGCAAATCCGCCAATCAGCGGCGTGCCACGAAAATCCTTCGCGCTTGGATCGTCCACGAGAGTTACGCTTGTCGGCAACACCCGCGCGCCCATTTTTCCCACCCAGTCGCTCTTCCCGCCCAGGCCGCTCAACATTTGTTCGACGACCGGCTGGAACGCGAGTGGAGGACGCTCGCCATTCATGGCCGGGCCCAGGATTTGCGCGAGCAACGGCGCGGCGGCGCGTGCCTCAACTAGCACCGGCCCCGTATAATCCTGCGCGGTCGGCGCAGCGCGCAGGGCCATCAATTCGCTTCCAGCGACATTCAGATTTTTTCGCACCGTGTCCACGGAAGGCAGATCCCCGGGTTTTGCGGCATACGCCGAGTAGAAATTATTCAAAGGCGTGCCGTCATCGGCCAGCGTGTTGAGGCCCCCTTCGACTGCCGCGAACGTCCGGTTCATCCGGATTTCCGTGCCCTCGCTGGTCAGCAGGTACTCCGTCGCGTAGATGATGTAATAGGTCAATCGTGATTCGTAGACTTGGGGGAAGGCTCGCATGGCTGCCGAAGAGTCCCGTGCTTCCTGATCCCAATTGCGATTCGTCCAATCCGGCGCAACGAGCGGCTCAACGTGTTGAATGGCCTCTGCGCGCGAAAAATCATCGATATCGGATTGCCGCGCCAGACTGCTCAGGTAGGCCTGTTTCCGCGAATACGTTTCTACCGCTTCCTTGAACGCCTGGTCGGTTGCAATCCACAGGTCCTGCCGCAGGGAATTGTAGTCTCGGTCGATTCCCACCGAGCCGGTAGAGCCGATGAACCCCCGGAAAGCGTCTTCGCTGATGAAATTGGAGCTGTCGAGCTTGTAGGTTCCAACGCGCGCCGCCACGTTCATGAAACGGATGCGCCTGCGCGTGCTCGAGAGCAACGTTCCGAATTCTGCGACTACCTCGCGCTCATCGAGATCAAGCAAACGGTACTCGACATAGTAAGGGCGCACGGGTTGGTCCCGGTCGGGAATTCTCAGCTCCAGGCGCGCTTTCGAACGAGCCATTTCATCGCGCATGGCATGCAAAGTCTGGTCGTTGTCGTTGGGGCTCTGGGCCTTCGCGAATGCACTACCGCTCGCGGCCAAGCTGAATAGGGCCAGTACAGCAATTACCGATGCGCGCTTCACAGTCGGCCTCCGGTCTTCACCGTGTCGTGCGCAGGCGGCGGCAGAATGGGCGGACGGTCTGTGGAGGTTTCCTTTTTCTGCACTTCCAATTCGGAAGTTAGAATCGCCGGTGAAGCCGCCGCCACCGGAACCGAGCCGGATTCCGCACCGCAATAACCGTTAAACACTTCCGGCGTGTCGCCCGTGGCCACGATCTTGGTCAGCGCCGCAAGCGGTGTTCCGACGATGTCAACTCCGCGCACCAACTCATCCGGCCGGCCATCCGCAAACACTTTGTAGACCACCAGCGGCAGCACTTGGAACGCCTGTGGCTGCCCGCGCCCCGTGAATGTAAATCCGCCCGCGATGTCGTCGATGAGCAGGCCGTAGGGCTTGCCCTGCGCTTTAATCAGTTCGACCAGCTTGGCGCGAAGCTCTGCATTCGTCACCGCCCTGCTGCTCTGCACGATCAAGTTTCCCTGGCGAGACACCGGTTCCGCTCCTAACTGGCGCCGGCCGTGGCCGTTCGAACGGGGAAAGCCCACGAGGGGTGAACGCGACATCTCGAAATTTTTCAGCACGCCGTGATCCACTAAAGTCACGCGCTGCGCCGGAACGCCCTCGTCGTCAAACTGCAAATAGCCCAGCAAATCCTGCGGGCCCAGCTTCTTCATGGTGGTGTCATCTACGATGCTCAGAAAGTCCGGCAAAATCGGCTGTCCAACTTTCTTAGCAAACGTCTGCCCCTCGGCAACGTCTTTCTGGCGGTGGCCCTCCGCCCGGTGGCCGAATACTTCGTGGAAAAAGACCGCCGCGGCACGGCCGGTCAAGAGCGCCGGACCAACGCTCGGATCATTGATGGGAGCCTTGACGAGGCCTTCGAGCTCCTTGCGCATCGAGGCTTGCGCCGCCGCGACCCCTTTGTCGTCGGGAGCGTCGGCGGGGTTCACCCAGTCAAAATTATAAAAACGATCGATGTCCATCCCGTCGGGGGCTTTGCCCTGAATGAACAATTCCAGGCGGTAGCGGATCTGCCCAAACTGGAGTTGCGTGCCTTCGCTGCTAACCTGGTAGACGTTTTGCGATTGCGCGGTGAACGTGACAATGGAATTGATGATGGCCGTGGAATCGCGAAAAATGGCCGTGTACGCGCGCACTTTCTCTTCCCATGGTTTGCGATCGACAGCGATTGACGTCTGCGCGCCGATGTAAGTGTGTGTCTCTTCATGCGAAAAATCCGGCGCGCTTCCTTCAGCGGAATCGACCTTCACTTCCTTGCTGGTTTTGATCTTGATCAGCTCTTCTGCTGCGCTGCGGTACTGCTTGTCGGTTTCGAGCCACATGGCGCGCCGCAGCACGCCTTCATCATCGTCTATGGGTACCGGAGTGCCCGGTCCGCCGCTTTCCGAACGGCGCTCGCCCACTTTGTGCGTATTGTCAAGGTTGTAGCCGCCGGTCCGGACAAAGACTTCCAGCCAGCGGTTACGGTTTTCGTCGCTATTCAGCAGGGCGCCGTTCGAACCCGAGACAGTTACGCGCTGCGAATCCGTAATGGTGTATCCGATGTAGTACGCAGGCGGGTCTTGCGCGCCGAATGCCTTCTTCGAACGTTCCAGCTCCGCTTGCATGGCCGCGAGAAGCGGCGAGCGTTTGGCTTGGGTGTCGGGCGGAATAGCTTGCGCTTGCGGGGCCGTCAGCGGCGCAAGTACCGCGGCCAATCCTAGAGTGCAAACGAACGGTGCTACACGACTGCGCATGAGAGTATTCAACGGTAGCCTCACTAGCTATTAGACGAACCTGCGAATCATTCAGTGTACGACACCCTCGCGAGGCGCACAAACGCGCGGTTGCCGCTCAGGCAACAATACTTCGACGGCTTTTGAACAGTTAGCGTTGCATCGCGGGCATGTCTTTAGCGAGTTTTTCCAATGGGTCTGGGCAGGCCGGAGGCCCTCGTCGCTCGGCGCTGCCTGGAATGAAGGTGTGCTGTGTTCGCACGCTGGCTGCGAGAGCCCGGACGTTCATCAAGGGGCGGGGGAGAAACAAAAAACTGCAGCGGCCATGTCGTCGTATTGTTCCTGGCCCCGGGTAAAACCCGCAATACAAGAAAAAATATGTTCGAGTAAATCGTTGGGCGATAGATCGCGATGCGCCTCGCACAAAGCCAGTAGCCGTTTGCTCCCAAACTCCTCATCGCGAAGATTGCGTGCATCCGTGATTCCATCCGTGAAGAAGAGGACGGAATCTCCGGGCTCCAGGCGTATCGAAGACGTTTCGTATTTTGCAGTGGCGAACAACCCTGGTGGTATGCCCCCTAGATCGAGGAAGCGGCAATCCTGCCGCGTGGAAAGATGCAGGGGAGTGGGCATTCCTGCGCTGGTGATGTACAGATCGCAGCTTTGGGGATCGAAGACGGCGTACTGGAAAGCGCAATGGCGGCGAGGCGTACCGCGTATCAGCAGGCGTTTATTCAGAAGCGATACAACGGCGTCGGGCATCTGGCCTGTTTTGTGCACTCCGCGCAGGGTCCCGACCGCAAGCGCGGCGTACATCGCTGCGGGAAGGCCCTTCCCGCAGACGTCACCCAGATAGATGCCCACGGTTCCATCCGTAAGCTCGAAGTAATCCAGGAAGTCGCCCCCCACTGTGGCTACGGGCTGGCACCCGTGTGAAACGATCACTGTGCCGGTGCGTAGCGATGTCGCCGGCATCATCACACTTTGCAGCGCGCGAGCCTCCTCGAGCTCCTCCTCGCGCATCCTCTCAATGGCGCGAATATCCTCGAGCGTCATCATTGTGTTCATGCGGTTGTCCGAACGACGAGCGTTACACTGGGAAGGGGGAGCGACGTTAAAGAAGTCTAGCAGAATGTCGGCGCGAGCAAGCGATCCGCGGACGGAGGTTGCTCCGTTCTACACTAAGCCCCTTGAACTTCTTGCCTATGGCAGTCCCGAGGGCGACAATCAGCTCATGCGTCCCCTTGCTGTACTTCTCATTGCGGTGATGATCTTGTTTGGTGCCTACGAATTCTACTTGAAGAAGATGCCGACAACCGACCAAGGCACTGCTCCCACGCAGGCCATCAGCCTGACAGGGGTGCGGGCCGACCTGCTCAAGATCGCCGAGGCCGAGCGTACGTACATGGCGACGAACGGCCAATGCGTCACTCTCGAAGAACTTTTGTATTCGAATTCCTTGTCCATGGCCAGCCCGGAGCGCGCCGGTTACTCGTATTCGATCACCTGTTCTGGAAGCGACTTCACCGTCTTCGCGAATCACGCTCCCGCCCCTACAGGTTCTCCTATTCGCTACCCCAATCTGGCAACCGACCAGACCATGGAAGTCCACGAAGTAAATTAGCCTGCATTTCTCACAAGATAGAGAATTGTTCGTCACTCAAACACAAAAACACCCCGTCATCCTGAAGGGTGCGTAGTTGCACCCTGAAGGATCTCATCCAATACGCCGTGCATAATCCCTAGGGTAGATCCTTGGGCGATCCTCAGCATCGGATTTCTGTCCGGCGCTTCGCACGACACCTCCCTTTTGTGCTGCCTCCGGAACTTCTCGGGTGCTCTTCTCGTACCTACAAATGGCAACGGTTCCCCCACTACTTTGCGCTAAACGGCGCATTAAAAAAGGAGCACCTATGGGTGGAGATTTGATCGGTTTGGCAGCGGTGATAATGACTCTCGGGATTCCTCTGGGAGGGCTGTACACCTACTACCACGTGCGAAAATTGCGCTCCGAAGAGCGTCTTGCGGCCATTGCTCGCGGCGTCGAAATTCCCATGGAGCCCGAGCTTACGCAGGCCGCGCGTTCCCGGCGGGCGGGCATTCTTCTCGTGACCGGCGCACTCGGCTATATGCTGGCGTTTGCGCTGATCGCACGGATTGAGTCCGATCCCGGCGTTTGGACTGCAGCTGCGTTCGGCGTCATTCCATTGGCCGTGGGCATCGGCTACTTCCTCGATGCAACTCTGATCCGGCGTGATCTGCACGCTTCCAGCTAAGCCCACTGTCGTGGACGAGCGGGGCGATTTTGCCCCGCTCAGCTCGGAGATGTCCCTCTGCTTCGTTCACGGCGTGCGCTTCTGGTCGGCGACGAGCACTCCGGCTTCGGCGTAATTCGTCGGCGGCAGATCGTGAAACGACACATGGATGTTCTCGCGCTTGGCTCGCCCATCCTCTATCAAGACTTGCGTGACTCGTTCGGCGATTTTTCTCTTCTGGTCGGGGGTGCGTCCCTCGACCCATGTTATCTGCACATGCGGCACAGGCTTTCCTCCTTGGCACAGCGGCGTACCAAAATCTTCCGCGCAAAACTCAGGAATTCTATCTGCCACCGCGCTTCAGGGAAAGCAGAATGCCCCTGTGTTAAACTCCATGCATGCATCCCGCCATCCCGCATCTCATGGAATTGCAGCGCGTGGACCAGCAGATCGCTGCGCTTCGGGCGGAACTTGAGACTTTCCCGCGCCGCATCCGCGAAGCGGACTTGAAGCTCACTGGAGCAAGAGCCGCGGTCGCGGCAGCAAAAGAATCGCTCATTAATTCGCAAAAAGAGCGAAAAAAATTTGAGCTGGACGTTGAACAATGGAAAGATCGCGCGCGCAAGTATCGCGATCAGAGTGGAGCGGTAAAGACCAATGAAGCCTATCGCGCTCTGCAGCACGAAATCGCCAACGCCGAAGCGGAAGTCGCAAAGTCCGAGGACCGCCAGCTCGACGTGATGATGCTCGTGGAAGAAGCCGAGCGCCGCGTGAGATCCTTCGAAGCTTCATTCAAGGAGGCGGAGCGCGAGGTCGCCGCCGAGCGCAAGGAGATCGAAGCCCTGCAGGCCGAAAAGAAAAAACTGCTGCAGGCCGCGCTCGCGGAACGCGAATCCACATCCGCGCTCGTGCCGGAAGATTTGCGCGACCTTTACACCCGCATTGGCAAACGGCATAACGGCACGGCCCTGGCCGAGGTCCGCACCGAGCAATGCCGCGGCTGCGGCATGCGCGTCCTTCCGCACATCATCCAGGAGCTTCGCCAGGAGGCCAACGAAGAAGTCTATCGCTGCGAATCCTGTGGCCTCATCCTCTACACGCTCGAGCCGGTCACCGCGCCAAGTTCCGGCAGCGCCTCCGGTAATGCCGTATCTTCGGCTTCCAGCTCCTCCTGATGGTCAAGCGCAAACAACTTCCCCGTGGTGCCGGGCTCTTTGTGGACGCCCCGCACGAGGCGAAACCTGCCCTCGCGGCTCACCGCGCCAATATCGACGGTGGCTCGCGCGGGAATCCAGGTCCGGCTTCTTACGGTGTGGTGATTCGCGACCCCCGCGGAGAAATCGTGGCCACGCTAAAAAAATATATCGGGCGCACGACCAACAATGTGGCGGAATACTATGGACTGATCGCGGCGCTCGATTACGCGCAATCGCACGGCATCCGCGCCTTGCGTGTCGAGAGCGATTCGGAGTTGCTGGTCCAGCAGATGCGTGGGCGGTACAAGGTGAAGAGCGTGGACCTGCGGCCGCTCTTCGAACGCGCGAAGAAAATCTCGCAGTCCTTCGAATCTTTTCGAATCGAGCACGTCTACCGCGAGCAGAATCGCGAAGCCGATGCGCTTGCGAATGAAGCGCTCGACGAAACGAGCGGAGCGTCCAGCGCTTCCGGTTCGCCTTCAAAAGCCAAAGCAAGCAGCGGCAATTCCGAACCTCGGCGAATCCGCGCCCGTTTCCGTAGCGGAATTCTTTATCTCCTTGAAGATGTAGGTCTGCCCGACGGAATTGAAGTGGAAGTACAACTCCACCTGCCTCCCAAGCCTTGAGCGGTTCTATTTCACGGCGTAGGAGCGGTACAGCGTGTCGCGCTGCGCAGGGATAAAGCCCGCATCGGAAATGATGCGGCGCAGCTCGCTCTCGTTTGTCCGGTTCTTGACGCCTGCGGCAAACACCACGTTCTCTTCAATCAAAATGCTGCCCACGTCGTCGGCGCCGAACTGCAATCCGATCTGGCAAACTTTTATTCCCGGCGTCAGCCAGCTCGACTGAATGTGGTCGACGTTGTCGAGATAGAGTCGGCTTACGGCCAGTGTCTTCAAATAATCGACGGCCGTGGTTTCCTGCACTTTCTTCCCGAGCGCCGTATTCTCGGCCGCAAACATCCAGGGAATAAACGCGGTGAATCCGCCCGTATCCTCTTGTATGTGCCGCAGCCGCTCAAGATGGTTCACGCGGTGGCGCAACTCCTCGCCGCAACCGAACATCATCGTCGCGGTCGTCCGCAAGCCGAGCGAATGCGCGATGCGGTGCACCTCTTCCCATTCGTCGCTGGTGCATTTCAAGCGTGCGATTTTCCCCCGGATTTCGTCGTCGAGAATCTCCGCGCCGCCGCCGGGGATCGACTGCAACCCCGCATCCATTAATCGCTTTATCGTCTCCCGAACGCTGATCTCGCTGACTTCCGCGATGCACAAAATCTCCGGAGCGGAAAAGCAGTGCAGATGCACCTGCGGATAACGCTGTTTCAGAGACCGAAGCAAATTCTCGTAATAACCGATTTGCAGGTCCGGGTGTAGCCCACCTTGCAATAAAATTCCCGTCCCGCCCAGCTCCAGCATCTCCTCAATCTTTTCATAAATCGTTTCGAACGGCAGGATGTAGCCGTCCTTCGCTCCCAGCGGCCGGTAAAAAGCGCAAAAGGAACAATACTCCGTGCAAAAATTCGTGTAGTTAATGTTGCGATCGATCTGGTAGGTCACGATCCGCGGGTCATTTTTTTCCAGGCGCATTTGGTGCGCGGCCATCCCGATGCCGATCAGGTCATCGGACTGCAGCATCTCGAGCGCTTCTTGTTTCGTCAGTCCCACGTTGATGCCTTATTCTCCGCTCTCTTATTTTAGTCCATGCGCCCTTCGAACTCGAATTCCCGCATTGCTGCGCCAGCCAGTTTCCTCACTAATGCCTCGCTGAAGCGTGCAATCCCTCCGGCTTTCTTTGTGCCCATTCGATGGGTTTCGCTGACGAAATCAATCCCAGCCTCGCAGCATGCTGGAAATAGAGTTCGAGTCCTTGCTGATTCGCCTCGTCGAATGTGAAGTCAATATTCTCTCGCAGGTACGATTCGAGCGTTTTCACCGGCAAGTCCATCTCGCGCGCCGCGTCGAGAGCGATTTCCGCAAGGCGCTGCATCCCAAACTCTCGAGACGCAGCGAAATCGGCGGCCACCTCCGGAGTCACCACATCGCGCCTCGCCGCCCAAATCGCAAGCACGGCCGGGAGCCCGCTAAACCGCTTCCACTCACTCACCAGGTCGTACACGTAAAGAATCTCTGCGTCCGCAATGCCCAGGGTGGCCCCCCGACAAACAGTCTGCCAGTAAGGACCGGGCCGGCCTTCCTCTTCGGTCGCGATCGAAATCCGCAGCGCGGGATCCCCAATCAACATCGCCGCATCCGCTCTCTCCAACATTCCTCGAATATCGGGTGCTGCTTCAAAATATTCCGGACTGATCTTCCAATGCTCCGCGCACAGAATCCGCGTCAGCGCCTGGGTGCTCCGCGAACTCTGGTCGAGCGCAATGCTCCGCACCTGCTCGATGGGCCTCTTGGTGATGAGCAGCAGGCTGCGCACCCGCTCCTTCGAAGCGATCGCTAGGTCCGGCAGGACCACAAGATCATCGATCCGCTGGTATTCGATCGCCGGGATGATGGCGATATCGGCCGCGCCGCTGCGCAGCGCCTCGGCACAAAGCGAGGGCACCGTGAACGACAATTCGTACTTCCTCTGCAAGGGCCCATTCGTGAAGCCCCAAACCAATGGCGCTGTGTTGAGGTACTGCACGATGGAGATGCGAAGCTTTGCCACGTTAAAAGACCCTTCTCAGAGGGAGCAGAAACAACAGTATACCGGAAGTCAGCGGTGCCGTTTCGGGATGCTAAAAGGCGGCGGGTTCGGAAAGGACGTATTGGTCGAAATTCTTGAACGAAAACAGATTCACGTCTGGGCCTCTCTGGTATTTTCAGCCAATGGATCTGAGATCCGTTCGCGAATTGACGAGAAGCTCCCGGGCAGCGTAATCCTCGCATCGATTCTCGATTTGTTACAAAATCACCCCTAACAGAGAGCAGTCAGGTAATTGCAGAGGCCCAGTTCTATAGTAACCCATTTATTTATAATACTTTACATGGGTCCAGAGCCATGGCCACCGAGATGCTTCGTCTTAGCAATACTGGTGCTGCATCCCGACCTTTCCCCGTCGCATGGTTTGTGCCAGATCCGGGGCAGCAGGAGTAGCACCGAACACTTTATGCAAATCGACCTCACGCCAGCAAGAAATCAGTTCAGCCGGATGCATTTCGCTCAGGCTCAAGAGTTCGCACAAGTTCCGGCTGCGATTTCGCACCTTGCGGAAGGACTTAGCGGTGAAAAAATGAACACAAGCTCGAAAGAAAGTCGGCAAAACGGATTCTCGATGTTGGAATTGATAGTCGTCCTGGCCATCTCCTTGACGGTGGGAGCGATTGGCGTAGTGGCCTATCAGAGGATCGCCACTTACCTCCGGACTGCGGGAGATCAGCGAGATTTGAACGGGATCGTGGCGCAAGCCAAGATGGATGCCGCGGCAAATTTCAGCCACGCGCGTGCTTATGCCGACCTGAACGCCAACACTTTTCATCTGGAAATATGGAGCAAGGCCGGTAGCCCCGCCTTCCCAGCGGGTTGCTGGCGGACTGTGGGAGACGTCCCCGCAAATCCATGCACGGTGGCCGCCAGCCCCGTCTATAGTCTTTCGACTGGCAATGCGTTTGGGTTCGGTGCCATTACAACTCCTCCGCCGAACACGCAGGCGGCGATCGCTCAAGCAGCCGTGTGCACGAACAATACGGGCGGAAACATTGCTAATACCGCCTGCATCCTCTTCAATTCGCGCGGTATTCCCATCAACGCCGCGGGTAATCCCGACGGAACCGGCGCTTTTTACGTGACCAATGGAAGCACGGTTTTCGGCTTAACCGTGCGCGCGACTGGGTCCGCGCTGAACTGGTCTATTTCGAACTCGGCATCTAGCACCACTTGGATGCACCAATAAGGAATTATGATGAAAATCCAAAATAGTTCAGCTCTAACGAAGAATAGGAAATCACAATCGGGCATGACGTTCGTCGAAACAGCGGTCGCCCTGGGCATCCTGCTCGTGGTGGCCACGGGGGTGATGGGATTGGGGGCTACGGCGCTCACCACGACGGAGAACCAAGGTCACTTGGCTGCCCGTACTGCGGAGTATGCGCAAGATAAAATGGAGCAGTTGCTGGCTCTCCGGTTCTGCGACTCCGCGTCAAACACCGCTCCAACGGTCGGCTATATTACTCAACCCGCAGGCGGTACCGGCCTTGCCGGCTGCAATTTCCCTGCCTCCCCCGCCTTCCCAACTGCCTTGACCGGAGGGGGCCTCAATGTCAATGCTCCCGTAGCGGGATATGTGGACTACCTGGATGCCAGCGGCAATCCTGTCCCTGTAAACGGAGCCTGGCTATACATCCGTGTATGGCAGATCACCGCTCCCAGTCCTCAACTAAAGCAAATCTCCGTCACCGCTCAGGTGCGCGCAGCTGTTGGCGGCGTTGCCTATGCCCCGAATTCCACGGTCGAGGCCCTTAAGTCGTATCCCTTTTAGGGTGCCCAGATGACGCAACCCAGAAAAGAGTGGAGAGTTATGAGCCGCAAACAACAAATGGGATTTACTCTGGTCGAAACAATGGCCTCGCTGGCCGTGCTGGTCGGGGTTTCTGCAATCGTCATGACTGGTATAAACCGGATGATGACCACCCAAGGCACCATCTCGAACCGCACCGAGATGCACACGAGCGTTCGCAGTGCGACGGAATTACTCGAGCAGGAGATCGGCCAGGCAGGGAGAATTTCGCTCGCGCCTGCTGGCGCCAATGTGACTTTAGCGGCTGGCGTGGCGGTAGGAGCCGCCGTCCCCTTCACACTTCTTCCAGTTACTGCAAAGGTTTTTCCCGGTGAGCAACTGGTTGTCGATACGGGAAACAATCAGGAGACAGTTACTGTCACGGGATCAGTCGCTGCACCCACGGCTGCGTTTATCAACATCCATGCCGCCAACGTGCCGGTTACGGTTCTCGGCGGGTTTGCTTCCGGCGTCGTGCCTCCCACTGCAGCTCCCGCGAATTATGCCAATGGCTCGACCGGAACAGTGCTGAAGCTTTACGGGGACATCAACGGGGACGGCAACATGGTTTATGTCGAGTATACCTGCCAGCAGGGAACAGCCGCCAACCCCGGGTTTCTCTACCGCAACCAGATGGCGTTTGACGCCGCTGCAAAACCGGCGGTAGACAACTCAAAGATTCTGCTTAACAACGTCCTGGCGAATCCCAACGACCCAAACAACAATCCGGTCCCGTGTTTCTCCTATCAGGTGCTCCCATCTGGGCCTGACTACTATGTCGTGGACGTCGCGGTGACGTTGACCGAGCAAACGCAAACCCCTGATCCCCAGACGAGACAATTCCAGAACGAAACCAAGGCGCTGCTCAACGTTTCCCCGCGCAACGTCTTCTACACCTATCAATTGGCCGGATTGAGTTTCACCAGCCGCGTGCAGCCCATGCCTGCCTCGGTTACGAATCTTTTGCCGTAAGGATTATAAGGAGTGATTGCAATGTTCACGAAACGATCTAATCAAAAGGGCTCTGCACTTATCTTTGCCCTCATTCTTGTGCTGGTGCTCTCTGTGATGGGCGCTTCCCTGGCGTTCCTCTCGCAGTCAGAGACTTGGGGCGGTATGAATTACCGCCTTATGACTCAAACCCGCTATGGAGCCGAGGCTGGCGTTAATGCCGCAGCCAGTTACATCATGTACCAGTACACCATGCCGGGCACTGGCGGTCCGGACCCGATTACCGCCTATACTTACCAGGGCGTTAGCCCCGTCACCGTTGGCGGAAACCCCGTCTATCTATCCTCACTTCATGGCGTGGCCGCGAACTATCCTGTTGCCGCCGTCCAGACAGCTTTTAATGCCGCTTCGAACAACACACTGTCATCGGGCAACAACAACGTGACTTACTCCGCTTCGGCAGAGTTGATGTCCATGCGGACGGTCATACATTGCGGAAACGCGCAGCCCCTCACCTCGCAAGTCTGGAAAATTACCTCCCACGGCGATATCGCGGGGGGCAACCGCAACGCGGAAGCGGAGGTCACCGCTCTCCTGGAGACTCAGGTCGTGCCTTGCTATAACTATGCGGCTTTTGCCACCAGCAATGGATGCGGCGCCATCAACTGGTCGGGCGGAGGGCCGATCGGCAGCTACGATTCCGGCAACGTTGCCGGAGGGACGCAGAACTATGATGGCAACCTCGGCTCCAACGGAAACATCAATACCGCGCCCCACACAACCATTAACGGAACTTTCTCCAGTCCGGATCACGGAGTAGGCCCCTGCAGCTCAGGCGACGCTTTAACGGGCAGCGCTAATCAAGTGACAGGTTGCGAGACTGCCGCTCAATTGGCCTCCAACTCGTGCAACCCCAGCCCCATCATTCAGCTGGCTCAGCCAGTGAGTTACCCTCTGCCGCAAACGTCGTATCCTCCCGCAGTCACATTCCCGGCCGGGTTCGCTGCCCTGCCCACAACCTCGAACGGCACCATTACGCCTGGGAACTATGGAGACATCAGCCTGAATGGTCACGATACTCTTACCTTGCTTCCTCAAGTGGACCCCGTGACCCATGTTTGTTCCGGCGGGACCTATTACATAAATACGCTATCGGAGAGCGGTCACAACACCAGCGTTAACATTGGTGCTTGCCCCCCGGGCAGCATCGGCGCAGGGACATACCAGCCGCTTATCATTAACCTTGTCGGCGTAAATTCCGCCGGTGTCGCCCTTCCTGCCGGTACAAGTGTGCTTTCCCTGTCAGGAAACAGCGTCATCAACCCCACCTTGGACCCGCGACTCTTCCAGGTTCAATACTCTGGCTATGGCAGTGTCACGGTCACGGGCAATTCGCAGTCAGGCGGATTAGTCTATGCCCCGAACGCCGCCGTCACGCTCAGCGGCGCCAACTCAGCCTGGTACGGAGCACTTATCGGTGCCACCGTCCAGATGAACGGCAACGGCGCTGCTGTCTGGTACGATCGCAGACTGCAGACCGACCTTTATACTGTCGGCAACTGGACACTGGATTCCTTCACGTGGAGCAAGTTCTAGCGTTCTGACTTATCGTCTTGAATGACTCACGAAGCGGGAACATCGTTTATCGATGTGCCCGCTTCTCTCTTTTCACTCCCAAGAAACCCCACACGCCTCAGCTCGCTCCTCATTCCCCTCCGAAAAAACTCCTCCTTGCCTTGACACTCTTCCAGAGTAAGTGTTAACTCCCCACTGCGGCACGGAAAATCCGGATGAGGAGGCTCTATCCCATGAAGGAGGCGATGGCCAGCCTGGGGCTCGCGGCGGCGCTGTTGTTTTCGCCGGGGTGCATTCGCGCTCAGGACACTTCCCACAAGCTCACGGCGATGGACGAATTTCAATTGCAGGCGGCCACCGACCCGCAGATTTCTCCGGATGGCAAAAAGATCGTCTATGTGCGGCGTTTCGCGGATTCCATGACGGACCGCCGTTATTCGAACCTCTGGATCATCAACGCGGACGGCGCCGAACACCGCCCGCTGACGACCGGTAATCGCAATGACACTTCGCCGCGATGGTCGCCGGATGGCACGCGCATCGCCTATCTTTCGGAGGTGGAAGAAAAGACGCAGATATTTGTCCGCTGGATGGATACGGGCCAAACAGCCCGCATCACCAATCTCGAGCAAGCGCCGGAAGCGATTGTCTGGTCGCCCGACGGAAGAATGATTTCTTATTCGGCACTCGTTTTGGGGAAAGGGCCGCATCTCGCGGACCTCCCTGCGCCTCCCGCGGGAGCGAAGTGGGCGGAGCCTGCCGCCGCCTACGACCGTCTGGTATATCGCTTCAATGGCGCTGGCTATTTGAAGCCGGGATTCAAGCAGATTTTTGTGGTGCCCGCGGATGGCGGAGCGCCGCGGCAAGTTACCAACGGCAACTTCCCCAACGGCGGTGAAGAATTCGGCGGACTTCGCCGCGCCTCTTGGACGCCGGACGGCAAGTACCTGATCGTCTCGGTGAATCGCCACCCAGAATCCGACCACGAATATCTGGATGATGAGGTGTACGAATTTAGCGTCGCCGATGGTTCCGTGCGCGCCCTGACGAACCGCAAAGGCCCCGACAATTCTCCCGCCGTTTCGCCCAACGGAAAGTGGATTGCCTACACCGGCTTCGACGACCGCTACCAGGGCCACCAGACCACCAAACTTTACCTGATGAACCGCGATGGCAGCGGTTCGCGCTCCCTTTCGGACAAGCTCGACCGCGACATCGAGCATCCCCAATGGGCGCCCGATAGCAGCGGAGTCTACGTTCAATATGACGATCAGGGCGACACGAAAATTGGCTTCTACATTCCCGACGGCAATTTCAAAAAAATCATCGACCACGTCGCTAGCTCAACAAGCGCCGGCGGCGAAGGTTCCTTCTCGGTCTCGCGCACTGGCGTCATTGCGTACACCTATGGCCTCCCCGACGTCCCCGGCGACATCGCCCTCAATGATCGCGGCGCGATGAAAGTGCTCACTTCGGTGAACCAGGAGCTCTTCGCGCAGAAGAAACTCGGTCACGTCGAGGAGATCTGGTACGAATCTTCGAAGGACAAGCGCAAAATTCAGGGCTGGATTATGCAGCCGCCCGATTTTGATCCTGCGAAAAAATACCCTCTCATTCTCCAAATTCACGGCGGCCCTTTTTCCGATTATGGCGACCGCTTCGATTTCGAGAAACAGGTTTGGGCCGCCATGGGGTATGTGGTGCTCTACACGAACCCGCGCGGCAGCACCAGCTACGGCGAGGAATTCGCGAATCTCATCCATCACGCTTACCCTGGCGACGATTTCTACGATATGGACAGCGGCGTGGACGCGGTGATCGCCAAAGGCTACATCGACGCGAACAATCTCTTCGTGACCGGCGGCAGCGGTGGTGGCGTGCTCACCTGCTGGACCATCGAGCACACCGATCGCTACCGCGCCGCGGCGCCACTTTATCCGGTCATCAACTGGTACAGCTTCGCGCTGACCTCGGACATTCCCTTCATCACCAAGTATTGGTTCCCCGGCAATCCGTGGGACAATACCGACCACTACATGCAGCGTTCGCTGACGAACCTGGTCAGCAAGGTGAAAACGCCGTCGCTGATAATGACCGGCGAGGCGGACTTCCGCACGCCGCTCTCGGAAGCCGAGCAATTCTATACCGCCCTTAAATTGCTCAATGTCGAGGCGGTTTTGGTGCGGGTTCCCGAGGAACCCCACGGGATCAGCCGGCGTCCGAGCCACCACATCATGAAGATGCTGTATGTAGCGGGCTGGTTCGATCAGCACAAGTCGAAGATGTAACCGGCTCTGGCGCGTTTATCTTGGGTTTATCTTGCTCGCTATATAGGTATTACTCCAGGCTCGCACAAAGGCTAGAAAATCAAAGGGAGAGAACATCATGCGTAAACGTTTCACCCTTCTTACCATTCTTGGTTCATTCACTGTGGCGATTATTTTCTCCGCAGTGGCGCTTTCCCGCGCCGGAGTTCCCGCACCAGGCCCATCCGGCTATCACGTCATCAAAACCGTCTCCGTGCCCGGCGACGAAGGCTGGGATTATCTTCTTGTCGACAGCGATTCGCGCCGCGTCTACATTTCTCACGGTTCGCACACCGTAGTCATGAACGCGGACACCTACGCCATCGAAGGCGACATTCCCGACACCCAAGGCGTGCACGGCATCGCGCTAGCTCCCGATCTCGGCCGCGGCTTCACCAGCAACGGCCGCGCCAACACCGTCACCATTTTTGATCTCAAGACTTTGAAAACCATCGGCACCGCGAAGACCGACGCCAATCCTGACGCCATCATTTACGACCCCGCCAGCAAGCGCGTCTTCACCTTCAACGGCCGCGGCAAGAACGCCACCGCCATTAACGCCGCCGACGGTTCCGTCGTCGGTTCGATGCCGCTCGGCGGGAAGCCTGAATTCGCGGTCGTCGACGGCAAGGGCAGCGTATGGGTCAACGACGAAGACACCTCGGACCTCCATCACCTCGACACGCAAAGCCTCAAGGAACTCCACAAGTGGCCGCTAGCCCCGTGCAAATCTCCTTCCGGCCTCACCGGTGATCTCAAGACCCGCCGACTCCTCGCCACTTGTGACGATAAGGTTTCCGCCGTCGTTGACGCCGACTCGGGAAAAGTGGTCGCCACTCCGGCCATTTGCGATGGTCCCGATGCCGGTGTTTTTGATCCTTCCTCCAACACCTTCTTTGTTTCCTGCGGCGACGGCAACCTCACCGTGATCCATGAAGACTCGGCCGACAAATACACTGTCGTCGAGAACGTCCCCACAAAGAAAAGCGCCCGCACCTTGGGCCTCGACCTGAAAACCCATAAAATCTTTCTGCCCGTCGCCGAATTCGATCCCCCGGCTCCGGGCGAGCGCCGCGGCAAGATGAAGCCCGGCTCCTTCGCCATCCTCGTCGTCGGCAAGTAGCGTCTCGGCAAAAAGGCAACAGCTGAAGATACGCTTCTAATCGCTAAAAACAAAAAGAGTCCCGGCGATATCGCCGGGACTCTTTATTTTAAAAAAATAGAATTAGCGAACTACGCCGACGTTGTGCACACCGGCCGCCAGCGATACGCCCGTTCCTGCTGTTTGCGGCACCCACCACATCTTCCGGATCCAGCCGTGACGGCTTACCATCATGCGTCGGCCGAGAAAATCCATAATCGCCGGGCTGACCTGCGTGACCGCGTAGAGAGCGCCCGAATGCGCGAATGGCCGAAGCAGCGGGTTCGCTTCCACGCCGTAATTCCCGGAAAGCGCCCGGCGCGTTGACCACGCATCGAACGCCGCGGCTCCGTGGCTTGCGGCCGCCAGTCCATACCAGATTTTCCTCTGCCGTTGCGTTTCGTACGTGTTCTTGAGTGGCGACTTGAGCAGGGGCGCAGGTTCCGCCGCTGAGCGCGGCGCAATGGCTCCGGCGGCCGACAGCATATTGGACGCGGACAACACCGTCGGGTTCGCAGGCGCGACAGCGTTCAGCGCGGGCGAGTCGTTCCCATCCGTGTCTGTCTTTGGCTCGGGCGCTGAGGGAAGCGTCCGTGAATCGGAAGAATCCTTGGATTGCTCGTTAACCGCCGCAGCTTTGTCCGAAACAGTGTTGAACGCCCCCGCGGTTTGAAGGAGAGGGAAGAGGAGAAGGATTGTCGCAAGCATTGTCGTGCACCCCAAGCGCTGCGAGCATTGCTGTCAGAGCCCTGCTCGCAACTGTAGGGAGTATACTGCCCTTTAGGCCAGGGTGCACTGGCCATTTGGTCACATTCTCGCTAGTACTCTCCAAGGGACACTTTGTTTGCCCTTTCGGTGGAACTGGGGTACTAGTCCCGTTACGCGGGCGAAATCCCCTGAATCCAATCAATTCCCGGCCCGCCACTGGCAAGTACAACCATGCCTCCTTGCCAAAGCTGCTATAATCCCCGGCGTTGACCCCGAGCGAATCGAGGTCGCACTCTTCCATGGCGGCGTACGAATCTTCCTCAGCCAAGCGAGCCCCCATCCCTCAGCGGGGCCCGCAGGCGCCTCGATTCATCGTCATCGAAGGGCCGCTCCGGGTCGGAAAAACCACCCTTGCCAAAATCCTTGCCGAACGCCTCCACGCCCGGCGCATTTTTGATTGCGAAGACAACCCTTTTCTCGCTGATTTTTACGCTGAAAAATCCGGCGCCGCGCTCCGCGCTCAAATGTACTTTTTGATGGAACGCCAGAAGCGCGTCCGCGAAGCCCTCGCCGTCGAAGCTCCCGGCCCGGTGCTCTCCGATTTCTTGATGGAAAAAGACCGCATTTTTGCCAACCTCAATCTCGACGACGAAGAGCTGAAACTCTACGAGCGCTATTACGAAGCCATGACCTCGGACATTCCCCCGCCCGATCTGGTCATCTATCTCCAGGCTAAGCCGGAAGTGCTTCGCGCGCGCATCGCGAAAAAAGCTTCGCGCGAAGAGACGCGGATCTCCCTCGAATATATCGAAGAAGTGGCCCGCGCCTACGAGCACTTCTTTTTCCGCTATGCCGCCTCGGATCTGCTCGTCATCAACACTTCCGAAATCGATTTCGTCGAGCGCAGCGAGGATCTCCAGCAGCTTCTTCGTCGGCTGCAGGATCCCGTCAAGGGCACGCAATACTTCCTTCCCCTCGGCGCCTCCGAATAAGCAAACGCTCAATTCTCACATCTACTTCGGTAGCACCTCGCGCGCCAGATGGCTTGCGATCACTTCGCGGACCTCATCTAGCTTCTTTCCAGATGCCAGTGCCGCTTCCCTCGACCCAAAGTGCTTGTTGACGATGGTCGCCCCTTTGGCCGCTATTTGATCGAGCGCCGCGTAATTGGGATACGAAATCGAAATGGCCACGTTCCAGTCGTCCGGATGATCTGTGACCGGATTCGTAAATACTCTGTATTCCGAGATCAAGCCCGCTTTCTTGAATTCTTCGTAGATCGGCTTCGTATTCTCACGGAAGTCCTTCCAGAACGCGTCTCCTTGTCCTGGCTTGAGATGGTAATAGGTCACGCGCCAGACAGGTCCCGGGTCGAAGTTGGGATTTTGCGCAAATGCAGGGAACTCGGTGAGCAAAATAGCCACAAGTATCGTGGTCAGTAGAACCTTCCTCATGGTGCCTCCTCAAATTTTCTGACGGATCGAATTGGGCCCGGGTCGGGTCCCCCAGTGGGTAGGCCGCGAATCTACCACTCCTCTTCTTCCTCCGTCAACGAAGGGGCTGTGCCCTTTGCTTCCCTTTGTCATCCCGACCGCAGCGGCCAGTTTTTTCCTCCGCTCGCAAACGCGAGCGCTGGCCGCGGAGTGGAGGGATCGCGGCTACACTGTCAACCCTTCTGGGTCGATGGGAACTCAGCCCAAACCCATCCCTTGCTTCCTTCTTGCGTGACAACTGCGATTTGCTCGTGCCAGAATCCGCAATCATGGCCCTGAGGCGTGCATGAGGAGTCCCATAGAACCCGAAGGCTGGGGCTACGACAAACTCTACAAAGAGTTTGATTCGCCCTTGATGCAGAAGCTCCGGCGCGAAGCCTACGGAGAAGACATCGGCCAGCACTCTTGGGTGACCGCCGAGGAACTCCAAGAGAGCATCCCCCGGCTTAAGCTTTCGCGCGCCAGCCGTCTCCTCGATCTCGGTTGTGGTCCCGGTGGGCCGCTCACCTTCATCGTAGGGCTAGTCGGGTGTCACGGCACCGGCGCGGACGTGAGCGCAAAAGCCCTCACTGCGGGACGCGCCCGGGTCGCTTCGCTTAAGTTAGACGGGCTCGTCACGCTCCTTGAAGCCGATTTGAATGAGCCGTTACCTTTCGCGAGCGGCTCATTCGATGCGGTAGTGTCCCTCGACGCGATTCTTCATCTTCGCGACCGTCTGTCGGTGTTCCGGGAAGTCGCCCGCGTCCTGCTTCCTGCGGGAAGGTTCTTGTTCACCGACGCCGGAGTCATTACCGGCTCGGTTTCCGATGAGGAAATTCGATGGAGGGCTGCCCACGGCTACACGCAATTTGCTCCCCCAGGTTTCAACGAACGCATGCTTGAACTAACCGGGTTTCGGGTCATTGATCGCGACGACCGGACCGCAAGCTTGCTGAAAACAGCCACGGGAAGACTCGCCGCCAGGCTGAGCCATCGACAGGAACTTGAACAACTTGAGGGTGGCAGCTACTTCGAGCGACAGCAGCGGTATCTCGAAACCGTGGTAGCACTCTCGCAAAGAGGCGCACTCTCAAGAATCTCTTATCTCGCTGAATCTCGCGCCGTATAACCGCACCGCCGCGGCCGCTGCGCCCTCCCTCCTCTCTCTCGACTCGCCAGTGTAGGGCGCCAAATCGTGCTCGCCGCCATAAGAATCTGTGCATCCTTTTTTGGTGGGTGACCGCACACATAAGAGCTATGGTCGAAACATCAGCCGCTAAGACGATCTGGCGTGGCCTATCGATGCCATTTTGGGTTTTGCATGCAAGAGCGGGTGGCCGAAGTAAAGGCCACCCGCTCTTGCTGCTTCGTATTCAGTTTGACTCTCTTAGCGAGCGCCAGCCCCAGTCGCCGCCATCGCATGCGTCCCCATTACATGCGTGTCCACATTCACTTTGATCTGCTTCGGCTTCGCTTCCTCGCGCTTCGGTATGCTCAACGTGAGCACGCCATTCTGATAATCGGCCTTGATTGCGTCCGATTTCACGGATGTCGCCAGCGAGAAGCTCCGGCTGAACGAGCCATAGGCGCGTTCGATGCGCAGATAGTTGTCCTCGTTCACCTTGTTATCAAACTTGCGTTCGCCGCGGATCGTGAGGACATTGTTCTCCACACGGATGTCCAGGTCCTGCGGATTCACTTCCGGCAGGTCCGCCTTAACAATCAACTCATTCTCGGTCTCGAAGATGTCGACGGCCGGGGCCCAAGGGGTCAAGTTCGACTCCTCGCCCGTACGTCCCATCACGTCGCCAAACACGCGATTGATCTGTTCCTGCAGGGTCGTAGCCCCGTGGAAAGGTAGTTCAAAGCGATTCATTGATCTCATGTATTACCTCCCATTTGAATGATTAGAACACTATAATAAAGTATGCGCGTCTTAATGTAAAGATTTATTACGGTAATTATATAATTAATATAAGGTGTGTGTTGACAGTGCTTTACGCTGGTTAGTGGAACAGCCTTAAGGCTGTATCCCCTAATCCCATGCCCACCTCGATCCGCTGTGCACCCGGTTATCGTATCCATTCGGCTATTCGCGCTCATTGGAAATGAGCAGAGGTCCTTCCTGGGGTTTCTGGTTAACAATAAGACCCCCACCCCCCTATTTTTTCCATAAGTGCGGATTCTAAAGGGCTTTAAGTCCAGCAATTTTGGAAGTGCGGATTCTACGGGGTTTACAGGCGCGTTTTTCGGATCTGCGGGAAACACAGAACTTAGTGGCGAGTAGCGAGTGACGAGTGGCGAGATGAAAAAAAGATCGAAGGAAGAAAAATCTAACGCAGAGACGCAGAGCGCGCAGAGATTACGCTGAGACGTGGGTTTGTGACCGGAGCTGGAGAGCTCCTCGCGACTCCCCGAGAGGCGGTCCGGCGTTGCCGGGGCGGCCACTTGCTGAAAGCGCTGCGCTCGCGGTGGCTGCTCGGGGCAAGCGGGGTAAAGGAACGCAGGGAAATAAGTGGAGTTGGGTTCCGGGGGACGGCCCGATGGCGCCCGGTCAGTGAGGATCGATGGGTGGCTGAGAATCACGAGGCACGTTAGCATATACATTACGGTCTGTCAAGTATGTACTTACATGCTATTCGAATGAATAGTGGAAAAGGGAGGGAAGGAGTTCGACTTGCAGGCGTCTCGCCTTAGTCCCGTATGACTTCACGCACTCCGTGTACAAAGCCTTCGGCAAGTGACAAACTTTCAGGATCCTGAAGCCAAATCCGCCCAAAAGCCCGGCGCACTATGGCCACGTCAAGGTTGAGAGCGGTCGCGAAGCTGCCAAAGTAATCGTGATAGTCGACCCCCGCGACAAGGTTTAGTGCGATCTGCACTTGCGCTGCATCTTTTTGTAATTCAGTGGCTAGAATATTAGTGAAATCTGTTTTGCTTTCGGCTAGGGCTATCAAAAGGTGCTCGGGTGCAGCGGCGCCCGGAAGAAATCTAAAAGTCCACTGGAAATCTTCTCCGTGAATAGTTTCCCGCATATCTCCGTCGTAGGCTCCAATCAGCGTTAACCAGCTGCGTGTCTGGGGCATTGTCTTTAGCACGCTGGAGATATTAGTTGCCGACCCCGCAATAACAATCTCGAATTGCCTCATCAATTCAGCATCGACCTTCTCAAGATTGTAGGAGTCGCATGTTTCCTCAAGTGAGGACTCTATGCCGCTGGGCGTGATCTTGCCGATTTTATCCGAGCGGCTCTTCCGAATCCTTACGCCTTTCTGACTTCATGATATCTCCAGTCGAGGACAGAGTGTCAGAAGTATGTTGAAAACGATGACATATGGATGCTTATGGAACTCGGAGTTTGGGCCAGCCTCCAATGTTCCGGTTGTCGTTCGATACATACAAAATCAGGAAGCGCATCACAGGAAAATTGGCTTTGATGAGGAATTCCTCGCCCCATTGAAGGAACACGCCGTGTAATTTGATCCCAAATTCGTCTTTGGTTAGGTGCCGCACCTCCGGCGCTGGGGATGTTTATATGTCATGTGCTCAGCGCTCACGCGCTGGGCTAACGTCTGGCGCACCTATGGCGCTTATCCAGGAGAAACCGCGAGTGGATTTCGCAAAAACCGGGAGAGCTGCCTCCCGCCTCAAGGGCGGGCGTTGCGGGAGAAGAAGCCGATGGGGAGGTCGCGGGAGGTGCGCAGGCCTGCGGCGGCGTCCAGGATTACGGGGATGGTGTTCACCACGACCGAGGCGGTGGCGATGTCGCCGTGCGAGCCGCCGGGAATGGTCAGGCTGATGTTGGGGTGGCCGGTGAGCGTAATGGTGTCGGCGGGATCCTTTGCGCCGACGTACATTTGCAGTTCGAGGTACACCAGCTCCTTGCCGTCCTTGGAGATGCCGCGAGCGATCTGGTGCACGCCTGCGGCCTGGCCCGGCTCGACGGTGAGGTATTCGGTTTGCACGCGTTCGGCGGCAATTTTCGGCTCGATGGTTTCGGTGATCTGGTCCACCGGAAGATTCAGGCTGTCCGCGACCATGGCCACCGATTCCGGCAGCCCAACGTGCTTGATGACGCCGGCCTTCACCTGCGCGCGAAATTCCTCGACGCTCATGCCCGCGCCAATTTTTTTCTGCAACGGCAGCCGCCGCTTCGAGGCGTCCACGATGCGCAAGGCTTTGGCGTGCTCGATGCGCTGCGAAACCGCGGCCAGCGTCACGACAAGTTTGTCCATCACGAAGCCGGGATTCACGCCCGTGCCCACCAGGGCCACTCCCCAGTCCTTCGCCGCGGAATCGAGCTTTGCGGCAAGCTCCGGATGCGTGCGGAAGGGATACGAAAGCTCTTCGCAGGTGGAAACGATACAGGATTCCGCTTCCAGGCAGGCGAGCAACTGGTCCATCACCTTGGGCAGCGAGGAAGAAGTGGAATGGATAACCACGTCGGCGGCTTGTTCGAGGATTTCCTTGGGTTCGGCGGAAATTTTCACGCCCCAGGGCGCGTCGGATGCGCCGACGACTTCGCCGAGGTCGCGGCCCGCTTTGGCAGGATCGCTGTCAATGGCGCCGATGATTTCGATGGCTTGCTTTTCGCGCATCAGCCGCGCGATGGAAGCGCCGATGGGGCCGACACCATACTGGATGGCGCGTATCTTCTTTTTCACGGCGATCTCCGTCAGTTCCTGCAGCGCAGGTCACTCACTGCGTATTTGCCCGGAAAAGGAAACGTCTAGGATAGAAGAATTTGCGAGGGCATTCAACGCCATACGGAAAAACAAGAAAAAAAGAACCGGTTTGAAAACCGGCCACTACAACGACGAAGAGCCGGGCTGGGTGCTCATGGGAAGGAAAGTTGCCGGGGCGGAGGTTGCGCCGCATAATGTGTCGAGCCGAGTTCGGCAACCGGAGGAGGCCACGTCATGCCCGCAAAAAAACTGAACAGCGCCGAAATTCAAGCCCTGATGGCCAAAGCAAAAGGCTGGAGCGTAGTGAACGGGAAGCTGCACCGCGCCTTCGAGTGCAAGGATTTCGTCACCGCGTTTGGAAACATGACGCGCGTCGCGCTGGTGGCCGAAGCGATGAACCATCACCCGGAATGGTTCAACGTGTGGAATAAAGTGGTGATCGACCTGACGACGCACAGCGTCGGCGGCATCAGCGACTACGATTTTACGCTGGCGGAAAAAATCAACGCGATCTTCGGCGACTGAGTTGGGGCGATTGGGCTGGCTTGAAACTTTTCGCGGCAAATCGTAAATGATCGGCGCCCACCACACTCCGGCAGCCTCGCGCGGGCGGCTCGTGATTGCGCTGCGCTGGCTGGCCGGGCTGCTCGTGCTGGGATTGCTGCTGCATTTTCTGCCGCTCGCGCCGCTGCGCGCGGCCCTGGCACGAGTTCCGCTGACGCGATTCGTCGTTATTCTGATCGGCTACCTGTTCGCCCACTGCATCGGCGTGGCGAAGTGGCGCATGGTGGTGAACTCCGCCGGCGCAGAATTGGATCTAGCCACCAGCGCGCAGTGTTATGCCGGCGGCCTCTTCGGCACGTTGTTTTTGCCGTCGATCATTGGAGGCGACGTGGTGCGCCTCGCGGTGGGTTTGCGGCGCAGCCCGCGTCCCGCGGCCGTTTTGACGGGAAACGTTGCCGACCGCCTCATCGATGTGGGCGCGCAGGCGGCGCTGGTCTTGTCGGGACTCGTTTTGCTGCCGGGGTCGCTGCCGGCGCCATTGCAGATTCCGCAGCGTGGCATTCTGCTGTTTGCGGGCGCGGGGCTTTTTCTGCTGGTCGCCATCGCCATTGTTTCGCAGCGGCGGATTCTCGGCGGGCGCTCGTTTCATTTTCGGCGGCGGCTGGCGCATTTGCGCCATGCGCTGCGCGGAGTTTCGCGGCGGCCGCACATTTTGATTTTTGGCTGGGCGCTGGGAGTTTGCATTCAATTTTCCTTTTTGGTTTTGACGGCCCTGCTGGCGGTTTCCTGCGGACTGGTGCTGCCGCTGCGCGTGTGGCTCTTCGCGTGGCCGCTGGCGAAACTGGCGGCGGTGCTCCCGCTCACGCAAGGCGGAATTGGGGTGCGGGAAGCGGCGCTAGTGGCGCTGCTCGCGCCGTTCGGAGCGCCCGGGCCGGTCGTGCTTGCCGCCGGACTGGTTTGGGAAGGCGTGATTATTGCAGGCGGATTGATGGCGGGCGCCGTGGCGTTTTTCCTGCGCAAATCCGCGGCAGAAGTTTCCGCGAACTAGGTCATCTTGACCACTTCGCAACAGGTCCATTGACTCCAATGCCATTTAAGAGAAAATAGCAACACCCCCTTCCGAAGTGTCTGCGTTTAGAGGACTGCCCTCTCCAGTCTCGTCGCCAGGTTCATTCCGCAATGAAAAATTGCCCGGCTTGGATTGCCGGTTGTTCCATACCGCAGGCGTTTCTCCCTAAAGCGTTCTTCAGAATCTTCGCGAGAAGTTTTTCGCGAAGACCACTCTGGGATGGAGAGAAACGCCCTTGAGCGAAAAAACGCTTCGTATACTATTGGCAGAAGGCCGCCCAAGTGAAGCGGTGGAAGCGGTTCGCGCGGTCTTCGCCGGATCAGACGGCGGCCTGCGGCTGACATTGGTGTCAACAGTCGCGACACTCCTTTCCTCGCTCAAGATCACCAATCCGGAAATCATTCTGTTGGATTTATCTCTGTATATATCCCAGCCCTACGACGCGGTACGGATAGTGCACCGCGCGGCGCCGGGAGTGCCGCTGATAGTCTTTGCGGATCCCGCCGATAAGGAAAGAGCCGCGCAAAGCCTGACCGAGGGGGCGATCGACTATTTGCTGAAGGGATTCATGAACCAGAACACGGTGGACCGGGTGTTGCGGACGGCGCTGGAGCGAAACACCCTGGAAGGACTGGCCGATCTGCTGCGTGATCCGGTTACGGGACTGTATACCCGAGAAGGTCTTCTAACGCTGGGGTCACGCAGGCAGGGTGAGACGCGACGAAGGGGAGGCGCGCTGGTACTGCTGTGCGCGCGGATGGAAAATTTGCAGATTCTGCGCGATGGTTTCGGCTCGAGAGTGGCGGATCGCGCCTTGGGCGAAGTAGCGAAGATCCTGAAGGGATGCTGCCGACGCACGGACGTGGTGGCACGGCTGGGTGAAGAGCAATTCGCAATGTTGCTGGTGGATGCGCTCGCGCCAACCGTATCGGTGCTGCGTCAACGGGTGAAACAACATTTGGCGATTCACAACAAGGCGAGTTCTCCGTGGTCGCCGCTCGAACTTCGATTGAGCGCGGGAATGTGGGGCGCGCAGGACCATCGGTCATTTGCGGAGTTTTTGGATACGGTGGAAGCGGAACTGCAAAGGAGTCCGGGGATTGCAACGGCGTTAGTGGCGGCACGAGATGATCCGAAAGACGGCGGGTGAGCTGGGCATGAATCGAGTGTTGTGATTCCGTCGGCGATTGAGGATGGAGGGACTCCAGGAGAGACATATGACGACCCAGACGATGGAAGAAGCGCGCGCTCCAAAGACAACGGCGCCACTGCGCGTGCTGATCCTGGAACACGCTCCCCACGATGTGGAACTCATGCTGTTAGAGCTAAAGAACGCCGGGGTCTTGATGGAGCAGACGGTGGTCGAGAACGCGGAACAATTCCGTCTTGCCATCCGGGAGCAAACGTTTGACGCGGTGCTGTCCGATCACTGGTCGCCCAACTGGACAGGTCTAGAAGCGCTCAAGGCGCTTCGTGCCACTGGCAACGAAATCCCGTTTCTGCTCGTGACCGGTACGCTTGGCGAGGAAGCCGCGGTCGAGTGCATCAAGCAAGGGGTGAGCGACTACATCCTGAAGGATCATATTGCGCGCCTGCCGATGGCCTTGAAGCGCGCGATCGAAGAGAACAGACAGCGCAGCGAGAACGTCCAGGTCCACGCGGCACTCGCGGAAAGCGAAGCGCGGAACCACGACCTAGTGGAAAATTCAGTGTACGGAATTTTCCGGGCAACCGCGGATGGCGGTTTTCTAGACGCCAACCCCGCGCTGCTTCGAATCCTGGGGTGTTCGACGCTGGAGGAGGCCAGGGCCCTCAATCTCGTTCGTGACGTCTTCCGTTATCCGGAACAGTATTTGAAATTTTTGGCTGCCTGCCTGGAGCACGGACAGCTCCACGGCGCGGAAGCGGAGTGGCGACGGCGGGACGGCGGAATGGTCGCGGTCCGGCTGCATCTCCGGTGCGTCGCGATTCCCAATCATCCCCATGCGCTGGAAGTGATGGCCGAAGACGTTACGGAGCTTCGCGCGATGGAGCGGCAACTTCGGCAAGCACAGAAGTTCGAGGCTATCGGGCAGCTTGCGGGCGGCATCGCTCACGATTTCAACAACGTGGTGGGGGCAATTCTGGGCTGGGCCGAACTGGGGTACGAACAGAACAAGAGCAATCCCGGGGTGGCCGAGCGCTTCACCCGGATAAGGGAACAGGCCGAGCGCGCGGCGGCACTCACGCGGGAGCTGCTGGCGTTCGGACGGCGGCAAGTATTGCAGCCGAGGTCCGTGGATCTGAACACGGTGGCCAGCGGGCTCGTGAGTTTCCTCGGCAAAGTGATTCCGAAGGACATCGACATCAAGGTGATGACCGCGCCGCTCGACAAAATCAGGGCGGACCCCGCCCAGATCGAGCAGGTGTTGATGAACTTATGCCTGAACGCGCGAGACGCGATGCCGCAGGGCGGGCGGCTGCGCATCGAGACGGAAATGGTGGAGCTGGACGACGCCTACTGCCGGTTTTATCCGCACGCCTTACCGGGAGTTTATGCCGTGCTTTCGGTTTCGGATACGGGCGTGGGGATGGATGCCGAAACGCGCGAGCGGATGTTCGAGCCCTTCTTCACCACCAAGGCTCCGGGCAAAGGAACGGGGATGGGACTTGCGACGGCGTATGGAATCGTGAAGCAGCACGGGGGATTCCTGCACGCCTACAGCGAGCCGGGGCAGGGAAGCTTGTTTCGACTGTACCTGCCGGCGACGGAAGGAACCGCGACGGACTCCAAACTGGCGCGCGCCCCGGTGACTTCGCTCCCGGCGATGCGCGGCACGGAAACGATTCTCATCGCCGACGATCACGAATCGAATCGGGAGATGGCGAGACAGACGCTTATGGGTCTGGGGTATCGCGTACTGTCCGCGAGCGATGGAGAAGAAGCCTTAAGACTTTGCGAAAAGGAGAAGCCCGCACTGGCTATCCTCGATATGGTCATGCCGAAGGTCGGGGGCCCGGCAGCAGCGGCGAGACTTGAGGAACGTTTCGCGGGGATTTGCGTGGTCTTCACGAGCGGCTATTCGCAGGATTCCAACGAAGCCACGGGCGCAAACGAACAGGCGCGCTTTCTGCAAAAGCCATATAGTCCGACGGCGCTCGGGCGGCTGGTGCGGAAGCTGCTGGATGAACGGGCGGCCTCGGCGAAGGCGTAGCTATCCCCTCGTCCGGACTCGCAACATTTCGGGCAGGCCATTGTGTAATCAAGAGTGCCCGCGACGAGAGGATCGATGCAGGTCGCCGCCGCTATAGGAGCACACATATTTCCCGTCGATAACGAAAGAGCTGCGTTCTATCCTGGGTTTACACACGGAGGATTTGAGGTAGCTGGTCAGGTTGTGGGCACCGCGGGACGCCACGCTTCCTTTTCGGGGAGAAGGGACTTCACAATGTCTTCGAGCTCGTGGGAGCTTTTTACGTGCTCGGGGTAGTTGTGTGCGGTAATGTCAAACGCCAGACCGTGGTTGGCGCGGACGGCTTGCAGCTCTTCCTGGAGGCGAATCGCGATGCGCTTGGCGTTCACGGTGTCGGTTTCCGGCAGCACGATGCCGAGAAGATCGGGAGCGAGGCGGTACATGGAATCCGTCGGGCGAAGCTTGCGGGCGATGGACTTGGCGGCGTCGCTCCAGCCGGCGGTATTGCCATCTTGCTTGGAGGAGCCTGCGCCGGCTTTGGTTTTCACGAGAAGCAGGGAAAGCGTCTTCTGCATGGTCATAGCGCGGCGGTATTCCATTGTGAGGCGATCCCAGAAATGATTGAGGTCGGGCATGGATTGCAGCAGGTCCAAACCGGCCTGATGGCGCAACTCGACGTTGCGTTCGAGCTCGGAGAGCAATTGCTGCTTCAGCTTGCTCACGGTGCGCTGGTGATCGAACAGATAGCCCACGAAAAGGAGAGTCAACGCGCAGAAACCGAAAAAGGCGACGCGCAGCATCCACTTTCTGGATTCGTCGGGGTGGACGAATACGACAGGATACATAAACAGGGCCAAGCCAGCGGCCAGCACGAGGACGAAGACGACGGCGAGAACGGTTACGTTCCATTCGCGGCGTTCGAGTTTGTCGAGCTCCGTACGATTCAGAGTAGCCATGTTTCCAGGGACCTATCCCAGGCGGAAGTGCTGCTTTTTTGCCCCGGACTGCGGCCCGCATCCGGTCAGGGGGGCGGGCTGGCCGGACATTATCCATGTTGGACCGAATGGGAGTCGGGGGCAATAGAGTGGAGAGACTGCTGTGGCGGAAGGATTACGGTACCTGCTCCGGATGATAAGTAGAAATAGATTAAATGGCGGCGCCAGAGGACTCGGGCACTGGATACATGGCAGCGCAGCGGGCAAGATGTATCGTGCCCCTATGGAAGAACAAGAGGAAGGAACCAGTCTGAAGACTGGCCACTACAAAGGAAAGAAATTGGGGCGGTGGTGCAAAAGCAAAAACGGGCGGTACGCCGAAGCGCGCCGCCCGTTTTGGACTCTGGTGAAGTGGGTTAGAGGGGCTGGACGTTCGAGGCCTGGAGGCCCTTGGGTCCCTTGGAGACTTCGAATTCGACAGCCTGGCCATCATTGAGAGTCTTGTAGCCATCAGCCACGATAGCGGAGAAATGGACGAAAACGTCCTCACCACTCTGGCGCTGAATGAAGCCGAAGCCCTTGCTGGCATTGAACCACTTCACTGTTCCTTGTTCTTTACTCACTGCGTTACTCTTTTCCGTCAGCCGTTGTACGGCTGCGCATATCTAAATTGAGCTATCTGATGCTGCGAGTCCCGAGCCCCTCTAGAGAGCCTCGGCCGTCTTCGGCCTCGCTTCAGGAACCGCAAAGCGGTCCCTAAAACAAAAAAGGGCCGCAAGTGTGACCTTGCGACCGCTTACAAATCCAAAGGCGATACAAGAGCATCAAACGCAAAAACAGGATACCACAGATCGGCTTACGTGCCAAGCAAATTTCTTGCCCCTTTGTGTTGAGTTAGATAGAGCGTCTTTTTCCTGGGCGGGTCCTCTGCCTGCGAAGGTACGAGCGAAGCAATGCCAAGAGTTCGATGCGCACCCAGGAGGCAACCGAACCTTCGCGATAGACGGCCCAGGAAAGCATGGCGCCGCCGTTGACGTGCTGGATCAAACGGGCGAGCTTTGCGGTATCACACCTGCGCAGCTCGTGGGCGGCAACAGCTTCATCGAGAAGAATTCGCGTTTGCTCGCGGATAGCGCGGAATTGAGCGAGCGTGATGGCGTGAAAGTCCGGATCGATCAAGTCGATCTGGAGATAGGCGAGGCCGTTGGCCATGGCCTCGGGCGTGGGCGCAAAAGAGGTGCATTCCGCATACAGTTCCACGAGCGCCTTGAGCGGCGATTTGTGTTTGGCTCGCGCGGCGGCGAACTGCTGCGGCACACTGCCCGGGGCGGTGCTGCAAACGGCGAGCAGCAGGCCGCGCTTGGTGCCGAATCGCTGGATGAGCGTGGCCGGAGCCACTCCGGCCTCCTTGGCGACATCGGCGAGGGTGAGTTGCGTTGGGCTGCGGCGCTGCATGACGCGGGCGGTGGCGGCGAGGATCTCTGCGTCGGAAGTTTGACGAGGGCGTGGCGACATGTTTATGGGGCCGAGTTGCGCAGCGGCGTGGGGAAAGAATAACTGAATGGCCGTTTATTTTCCACTTGACATTACTGAATGACCGTTTAGTATTGGGCCCTGTTCGCTGGAGGTGCCGCATGACGCCGGATACTTCGTACCGGGCTCCCGATCTTCGAGGCAGAGTAGCCTTGGTTGCGGGCGCGACGCGCGGCACAGGACGCGGCATTGCGCTGGCGCTGGGGGAAGGTGGCGCGACAGTTTACTGCACGGGGCGGAGCACGAGCGCGAAGCCGCATCGCAAGTCAATGAAGAAGACTTCGCCGTTCGATTTGTCCCGGCGCCCAGAAACCATTGAAGAAACGGCCGAGAAGGTGACCGCGCGCGGAGGAAAGGGAATCGCCGCTGTGGTGGATCACCTGGAACCGAGCCAAGTGGAAAAGCTGATCGCTCGAATCCGCAAAGAACAGAAGGCTTTACACATCCTCGTGAATGACATCTGGGGCGGCGATCAATACGTCGAGTTCGGAAAAACCATTTGGCAAGTCGATCTGGAAAAGGGCTTCGCGATGTTCCGCAGCGCCGTGCATACGCACATCATCACGAGCCATTTTGCGCTGCCCCTGCTGATCGAAACCGCAAAAGAGAAGGACGCCGGGCTCGTCCTCGAGGTTACGGACGGAGATTCCTACACCTACAGGGGGAACTTATTCTATGACCTGGTAAAGACCACCGTCATCCGGCTGGCGTTTGCGCAAGCGCGCGAGCTGCGCCGGAAAAATGTCGCAGCGGTGGCGTTGACTCCTGGTTTTCTCCGTTCGGAAGCGATGCTCGACCACTTTGGCGTGACCGAGGCCAATTGGCGGGACGCCGGCAAGAAGGAATCAGGATTCCTCGAATCGGAAACCCCGCTGTTTGCGGGCCGGGCTGTGGCCGCACTGGCCGCGGATCGGAACGTTTCAAAAAAGTCCGGGCGGGTCTTTAGTTCCTGGAATCTTTCGGATGAATATGGTTTCTGCGACGCCGATGGGCGCCGTCCGCATTGGGGACGGCACTCTGCCAGCAAGTACGGCGACATCATGAACTCTTGCGATGAAGGATTCTACAAGTACTGGTTCGGCGGGCCGATTGACACCATCTACGCGGATTGGCCCTAGGGCATGCACAGGTCCACTCCACGTTTTCCCTCAAGGGAATTTACAGTGCGCGCGATTTTGCAAGGACGGTCGCGAGCACATCGAAGCAGCCATTCCAACCCTGGTTGTGCTCGTCGCGGTCCTTCGCGGAGCCGAAAGTGGCATGAGTGAGGACGACTTCGGTGGAGTCGCCGCGAACGAAGAATTCGACGGTGACCTGCGTTTCTGGACTGTCGGGATGCAATTGGGCGCCATTGGGTGTGGTATTGGTCCAACGCCAGGTAAAGACGATCTTTTCAGGAGGCTTTACTTCGAGGTAGACGCCTTGGCCCCAGTAGACTCCGTTTTGCGCGGGATCGCGGATTTCTATCATATAACGGCCTCCGGTGCGAATGTCCTGTTGGTGGTGAATGATCGTGTGCGAAGAGACGTCCTTGCACATCCATCGCTCTAGCTGTTCGCGCTGGGCCCAGGCGGCGAAGACTTTCTCGCGCGGCGCCGCGAAGATGCGGCGGATTTGGAGCGTGAACTCCGGGGTTTGCTTTGCGGTTGCCATTTGGTGTTCTCCTCGGTTGCCGTTTTTTCGAGATAGTTTGCCAGGGCGTCGAATTGGGTTTCCCAAAAAGCGCGGTACTGCTCGATCCACACGGCGGCCGTTTGCATGGGCTTTGCGGCGAGGCGGCAACGGTGAACGCGGCCGTCGATTTGGCGGCGAAGCAGGCCGGCGGATTCAAGAACGCGCAGATGCTTCGAAACGGCGGGAAGGGACATGGAGAAAGGCTCGGCAAGGTTTTTAACGGTGGTTTCCCCTTGCGCGAGGCGGGCCAGGATGGCGCGGCGGGTGGGGTCGGCAAGGGCGCCGAAGGTGGAGTCCAGGCGGGCGGCGAAATAGTTAACCATACGGTTTACTATTGTACAGACGAGGCTGAGTGTCAAGCGATTTCTTGCCGGGCTTGGCCGGGGAACGAAGGCGGGGCGTGTAGCCATTCAAGCAACGGCAAATTTGCGGAAAGCGTTGACCGGGGCGCGAAGGGGTCTTTACCATGGATGGATGATGCGCAGGCTATGGATGATCGGAAGCGCGGCACTGCTCGCTTTAGGGGCGTGCGGGTGCGAGGACGCAGGGAAGAAGCCCGTGCACGCGCGGGTTCCCGGGCTGGCCGCGGCGAAGACGGAGACGGCCAGGGCACAAATCGAGACCATGCTGCCGCAGCTACCGCTGAAGAATCCCGCGGCGAAGCCCGCGAAATCGCTGCTCCCGCCGGTTCCCGGGGGAAAAGAATACCTGATCGCGCAAGTCGAGGAGCGGTTCGCTGCGGGCGAGCAAAATTACAAGGCGGGGCACCTGGAAGCGGCGCGCAAGGAGTTTGACGATGCCGTGGATTGGATGCTCGAGAGCGGCTACGACCCAAACGGCGATCCCAAGCTGAGCGAGTTGTTCCACCGCGTGGTGGATACGGTCTATACCTACGAGCTGCAGGCGTTCCGAGCGGGCGACGGATTTCAGGAAGCCCCGGCGGTGCCGGCGCCGATCGACGAAGTGGCGGAAATGACTTTTCCGGTGGACCCGCGGCTGAAAGACCGCGCCGAAGAGGCGGCCAAGAATGTTTCGCACGATCTACCGCTCACGGTGAATGACGAAGTGCTGTCCTTCCTGAATTTTTTCCAGACGCCGCGCGGGCGGGCCATTGTGGAGACCGGGCTGCGGCGCGCGGGCCGCTACCGCGAAATGATTGCGCGGGTGCTGCACGAGGAAGGAGTGCCGCAGGACTTGATCTACCTGGCGCAGGCGGAAAGCGCGTTTCAGCCGCTGGCGCTGTCGAGGGCCGGAGCGCGGGGCATCTGGCAATTCGTAAGCTACCGCGGGCAGGAATACGGACTGCGGCATACCTGGTGGCTGGATGAGCGGCAGGATCCGGAAAAAGCGACGAGGGCGGCAGCGCAACACCTGCGCGATCTTTACAAGTTGTTCGGGGACTGGTATTTGGCGATGGCCGCGTACAACTGCGGGCCGGGAAACGTGCAGAAGGGCATCGAGCGCACGGGCTACGCGGATTTTTGGGAGCTGTATAAGCGCAACGTGCTGCCGCGGGAAACGAAAAATTACGTGCCCATCATCGTGGCGCTGACGCTGATCGCCAAGGACGCGGCGCATTACGGGATTCAAGCGGACCCCGAGGCGCCGGTGCCGATGGACGTGGTGAAGCCGGGACGCGCGATCGACCTGCGGCTGGTGGCGGAGACCATCGACGTGGACGTGGAGACGCTGCGCGGGCTGAATCCTTCGCTGCTGCGGCTGGCGACGCCCAACGACGCTTCCTTCGAACTGCACCTGCCGGCGGGCACGGCGCAGCGGTTTTCCGCGGAGATTGCGGACATTCCAGCGGACAAGTGGGTGAGCTGGCGCAGGCACCGTGTGGAAGCGGGTGAAACGCTGACGGCCATCGCGAAAAAATACCGCGTGACGCCGGTGGCCATCGCGGAAGCAAATAATCTCGAAAAGGGCGCGCCGCTCGATCCGGGAGAAAAGCTGATCATTCCGGCGACACAGCCGCAATCGGAAACCAAGCGGCGGGTGGTAAGTTACCGCGTGCGGCGCGGGGATACGCTCGGCGGGATTGCGGATCGCTTCAGCGTGGAAGCGGAAGACGTGCGCAAGTGGAACCGGCTGAGGAGCAACCACGTGAGCCGGGGCATGGTGCTGCGGATCTACACGCTCGGAGGGGCTCCGGAAGCGATGCCGGTGCATCACCGCACGAAGTCAAGGAAGAAGAACCCGCGGCCTTCCCCGAGTGCCACGGGGAATCAGACTCAAGCGCCTTCCGCACACTAACCCCTTTACTTGAAATGGATTACGGTTGATTCGATACTTCTCGGGCGGCTCCCGGGTCAACCTGTCGTCACGATTCGAAGCTGGGCAGAACCGGATTTTGTCCCACTCTGCGCAGAAGGCTTGACAACTCCACGCGAGTACGATAACAACGGCGGACGGACGAGGGGCAGAATGCGGTGGCCGGTGCAGCGTCCCGCCCCGACAGTGTCGGGGAAAATTCCCTTACGGGAGGATGGTATGGATTTGGAAAAGGACAATTTTGAAGACGACAACGAGCTGTCCCGGCTGGAAGAGGACGAGGAGCTCGGCGGCGACGATATTGTAGAGGCGGAAGAAGAAGAGATCGTAATTGTCGGCGAAGAACCCGAGGAATCGGCGCCCCAACCGGCGGCTCCCCGGCCGGCCGCTCCGCGGCGAGCGCCAAAGAAGAAAGCCAAGAAAAGGCCGGTGAAGAAGGCCAAGAGGGCCGCAAAGAAAAAACCCGGGAGGAAAGCCAAGAAAAAGGCAGGCAAGAAAAAGAGAAGACGGTAAAGTATTTCCCGCCGGAGTTTCGTTTTCCACACGGAAAGGGCTCGGAGCATTCTCCGGGCCCTTTTCTGTTCTTGCACGGGCGAGGTTCGAATTGGAAATTTGCACAGCGGGAGTGTTTCCATTTCGCGCGAAGGGCGGTTCGAAAAGGGAACGGCGTGAGCTCGGCACCTTGCGGCTACTTGCCGGAAAGGCTAAGTACCGCTAGCATAATCGTACATGTTGCGTGCGCTCGAACAGATACGCCGGATGCGGGGTGGAGCGCAATCGCACCTGATGCGCTGCTCGGACGGGCACTACTACGTCGTAAAGTTCCAAAATAACCCTCAGCATCGAAGAATCCTGGTGAACGAAATGCTGGGAACAAAGCTGGCGGCGCGGTTAGGTCTGCCGACAACTCCGGTGGCGGTGATCGACGTGCGTAAAGAGCTGGTAGCCCTGACGCCGGAGCTGGCGATGGAGCTGCCGCGCTCGCGGGTGCCCTGTCTGCCGGGAGCGCAGTTTGGCTCGCGCTATCCGGGAGACCCACGCCAGCTGACGCTGCACGACTTTCTGCCGGACGAGCAACTGCTGGAGGTGGAAAACCTGCACGACTTTGCGGGGATGCTGGTCTTTGACAAATGGACTTGCAATACCAACGGACGGCAAACGATTTTCCTCAACGCGGCGAGAGAGAGTTCCGGCCGATTTGCCAGGGCCGCCGGACCGGCCACCCCGGCGGCCGATGAGCCGACGGGAAACTACCGGACGCTGATGATCGATCAGGGTTTCTGCTTCAACGCCGGGGAGTGGAATTTTCCCGATGCGCCACTGCGCGGACTGTACGCGCGGAACGGCGTTTACGGCGGAATCACCGGGATGGAGTCGTTCGGCCCGTGGCTCGAACGGATTGAGAGGCGCATGAACGAACGCGTGCTCGACCAAGTCTCGCGGGAGATTCCCCCGGAATGGTACGAAGATGATTATGACGCCTTGCTGCGGCTGCTCGAGCAGCTTCACCGGCGCCGCGCGCGGGTGCCGGATCTGCTCCTGGCCGCGAAACGTTCGAATCGCCAGCCGTTTCCGAACTGGATGTGAACCATGCCTGAAACCCCAAGCAGCTCGATGACAGGGCCCTTGAAAAACGAAGAGCGGCCCTGCGCCTACCGCGTGGTGCGCTACACGCCGAATCTCGTGCGCGACGAGTGGGTCAACATCGGCGTGCTGCTGTTCGATCCCGCAACCGGCGAGCGCCGCCTGCGGATGATCGAAGAAGACGGAGAATTCATCCGCGTGCGCCGCCTGCATCCGCAGGCCGACGAGAGGGTGCTGCGCAAGCTGAGAGAAAATCTGGAAGACCGCTTCGAGATTTTCTCACGGGATGCGCGTGCGGAGAGAAATGACGAAGGCCAGGCTAGGGACTGGATGGAGCTTCTTGCCAAATGGGACGACACGCTCGCAAACGCGCTGCAATTCGCGCCGCCAAAGGGAGTGTTCGCGGAGGACCTCGACGCCGAACTCGAACGCCTCTACGCGGATCACGTGGCGCTCGAGCGCGGGCCGTCGCGGGTCGGCGCTCCGGGCAGCCGCGGGGCGATCCGCGGCTACTGCATGCAGGTGTTCAAGCAAGCGCGGCTGTGGGAGCGGCTCGAAAAATACGTTCGCGCCGAAGAATTCACATTCCCCGGCGATCCCATGCGGCTGGACTATTCGTATCGAAGAAACGGCACGCGCGGGTTCGTGCAAGCCCTCAGCGTCAGCCGCGCGCCCGCCGACTCCAAGCTCCTCGCGTATACCGCCGGACGCATCCAGGCGAACCTGGCTTCCGAATTCGCCGCCGTGACCGACGTTCCTCTCGACATTTCGAAGGAGCGGCACCGCTTCGTTCGCGACATCCTGCGCGATGCAGGGATCGAACCTGTCCCCATGGAGGGATTCGCGGTGTGGGTGGCGAAGTTAAGGCCGATGCTGCAGTGATTGGCGACTGGTGACTGGTGATTGAAGACGAGTCACTGATGATTGGCGCCGAAGGCCCGCAGTAGTTGCCTTGCTTGTTTGAACGGCATACAGGCGCAGCAGAGCGGTCTCGAGAGTCAGGAAACGGCGAGGACCATCAATGTGGCGTCATCACGCCAGTGCCCGGCGCAGAATTCGGCGGCGGCAGCGAGAATTTTTTTCTGCAGCTCTCCGGCAGATGACACGCGGTGCTCCCGTAGCAGAGCCAGCAGGCGCTCTTCTCCGAACTCCTCGCCCGCGGGATTGTTCGCTTCCGTCACGCCGTCGGTGTAGAAAACCACGCGATCGCCCGGCTCCAACTGGACCGTGCCCATGGCATAGGATTGTTCGGGGAAAATTCCCAGAACGCCGCCGCCTTCGACGAGCCGCTCGTGCGAAGCGTCGGGGCGCAGGAGGATCGGAGGATTGTGCCCGGCGCTCGCGTAACGCAAGCGTCGCGACGCCCCGTCCAGCTGGGCGTAAAAGAGCGTGATGAAACGGTCTCCCGGGGTGTTGCGGCAGAGCAGCGCATTGAGCCTGGCGCACAGCGCGCCCGGACTAACAGCGGGCGAGGCCAGGCCGCGCACGGCCGCCTGAAGGTTGGCCATCAGGAATGCCGCGGGCAGGCCCTTTCCCGCGACGTCCGCGATGCACAGGCCGAGTCCCTCTTCGCCGAATGGAAGTATGTCGTAGTAATCGCCGCCCACAGTAAGAGCGGACTGCCAGGCGCAGGCGATCTCGTACCCGGCCAGCTGTGGAATCTCTTTCGGCAGAAGCCCCTGCTGGATGGCGCGCGCCTCGGCAATCTCCTGCTCGCGCTGGCGAAGCTGCTCGAGCATCTCCTTGCGGGCCTGGCTCTCCTCGGCCGCGCGGCGGCGGGATTCGCGGCGCTCGCGTCCCCTGCCGATCTGTTTCTCTAGAATCTCGAGCAGCCGCGTGTTGGTCCAAGGCTTTTCGACAAAATCGGCCACGCCGCGCTGCATGGCTTCGACCGCCAAACCGACGCTGGCCCATCCCGTCATCACGACCACCGGAGGCAAGTCTTGGTTCTCGCGGAGCAGGGCGAGCAGGTCCAGGCCTTCCTGGCCCGAGGTGGTGTCCCGTGCGTAGTTCAAATCCATCAGCAGCAGATCGAAGTCGCCGCCGGCCAGCGCTTCGAGCATGTCCGCCGGCGAGGTTACGCCGTGGGTGGCGTACCCGTGGCCCTTGAGAAGCAGGCGCAAAGCGTCCAGGATGTCCTGCTGGTCATCGGCGATGAGGATTCGCGGCTGCATTGGATCGCTTTCCGTGGAAATGTTGCGCCCATGAGTTCCGGCTGGTACGGAATTCAAGATGCTCGATGCGAATGAGGCGTACATCCCGCGGGTATGGCGGCAGGCGCACTACCAGAGGCGATACGCTCTACTTTACTGATTCATTGAGAGTTATATGTGACTACCGAGTTGCGGTAACAGTTCCATGACCAATTGCGGGAATCTTCGTCCCAAATCCGGACACCAGGCAGTTCCGCATAGGACTGAGTTCCGCCAGAAGCCTTTCTGATGGCTAAAGAACGGCTTCGCTCCAGTTTTCGAGCGTTTCCTTGACCTTGTGGAGGAACTGGTGGGCCACGGCGCCGTCCACCACGCGGTGGTCGTAGGAAAGCGTGACGTAGCACATCGAACGGATGGCGATGGCGTCATCTACTACCACAGGCCGCTTTTCGATGGCCCCGAGACCCAGAATGCCGACGTTCGGCTGGCTGATGACCGGCAGTCCGAAGAGTCCGCCAAAGACGCCGGGGTTGGTGATGGAGAAAGTGCCTTCCTGCACTTCCTCGGGCTTGAGCTTTTTCGAGCGGGCGCGCTCGGCCAGGTCGTTTAGGTTGCGCTGGATGCCGAGAAGGTTTTTCTCATCGGCGTTTTTCACGACCGGGACGATCAGCCCCCAGTCGAGAGCTACGGCAATGCCGATATTGATCTCCTTGTGCAGGACCACGTTGGTGCCGTCAAGCGAGGCGTTGAGCGTGGGGTAGGCGCGGAGGCCCGCGACGGCCGCCTTCACGAAGAAAGGCATAAAGGTCAGCTTGGTTTCATAGCGCTTTTCAAATCCCTCCTTGGACTTGGCGCGCAGCGCGGCCACGCGGCTCATATCAATTTCGTCGACGGAATAGACGTGAGCCGAGACGCGCTTCGAGGCGACCATGTGCTCGGCGATGCGCTGGCGCATGACGCTCATGGGCTGGACTTCGTAATGGCCGAAGTACATTTTCTCGCGCGGCACGGCGGATTCGAGAGCCACATGGGCTTGCGCTCCCGAAACACCAGGGGCCGCGGCTGGAGGCGGTATGGAAGGTGCCGCGGGCCGAGCGGCGGGCTGTGCGGCGCCGGAGATCACCGCCTCGATGTCCTGTTTGCTGATGCGGCCGCCCGCGCCGGTTCCTGACATCGCGGAGAGATCGATGCCATGTTCCTTGGCCATCCGTCGCACCAGCGGCGAACTGTGGATGCGCCCGCCATCTTTCGAGGCGGCGGGTGCGGCAGCGGCGGGTGCGGCGGCAGGCGTTGGCGCGGGTGCGGGTTTGGGAAGTGGGGCTGCGGCAGGGGCCGGAGGCGGCGCCACAACAGGAGCAGCGGGCTTGGCCGGAGCGGGAGCGGCCGCAGCCGAGCCGACAGCATCAATTACGCCAACGACGGTCTGGATGGGCACGGTCTGGCCCTCGCCGATTTTTATTTCCTTCAGCACGCCGGCAGAAGGAGAGGGAATCTCGGCGTCGACCTTGTCGGTCGAGATTTCAAAGAGCGGCTCGTCGCGCTCGACCTTGTCACCGGGCTTTTTCAGCCACTTGGTGATGGTGCCTTCAAAAATGCTTTCCCCCATCTGGGGCATTACGATGTCGACTGCCATGGTTGCTTCTCCTCTGTAACTCTGAATTCCTGACTAGGAACGTGCTTACGACGCCCGCTTAATAGCGCGCCAGCTCCTTCGCGGCGGTGAAAACTTTTTGCGCGTTGGGCAGAAACGCCTCTTCGAGCGTCGGCGCGTAGGGAACCGGCGTATCGAGCGAAGTCACGCGCAGGAGCGGGCCGTCCAGGTCGCCGAACGCCTTTTCGCAGAGCATCGCGGCGATTTCGCCGGCGATGCCGCCGGTCCGGGTGTCTTCATGGACGACCAGGCACTTATTGGTTTTCTTCACCGACTGCAGAATCGTTTCTTCGTCGAGCGGCAGCAGGGTTCGCAGATCGATCACTTCCGCTTCGATGCCTTCCTTGGCCAGAGCGTCGGCTGCTTCGAGAGAGGTGTGCATCATGGCGGCGTAGGAAAGGATGGTCAGGTGGCGGCCTTCGCGGCGGACGACGGCCTTGCCGATGGGCACGGTGTAGTCCCCGGCGGGCAACTCTTCCTTGATGCGCCGGTAAAGGAATTTGTGCTCGAAAAAGAGCACCGGGTTGTTGTCGCGGACGGCGGATTTGAGCAGGCCCTTGGCGTCGTAAGGAGTGGAAGGATAGATGACCTTGAGTCCCGGCGTGTGCACGAAATACATCTCGGGGTTCGCGGAATGAAACGGCCCGCCGTGCACGCCGCCGCCGGAAGGCCCGCGAATGACCATGGGCGCCGGCGCGTTCCAGAGATAGTGGCCCTTGGCGACGAAGTTCGTGATCTGGTTGAACGCGCAAACGATGAAATCGATGAACTGCATCTCGCAGATCGGGCGCAGGCCGACGTAACTCATACCGCAGGCCGCGCCGATGATGGCGCTCTCGCTGATGGGAGTGTCGATGACGCGCTCCCAGCCGAAGCGTTCGAGCAAGCCCTCGCTCGTTTTGAAGGCACCGCCGTAGACGCCGACGTCTTCCCCGAGCAAGACCACGGCCGGGTCACGCTCCATCTCCTCGAACATGGCCTGGCGGATGGCTTCGAGAAATGTGACAGCGGTCGGTGCTGTCTGCGTAGCGGACATAGTCATCGCCGGGCCTTTCTGCCGGCGGCAGACTTACCGGCTGCCCCGGCGGCCTTCGCAAGTTTTTTCGCGCCCGCTTTAGACGGGACGCGCGGAAGCGGCTGGGCATCGCGGGGAGCTTCTTCCGCCGCGGGCGTATCGCCAAAATGGATAGGCGCGTTGCCGCTGCTCGAACTCTTGCCCTGCCCGAAGCCTTCGACGGTCCAAACCGGCGCAACGCCTGATTTCGGCGGCGTGACTTCCGAGATCGGCCGCACCCAGTTGGGCCGAATCTTGTGGCAATCGTCGCCGGTGCAGTACACGCCCGTGTCGGCAAAAGCCGGAGGGGGCATCGGCGAATTCTCCGCGAACTCCCGCTCCGTGGCGAGCAGCGCATCGATCTTGTCGTCGATTTCTTTTTTACCTTTGGCGTCGAGGAGTTTCTCCGCAGCCAGGAACTTCTCATACAGCAGGATGGGATCGCGGGCTTCCCAGTACGCGCGCATCTCTTTCGGGACGTATTCGGCGGGGTCGTGCTGCGCGTGACCCAAGCGGCGGAAAGTCTTCGCTTCGATCAAGATTGGGCCGTCGCCGGCGCGAGCGCGGTCGACTGCTTCCTTCGCGACGGAATAAACCGCGACGGCATCATTGCCGTCCACGATGTAGCTCGAGATTCCATACGCCTTGGCGCGGTCCGCGAGATTCTGGAGCGGCACTTGCCTCTTCACCGGGGTGGAATACGCCCAAAGATTGTTTTCCAGGATCAGCACAAAGGGAGCCTTCTGCACGGCCGCGAAATTCAGGCCTTCATGGAACACGCCGGTGGAACTCCCACCGTCGCCGATCCACGTCATGGTCACGATTTTCTGGCCGAGATAACGTCCGCCCATGGCCACGCCGGTCATCACGGGGATCAAATCTCCTAGCATCGAAATGGGGGAAACGATGTGCAGATTGTCCAGGTCGCCGAAGTGGCTGGTGCCGTCTTTGCCCTTGGTGGGCGAATCGTATTTCGCCATGTGCTGCATGAAGATGTCGCGCGGCGGCACGCCCTTGACGAGCAGCGCGCCGATGTTGCGGACCATGGGCGCCAGCCAGTCCTTCTTCTCGAGGGCGTAGGCGGTGGCGACGGAAACTGCCTCTTGTCCCAAACTGGAGTAGAGCCCGCCGACAATTTTGTTCTGGCGGAAGAGCTTGGTCATGGTGTCTTCGACGGCGCGAGTCAGCCGCATGTAGTAATACAAGTCGAGGTGTTGCTTCCGAGTGAGTTCCTTGTTCATTCCGTCTCCCGCACGAAGACTTTCTATGGCCCGCGCTACGCCGAGACCGCTACTGGTGCTTCCGCTTCCGCGAGTTTTTCGAGCAAGAATTCCCGTCCCGCGGGCTTCATTTCCAGAGTAAAGACTTCCCCGAGATATTTCGCCAGCCGCGGGGCAACTTCCTGGTATTCCACGCGGCGGCCGAGCAATTTTTCGAGTGATGTGGCGCGGCAATCCGCAATGCCGCAGGGAACAATCAGATCAAAGTAGCGCAGATCCGTGGCCACGTTGTAGGCGAAACCATGCGAGGTCACCCAGCGGCTGATGTGCACGCCGATGGCGGCTAGTTTCTCTTCTTTTTCCTCGCTACGCACCCAGATTCCCGTTTTGCCCGCCACTCTTTCGGCACCCAATCCAAACTCCGCCGTCGCCCGGATCATGGCCTCTTCCAGCATGCGGACGTACCACACGACGTCGCGGCGGATGGCGCCGAGGTTGAGGATGGGATAGCCCACGATCTGCCCGGGCCCGTGATAGGTAATATCACCGCCGCGATCGCTCGCATGAAACTCGACGCCCTTCTGCTTCAACACCGGTTCAGACGCCAGCAGATGCTCGCGCTTGCCGTTGCGCCCCAGGGTGATCACATGCGGATGCTCGCAGAGCAGCAGCACGTCCTCGATTGCGCCCGCTTTGCGCGCGGCGACCAGGCGTTTCTGCAGGCTCCACGCCTCGGCGTAGCCGACCAGACCAAGCTCGACTATCAGGCAACTCTTCACCGCTTACTCCAACAAAGAAAGTGACTGCTGACTCGTGAATGGTGACTGGCTTTCTCGCGGCGCGAGATGGCAAACAGCATTCTCAGTCACTAGTCACCATTCACCAACCACTAAACGTTAATCTGCAAACCCCGCACTGAGGCGAATGCGTCGCCCAGGCCTTCCCATACTGTTGGATGCGCGTGCACCATATTCATCATGTCGTCGATGGTGCCCTCGAGATTCAGCACCGCGGCGGCCTCGGCCAGGATTTCGGTGGCCAGCGGACCGATGATGTGGATGCCCAGCACCTCGCCGAACTTTTCCTCGCTCACCACCTTGATGAACCCGCCGTGATTCCCAAGGATAGTCGCCTTGCTGTTGCCCACAAACGGGAACTTGCCGGTTTTCACGGCATAGCCGGCGTCACGCGCCTGCTTTTCCGTCAAGCCGATGGACCCGATCTGCGGCTCGCAATACGTGGCGTTGGGGATGCGCGTCTTCACGATGGGCTGAGCCGGCTTTCCGGCAATGTGCGTCACCGCGATGATGCCCTCCATCATGGCGGCGTGCGCAAGCTGAGGCAGTCCGGCCACAATGTCGCCGATGGCGTACAGACCTTTTTCGTCCGTCTCCATGTACGGCCCGACTTGCACAAAACCGCGATCCAGTTTGGCCTTTGACTTTTCGAGGCCGCAATTCTCGGTCATGGGCTTGCGGCCCACGGCGAGCAGCAATTTTTCCGCCTGCAGCGTTTGCGGCTTGCCGTCCTTGTCCTTGAAGCTGACGGTCACGCCTTTGGCGTCCTTCTTCACCGAATCCACCATGCTGCTGGTAAAGATCTGGATGCCTTTCTTCCGGAATGCTTTGTCCAGTTCGGCGGAGATTTCCTCGTCCTCGACGGGAACGACGCGGGGCAGCGCCTCAAGAAGCGTCACCTGCGTGCCGAAGGACTGATAGATGGAAGCGAATTCCACGCCCACCGCGCCCGCTCCCACCACGATCAATGTTTTCGGGATTTCGGGAAGCTCAAGAATGGAGCGATTCGTGAGAATCGTCTTGTGGTCCGGCTCAATTCCAGGGAGCGCGCGTGCCTCGGATCCGCTCACCAGCAGAACATTGGCCGCTTCGATCTCGCTCTTCTTCCCGTCCTTATCGACGCTGACGCGCCCCGGTCCGGCATAGCGGCCCCAGCCCTGCACCCACTCCACCTTATTCTTCTTGAACAAGAATTCGATGCCTTTGGCATGTTTCTTGACGATCTTGTCCTTGCGCGCCAGCACGTTGGCCCAGTTGATTTTCAGGCCGGTAACCTCGAAGCCGAATTCTTCCGCGGCCTTAAAATGATCGTAGATCTCGGCGTGATGAAGGAGCACCTTGGTGGGAATACAGCCGACGTGGAGGCACGTACCTCCCAAGAAGGGATCCTTTTCCACGACGACGGTCTTGAGCCCCAGTTCACCCGCGCGGATGGCGGCAACGTACCCGCCGGGACCGCTCCCGATAATCGCCACGTCGTACTTTGCCACTCGAAATCTCCCTTCCGGAGAGCCGCAACAGCGAAGTCAGTTGCCAGAGGCTTGGCCCATTGAGAGGCGCCGGTCGGCCCTTGCGCGGCAATAAACTTCCCGCGTTGTCATAGCGAATGCCAAAGTCGACAGACAAAACGCCGTCGACCCCCTTTGAAGCAGTTGCCGCAAACCGGCGAAACGTAGATTTTAGCAGCCGCGAAAGACCCTCGCAACCTTGCCCACGGAGACCAGGCGCCCGGCGCTCCTGCTGATGAAACCTGCTCCGCGGGCTTGTCCTGGAGAAAACACAGCGAAATTGATCCAGGGAGATAACCGCACCGGCCAATCCAACATTCCCGCCGCCGCCCGAGGCCAAAGATTTCGCTTGCATTAAATTTTACCATGTTGCACTGTATATTGAGTATTACTCTTCCGTGAGTCTGGCATCATCCCAGCGGCTCGTTTTTTCCACGTCAACGATCGCGCATGGGGCGCAGAAAGAGGAGCGCAAACCATGGTCATGAAAACGGGGGAGTTCTGGCATTGCAGCAATCCGAATTGCCATTGTGAAGTATCTGTAAAGACCGCCGGAGAAATCGACGGAGACACTCCGCGCTGCGCGTGCGGCGCCATCATGAAGAAAAACTATGTCCAACCTTTCGTTTCCTACCTTCAGTTCCTTCGCGAGGAAGAGCCCCTTCCTGTTGCGTCCCATTCCCCAGAGGACTGAGCCGTGCACAAGTCCTTCTCGGGCGGCCGCACCCGCCGCGGCGGCCATCACATATTGTTGCGGCGCGGAGGGGCGCTGCGGACGCTCGGAACTTTTATCCTCGCCGGGGGTTCGATCTCGCTGATTCTTGGGATTTACCTGTTCACAGATACCGGTACGCAGCAAGCGGGAGACCAATCCGCTGTGCTGATCGCCGCGGCCTTCTTTTTGGCCGGCGGCATCGTACCGCTGCTCTATCTCTTGCAATCCGTGCTGAAACGACATTCCGTGGAATCTTTGGATGGCGCCATCGCTCGCCTGGCGGTGACCCCGCCCGTTCGGAATCGCGGAGCGTCCGCGTCACCTTCTCAACAAGGCAGCTCCGCGCTGCCGTTTCAGCGGATCTATGTGGACTCGACGCGCGTACGGCCGTGAGGTTTGTCAGGCGCGCGGGATAAAGGGGAAGTAGCGTTCTTCGAGGATGCGCCGGTGGTGCAGTTCGTGCCCGGCAATAATAAAGGCCAAGGCACGGGCGGAGACTTCATTTTTATTGGCTACACCGCGCCGCTGCCAGGCATCGGGGGCGAGCCCACGGAAAAGATCGATCGTTGCGCTGCGGACGAAATGGAACTCCTCCGCCAAATCCGCGAGTCGGTTCTGCGCGAACGGAGCGTTTCTCACGTAGTCGTCCTGCTCGAATCCTTCCATGGGGGTCTGGTCACCGCGAGCGATGCGCAGGGCACGATAAGCAAAAATGCGCTCGGTATCGCACACGTGGCCAAGCACTTCCTTCACCGACCATTTGTCGGGCGCGTAACGGAAGTTGCCGTCGCGCTCGCTGCGCGCGGCGAAAAGCTGGATGGTCTGGAGCCGCTGTGCCTCAAGGGCGCTTAAGATGTCGCTCCCAGGAACGAGCGAGATGTATTTCTCATAATAGTCCGCGTAATCGCCGGGCGCGGGCCGCTGGGCTATGGCTTTTTTAGCTTCCATAATGGCGTAGTATACCGCGTCCTCGTGCCGTTCCAACTTTTTCAATCAAATCGCACCCGGCAACTGCCTCCAATTCGGCCTGGCAGGTCTACTGGGCTCCAGACGCGAAATAGTTGGAAAGGAGCTAGCTCGATGGGCCGCCCCCCGGGGCCGCCAGCCCGGTTTGCTCCTGAACAGCCCGGCGGAATTCCTGGGGGTGGGCAATCAGAAAAAACGCTTCCGGTGTGCCCCCGGTTCCCCGAACGATGACGCTACCGTAGCCGAGAATTCGGCCGAGTACGGTCTCTTCCACGCCGATGCTTTCCACGCGGGAGAGCATCAAGTCGAGCGTGCGGCGGCTGGCCAGGCCCGTCTTGATCAACACCCGTTTATTGGTGACAGCCATCTCCGTGGCGTTGCGTTTTGTCAATCCGTAGACAAGGATCGCCGCTCCGGCCACCAGGAGGAAGAGTCCGGCAATCGCAAGCGCCCCCGCGCCGAGTTCTGCTTTACCGAGAGCGGAATTCTTCCGGGCACTGCGCGCGACCGATTCCGCCAGAAATCCGAGGCCCGGTATTCCCAGAAGCAAACTGAGGAGAAATGGGCCGACCAAGACGATCCAGTGATGGCGCGTTTTATAGAGCAGGGTTTCTCCGGCCACGAGATTATTTTCCGCGTAACTCAATCCAGCCCCCGCGCATAGAATAGAATGAGCATAACGGCGCTCGGTTGCTGCGCGAATCATACGCGAACATCTTGACCCGTCAAAGGTTCGGCACCCCCGGCAACCGGCATCTTTTCACGAGAGAGAAAAAATGAACGTGGAACTCCAAAAGGCGCGCGTGGCGTTTCAAGGAGAAGCAGGAGCCTTCAGCGAGGCGGCGGCAATCCAGTTGCTGGGAAACGGAATCACGCCGGTGCCGCGCCCCACATTTGATGGGGCGTTTCGAGCCATCATCGAGGGAGGGGCCGACGCGCTCCTGGTGCCGGTAGAGAATTCGCTGGCTGGCTCCGTCGTGCGGGTGTATGACCTGCTGCTCGAAAGCCACCTCGCCATCGTGGCGGAAACCATTTTGCCCATCGAGATGCAGCTTATCGCGTGTCCCGGAGCGTCGCTCGGCGACATTCGCTCCGTCTCCTCGCATCCCATGGCGCTGGCGCAGTGCGAGCGATTTTTTGCTGCGCATCCGCAGTGGCAACGGATTGCCGCAGAAGACACCGCTGGCAGCGTGCGCGAAGTGCTCGGCCGGGGGGATAAAACGCACGCGGCGATTGCCGGCCGGCGCGCCGCGGAACATTACCGCGGCGTGATTCTGGCCGAAAGCATTCAGGACAACGCGGAGAACTTTACCCGTTTTGTCCTGCTGCTCCCCACCAAGGAAGCCGCCGCCATGACGAACCCCGTGGCGCGAAAAATGTCCATCGCCATGCGCCTTGCGCACCGGCCGGGATCGCTGCTCGCCGCGCTCGAGCCCTTCGCCCGCCACCGCGTGAACATGCTCAAGATCGAGAGCCGGCCGATCCACGGCCAGCCGTGGGAGTACCAGTTTTTCCTCGATCTCGAGGCGGAGACACCCGCCCCACTGGAAGCAGCGCTGACTGAAGTCCGCAAGGCCACCAGTCAACTTCGGGTCCTCGGACTTTACCCTGCGGCGCGAACTGCTTAGTCCAAGTTTCAACGTCATCCCGATGGCTGGCAAAAACAGAGAGCCGGCGTTTCCGCCGGCCCCTGGTGCTGTTCTCGTTTGCTTACTTTGTTTAGTTGCAGCGCACTCTAGCAATAGCTGCATTCAGCGTCGCTCATCCCGCCGGTCATGCCATTCTTCATGCGGCGCAGCCGCTGACCCAGCCGCTCCGCAAGTTGATGACGCGCTCGCCACAGCCGCGCCTTCAACGTGTTCTCGGTAACTCCGAGTTTCTTGGCGGCTTCTCCCGTCGAGTAGCCTTGCACTTCGCGCAAAACAAACGCGGTGCGCAGAAGCGGCGACAGCTCATCGAGGTTTGCGCCGATGATCTCGCGCAATTCCGTCCCGGCGAAGACCTGTTCGGGGTTCGGCCGGTTGTCGGAAAAACGCTCCGTCGCCGGTAGTTCGTCCTCGCGCGGCGTTTCATCGAGCGAGACCGCGGGGCGCGCCTTGGCGCTGCGGCGCCTCATCAGCGCGGCATTGATGACGATGCGCGTCAGCCACGTGGAAAACTGCGACCGCCCTTCGAAGCGCCTGAGGTTGCGAAAGGCCGAAATCATCCCGTCTTGCAGGGCGTCTTCGGCATCCTCTGCATTGCCCAGGACGCGAAGCGCCGTCTGGAACAACGGGCGCTGATAACGCCGAAACAGCGTATCCACCGCCTGCTGATCCCCCCGTTGACCGGCGCGAATCAGTTTTTCTTCATTCCACTGCGTTGCGACTGCCACTTGTGTTGCCATCGTTTTCCCCCTCATTGACTCCCTTAAACCCGTGTAGCTTCGCCTGCGGAAAAAATTCACGGCTCAGTGCGCCGGCACTCCCCCTGCCTTGGCCCGAGGTTTCTTCATCAGAACCAAAAACGGGATAACCAGCAGAAAAGTCACGCCCAGGAACTTGAAGTTATCCAGAAAGGAGAGCATGGCAGCCTGGCGCTGCACCAGGTTGTAGATCATACCGTGCGATTGCGCGGCCGCCGCCGTTGCGTTCGATCCTTGCGAAATTAGACGCAGCGTCGTGCCATTGGTCATCGTGCGCACCGCGGCGTTCATGTTGTTTACGTGATCGGCCAGGCGTGCCTGGTGGAATTGCGTGCGCCGCGCCAGCATGGCCGTGACAGTGGCAATCCCCACGCTAGCGCCCACATTGCGCGCCAGATTGATGATGCCCGTACCCATGTTCGACTTTTCCTTCGGCACGTAGGCGAACGCCGCGACGTTAATGGGAATGAACAAGAACGCCAGCCCAAAGCTCTGGAACATGCGCGTACGCACGGCATGACCGTAATCCAAGTTGAGATTCCAACCCGCCATGAGGAAGAGCGCAGCGGAGGAGACCAGGCAGCCGAAGGCAATGAGCAGCCGCGTATCCACCTTTGACACGAGGACGCCCACCACCGGCATCATGCACATAATCACCAGGCCGCCTGGTGAAAGCGCGAGCCCGGCCTGTTCGGCGGTGTACCCCAGTAATTGCTGCAACAGCTGCGGGATCAGCACCGTGGTCGAATAGAGCACGAAGCCGAGGAAGAACATCGCCAAGGTGCTGATCGCGAAATTGCGATCCTTCAACATATGCAGGTCCACGACCGGATCTTTTTGGCGCAGCTCCCAAATGATTCCCGCGATGACGCCGATCACCATCAACACGAAAAAGAAACGGATGAAATCGGACGACAGCCAGTCTTCGCGCTGGCCCTTGTCCAGAATGATCTGCATGCTGCCCAGGCCGAGGCTGATTAGCCCGATGCCGACGTAGTCGATGCGCAAGCCCCTCTTGATGCTGGCGCGCTTCATGTACGGCGGGTCCTTAATCAGGAATGACGTCAGCAACAGCGACAGGATTCCCACCGGTACGTTGATGTAAAAGATCCATCTCCAGGAAAAATTGTCCGTGATCCAGCCGCCCAGCCACGGGCCAATCGTCGGAGCCACGACGACCGCAATTCCATACACTGCAAACGCCATGCCACGCTTCTCGAGCGAAAACGTATCGTTCAGAATGGCCTGCTCGCTGGGCTGCAATCCCCCTCCGCCCGCGCCCTGCAAAATCCGGAAGAACACCAGCACGCCGAGGCTCGGTGCAAGGCCGCAAAGGAATGAACTGACGGTGAAGAGCACCACGCAGCTCATGTAAAAGCGCTTGCGCCCGATTAGGCCGGAGAACCAGCCGGAAAGAGGCAGAACGATGGCGTTCGAAACCAGGTACGACGTCAGCACCCATGTCGATTCATCCGAGCCCGCGGAGAGATTACCGGCGATGTGCGGCAGCGCCACGTTCGCGATGGACGTGTCCAGCACTTCCATGAATGTCGCGAGGGTCACCGTGACAGCGATCACCCAAGGGTTGACCGACCCATCCGGCATTCTCAGTTTGGCTAGAATCCTGTTCAGCATGGCCCTTGTTTTCTTCTCGCTCCTTGCTATCAGGTATTACGTTTCCCGGCTCGTGAAATTTCCGGGCCGTTCGTTTGTCTCCCCCCCATTTAATTCGTCATCACCGTGGCCACCACGTTCATCCCCGGCCGCAGAATCGCTTTTTCTTGCGGGATTGGATCGAGCACAATCTTCACGGGAATGCGCTGAACCACTTTCACGTAGTTACCGGTGGCGTTTTCCGGCGGCAGCAAACTGACCACCGCCCCGGTCGCTCCAGCGATCGAATCGACATGCCCGCTGAACGTTTTTCCGTACGTGTCGACCTTCACTTCGGCCTTCTGGCCGGGCTTCATGTTTTTCAATTGCGTTTCCTTGAAATTCGCCGTCACCCACACGTCCTGCAATGGCACAACCACGAGCAGGCCCTGTCCTGCCTGAACGATCTGTCCGATTTCGACTTGTTTGTGCGTGACCACGCCGTCGACCGGCGCCGTAATATCTGTATAGCTGAGGTTGAGCTGCGCCGCGTCCAGCGAAGCGCGCGCCTGTTCCACCTTCGCGAGCTTGGCCTGCGCATCGGCGGAGCGCATCTTAACCTGCATAACGTCCGCGAGTGCCGAGCTGACGCCTGCTCGCGCCTGCAAGACGTGCGCTTGCGCCGCATCGAGTTGCGCCTTGGCCACGTCAACGTTGCGCTGCGCCTGCGCCAGTCTTTGTTCGTCGGCCCGCAAAGTGCTCGCCGTCGCATCCGCGTTCGCCTTCGCCGCGTCAAACTGTTGCTTCGAGATTTCGCCTTTCTCCATGAGCGGCGTAAAACGCGCCAGGTCCGCCTGGCCGAGCAGCGCGTTGGCGCGGCTCTTTTCCACATTGGCTTGTGCATAAGCTAGATCCGCTGTTTTTGCCTGATCGTAGGTGGCCTGCGCCCGGGCCAGGTCGGCTTGCGATCCCGACAATTGCGCATCCGCGTTCGATGTTCCGCTCGCCACGTTTTCGCGTGTGCGCGGCACATCAACACCGGCGGATACCGCTTCGCTCTCGGCCAATGCCACGGCGGCTTTCGCTTGATCAAGGCTCGCCTGATAATCTCGCGGGTCGATTTTCACGAGGATCTGGCCTGCCTTCACTTGCTGATTGTCGTCCACCAGCACTTGCGCCACCCGACCGTAAACTTTCGCGGCTACCGGCGTAATGTGTCCGTCCACCTCGGCGTCGTCCGTGCTTTCCCGGTTGTGGTAGTAGAAAAACAGCCCCGCGAGCGCGGCGATCAGCACTCCCCCACCCAGCATCAGAAGCCTCCGAACATTTGGCTTCGCCAAGCCCTTGGGAGGTTCCTCTGGCAGTGGCAGCTCCAGGCCAGGTTTCACTCGCGTCGCGTTTTCCAACCCAACTTCGATCTCGATGCTCATTTTTCCCCTTACTTCGAGTAGATTTTTTCCATCTGGCCGATCGAGCGGGCTAGGTCCGCGCGCGCCTGATTGAAGCGGTAAAGTGCCGCAATCTGGTTGTCGTTTGCGCGCGCCAGCGAATCCTGCGCTTGAATCACTTCGATGTTATTGGCGACACCCGCGCGGAAGCGGTCGCGCGCCTGAAGCACCTCCTCGTTGGAAAGCTGGATTCCCAGATTCGCCACTTGTACTTCATTGCGCGCGGAATTCAGATTGATCAGCGCGGTCTTTACGTCCAGGGCGATCTGGTTGCGGAGGTCAGCCTGCTGTTGCCGCAGTTTTTGAATTTCCAGGTCCGCCCGCACGATTTCCGCGTGAATCCGTCCTCCGGTGAACAGCGGCATATTCACCGAAGCCTCGTAGTTATAAGTCGGAATGCCCGTCGACGAAGAAATCCCCTCGTACGCCCAGTTGCCGTCGAAGCGCAGGGAAGGCAGGCGCGAATCCGAGGAGGCCCGCTTTTCCGCCTGCGCCGCTTTTAACTGCGACTCGAGCGATTTCCATTCCTGACGGTCCGCCAGCCCCTGGTCAATACTGGCCTCCATGTCCGGCTGGGGCGTGTCAAAGAAACTGAGGGAGTCACCCAGTTCAATGGCTTGCCGCGGATCGAGATTCAGCAATTTGCTTAGTGCGTAGAGTGAGGTTTCGCGATCCGCTTCCGCTTCGATCAACCTTTGCTTTTCGTTTTGCAGCTCCACATTGGCGCGCAGCGTGTCAATCCCAGTGCCAACACCCTCTTTTTGCAGATCGGCGGCTTGGTCATACAGCGCTTGGGCAAGGTCGACCCGCGATTGCGAGGCTTGCACGTTCGCAATCGCCCGCAGGGATCCGATATATTGCGAAACCACAAGCAGAATCACCTGTTCGCGCGTTGACAAGCTTGTGGCTTTGCTGGCGTCCGCGGAATCGCGCGCTTCCTGATAGCGCCGCCACAACGTCAGGTCGAATATCGGCGTGCCGAACGTAGGTCCTGCCTGAAAGACCTGGAATGGCCCCGCATGCACGGGAAATCCCGGAATGCGCACGCCGATACCCGTCTCAATGTTCTGCCGGCGGACAGCGTCCGAAACACCTAGTTCCGCTTGGGGCAGCAAGTCCGCGCGTGCGATGTTCTTGTCCTGTAAGCTCTGCGCGTATGTGAGGACCGCGATCTGCGCCGTGGGATTCTGTTTCAATGCCAGCGCGACCGCTTGGTCCAGCGTCAGACGCAAGACTTCAACGGGTGCGCTTGCCGGAAGCGAATTGGCTCTTTGTGGTGTTTGGGCGTGTGCCGGCGCCGCAGCGAGTGCGACACTAAAGAACAGGAAGTAAAATAGGATGTGCGACCCCTTTCCACGCCCACGTTTTCCTTCGTGCGTCTGCTCACTCGTCTGGTCCGCAATTTCCCGAACGATGGCCTGGTTGAGGCAGCCTTCCGCGATCAGCCGACCGCCCTGCCGGTGAATTTCCTTTAGCAACACTTTCCCGCCCGCGTCTATAAAGCTGACACCGCAAAGGTCTACGCTGAACTTCTCGTCGGGGGAACCAGTGCGAAGCTCCCGCCAGCACTGCTCGAGCGTGCCCAGCGAGGGACCGGCAAGGCGGCCTTCCACACTTAGGGTGACCTTTCCGCGCTTGCGGTTCGTTGTTATTCTCAGCATGGGTGCCTTCCTGGTTGTCCGTAATAGATGCATTCGCGTACCCATCCGATGCGGAAATCCTATATTTGTATCTTATTGAAAACAATAATATTAGATACTATATGGCGCGAGCTTGGACAGTCTAAATGCCCATATATGGGCGAATGGTCGCATTAGGGCATATAGGTAATGCCGAAATACAGTCACACAATGAGTCGTGGTTTATCCAGATCAGAACGCGATGGACCCCATGCGAATAAAGTAGAGGCTGACAGTGGCCACAATGATCCACAGAACAATGCCCTGCAGCAGCGGACGCCAGCCAACCTCTCGAAGCGCTGCGCGCGAGAAACCTGTGCCAATGAGGAAGAGCGTGGCGGTAAGTCCGAGCTTGCCTGCATAGAAAAGCACTGGAGTCACACGGTTGAGCGCCGGAATGTACGTATTCAACGTGGCGGCGAGACAAAAGAACAGAATAAACCAGGGAAATTGAATATTCGCGCGCTCCAGCGATGCATCCTGCCGCGAGCGGACGTGAGCCGCCGTTGCGAGCGCCAGCGGAACGATCCACAGCGCGCGGGCTAGCTTGACCGTCGTGGCGACGACGAGCGCTTCAACGCCCCAGCGCGTCGCGGCCCCGACCACGGAACTCGTGTCGTGAATCGCCAGCGCCGCCCACAGCCCGAATTGCGATTGCGAAAGATGCAGCACGGTCGCGATCGCCGGAAAAATCAGCAGCGCGATGGAATTGAGAATGAAGATGGTGCCCAGTGAAACGGCCATTTCTTCCTCGTCAGCGTGAAGAATGGGGCCGACGGCCGCGATCGCGCTGCCTCCGCAAATTGCCGTGCCCGCAGTGATCAAATAGGAGCAGTTTCCCCGCACGCGAAGGAGTCTTCCTAAGCTCAAGCCCGCGGCAATCGCAAACACGATTCCCGCCGCTGTATACAGAAAACCGCTGCGGCCGGCCTTGAGTACTTGCTCAAGATTCATGCCAAAGCCCAGCGCCACAACCGAGGCTTGCAACAGGAATTTCGAACCGATTCGGCTCTGGCTTGAATACGGATGCGCGAAACTCAGGCCAAACAAGATTCCGGCCGCAAGCGCCACAGGAGGAGAAACTCGTCCGCTTACCGCCGCCAACAATGCGATTAGGAAAAGAATCTTTGAGAGTACGGACATCGGCCGAAAAAAGAATAGCAAGGGGCCGCTTGGGCAGCCAGCATCATATACAACAAGTTCCGGCTGCGTATAATAGGCAACTCAGACCAAGGAGATTTTCCGTAATGAAATACCGCCGCTTCGGACGCACCGGATGGAACGTGAGCGAGATCGGCTACGGCATGTGGGGCATGGCCGGATGGACCGGCTCGGAAGATACGGAATCGCTCGATTCGCTCCAGCGTTCCGTGGATCTAGGCTGCAATTTTTTTGATACCGCGTGGGCCTACGGCGATGGCCACAGCGAGCAGTTATTGGGGAAAATCCTGCGCACCAATCACGGCAAGACGTCCTGCGGCGGGCCGGACAAAACGCTATATGCTGCCACGAAAATTCCTCCGAAAAACCGGCGTTGGCCGTCGCGACGCGAATTCTCTCTGGACGAATCCTACCCCGAGAAGTACATCGAGGAATACGTCGACAAGAGCCTGAAGAACATCGGTGTGGAAACGCTGGATCTCATCCAGTTTCATACCTGGGAAGACGGCTGGCTCGACGATCCACGCATGGCTCGCTCCATCGAAAAACTCCGCAGCAGCGGCAAAGTGCGTGCCGTGGGCATCAGCCTGAACCGCTGGGAGCCGGGGAATGGAGTCCGCGCCGTGCGAGAAGGTCTCGTCGACGCGGTCCAGGTCATCTACAACATCTTCGATCAGAATCCCGAGGATGAATTGTTCCCCGCGTGCCGCGAGAAAGACGTCGCCATCATCGCGCGCGTCCCCTTCGATGAAGGCACGTTAACCGGCACGCTTACGCTCGAGAGCCAATGGCCCAAGAGCGACTGGCGCAGCACCTATTTCGTTGCGGAAAACCTAAAGAGTAGCGTCGCGCACGCAGACGCCTTGAAGCCGCTCCTTCGCGGCGGAATGACCATGCCGGAAATGGCTCTGCGGTTTATTCTCAACAACTCCGACGTGGCCACCATCATCCCCGGCATGCGCAAACGCCGGAACGTCGAATCCAATATCGCCGCCGGGGACAAGGGCCCTCTCCCGCCTGCACTCCACGCCGAGTTGCGGAAGCACCGCTGGGACCGCACTCCCACGAAGTGGTCGCAGTAATCCCGTCGCGCCCATTCGCTTTCGGTTTTTGATTCTGGGAGAGTGGTGCCGGAAACACTATTTACGCGGTCTGTTTGAGTGCTCGCTCGACAAGCGTGAGGCAGCGCTCGGCCTGTTCGCGAAGCAATTCTTCCCTGTCGCCGCGCTCCCTCTGCACGCTGTGGAGTTCATCCGCGATCGCCAGCGCCGCGAGCACGGCGAGTCTTTGCGTATCCACGGTGACAGTCGCCGCCCCGATTGCGCGCATCTTTTCATCAACATATTTCGCCAGCTCCTGGACATACCCTTCTTCCAGTTCACCGCGTACGACGTAGGTCTGCCCGAAGATTTGCACTTTTACCGGCGCGCTCATTTTAGTTGCCCTGGCTCGTTTGACGCCCAAGATACCACATCGCATGCGGACGATAAACGCGGCTCTTTGACACACCTTCAGGCGTGGACTTCGGCAACAGGTCAACTCACTCGAAGTTGCGCTCCGAGTTTTTTCTCGAGCGTGGTGACGATTTTTGCGGAGACGTCCGCGACACGCGCTTCGGTGAGCGTGGCCTCGCGGCTCTGGAATGTGACGCGCACCAGCAGCGAGTATTTTCCATCGGGTACATTCTTGCCGCGGAACAAGTCCGTCGCTTCGATAGACGCAATTTCCGCGACGTTCAATCCGCGTATCGCGCTGCTCACGTCGGAAAACCGCGTTCCGTCAGCGAGCAACAGGGAAAAATCGCGCTCGACCGCCGGGAAACGCGGAAGCGGTTCATACCGTCGGTGCTCTTTCGCTTCGCGCATCGCTGTGTAAACCGGATCGAGCAGGAGCTCCGCGAGAAAAATGTCCTGGCGCAGCTTCACTCTTTCGGCCGTGCGCCGGGCCAGCTGGCCGGCGGCGCCGATTTCCTCTTTGCCGAGAAAAAAACGCCCGCGGAGCGCGGCGTGCAGCCACTCCGGCCCGCCCTGTTCCCAGCGCAGGGGCCCCGCGAGCGCGCTGATGGAATCGATGTCACCCTTCAAATCCGCGAAGGAATATTCACGCGCGTCATCGTAAAGACCTTTTTCACGCGCCTCGCCGGTCGCGCCAATCGTGAGCACCGGTGTTTCGACGGACTTATTCCCAGTAAGACGGTAATGGCGTCCAATTTCAAAAAGGCGCACATTGCGCTGGCCATGATTCAAGTTCCATTCGAGCGTGGCGGCCATGGTCACAAGCCCAGTGGAACGCAGCACGTTGGCCTCTTCAGAAAGCGGATTTGCAAGCGGCGCGGGAGCCGCCTCGGCGGGGCGGAACAACGCATCACGTTCTTCGGAGACGTGCGGAATGGTCAGAATCTCGCGGTATCCCAGGCCCACCAACCGCTCGCGCAAGCGCGTTTGCGCTTCGTAGTGCGGCAGCCGCGCCGCGCCTTGCCGGGCCGCGGGCAGCCGCGGCGGAAATTTGTCCAGGCCGTAGACGCGAGCGACCTCTTCAATGAGATCGATCTCGCGCTCTACTTCCGCACGCCAGGAAGGCTGCGTGCATTGCCATGCGGCAAGAAGAGACCCAGCAGCGCCGCGATTCGCATCGACGCGCTTCGGCGCAAAGCCCAGCGCTCCGAGAATGGCCTCGATTTCCTTGTCGGGAACGTCCGCGCCCATCACGCGGAGAATTTCCGCGCGCGTTATAGAGATATCCTTGGGCTTGCGTTTCCCGGGATAAACGTCCACGACGCCACTGAGAAGTTCGCCGCCGGCGAGTTGAAGAATCAATTCCGCCGCGCGGCGGGAAGCAAGCTCCGCCATTTCCGGGTCCGCGCCGCGGCCGAAACGCGTGGAAGCTTCCGTGTGCAATTTCAGGGATCGTGTTGCCCGTCGAACGGCAATCGGATCGAACCACGCGCACTCGATCAGAATGTTTTTCGTCGAGAACGATATTTCCGTTTCAGCGCCGCCCATGATTCCGCCAATGCCCACGGCCCGCGAGCCGTCGCCGTCACTGATCACGCACGTGCCGGGCTCGAGCTTTCGCTCGATGCCGTCGAGCGTCCTTATTTTTTCTTCCGTGCGAGCGCGGCGAACGACGATGCCGTGATTGCGCACCTTGTCGTAATCGAACGCGTGCAGCGCGTGCCCCAGCTCGAGCATGACGTAGTTGCTCACGTCGACGACATTACTGATGCTGGCCAAGCCCGAAGCCTCGAGGCGCTCTTTCAACCATTTCGGCGAAGGCTGAATCTTCGCGCCGCGAATCACGCGAGCCGTGAACCGCCCGCAAAGCTCCGGCGCTTGAATTTCTACTTTTATGGCGTCGCTGGCCTTGGCAGAACTTTCAGTGGGTTTCGGCGCGGCACATTTCACAGGCATCTTGTAAATCGCGCCGACTTCGCGCGCGATTCCGTAGTGCCCGAGGCAGTCGGGGCGATTCGAGGAAACTTCGGCGTCTATCACCGCACCATGCGCGCCAGTCTCGACGCCGCCGATGTTCGTCCCGGAAAGCGCGAGCCGCGACGCCAGCTCCGCCGGCGCTGCTTTCACGTCGACAAAATCCTTGAGCCAGTTGTAGACGATTTTCATGTGCTATGTCGCGGTCCGGGAAAGCTGTCCAAAATAGATCTCCGTTCTGAAGCTCATAGAGACGCGGCCGTTTTGCTGATGCTTGAGAAACAGCTCGCGCAGCGCCTCCATCATTGGAGAGAAATTTGGATGGCCCTCGCGGGGGGCATACGAAGCGCTGCGCAGAAGTCCCGCCAACTCGTCCGAATCCAGCAGCTGTGCACTAACCATTGTGCGTTCGCGGAATCTCTCGTCGCGAAAAAAACCGTGCCACAAGTCGCGTACGCTCTTATAGTCTGCAGCGTATTTGACAAGAATCTCCTCATAGCCTCTGCCAAAAGAAGACTCCCTTTCCCGAACGTTCCACACTGTGACGACCCAGCCGGAGGGCTTGAGAATGCGGGTGAATTCGTGCCGCGCGGCGGCGGGATCAAACCAGTGAAACGCCTGGCCTGCAGTGACGAAATCAACGCTTGCGTCGTCCAGCGTCGTGGCCTCGGCGGATCCATTCACGCTGGTGAAATTGTCGTAAGAGGCGAGGTACTCCTCGCCGGCTTGCCGCATCGGTTCGTTGGGCTCCACGCCATAGACGTGGTTGCCATTTTTCAAGAACAGTTCGCTCAAGAAACCTGTTCCTGATCCGATGTCGGCGACGCTGTGGCCCGGCCGAAGACCGCATTCGCTGCGCAGTGCTTCGATCACTCCCGCCGGGTAGCTTGGCCGGTACCGGATATAATCGGCCACGCGATCGGAAAATCGTTCCTTGGAATCGGCAAACGTCATAAGTTTCAAATCCTTCTTCAGGGAAACTGCCGCAAGAAGCGCACGTCGTTCTGAAAAAATACCTGAATGTCGTCGATGCCGTACCTCAGCATGGCCAGGCGGTCGATGCCCATGCCGAACGCGAAGCCGCTGACTTTTTTCGCATCGTAGTTCACGAAACCATACACCGCGGGATCCACCATCCCCGCGCCGAACAGCTCGATCCATCCCGCGCCTTTGCACTTGGAGCAAGTTCCTCCGCCGGCGGCAGTGCCGCTGCCACCGCAGAAGATGCACGAGACATCGCACTCCACGGAGGGTTCCGTAAAGGGAAAATAGCTGGGTCGGAGGCGGGTCTTCACGCCGGGGCCAAAGAATTGTTTGACGAAATATTCGATGGTTCCCGTGAAATCGCAAAACGTAATGTCGGAATCGACGGCCAGCCCTTCCACTTGATGAAAGATGTAAGAGTGCGTGGCATCGGGATTGTCGCGGCGATAGACTTTCCCGGGCACAATCACGCGCACCGGTGGCTGGCGCTTTTCCATGGTGCGAATCTGCATGGGCGAAGTGTGCGTGCGGAGAAGTAGCGGCTCGGGCGCTCCTTTGGGCAGCTCCAGATAGAAAGTGTCCATGTCGTCGCGCACGGGATGAAATTCCGGGATGTTGAGCGCCTCGAAGTTGTAATAGGGCGTTTCGATTTCCGGGCCTTCGACCACGGAAAAACCGATCGAAACGAATATGTCTTCGACTTCCTGAAAAACCTGGCGAATCAAATGATGCGAACCGACGGGCCGAATCACCCCAGGAAGAGAAAGGTCGACGCGTTCGCGGGCCAGGGCAGTGGATTCAACTCCGGCTTCGACGGCCGCTCGGCGTTCTTCAATCTTTGCCTCAACGTGCGCGCGCAGCCCGTTCAGGGCGGCGCCCACAGCGCGTTTCAATTCGGGAGAGGTGGGTTTCAGCCAATTGTCAGTAATTTGGGTGAGCACGCCGGATTTTCGGCCAAGCCAGGCATCGCGAAAATGCTTCCAGCTAGTTTCGTCGGGTGCCTGATTCGATTCCGCGTCAAAACGAATGCGGACTTCGGCGAAGAGCGGAGCGATTTGGTCCGGGCGAGAAACGGAAAGCTCGGAGAGTGTACGTCCAGTTTTGTCGTCGCCAGAAGTCATACTCGTCGCTCAAAGTCTACTCGGAAATCTAGGAGAGGTTGCGACCGACAGTAGGAATCGACAGCGAAACGCCCCTCGGCAACCTCAGAACAAGCTGTCGCTCCGAGCCAGCGATTTCGTGCCGCGGCCTACGCTTTTTTCTTTTGCGGTGCAGCGGCGGCCTTGGCCTTTCCTGCGAGCTGCGCGAAGGCCGCGGCGTCCTTCACCGCCATGTCCGCCAGAACCTTGCGATCGAGCGCAATCCCCGCGGCCTTGAGCCCGTGAATGAGTTGCCCGTAGGTCAGACCATTCTGCCGCGCGGCCGCGCCGATGCGCTGAATCCACAACCGGCGGTACTGGCGTTTTTTCACGCGGCGGTCGCGGAAGGCGTAGCGATCCGCGCGATTCGCGGCTTCCTGCGCTGACTGGTACAGCTTGCTCTTGGTGAGGAAAAAGCCTTTCGTCCTCTTCAAGTACTTTTTGCGCCGAGCGCGGCGTTTTGTTCCGCGTTTTACGCGTGCCATGGGGTTTCTCCTTTTGGGTGGGAAACAAAACGGGTTGCGGCGGCGCGCAAATACACGCGTCTCGCAACGGGTTTGTTTCCGGGGTGATGCTTATGCAGCGCGCGCCTCGCGGCGAACGTTCTTCGCGGAATGAATACGGCACCGCAAAGAAAAGCGAACCGAAGCTCGCCTCCTAAGGGCCGCGAACATTGCTATTCGCAGCTCACCGGCCGGCAGGCACCCGTGAAGCGCTGCCTGGCACGATGTCGCGAGGCTTGCGCCCCGCGGAAAATCCAAGAGCCAAATATCCTAAGCGTACGGCAGCAACAGTCTCACGTTGGCCGCGTCGGCGGCATTCACCAGCGTCAGTTTCTTCAGCTTGCGCATGCGCCCCTGAGCTTTCGTCCCTGTAAAATGGCGTTTGCCGGAATGTGCGCGCACAATTTTGCCCGTCGCGGTCACCTTGAAGCGCTTCGCCGCTCCGCGGTGGGTTTTCAATTTCATTTTCGGCTTCGATTTATTTCTCGGCATTGCCTGAATCCTCTCCTCATTGGGCGGGAGCAAACTCCGCCACTGCAAATCCCTAATCCCGTGCTGCGATCGAAATTGTTTTAAGGCGCTTGTTGCGCGGGCTGAGTCACCGGCTTGGTCGCGCCGGCTCCCTTTTTCGGCGCCAGCAGCGCCACCAAAACGTTTCCTTCCATCCGCGGCATCGTTTCAATTTGCGCGTGTTCGCCGATTTCGTTCAGCAATCGCGTCATCTTCCCGCGGCCCACTTCCTGATGCGCCATCTCGCGCCCGCGGTGGAAAATCATCGCCCGCACTTTGTGGCCTTCCCCGAGAAAGCGAATAATCTGATTCTTGCGAACCTGATAATCGTGTTCCGCGGTGGCCGGCCGGAACTTCACTTCCTTCAACTGCGACCCGCGGCTGCTCTTGCGCTGCTCGTGGGCCTTCTTGTTCTGTTGATAGAGGAATTTCCCGTAGTCGGTGATCTTGCATACCGGAGGATCCGCCGTCGGCGAGATCTCCACCAGGTCAAGGCCCCGTTCCCGCGCCATCTTTATGGCTTCAAAGGGCTGCATGACGCCAAGCTGCCCGCCCTCTTCATCGATCACCCGGACCTCGCGCGCCCGGATCCGCTCGTTCACGCGGGTGCGGTCGCTCATCCGGAAGTTACGTTCTGCGATAATTCCCCCTTAACGTCGATAGGCACCTGCTTTCCCTGGTTCATCCAGGGACTGGCCCCAATTCGACAACCCACTTCTTACCCCGACCTTGTCGGGGTGAGTCCACCCTCCCGCCCACAGGCGAAAACTTCCTAAGGACGGGCTTCAAAGTATAGCACGCAGCCGCGACCTCCCGGCAATAGGCAAAAGCAGCAAGCGGTGCCGCCGATTCAATCTGGTGAGGTGATTTTGAAGTAGCCTTTTGAACTGGAAAGCTTCGCCAGGAGTTGCTCTTTCACTTCCCGCGCGACAGGCATTTCCACGCCCAGTGTCTTTAAAACTTCGAGCAAGCCGTCGGGATGTAGACTGACCGCCGCAAAAGATTCAAGCCTGCAACCGTGCGGCGCATCCTCCGATGGATGTTTCGAATCCGCGCTCCACTCAATGAAGAAGGGCAGCAAACCGCCGCGGTCGTCCTTCAGAGTAAGAGTTCTCCAGCTCAGAACCCGGCCGTCGGGCCGCTTGCGAGAACCTGGAGTTGGGCCTTCAAACGCCACGCCAGCATCACCAAGCTTTTTCGCGAACGCGCCGAGGTCACCGGGATGCGCGGCCCAGCCGATCAGGCGCGGCTCGGTCATCGCGGCGAGTTGCGGATGCGCGGTGGGCCCACTCTGTTTTGGATCGGGCGCGATGATTTCGAGGTAACGGCGCTCGCCAAGCGATAAAAGCGCATTCTGCGTGCCGCGTCCCGGATGCACCCCGCCGAACGCCGCGCGCACTCCCGTGCGCTCCTCGACGAAGTTAATGCCGCGCTGCAAATCGTTGCAGCCAAGCAGAATGTGGTCGAGCAAAGTAGGCACTGGCTCCTCTCCCATAACAATGCGCGGCAGGACAATCGCGCCGCCGGCGAACGCGAGAAACAACCGGCGCGAGATTTCAAGCCCCATACTCACCTCGTCAGAGAGAAATTGTAGAGGAACTCTTCCCCCGTTTGCTCAAATAATGATGCCAAAAAAGCCGCGCGGCCACGGCACGATACGGACGCCAGGGCTGGCTAAGTTTTTCGAGGCGCTCCGGCGCGGGACGCTTGCGCAGCCGCTTCACTTCTTGCACCGCAGTCGCCAGCGCCAGGTCGCCCACGGGCCAGATGTCCGGGCGCCGCAGCGCGCTCAAAAGATAAATGTCCGCGGTCCAGCGGCCGATGCCCTTCAAAGCCACAAGCATATTGCGCGCGGCATCGTCGTGCAATTCTTGCAGGTCGCGCAAATCGAGATATCGTCTGGCCAACGAGTCGGCAAGCAGCCGCGTGTACAGCGTCTTTTGTCGGCTGAAGCCGATCCGTTTGAGTTCGCCATCGCTCAAGCGCAGAAAACGCCGCGGGGTTAGCGGTTTCGCCGCGGCTTGCAAACGCTCGAACGCCGCCCTCGCCGATGCCAGCGACACCTGCTGCTCGAGGATGATGTACACCAGCGTTGGGAATCCTGGCTCGCGCACCCAGAGGGGAGGGGTACCGTAAGTGCTAACGATATGGGCAAGGTCGCTGTCGCGCGCAACGAGCTCGCCAGTGCTCTGAATGAAGAGAGGGTCGTCCAGAGTCAAAAACTGCTTGTTCATTCTCGTCGGCCGCCGTCAGATTTTTTCGTCGGAAGATTGCCAGCCCCGCATGCTTGGATGGCGCGTCGGGTTTCGAGACCCCACTGGACAAGTGGATTTTCAATGTCAACGAGCACTGCATGAACGTTTCCACCAGCGGAACTGAGATTGAATTCGTGAACAGTAGGGTCAAGAACAATTTTGCTCGTTGGCAATCCGAATCGAATTTGCTCCAGCTTCTGTATTGCAGCTGCGAGCGACGGGCATTGCTGCTCGGTAAGGAACCAGTCCTTGAAGTTCACCGATTTCTCGGCTGCGCCGATCAAGCCCATAGGATGATTCCGATGGAAGAGGAGCAATTGCTCCCCAATGGGCTGGCTGTCTGGCAGTCGAACATGGGCGCTCAGACCCCTTCTCCCATCGCCACCTTGATCAAAAATTGACAAAGAATATTCAAAGTCTCCCACTTAAAGAGTTTCATACGACCGGTAGGCAATGAGGATATGGCTTCCTTTCTCCAACGGGAGAGTATGGTCGAGGACAAGATGGAACTTTTCGCTTAACCATTTCCAGCCGGTTTCTGACCGGACCCTGTGTTGAGGTGGTTGACATTGGACTTCTGTGGTAGGAATCAGCGCGAAGAAAACCCCGCAAGCAATTAGTAACGGACGTGCGCTTTTCATAAGCCGTTAAGTCTACGAGAGGCTGCGCGAAGCCGCTTCCTGCTGAAGCGCTTCGACAAATTCCGTGAGCGGTCCCGGGCCCAGGTCGCCCTTGCTGCGATGCCGCACGGAGACCGTGCCGGCTTCGGCTTCTTTGCCGCCGACCACCAGCATGTACGGAATCTTCTGCATTTGCGCGTCGCGAATTTTCGCCGGCAGCTTCTCGTTGCGGTCGTCGAGGTGCACGCGCAGGCCGTGGCGCTTCAGCGTCTCGGTGACGTGCTTCGCGTAATCCGCCACTTTTTCGCTGACCGGGCAGATCTCCACCTGCACCGGCGCGAGCCACAGCGGAAACGCTCCCGCATAATGCTCGATCAAAATGCCGAAAAAGCGTTCCACCGAACCCAACAGCGCCCGGTGCACCATCAGCGGCTGATGTTTCGCGCCGTCCTCCGCGACGTATTGCAGGCCAAAGCGCGCCGGCAAATTGAAATCAAACTGCACGGTCGTTAGCTGCCACGGCCGGCCGATGGCGTCGATCAGTTTGATGTCGATCTTCGGCCCGTAAAAAGCGGCTTCCCCTTCGATTTTTTTGTACGGAATACCCATGCGCTTCATCGTGCCCGCGAGGGCGGCGCTGGCGCGATGCCAGTCTTCCGGCTTGCCAGCGTAATTTTCCGGATGCGCGGCGTCCCAATCGGATAGTTCGACCTCATATTTATCAAACCCGAAGTTTTTCATCACTGCGAACGCAAAATCCACGCAAGCTTCCACTTCTTTCTCAATTTGATCCGGCGTGCAAAAAATGTGCGCGTCGTCCTGGGTAAACCCCCGCACCCGCAGCAGTCCGTGCAGCACACCGCTCCGCTCGTAGCGATACACGGTGCCAAGTTCCGCCAGGCGCACCGGCAGATCGCGGTAGCTGTGCAATTTCGATTTGTAAATCAATATGTGTCCGGGACAATTCATGGGCTTGAGCTGGTAGTCCGCCTTTTCTACTTCGATCGGCCCGAACATGCTGTCCCGGTAAAATCCCGTGTGCCCGCTCGTCTTCCACAGATCGAGCCGCATGATGTGCGGCGTGTAGACCAGGTCGTAGCCGCGGTTCAACAGCTCCTCGCGCAGCCAATCCTCCACGATTTTCCGGATCAATCCGCCCTTGGGATGCCAGAAAATCAGTCCGGGCCCGGCCTCTTCTTGAATGCTGAAAAGATCCAGTTCCGTTCCCAGCCGGCGATGGTCGCGCCGCTTGGCCTCTTCGAGCCGGTGCAAATATTCATCCAGCTCTTTTTGCGTGAAAAAGCACGCGCCATAAATCCGCTGGAGCTGAGGATTTCCTTCCTGGCCTTTCCAGTAGGCCCCAGCTACGTTCATCAGCTTGAACGCGGTGATGCGCTTGGTCGATGGAATATGCGGCCCCCGGCAAAAATCGATGAATTTCCCCGTGGAGTAGAAAGAAACCATCGGCTCGACGGCCTTTTCTTCCACTAGCTCGCACTTGAATATCTGATTGTTTTTCTTATAAAGCTCGATCGCTTCCGGCTTTGGGATCAGCTTGCGTTCGTTTGGCAAGTCCTGCGCGGCCAGCTCGTGCATCTTCGCTTCGATCTTGGCGAGGTCATCCTGTGTAAACGGCTCATCGCGCAGAAATTCATAGAAAAACCCCGTGTCGATCGGCGGTCCGATCCCCAGCTTCACATTCGGAAAAAGCTCCAGCACGGCCGCTGCCAGAAGATGCGCCGCCGAATGCCGGAACACAAAAAGCGCGTCGGCATCTTTTTCCGTCAGAATCTGCAGCTTGACGTCGCCTTCGAGCGGCCGCCGCAAATCAACCAGCGTCCCCCCGCCATCGTTTGGCGCTGCGATGCGCGCCACCAGCGCGGCGTCCGCCAGCCGCGGCGAAATGCTTCGCGCGATGTCCGCTGGCGTTGTGCCCTTGGGTACATCCTGGACCTTGCCATCCGGCAACGTAACGTGAATCTGTTCCATGGTTCTTCCGTTCAAACGAAGAAGAAGTGTAGCTTATCGGCGGGTCAGAGCGCGGTCAAGGCTCACCGCCCCAATTGGCCGGCCAACAAAGATTCTCGCTTGACAACGCTTTGTCGCAAGGTGTAGACCTTACATAATTTCAGTAAAGTTTTTACGAATTAGCCAATCACTCTTCGGGGGGAGACATGTCCAGAATCAACACCTTGGCCCGCGCTGGTTTGGTATCACTCTCTTCGCGATCCTCGCGTCGCACGCTCATTTTTCAAACTTTCCTCCTGGCATTCTTTGCGTGCCTACTGTGCGGCAACTCCGCCTGGGGCCAGGCCAGCACTTCCGTCCGCGGCACGGTGACCGATCCGAGCGGAAAGGCTGTGGCGGGCGCGGGTGTTGTTCTGTCGAGTGCCGAAACCAAGACGGAACGCAACGTAACATCGGGCGATCAGGGCGAATACCAGTTTCTTCTTGTCCCGCCTGGAACCTACACGCTTACCGTGACCGCCCCCGGATTTCGCCGCTCTGAACAGAAGGATGTGGCTCTGCTCGTGAACACTCCTGCAACCATAAACGTACAGCTCAAAATCGGCGGCACAAACGAAACCGTCACAGTCACCTCAGAGGCTCCGGCCATCAACATGGTGGACGCTTCTCTCGGCAATTCCTTCGAGGAAAAACAGGTGAGCCAGCTCCCCCTGGAAGGCCGCAACGTCCCCGATCTTTTGAGCTTGCAGGCGGGAGTGGCCTACACGGGAAACCGTATCGGCGACAAAGATCAGGATACTCGTAACGGAGCGGTGAACGGCGCGCGCAGTGATCAGAGCAACGTCACGCTGGACGGCGTGGACGTGAACGACCAATCCAACGGCTACGCGTTCACCTCCGTACTGCCGGTCACGCAGGATTCCGTTGAGGAATTTCGTGTAACCACCACCAACTATGGCGCCGACCAGGGGCAGGGCTCCGGAGCGCAGGTGACCCTGGTGACAAAGAGCGGCACGAATGCCTTCCACGGCTCGGCCTACGAATACATCCGCAATACGGTTACTAGCGCCAACGACTATCTCGTGAAGCAATCGGAGCTCAACATTGGCGATCCAAACAAGCCTCTCCAGCTGAACCGCAATATCTTCGGCGCGTCCGTGGGCGGACCGGTTCGCAAGGACCGCCTGTTTTTCTTTACCAATTACGAAGGAACGCGCGAGCGCGAACAGCAACGGGCCGAACGCATTATTCCAACACCCTCAATGTGCCAAGGTATCTTCCGCTATCTGGACTTAAACGGAAACCTGGTCACGGTTACACCCGCCCAGCTTACGCTACTCGACCCGAAGCACATCGGCATTGATCCCGCCATGCTGAATCCTAGTAAGACCGGTTATCTCGACCGGACTTTCTGCACCGGTCAAACCAACACCAATGATTTTGCCGCCGGCGACGGTTTCAACTATGCAGGCTTCGTCTTTCGGGCGCCCACCAAGCTGGATAACGACGTTTTTATCGCTCGCGTGGATTACCGTCTAACCTCCGATGGCAAACACTTGTTGTTCTGGCGCGGCGCCCTCCAGGATTTGCGCAACCCGGGAACTCCCTTCCTGCCCGGCGATGCTCCCGAGCAGACTACAGCCGACCACAGCAAGGGCTTTGCCCTCGGATACACCACTGTGCTTAGCCCTACTCTAACCAATTCTTTTGTATGGGGATTCACCCGGCAGAGCTTCGGCGTCGTCGGTAATACCCCCAACAACCAGGCATGGAACACATTTTTGGGGCTCGATCAAGGCATCGTCTACAGCCATAATTTCCAGGTGAACCTGCACAACCTGAAGGATGATCTCTCTTGGACCAAGAAGACCCATGCCTTCCAGTTTGGCGTGGCCATCGGCCTGGCGCGCGATCCCCGCGAAAGTTTTCTACATTCCAATCCTCTCGGCCTCGGGACAACCAACTGGACGTCGCCAATAGGATTCTCCTTTACCTCGAGTACCCTCGACCCCACGAATACCAGCCCGAACGCGCACCCCGGAATAAGTTTGCCGGAGCCTCTCTCCTCGACGGCCTATGACCGCCCGCTGCTCGCTTTGTACGGCATGATCTCGGATGTCGTTGCCAACTATAACCTGGACAAGAACGGCAACGTGATGCCCCAGGGCGCTCCTGTAAAGCGCAACTACGGGCTCAACTCCTATGAGTTCTATGGGCAGGACACCTGGCGCGTCAAACCGAACTTCACGCTGACCTACGGACTCCGCTGGTCTTTCTTTCCTCCGCCTTGGGAGACGAACGGATTGCAGACTTCCCCAACCTTCGGTCTGGGAACGCAATTTGCCCAGAACGTCAAGAACGCGCAACAGGGTCTCGGGTACACTTCGGAGCCTCCGATTTCATTTACGCTCGGCGGACCAGAAAATAACGGCCCAGGCTTCTACTCCTTTGAAAAGACCGATTGGTCCCCGAGAGTCTCCATCGCCTATTCGCCCCGTTTTGGCGGAAGCCTGCTCAAGAAGATTTTCGGCGAGAACGATAAGACCGTTGTTCGCGCCGGCTTCAGCCGGGTTTACGACCGGGCGGGCTTCGCGCTCTTGAACAGCTTCGACCAGATTGGTTCGGCGGGTCTGACCACTACGTTGCAGAATCCCTGCTGCACGGCTAACCAGACGGGAGCCGAAGATCTGCCGCGTATCACCGGCATCAACACGATTCCCACTGTTAACAACCCGCCGCCTGGTATAGCGGCCGTCCCATTCCTACAGCCGGCACCTAAAGGAGGCTTCCCGCAGACGCCTGGCATTAACGCCCAGGCCAACTTGTGGGGCGTCGACAACACGTTGAAAACTCCTCATGCCTATGCCGTTGACTTTTCCATCGGGCGCGAACTTCCAAAACGATTCTCACTGCAATTATCGTACGTTGGCCGCTTCGGCCGCGATCTGCTCACCCAGCGCGATTTGACTCAGCCCTTGGACATCAAGGATCCGAAAACCGGAATTGACTACTACACAGCCGCTGCAGCCCTCTCGAACTTGGCGAGGAAGTTTGCACTGGCCAACAATGGTGGGCAGCCCACGAACTTCTACAGTGCAGTCATCACGCCAGCCCAGATTAACAGCGTTACCGCTGCGATGCTGGGCCCGACCGCCCAATACTGGGTGGACATGCTGCCGAAGCTTCGGCCGGGCGCCACTGCGTATGCGGACCTCTTCTTCCCAACCGCCTTCCCCGCAACAAATTCTACAGACAGCCTGCTCCGAGCTGTCTTCGACCTCTATTACAATCCGGCCCTCTCCGTCGTCGGCGATGAGATTGTGGGGCTGGCGGATATTGACGCCTACGGTGGGTTGGGGGACAACGCTCCGGTAGCCCCGGGTAAATTACCAATACCCTATTTTTTCAGCACCACGGGTCTCAACGGCGGCGCCGGTCAATTCCTCAATGACCAGGCGTTCTCTATGTACGGATGGAGCTCCATCGGCAGTTCAAACTACCATGCCTTGCAAGTGAGCCTTCGGAAACAGCTCAGCCACGGAGTTCAGTTCGACTTTAACTACACATTCTCCAAGTCCACCGATATCACTTCCGCGGCCTCGCGCGTGGGATTCTCTGTTTATGGCTACCAAAATATCGGCCTCGTCGGAAGCCGCCTGGCAAATGCCTTTTCTCCGAACCTGGCCCGCGCCGTCTCCGACTATGACCTCACACACCAGGTGAACCTCAACTGGATTGCGGATGTTCCGGTCGGCAAAGGCCGCGCCCTGGCTCATAACGCCAACGGCATTGTGGATGCTTTCATCGGCGGCTGGCAGCTTTCCGGCCTGGCTCGCTGGACCAGCGGATTCCCCTACAGCGTGGACGGCGGGCAACGCTGGCCCACGGACTGGTTCCTCACCGCGATCACCCAGATGACCGCCACGCCGAGGACAGGCATTTTCAAACTCTCCATCCCTGACCCAGTAACTGGAAAGCCCGATGCGTTCGTCAGCCCCTTCGCCAATCCAGCCGCAGCCCAGAATGATTTCACCCTGCCGCTCCCGGGCGGAGTTGGTTCGCGCAACGTCCTGCGCGGCGATGGCTTCGCCAGTTGGGACATGAGCCTCTCGAAACGCTGGAAAATGCCTTACCGAGAAACCCACGATCTGCAATTTCGTTGGGAAGTGTTCAATGTGCCGAACCTCACCCGCTTCAACGCTCAGGGCGTGGGCGCATCACTACTTACTTCGCTTACGCAGTCGCCGGCCAGCTTCGGCGCCTACACCAGCCTGTTGACCCAGCCGCGCGTCATGCAGTTTGCGCTTCGCTACGAATTTTAGTCGCTGCTGCTAGACCTTGATTGGCTCTTTTTACATCCTCACGAAAATCGCGACGGTAGATCAAGAATTCTGAGCACCGGCCAAGTAAGCGCCGGAGGCGCGCCACAAGTTAGCCCAGCCTGTGAGGGCTGGGGCAGCAAACGGGCAATGTCCAGCGCCGTAGGTGCGGCACGCTCGTCCTTCGCCACCGCGAATTTCAATGAAGTTGCGAGGGCCCGCTTCACGTCTCTGTCCTCGCACGCATCACTCCACGCGCGCGTCGAACACTCCCGTCTCCACCTGTCCGCCACGCTTGATTTGGACAAAAATCCGGTAATCCCCCGGCCGTGGAAAGCCATACGGAAAGCTGACCTCGGGAGACTGCCCTCCCATCGCCATTCCGCCCGGCATCGCCGGCGGAGCCTCCAGGACTCCGGCCTGCGCGAGCTCCAGCGCCGCCATCGCCACCGATCCTGCCGGGTGCACGTGCGCAAACGCGCTCATGTCCGAGCGCACAAATTCCGCGTGCCCTGCCATACCCATGTACGGCTCCAAGTCTTGCGCGGGCTTTCCCTCCTTCGTTTGCACGCTGAACGTAAAATTCATCGCCGTGTTTGCTCTCAGCGGACCGCTCGCCCTCTCCCACTTCATGTGTCCGCCATCCGGCAGTAGAAACGTGCTCGCCTCCCCTGCGGGTTTCGTCAGCGGCGCTCCCGACCATGACGAGTCATCCCCCGCCAGTGGCCTGCCATCGATCTGCGGCAGATTCACTTCACCCACCAGCGTCCACGGAAATCCGGCCTTGTCCACGACGTCCGCGAAAACCTGGTACTTCCCGGCCGAAATCGCCGGCAAATCCTCCGCGAACGCGCCGCCCGCAATCCGCTCCGGATGCAAATGTAGCAGGCGATCCATCCCCGGCACGCGAATCAAAAAAAGATGCATCAGGTGATTGTGGTCGGGAATCACTTCCTCCACCCTGACCTGTTCCGACCACTCCTTGTCCTGCCCGTGCGCTCGAATCACCAGCCGGTTCCCGCTTTCGAGCGTCGTTTCCGCGGCCGGTGGCTTGAAAAAATTCACCCCACGCTCGTAGTTGCCCTTCTCCGCGCCCCACCACGCTCTGCCAAGATACAAAATCCCCACCACGACCACCGCCGTAATCGCCATGACTATCTTCGCGCGCCGGATTTTCACTGGAGCTGGCGTTTCTCCCGGCGCTAGATTTCCTTCACGCACTGCCGCGCCCGCGATGAACACCATTCCCACCGCCAGGAACACCATCAGCAACCCCAGAATCCCTTTGAGCGGTTTATCCATCGTCAGCGTGCGTTGCGCAAACGACGGCACGGGGACGGAAACTTCTCCTTTTCCTTTCGCGCCGTCCACCCGGATGCGCACCCGCAGCGCGCCGGATTCCATCAGCCACAAACTTCCGGTAAAAAATTGCGGGTCCTCTTTCGATTGCTGCGCCAGGTCCGGCGTCGGCGGCAGGTTTGAGCCCGGCCCACTCAGCCGCATCGAAACAAATTGCATCGACTGCACGTCGCCCGAGGCGCTCCGCACGCGAATTTCCGCCACTCCCGGAATCACTTGCGGCACGCGCACGGTCACAAAAAGGTGATAAGGTCCGGCGTCACCCTCGAAATAAACGTCCGGGCTGCCCACGTGCGCGCACACCGTCAGCGCCGCGCACAACACCAAAATCAGAACGCCACTCACGCGTAGTCGCATCATGTTCCTGAAACGCAAAAAAATCAGTCCTTCTTAAGCGGGCCGCCCTTGTAGTGGCCGGTCTTCAGACCGGTTCCTTCTCAAGCATCACTTTACGCAGGAAATCGACAAACGCACCATTCGCGCGCGGCTCTCACCTTTTCATCCGCCGCATCCAATCGCCCCACGCCAGCCCCAGCCGCGAAGTAATCATCGCCGCCACAACCGCGAATGCCATCGTGAGCCAAAACGCCCCGCGCGTTTTCTCCGCCGCCACGAACGCGTACGGATCGTACAGAAATCCCGCGGGATCGAAGTAACCGAAGTACGCCATCCCGAAAATCCGGTTGCGCGCCAAGGGCGACATTAGAAGATTCGCGAACGGCCATTGCACCGCTATGAAGCTCACCAAAAACGCCGCTCCCGTCGCCCCCGCCAGCCGCCATCTCTTCCACTCCCCCACCCTGTTCCACAACAAATCCAGCACCACCGCCGGCACGATAAGCAGCATCGGAAATCGCAATGGAATAAGGTGCGTCACATGCTGGTACACCGGCCCCAATTTCGGCTCCGCGGGAAACAGCGGCAAAATCCACTCTGCCGCCAGCAGGATCGCCGTATAAATTGCCGCCACTCGCGTGCACGCCCATTTGTTTCCCGCTCCCCACGCCGTCCCCACCAGCACCGCGGGACTCCCGATCGCCACCGCCAGGTAACAACTCGCGCTGTGCATGTACACCGGCCAGGTCGGCTGTGTCAGGATCAGCCCCGCCTGCGCCACCGCCGTCGCGCCCACGTACGCGAACAGCCACATCAGCCGCCCGCGCAGCGCCTCGCTCGCGCGATTCATCAGCCCCGCCATCAACGCCAGCGCGCCCACTTTGATCGCGAACGACCCCAGCGACAGCAGCGTGTGCGGTGGGCTTACAATCTTCACGTCCAGCCCGTACGCGTTGTGCCACCAATTATCGAACGGCGCCGACGTGAGCATCGCCACGCAGCCCCACACCGCGATGAACGCTCCCAGCGGCCCGCGAAATCCCCAAATCTTCACCGACGTCTCTCGCGCCGCCGATTCTCCGCCAAACGTCGCGCTCAAAATCAAATACCCGCACGCAATTCCCACCAGCACGCCCGTCATTTGAATCGCGATGTGCGCCGGCGTCCAGAACGTGTCCCGCCCAATCGACATGTGCCAGGAAATGTCCCATATCCCGCCGACCATTCCCGACGCGATTCCCGCCACCATGCACCATATCGTCCACGGGATGGACGTGGCGTCCACCCTCGCGGCCGCTCGCTCGCCCATCCCCACACCAATCTGCGTCCCCAGTGGAATGCTCTGTCCCATACTTGCTTCTCCGTTCGGTCATGGGTCAGGCCCATGACCTTCCGCTCAGCTCTGTTCCGCAGTTTTCTCGCTGCGTCGACTGTCTTTTGTTCCGCTTACCGTAGCTTCCCGACTCCGTCTGCGCGCCAGTCTACACCCTGTCGCCCACTCTGGATACGCTCGCCCGCTGGCTTTTCTATTGCGGCTCGGTGCTTTTGTAGGGCCGGGCCTTCGCGTAGTCTGCGTCCCGCCGACTAATTCTATTACGGCGCCCTGTTCTTTTCGGGGCGCAGCCCACCTCGAAAAATCTACCTCTCCCAATGGTATAGATGTATGATATATACTGGTTGAAAGGAGGCGTCCATGGCCAAAAGTAGTGTCGCCAAACTGTTTCGCAACGGCCGAAGCCAGGCGGTCCGGCTGCCCCGCGAGTTCCGCTTCGAAGGGGACTGTGTCCGCGTCCGGCGGGTTCCTGAAGGTGTCCTGCTCGAGCCTCTCATTCCGGACCCGGCAAAGTGGTTTGCCGCGATGGACGAGATCGGCGGGGACCCGTTGCTGAAGAAGGGCCGGAAACAACCGCCCGCACCCCGCCGGAAGATTTTTGACTGAGCTATCCGCTATGGGGTATTTGTTGGACACGAATGCGTGCATCGCGTTGATTAACCGCACATCGGAACCGGTTCGCAAGCGATTCTCGAAGGCAGTGGAATCGGGCGAGCAGGTGTGGGTAGCGTCGGTATCGCTGTACGAACTTTGGTACGGCGTGGCGAAGAGCGTCCAGACAGAAGCAAATACCTTGCGTTTGAAAATGTTCCTTGCAGGCCCGGTGCGAGTGCTGGAGTTTGGGGAGGATGACGCCCGATCCGCGGGTGAAATCCGAAACAGTCTAGAGCGGACAGGCAAGCCCATAGGAACGTATGACTTGTTGATAGCGGGACAGGCGCTAACCCGCAAACTGACCCTGGTCACAGCAAATACGAGGGAATTTGCGAGAGTGAAGAACCTTGTCTGGGAGGATTGGGCCCGCGCCTAGCGACAACCGAAAAGCGTACTCTCTTCTCTCTGACTCTCTGCGACCTCTGCTTGCCCTGAGCTTCGAAGGGTGCCCTCCGTGCCTTCTGTTAAGTCTTTCCTTATCTTGTCCGTTTTTCTTCTCTGTGCCCTTTGTGTTCCCATCTCTGTGACCTCTGTGTTAAATCTTTCCTCTTCGTCCGCCCTCTCCTGCTTGGGTACCGCATCCCTTTGGGGTTTGACTTTTCCCCATTTTTGACCGTCACCTTCTTTCCTCCGTGTCTCTGTGCCTCTGTGGTCAATCTGCCTTTCCTCGCCTTGACTTGCTTTACCGGTTGATCAACGATCCAAACTTGATCAACGTGTCCAAACCCATTTCCACTTCTGAACCGCGCCGTAGCTTCAGCGAAGGCGGGCCCAATCCTGCCCGCCGTAACAGCAATTCATGCGAGGGCGGGCCAAGTCGCGCCGTAGCCTTGGGCGAAGGCGGATTTGACGACCCCAAACACCACCTCCGCATCTACCAGGGCGACTGCCTCGACATCCTCGCCCAAATCCCCGAATCCTCCGTCGACCTCGTCTTCGCCGACCCGCCCTACTTCCTTTCCAACGGCGGCATCACCTGCCACGCCGGCAAAATGGTCTCCGTCAACAAAGGCGACTGGGACAAATCCCGCGGTCCTGATGCCAATCATGTTTTCAATACCGCTTGGCTGGCCGCCTGCCAGCGCGTCCTCAAACCCAACGGCTCCATCTGGGTTTCCGGCACTGCCCACGTCATCCATTCCGTCGGCTTTGCCATGCAGCAGCTCGGCTTCAAGCTCCTCAACGACATCTCCTGGGTCAAGCCCAATCCTCCGCCTAATCTCTCCTGCCGCTACTTCACCCACGCCACCGAGACTCTCATCTGGGCCGCGAAAAACGCCAAGTCGCGCCACACCTTCAACTACAAGCTCATGAAGGAAACCAATCGCGGCAAGCAAATGAAATCCGTCTGGGAAATCCGCCCGCCCGAACCCTGGGAGAAAAAATTCGGCAAGCACCCCACCCAAAAACCCGTCGCCCTCCTCGAACGCATCCTCCTCGCCTCCTCCAACGAAGGCGACCTCATCCTCGACCCCTTCTCCGGCAGCGGCACCACGCTCCTCGCCGCATTCCGACTCCGCCGCCACGCCCTCGGCTGCGAACTCTCCGCCGAATTCCTCAGCCTCTCTCTCCGCCGCATCTGTTCCAATCTGGTACAGGTCGAACTTTCTTTATCCTGCTTCGAGTTTTCCCTTGATCTCTTTTCCGATCCTATGGATCGATCAGTAGCACGGCCTTTAGGCTGTGTTCAGTCAATCGGTCAGCTCAAAAAAATTGTCATCCCGAGCGAAGCCGAGGGATCTGCTTTTCGCCCTTTCGCTGTTCACTCTCAACTGTCGACTGTCGACCGGATGCCGCCCCATCTCCAACTCGTCCAGCAAGAACGCCGCTTCTATTTCATCGGCCGCACTGACCGCCGCGTCATCTTCACCGTCCTCGCCGACTCCCTCGACGACGCCTGGGCAAAATTCCGCGCCTCCGGCCGCCCCGACTCCGACGCCCTCTTCATCATCAAAACCGAAACTGAAATATATCTCGCCTGAATTTTCATGCTTTTATGGGATCGCCCTTCTGAGGCCGACCGCTTTCCTCTGAGTTGTCTCCATGATCTAATCCCTGCGTGGACGTACATCTTCCCACTTCTGGCCTCGACCGCTACAAGAGCGGTTCGCAACGTGCACGCGTATCCACCGAGCCATGGGGCGAAACGAATCTTTATTGCGCTGCCTGCGACTCGCCAAGAATAAGCTCCCTGCCCACGGGAACTCACGCAGTCGATTTCAGCTGTCCGTCTTGCGAGTCTCGTTATCAGTTAAAAAGCAGTGCCAGCAAGTTCGGAAATCGGGTGATAGATGGCGCTTACGTAGCGATGCATCGCGCCATCTTGAGCGATCAGACTCCAAATCTGTTCTTTCTCCATTACAAACTCCCACAGCTAACGGTCGAAAGTGTTTTGCTGGTTCCTCGTTTTGCATTCTCTTTGTCGTGCGTGGAGAAACGCAAGGCACTCTCGCCAACAGCCAGGCGGGCTGGATACGTCGGTTGCTATTTTGTTTTGGATCGTATCCCGCCAGATGCGCGAATTCCAATCGTAGAAAACGCTCGCCCTATCAGCTCGTCTCAAGTTCGTAAGGCATACAACAAAATTCGCTCACTCGAAGGATTAAACGTCGAAAAACGCGGCTGGACCCTCGACGTCCTCAACGCTATCCATTCACTCAAAAAGGAAGAATTTTCTCTCGCGAATGCCTATACGCTCGAACCAGTGCTTTCCAAATTGCATCCAGCCAATCGTCACGTCCGCGACAAAATCCGCCAGCAACTCCAGGTTTTGCGAGACCTCGGCCTCCTCACCTTCCTCGGCAGCGGCTCGTATCGGCTTTTGTAAATCCCCCAGAACGTATGCTCAACCTGGACCGACGTGGACGCCTAATCAGAGCCTTTGTTTGAGCAGGTCATCGACGGCCGCCTCGACTTTCTCGAATGGCTGCTCGGGGCTTGGCGCGGGCTGCAGTCGTCCTTGGCGATCGATGAGAAAAATCGCCGGGTACCGCGCGATGTCGCGATAGATGTTCGGGACTTGTCCACGGAGCGTGAGCAGCGGGTAACTCACCGGGACCTCTTTCAAATACTTCTGCTGCACATCGACGTCCTCATCCGACAGCCCGAACACAATGAATCCTTGATCTTCCCGCTCTCGGTATAGCCGGTCGAGCTTCGGCATTTCGTTCCGGCACGGCCCGCACCAGGTCGCCCAAATATTGACCAGCACGACCTTGCCCCGCTGATCTCGCAGGCGCTGGGAGTTCCCGAACAAGTCCAGTGTTTCAAAGAGCGGTGCGGCCACATCCTGCATCGCTTGATTTCGGGACTGCTTCGATCGGATGATGCCATCGCTCACTGGACTCCAAGTGAGACCCAGCGAGAGAGTCGCAAGGGTGAGACCGACTTTCGCGGAAAGGGAGAGCGGTTGCCGGCGGCGGTCCTTTATGGCGAGGACCAGCGTACAGACAAACGGCACGGTCATGGCCAGCGTCGCGATAGCGAGACGAGAGAGCCAATTCTTTTCGGGGTCGGCGCTGGCCCGGAGGAGTGCCTGAGAAACCACTGCATACAAAAAAATGGCCGCCAGCGGAGAAACGATACCGGAGATTAGCACACGGTATTTGGACAGCTTCACCATCAACTGTTATTTCCTTGCTTGACCACCAAAACGGCACTCAGTCTACTGTCAGCCTCGCCAACTCGCAACGCTAGGAGATGTCGGGTGCCGCACCCTTCGGTGTTAAGGGTGCGGATTTTGACTTTCTCTTTCCTCCCGCGTTAGCGACAAAATTCGCCAGCAACCGGCTATCCGATGAGGGTAGTCGTCCTGAGCGAGTCCGCCTCAACGGACAAGTGGAACATTCCGACCCTGTCGAAAAGGATCTCACCCTTTCTCCAAGTCCGGAGTTTACCCCGATTACTTATCGGGGAGACCTTTTACACTGAGTGAATCGAAGTGCGGCCTCCTCACCTTCCTCACCCCTGGCTCCTATCGCCTGTGCTAACATCCAACCACGAGGCTGTCCCATGCCCGTCCACCGCATAAGCTACCTGCTACTGGTGTTCCTGATTTTTTCTGCCGCTCCTTCATGCAACGCCCAGGCTGTCCCCGCCGAGCAGGCTCCTAAGCCCGGCCAGCAGGACGATTGCGCCGGATTTTCCGGTTGGGTCAAGACCTCCAGTTGGGGCGGTGCGTACGAAGCCCATGGAGGATGCTTGACGTTAGGTAACGGTTCCGTCCATGTTGACCCTCCCCCGGTCGACTTCCAAATCACCGAGTTGGCCGCCATCGAAAGAAAGAAATTCATGGTATGGAAAGGTTTCAAGTTCAAGCTCAAGAATGGCAAGAAAGTCGAATTTTATCCCCTCAACCTCAAAGGTTCTGGAGTCGACGATGCCGCCACCATCGAAAAAGCCATACGGGACATGGCCGCCCAGCAAGGCGTCGTCCTCAAGTGATCCTGCCCTAACACTCGTCGCCGATTGCCGCAGCCTTCGGTTTAATGACAGCGGGTTTTGACTTTTCTGCCGTCGAACCGCAACCTCCTAATTTCCTTGGCTCCAGTTTACCCCGAGCGCAGCGGAGGGGCTCCTACCGTCTGGTCTGAACTCGTCTCCGCTTGCCTCCCCTTTACCACGGGCGTACGCTTCTCGCACTTAGATTAAAGTGAACGCACCGGAGAGAAACATGGCAAATCCCATTCTGGTTACCGGCGCGGCGGGCCGCGTCGGGGCGGTAGGACGCACGGTCACCGAACTGCTCTTGAAACAAGGCAAGGCGGTGCGTGCGATGGTGCGAAATGAAGACGAACGCGCGGAAGCATTGCGCGACATGGATGCGGAGGTCGTGGTCGGCAATCTGCTCGATCTCGATTCGATGCATAGGGTGCTTGCCGGCTGCGAGACGATGTACTTCAGCATGTCAATTTCGGATGCCTACCTGGCCGCGACCGTCAATGCGGCGGCGGTTGCCAAGCATCACGGCGTAAAGGCGTTCATCAATATGTCGCAGATGACGGTTTCCCAGATGAGCATTACCGAAACTACTCCGAGCCCGCAGCACAAGCTGCACTGGCTCGCCGAGCAGGCGCTGAACTGGTCCGGTCTGCCGGTTGTGCATGTGCGGCCAACAGTGTTTCTCGAAGGCTTCTTCCTGACTTTGACTCCGGATTCCGTCAGGGAATTCGATCAGATCAGGCTCCCGTTCGGGGAAGGCAAGACTTCGCCGGTGGCGGCGGAAGACGTTGCGCGGGTGATCGCCGCGCTGCTCGCCAATCCGCAGCCGCACATCGGCAAGATCTATCACCTGACCGGTCCGCAGTCCGAGAACATGCATTTCTTTGCGCAGGAGTATTCGAAAGCGCTGGGCCGCACAATCACCTTTCAGGACATTCCCGTCCAGCCGTGGCGGGACGAGCTGCTCAAGCGGGGCTGGCCGGTTCACGTGGTGAACCACCTCGCGGCGATGGGCGATCTGCATCGCGCGGGGCGTTTCGACCGGCTGTCGGACGACGTGCTCACGCTGACCGGGCAACGGCCGCTGAGTGTGCAGGAGTTCGTCCGAATGAATGCGGCCGCGTTCACCGCGTCGGCAAAAGCAAAAGAGGCTTGAGTGTTTGCAGATGCCCACACCCAACAAACCTGACTCTCGACGACGTTATGCCTGGCGGGTGGCACGTCCTTAACGCGCCGAGATGCTCTTGGGTGCCGCATCCCTTTGGGATTTGGTTTACCAAAGGGTGCGGGTTTTGACCCCTCTAACGCTGCACTGCCTTTCCTAGAACGTTTCTGCGGGCTCTAATTTGCTATGCTATACTTGTATAGCGAGGTTCCCATGCTTGCGATTCGCCTCCCAGAATCTATCGAAAAACGCTTGGAAAAACTGGCTCGCCGCACCGGCCGCACTAAGACCTTCTACGTTCGCGAGGCCATCCTCGAACATCTCGACGACCTCGAGGACCTCTATCTGGCCGAGCACACCCTGGAGCGCATCCGTAGCGGCGACGAGCAGACCATCCCGCTTGGGGATGCTCTGAAGCGGCATGACCTGGAAGGTTGACCGGTTCGCGGTCACACATGAGAATTGAGCTCTCCGCCCAGGTCGACCGCGATCTGGGCAAGCTCGACCCACAGGAGAGCAGGCGCATCCTGAAGTTCCTTCACGAACGTCTCGCCCCACTCGATAACCCACGCAGCATTGGTCAAGCTTTGCAAGGCTCCAAGCTTGGAGAGTTCTGGAAATACCGTGTGGGTGATTACAGGCTCATCTGCAAGATCGAGGACAAACGGCTGCTCATTCTGGTTCTTCGCGTAGGCCATCGCAGAGAAGTCTACCGCTGACCCCTCTTCTCCACGTTCCTCCGCGTCCGGCGTTTACCCCGACCGGGTCGGGGCGTCTCCGCGTTATCCTCTAAAGGGTGCGGGTTTTGACTTTCCCCTCGCCACTTCGCCCCCGCGCCGATTTACCCTGAGCCTTGAAGGGCTTCGCCCTTTTCCCTCGCACCAATTTTCCCTTGACGTACCGTCACTATTCGGCTAACATAAAGCCGGTATAAATTTGCGCCTCGGCTGTCGCCCTTCAATCCGCCCATACGACAAACTGCCCCCTCTGCACAATTTCGGTGCAATTCTGGTCGAAAATAACTCGTTTATTTACCACACTTCCGAACTCGCCGCGGATGTGTGGCAAACAAAAGACTTACAGGAAACTTAAGCCCTTTAGATACCACACTTACAGAAAATAGGGGGGTGGGGGGTGTTATTGTTAACTAGATTTCCGACGAGGAAATCTGTCCTGAGGAGAATGGCGACGTCCCGGACGCGCCGCTCCTCCTAGTTCGATGGGCCGTTAATGTTTAATGTAATTTCCGGCTTCGGGAACGTCCGTGTCGTCCTCAGACACAACTCTCCTCACAAACAAAAGAGCGGTCCTTCGGTTGACACCTGCGAGAGAGGAATCAGCTATTTATGGCCGGAATGCGTGATACGCGCCATGATGTCGCGCCGGCTGTCGGCCACTACGCCGCCAAAGAGAGCTTCGCGGTCCGCCTGGCTCATCTTGCCCAGTGTTGCGTTGACGGCGGTAGCCCACTTGTCCATGCCTTCGGCATTGGGGTAGTCGATGACCAGGCACCGCACTGAAGGCGCCATATTGTTTACATACTGCTCGTCAACCCCGTAGAACGTAGCCGCGCCCTTCTTGACCTGATCATCAAAGGTGGGCGCGAGGTACTTCTTGAGCGCCGCGACGTACTCGCCGGGCTTGTCAGCCTTCGCCATCTGGCAAACCACGCGCAGATACGTCGGTGTTCCGCTGCCCGCATGGTACATCGACGACTGCATCAAGTAGTCTTCGTGCTTCGTAGCCGCGATCTGGCCCGGCCGCGGACCGGCCTTGCGGATTTCGTCGAGCACCTTCATCAGCCCGGAAATGGTGTTTGACGACCACGCCGCGCCGTGCGTATATCCGTCCGGTGTATGCACGACTTGCTCAAAGGTGGACCAGGTAACAATCGTTCCGTCGGCCGTCAACTTTTCCGCAACGGGAACGAACGTCTTCTCAGTATCCTCCGCGTAAGCCGCCCAATTCGCCCGCGGAACTTGGAACTGGCTTACAAACGTGTACACGATCGGCGTCGGTTCCATCTGGGAAAGAGCCGTCGGTACACACATCACTGCCAACACGACCACAAGTAGGCCCGCTATCCGTTTCAACATTATTGTCTCTCCTTGAACTGACCGGCAGGCCGCGCGGCGCAATACCGTCGAAGCTCGCTCCTCGTCGCTCAATTCGCAGGGTTTGCGTAGGGTGCGGGGATGCGGCGTTCTATCTGTGGGCAACCTGGAAAATGGGGTTCGCGCCCGGGGTCCCAATTAACGTGCCGGCCTATGTGCGCTGACGATATGCCCCCACCCTCCGCAAGTCAAGCTATTCCTCCGCCCCGCCCGTCTCCCTCATTCCATATGGTTCTACGGCCGTGTTTTTTCTCGTTGCCTTCGTGTCTCTGTGGCCGTCACTTTAGTTGACTTTACGCCGCGACTCGTTGCAAATGGATTCGCCGGAACCGGCCCTTTCTGGTTTCCCGGTTGGGATAGTTCATGAATATTCTCGATCTGATCGTTGGCAAGCCCATCAAGACCACCGACGAACGTGCCGAACAGATCGGCCCCGCCGAGGGGATCCCCATCTTCGGCCTGGACGCGCTCAGCTCCGCCGCCTACGGCCCGGAGGCCGCCCTCAGTCTACTTATCCCTCTCGGGATTCTTGGGGTGCAGTACATCATTCCCATCAGCGCGGCCATCATCACGCTCCTCCTCATCGTCTACTTTTCCTACCGCCAAACCATCGCGGCCTATCCCTCCGGCGGGGGCTCCTATACCGTTGCCCGATTCAACCTGGGAACTTTTTCGGGCCTGCTGGCTGCAGCCGCTTTGCTCACCGACTACATCCTTACTGCCGCCGTGGGCATCTCCGCGGGAGTCGGAGCGCTCGTCTCGGCCGTGCCTTCCCTCCAGTCGCGCACGGTTTCCTTGTGCGTCGGGATACTCGTTATCGTTACGGTTCTCAATCTACGTGGCGTGCGCGAAGCGGGAATCGCGTTCATGCTGCCCACCTATCTCTTCGTCGGCACGCTGCTAATTACGATTGCCGGCGGATTGCTGCATGTGGCCCTCGCCGGCGGACATCCCCTTCCCCTCGCGCCTCTTCCGCACCCGCCGCCCATCACCGCGGCCGTGACTTTCTGGCTGCTGCTGAAAGTCTTTGCCAGCGGTTGCACCGCGCTCACTGGCGTCGAAGCGGTCAGTAACGGCGTGAAAGCGTTTCGCGAGCCGGCCGTCAAGAACGCGCAGCGCACCCTCACGGTAATCATTCTTGTCCTCGCCGTGCTCCTTGCCGGGATTTCGTACCTGGTGAAAGTCTACGGCATTGTGGCGACGGCTCCTGGCCAGCCGGGCTATCAGAGCATTCTCTCCATGCTCATCGCCGCGGTCTTCGGCAAAGGAATTTTCTACTACTTGACGATTGCATCGATCCTCTTCGTGTTGTCTCTCTCGGCCAACACGGCGTTCGCCGATTTTCCTCGGCTCTGCCGCGCCATCGCGCAAAACAATTATTTGCCGCATCTGTTTGCCACGCGCGGCCGCCGGCTCGTCTACACCTCGGGAATTATCGTGCTGGCCGTGCTGACGTGCTCTTTGCTCGTTCTCTTTGGCGGCGTGACCGACCGATTGATCCCGCTCTACGCCGTGGGCGCGTTTCTGGCGTTCACGCTCTCGCAGTTCGGCATGGTCATGCATTGGCGCAAAAATCGAGGGCCGCACTGGGTCAAAAGCGCCCTGGTCAATGGCCTCGGGGGCTCCGTTACCGGCGTTACCGTGATCGTGGTGCTGGTGGCAAAATTCGCGGAAGGCGCCTGGATCACGATTCTCTTCATTCCATTCTTGATAGTTTTCTTCACTTCGGTTCGCCGCCACTATCATTCGATACGAATGGCCACGTCCTGTGCCGCTCCTGTCACCCCCGCCATCTTAAGTACCCCGCCCATCGCGGTTGTTCCCATGGACCGCTGGAGCCGCATCTGCAAACAGGGCATCGAATTCGCGTCGCGGCTCTCTCCGGAAATCATCGCCGTCCACATCGAGCCCGGAGAACATTCCGAACTCCTGCACGAGGACTGGGATCGTTATGTTCTGGAGCCCTTCCGCGCCGCAGGAGCGGCTCCGCCGAAGCTGGTCACGCTGCCGTCGCCTTACCGTTTCGTGGTCGTTCCCATTGTTCAGTACGTCCTCGTGCTGTCGGAAAAACATCCCGACCGGCGAATCGTGGTGGTTGTTCCCGAGCTCGTGGAAGATCATTGGTATGAATATTTCCTGCACAATCAGCGGGCCCGGCTGCTACAGTGGCTCCTGCTGGCCAGGGGCAACAACCGAATCTTTACCGTGGCCGCGCCGTATTATTTGGGCGAGCAGCGCGAGGCTGTTCACTTGAAACAGAAACCACCGAGTCATGCTGCCTAGCAGGGTTCTTGGAAAGAAGCGCGGTACCCGCCGAGTACCGGGTGACATGGGCCGAGTGGCCTATCGACGCCGCAGGCGGTACAACGCAAAATCGCAATTGTAGTCGGGAATTGGGCCGGCCTCCGGAGCGAGCGAAACGATCGCGTGTTGTTTGCTCCTGTTTTTCACATTGCTGCTCGCGAGGGCAGCGCGCAAGGAAAGCCGTGCCAGTTTCTGATTGCATCTACCCTCATCCCCACCCCCGAGCGGCCGGTCTCCCCACCGGCCGCTCATCTTTTTTGTGCCGCTTCTTCTTGACGCAGCCGAAGGGCTTAAGGGGATTGAACCGCGCGCGAGTCTGTTTTTCTGGAGCGCCGAAAATCACGAAGGGGATTTGCAGTGAGACAGACTAGGCTGGATTCCTGCCGCAGTGGGTCAAGCTATCATGCCAGGGCTCCGTTGGTTGAAAAAGTGCCGGACAAAAAGGCATCTTGGTTCGCCGCTCGCGGGTATCCCTGGCTAACCACGCTGAAAATGAAAAAGGGGGCTGGTGCAAGCCCCCTTTTTTCTCAATTGACGCCCCAAACCGGGTACCGAGTCGAGGTTCGGTCCGGCCACCCCGGGAAGCCAATCTCTTATGTTGTTACGGTATCCATGCAAACCATGGGCCAGCTACCACCAGAAATGCGCTTGAACAGCAGACAGTTGAAAGCACGGCGTTTAGACCGCATTCCGTGACGGATAAGCCGAAGGAAGTGGTCTAAATCTACAAATTCTCACAGATAGGCAAGCTCCCCGATACGTTCTTTGGGATAGAGACGACCCTCAGCACTATAAGAACCGTGAGGACGCCTAGAGCTATGAATTTGCAATGAATTCTGCTGCAAGCTATGCGCCGATGGAGGAGCGGAGGGCGGCGGCGAGGGATTGGCTGAAGCGCTGGACGTCGGCATCGTGTTCGGCTTCGACCATGACGCGTGCCAGAGGTTCCGTGCCGGAATAACGGAGTACGATGCGGCCGTTTTCGCCGAGCGCGGATTGCGCTTCGGCAAGGGCGCGAGAAACTTCCGGCAGGGATTCGAGCGAAGGCTTCGAACGGACTTTGACGTTGAGGATGGCCTGGGGATAGTCCTTGAATCCTTCGATGAGCGATTCGAGGCGGCCGCGAAGAGAAACGAGCGAGGCTATTTTAATCGCAGTGAGAAGGCCGTCGCCGGCGGGAGAATCCTCGAGAAAGATAATGTGGCCGGATTGCTCGCCGCCGAGCACATTACCACTGCGAAGCATCTCTTCGAGAACGTAGCGGTCGCCGACGTTGGCGCGGGCAAGCGAAATGTCTTCGCGGGCGAGGGCGCGCTCAAGTCCGAGATTGGACATGGAAGTGGCGACAACACGGTTGCCCGCAAGCTTGTTCCGCGATTTGAGGAAGCGCGCCGCCGCCAGCAAAATGCCATCGCCATTCACGATCTTCCCCGACCCGCAGACGAAGAGGGCGCGGTCAGCATCACCGTCGAAAGCGACGCCCATCGCGGCGCGCTCAGCGACGACGCGTTTTTGCAAGCCAGCGAGGTGAAGCGAGCCGCAATCGGCATTGATGTTGCAGCCGTCGGGCGAAGCGCCGATAGCGACGACTTCCGCGCCCAGCGAGCGGAAAAGTTCCGGGCCGAGCTTGTACGCGGCGCCGTTGGCGCAATCGAGAACGATGCGCAGGCCCGCGAGCTTCGCGCCGGGAATGAGGCGGCTGCGGAGAAAGGCGAGATATTTGGCGTCGAGCGATTCGTCGGCCACGAGAGGTTTTGCGTTTTGCGGTGCGGGCTCTCCGCGATGCTTGAAGATATCGGCTTCGAGAGCTTCCTCGGCAGAATCAGGAAATTTCATTCCGGCGTGAGAGAAGAGCTTGACGCCATTGTCGTGATAAGGATTGTGCGAAGCGGAAATAACCACGCCGGCCTGAAAATCGTTCTGACGCACGAGGCAGGCGACGCCCGGAGTGGTGATGACCCCGGCGAAGGCGACGGAAACACCGGCTTGCGCAAGGCCCGCGGCGAGAAGGGCGGCGATATGAGGGCCGGATTCGCGCGTGTCCAGGCCGATGAGGGCGTGAGGCTGCGAAGTGTCGCGGCGCAAATAAGCGCCGAGAGAACGGCCGATGGCGTACAGCGTGGCGTCGTCGAGCGGAGGAGTTCCGGGAACACCCCGGACCCCATCCGTTCCGAAGAGTTCTTTGGGCATGAAGAGTGTGCGGTCAGTCCCCGGGAAGACTGACCCAAACGAGTTTAACACACGGAGACTCGCAGCCTTGATGAACAGAACTTCAGTGTTGGGAAGAGTTACAAATAGGGGCAGCACGGGTTCTGTTGCAACAGGAGGACGTTTACAGACCGAAACAAGCGCCAAGGCGTTTCCAAGTGACTTGCAGGAGTGTGTTACCGTGATGGGCAGGGAATAGGGCGTGCAAGAAACGGATACATCGCCATCGATTGTTCGAATCGCCGGATGGACATTCACTCTGCGAGTGATCTCCGCGGCGGTCATCCTGCTGTTCTGCTACTACGCGGCGGGCGTGGTCATCACGCTGCTGCTGTCAATTCTGCTGGCCTATTTTCTGGATCCCGCGGTGGAGCTCCTGGAACAAATGCGCTTGCCCCGCACGCTGGGCGCGACCGTGATGGTGCTGGTATTGATCGCGGTGGTGGCCGCTGGGGGGTATGGCCTGTGGGCACGGACGTCGGATTTTGCAGCCAACTGGCCGAAGTATTCGGCGGTGGTGCGGCAAGCCGCAGGCGCGGTGGAAACGAAAATCAGGGGCATCGACTCGGAGATCGCTCCCGGAGCAAACACCGCCAACCAAGCGGCGGAGGTGAAGAGCGCGGAAACCAACATCGTGCACGCGTTGATCCTGCGAAGCATCGGATCTTTATACGCGCTGATCCTTGAAATCACCTTCGTGCCATTTCTGGTGTTCTTCATGCTGGCGGAAAAACGTGAGGTGTGGCACGGCACGCTGCAACTGTTTCCCGTGGCGCGGCGGACGCAGGTAAAAGAGACGCTGGAAGATTTGCGCGACGTGCTGCGCGACTATCTGGTGGGGATGAGCGTGGTCACGCTGCTGGTCATCGCGGTAAGCAGCGCGTTCTTCTGGATGCTGGGGCTGGATTACCCGATCCTGACGGGAATCGCGTCGGGATTGCTGAACATGGTGCCTTACATCGGAGCAGTGCTGGCGTGGCTGCCGGCGTTTCTCATCGCGCTGGCAAAATGGAGAACGATAAGTCAATTCGTGTTGATTGCGGCGGTGCTCATGACCACGCATTTTCTGGCGCTGAATCTGGTTGCGCCGCAATTGGTGGGACGCCGCGTGCGGTTGAATGCAGTGGCCATCACCATCGCGCTGCTCTTCTGGGGCTGGGTGTGGGGCGGTATGGGACTTTTGCTGGCCATACCGATCACCGCAACGCTGCGGGTGATTTGCGATCACACCGAATCGTTGAAACCCATCGGGCGCTGGCTGAGCGCATAGGACACCATCACTTCTGAAGACGGTCGAATTTCTACAGGTTCGGGAAACATTCACAACATTCTCACAATTTCAGCGCACTTTTCGACCGTGCATGCATGGAGGTCACGATGAAGAGGTTGATACTTTTCGGATGGGCGTTTTTCGTACTCGCAGGGTCAGCCGGCGCGCCTGCGGCGCAGGCTTGGGGCTGCAAGGGCCACCAGACGGTAGCACTGATTGCGGAAAAACAATTGACGCCGGAAGCGAAACAGATGGTGCAAGCCTTGCTAGCCGGGAATCCCATCGATCCAGCGCTGAAACGATATTGCGGCAATGCGGTTCGCGATGCGATGGCGGATTCTTCCACCTGGCCGGACGATATTCGCGGGCAGGCAAAAAACGGCCCCTGGCACTACATCGACATTCCGCGCGGAGCGAAAGGCGGACCGCTTAGCGAGTATTGCGGGAAAGACGGGTGCGTGACGAAGGCCATCGAAGACGAGCTGGCCATTCTGAAGAACAAGAATGCGGACCCCGCGAAAAGAACGGAGGCGCTCCGCTACGTCATTCACTTCGTCGGCGATCTGCACCAGCCATTGCACGCCGTTACCAATGACGACGAAGGGGGAAACTGCGTACCAGTGAATTATTTCCGGCGCAAGGCGCGCCAGCAGGATCAGGGGTACTCGCCAAACCTGCACGCCTTGTGGGACACGGCTATTCCTGAGCGGGACATGGAAGGCGCCGATCCGGCCGAATACGCGGAAACGCTTGGCGAGATTTTCGCGGCGCAAATCGAAGGCTGGCAGAAAGCGGGAATTCATGTCGAGGACTGGGCTTGGGAAAGCCACGAATACGGGGAGAGCACGGTCTACGGTGAGCTGAAACCAAAGATTGCCATCGAACCTGCGATGGAAGTTCACAGTTGCGCTGATGACAACAACATCGGTGACCGGCTGCTGCGCCAGCACATCACGGCGGGTGCGGCGTATCAGGAAAAGGCGGGTCCGGTTGTGGAGGAGCGCATCGCGAAGGCCGGCGCACGCCTGGCAATGATCCTCAACGAAGCGGCAAAGACTGCGCCGTGACCGCGCTGGCGGAAAAGTGCGGCGTCCATGTTCCCGATCAGCGTGATAGTTATTTCTTGCGCACGATAGTACGTCTGGCCCATTGCACCTAAGATTGGGACTGGTAAATTGGCAAGGATTGCGCTGCAAAAGCGCTCTCAGTGGTACAACCTGCTCCAAAGCAGCCGTGGGGCGGGCGAATCACCCGAAAAGGCTTGACCCTCTCGCCTGCGGGAAACAATCCTAACCTGTCGAGAACGACCTCTCCGTTCCGAAAATCGATCGGAACAGCATGCCGCAAAACAGGCGCCCTGAGGATTTGCTCGCTACATTGCTGGATGTCACGGAAGACGCTCTTCTCACACTGAGCCTCGACGGCATTGTGGAGGCGTGGAGCCGTGGAGCGGAACAGTTGTATGGCTACTCGGCCGAGGAGATGATTGGCGAGGCGCTGACACGGCTACTGCCTATATGCGAAACGGCAGTCCGCGAAACAACGCCGGGCGACGCAGCGCAAAGTGAAGCAAATAGTTCGAAAACAATTGAGAGGTTACATAAGGACGGCTCACGAATCTGCGTGAATGTGAAACGAGTGGGCATCCGCGGGCCTGATGGCAAGATTACAGGCATTCTGGAACGAGGGCGCGGACTTAGCCGCCGGGCAGCCACGGACGGAACGGATACCGCGGCAGAGGTGCAGTTGAGGATGCTGATCGAGCAGATGCCGGTGGTGCTATGGACCACGGACCTGGATTTGCGCATTACCTCGAACTGGGGGCCGGGGTTCCTGGGATCGAAGATCGGCCCGGGAGAGCTTGTGGGAAAGACGGTATCCGAATACACGAACTGCCTTGATCCGCGAGCGACGCCGATTGCGGAGCACAATGAGGCTCTGGGAGGCAAACCTTCGCGATTCGAGTACTGGCAGAACGGCCAAGTAATGGACGTGCACCTGGAGCCGCTGCGCGGGAGAGGCGGAGCAATCATCGGATGCATCGGCGTGGGACTGGACATCACGGAACGCAAGAAGAGCGAGGAGCAAATACGTTATCAGGCCACGCACGACGCGCTGACGAATCTCGCGAATTACCGGGAATTCATGAACACGCTGGAGAGGGAACTGCGGCGCGCGGATCGCAGCCAACACTCTTTCGCGCTCCTCCTGTTCGACCTGGATGAACTGAAGCACATTAACGACCGGCTGGGGCACCTGGCGGGAAACCGTGCGCTGCAGAGGCTCGCGGCAGTGATGAAGAGGCATTGCCGTTCCACGGACCTAGCGGCGAGGTACGGCGGAGACGAATTTGCGTTGCTGCTGATCGACGTGGATCCGGGAAGGATAGAAAAGATCGCCGAGCGCTTCACGCGATGCCTCGACAACGATCGCGGAGATCCGCACCTCAGCGTCAGCATCGGCTCGAGCGTATATCCGAATGACGGGCGCACAGCGCAGGAGCTGCTGGAAAAGGCCGACCAACGGCTATACGGCCGAAAGAGAAGCTCAACGAACCGGAGCGTCACGGCGACTTAGGCGGGAATTGCGTGACGCGCCGGTCTCGGGCAGCGCGACTTCCCGGGAGTTTGCACAGCAGTCTAGCCAGAAACCACGGCAATACGCTGTCTTTTTCACTTGTTGCAGTTGGGGGTAGAATGAGCCCCAACATGACGCCGACTGACACAAAAACGGCGGCGAGAAGCATAGGGCTTTCCTTTTCTACGCTGCGAGTGGTCCAGGCCAGACAGAATGATCGAACTCATCACCCTCCGTCGAGGACCCATGCTTATACCTGACAAGCGCGGTAACCGGAAACTGAAACGCATAGTCCGGTAGTCGGACTTATTCATTCAAACAAATAATATTTGCTGCGAGTTTTGGAAGGAGCGGACTTTGGCAAAGATCAGCGGCGGCCGATTTATCGCGGAATTTCTGAATGCTCAGGGCGTGAGCGCATTCTTTTTCGTTCCCACCATTCTCAGCCGTGCTCTCGCCGAGATGGACGACATGCCCATCAAGCGCGTCTTGACTCACGGCGAGAAGGCAGCCGCCTATATGGCGGACGGCTACGCGCGCGCGTCCGGACGTCCCGGCATCTGCGCGGCCCAGGCCGTGGGCGCGGCAAATCTTGCGGCGGGACTGCGCGATGCGTACATGGGGCACAGTCCAGTGATTGCTTTTGCGGGCGGCAGGCTTGGCCACCAGAAGCACAAAATCAATTATCAGGAAATGGATGATTTTCCTATCTTCACTCAAGTCACGAAGGCGAATTTTCAGGTGGAAAGCGTGGGCCGGTTGCCCGATCTGATGCGGCAAGCTTTTCGCGAGGCCACGTCTGGCACGCCCGCGCCCGTGAATCTTCTGCTCGCAGGCAAGGAAGGCGACATAGAACACGATGTGGCCGAGCTGAAGATGATTACGGAAGAAACGTACGCTCGCGTTCCTGCTCACCGGCCCGCGCCGGAGGCGGCGCGTATCGCTGAAGCCGCGCGAATTCTGCAGGAGGCGGAACGCCCAGTGATCGTGGTGGGCGGTGGCACGCGGTGGTCGGGCGCCGGACCTGACGTGCTTAAGCTTGCCGAAATCCTTTCGATCCCAGTCGCGTCATCCCTGAACGCCTTCGCGTTGATACCGGACGACCATCCACTTTACATTGGCGTCCCCGGGACCTATTCACGTTCTTGCGCGAACAAAATCTTGCTGCGCGCCGACCTTGTCCTCTATATCGGCAGTCAGACCGGCGGGCAACTCACACACTTCTGGAAAATCCCGCCGGCAGGTACGCCGGTTATTCAGATTGGAATTGATCCGAGCGATTTGGGCAGGAATTATCCGAATCGCGTTTCATTATTGGGCGACGCGAAAGCGGCGGTGCAGTCGTTGAGCCAGGCTGTTGCCGGGGATGCCGGTAACCGGCCGCGCAAGGATTCTTGGCTCGCAGAAACACAAGCGGCTGTGAAAGAGTGGCGCAGCGAAGTACAGCCTCTACGGGATTCCAATGCCGTGCCGATGCGCCCGGAACGGATCATGAAAGAAGTAGCAGACTGGCTGCCGGAAGATACCATCATCGTTTGCGACACGGGCCACGCGGGGATGTGGTCCGCTCAACAGCTTTGGGTCAGAAAACCGTGGGATTTTATTCGCGCGGCCGGATCCCTGGGATGGGCCTTCCCCGCGTCGCTAGGCGCCAAGTGCGCGATGCCAAAGAAACCCGTGGTTTGCTTCACGGGCGACGGCGGATTGTGGTATCACTTGCAGGAACTGGAAACGGCGGTGCGCTGCGGGATTCCCACGGTCACGATCGTCAATAACAACAACTCCTTGAATCAGGAAACCACCGTTTTCCAGCATGCTTACAGCGGGAAGCCATCGAAGAAGCAGGGCGAGATGTGGCATTTCTCGAAGGTTGACTTTGCCAAGATTGCGGAGAGTCTGGGCGCCCTGGGGATTCGAGTCAACAAACCAGGCGAGTTGCGCTCCGCTCTGGACCGCGCCATTTCGAGCGGCCGTCCGGCAGTGGTCGAAGCGCAAAGCGACATCGAAGCCCTGGCGCCGAACGCGTGGGAAGGTTAGTTACACGGCAGTCGTCAGATTTGGCGACACTTGCTGCGTCGAAAACGTGTCCAGGCCAAGGCGGAAGTCGGACGCGTTTAGTGACGGGAATTCATTCTCGCATTCAGAGGACCGTGGTGTATAACGGTTGCCAGCTGGGCGAGGAAAGTGGCAATCCCGCCTGAGGAAAATACGGAGGAAGACGAAATGAAAAAATCATTGATCGTGTCTGGTCTCGGGGTTTTGCTCATTGTCGGGGCGTCGGGCGTTGTACAGGCTCAGAAAGCCTCGACAAGCAGCCACAGGAAGAAAGTCATCTATGTGTCTGCAGGTAGCGCGACCTACAAGCAGATACAAAAGGAAAAGGCCTCTATGGCGGTCCTTTGGGGCGACCCGGACAAGGGCGTCCATGGAACGTTCACGAAATTCGAGCCGGGGTTCGATGCGGGAATGCACACTCACACGAGCGATGTCTGGATCGTCGTTATCAAAGGCGCTTACCTATATAAAGATGAAGCGGGCGAAAAGCGTGTCGCGCCGGGAGATTTCCTACGAATTCCGGGTGGCCACAAGCATTGGAGCGGCGGTGACAAAACGGAAGGCGCCCTCTTTTATGAGGAAGCGTCAGGGAAGTTCGATAACGTACCTGTGAAGTAGAGGTCCCCGCAAAGTCTCTCGGCTGGCAAGAACACTATTGCAGAAAGCAAACGCAAACCCTGAAAGTTAATCCTTTCAGGGTTTTTTGCTGTCCCTGAAAATGCACCTTCTTATCATTTTGTTGCAGACTGATGATCGGCGAAATTCCCCAAAGAATTTTCAGCAAGCGGGTGGACTGATACCAACTTGTCCGGCCGTTCGACTATAACCACTGACACGCAGGGCTGCCCAACACTTCGTTAGCGCAACAACCGCGTGAGCAATTCTTCCAGCAGAGCTCGGTTTTCAGGATTCATCTTAGTAAATTCGACGCCCATCCCCTCACCAGGCACGCTGTTTCGGACAACCGCCTCCGCGAGAACCATGCCGCCGGGTACTTCAAAAACAACGGTCAGCTCCGAGCCCACTCGCAGCGTAATGGGCCCGCAGAGAAACACACCTCCCATACTTAATGATTTGACGCGAGAAACCTGTTGCTGGCCGCCACCGTACCAGGCCACGGACATGCCTTTGGGCAAGGAGATACGTTGGTGTCGCCGGGTCTCGCGAGGCGTCTCTTTGGTCATGAATGATTTCTCAGATGGGCCGGGAACCAGTATAACAAGCCATCCTCCGACCGGTTGAGCTCGCAGCGGTTAACGGACAAGTCCATTTCGCGTCCAAGTACGGGCGCGAACCAACTACCGGGCCGTCCACCCACCATCAATCAAAATCGTCTCGCCAGTGATCAACGATGCAGCGGGGGAGGCCAGAAACACAACCGCTCCTGCAACTTCCATGGGCTCGCCGATGCGGTGCAGCGCGGCGATCCGTTCCAATGTATCCGCGTGAAAAGCCGCATCTGCGAGCGCACTCTCCGTCCCCGGTGTGCGGATGAATGTAGGCGCCACGGCATTCACGGTGATCCCGTATTTGCCCCATTCCACCGCCAAACATTTCGTCAAATGCGCAATTCCCGCCTTGGTCATGCAATAAATCGATTCCGCCGGCAAGGCCGCAAAGCCTGCCTGCGAGCTCATGTTAATGATCGTCCCGCGCTTCTGCCGGATCATCAGCCGCCCTGCGGCCTGGCTCGCAAAAAATGTGCCTTTCAAGTTCACGGCCAATGTTGCGTCAAAGTCTTCTTCACGCACATTCTCGGCCGGATTTTCGGGTGCGATCCCAGCATTGTTCACCAGTATGTCGATTCGGCCGAACTCTTTCGCAGTTTCGTCCACGGCGCGAGAAATCTGCTCCATCTTGCTCATGTCCATCTGAAGCGGCAGTGTTTTTCTCCCCATCTTTCGTAGCTCCGCTGCTAATCCCGAGTCCGCCTTTGCGTCCCGCAAACCTAGCGCGACGTCCGCGCCTGCATGCGCCAAGGCCAACGAAATTGCCCGTCCCAGACCTCGCGCCGCTCCCGTTACCAACGCCACTCGCCCGCTCAACCCAAACTGCGGATATTCCATTACCGTTCCTCCATCGCCTACTTAACACTTCCAGTCACACGGCTCGCTGGACGTTCGAGTATAGATGATTCGACGGACACCATCCTCGGCGAGCTTTTTGCTAACTAACCGGGCGCTTCGCTGCCGGTAAAGTCTATGTGCCAATGATTGTTTGCGAGAGGTGACAAACCGCGAATCGTAAGTTTGCGGCACTGCGGAATGCGAGCAAGACTTACAATGCTTGCAGGAGGAGTGAGCTATGAAAAATACGCTGGGGTCGAAGCGCTGAGCCGCCCACCTGTAACGCTGGACAAGAATAAGGAATTCAAGGAATTCGACAAACTCATGTCAACTCAGGCGAAGACAGACGGCATGTGCCTCGGCTGCGTGAAGTTTACGGTCGCTGGGACGTTCGTTGGCCGATTAGACGGAGCGAAAGACGCTGGCCTGTCAAGAAATGCCGGTGGGAAGGTGGTTGGACTGAGTGGGTTTGGAAATTTGAATCGCTACAGTGCGCGGCTGGTACTACAGTCCGTGTCTGAGATTTCTTCGCAGGAGATTGACTACGCAAAGGGAGGCTTTACCGCTTCCCCCGATTCCACATCAGGGACCCGTTCATTCGTACCTGGGGGGCCCACGGCGGACCAGGTGAAACGCGCGGCGGACGCCTTTGGCGCTCCGGGCGAAGATAATGGCGTGAACGTGGGCTTTGGCGTGGCAAATGAAGTACCAAAGGACGACAACACAAAATCCAACTCTAACTCGCCCGAAGGACTTTTGTTCGATGTGACGTTTGACGGCGACAGATTGAAAGGCCCCGCGATGGATATTGCCCTGTCGCACGTGGGCACGCACATTGCCGATATTCGCAGTCCGGCATCAGCAACGCTGAATCTGCCTTTCTATGGGTTAGAATTTCGCGGATGGCAGACAGTTGTACTTTCCGCAGTTGCCAACAAGATTAAGACTTTGACTCTGCCGGGGGGATATGTGATTTACAGTCAGAGCTGGTCCAACGCCGATTTAGGGAAAAATGCAAACGGCGGCATATCGGGGTTTCTGTCGAATTGGGCGTTCATCACAAATCCACCGAAACCATAAGTAGAGCTCTTGGCGAGGGCAGTCGCATTCCCCCAATAAGAGGACCATTATTTTTAACTGTCAACTGATTAACGCGCGCTTACCGGAGAACTGGAATTGCCGAGAAGCACATGACCGCATAACGATGCCCAATAACCGGACTGCGCCTGCACCGTTCTGGTTTATGAGATGAGGGAGTTGAGGTATATTGCGCTCGAACAAGCTGTGCCTTCACGGGAGGAAACGTTCCATGCACAATTGCATACGCGGATTCGCGTCCGCGACGCTGCTCGCCGCCGCGAGCATTTTTCTTGCGTTCTCTGCGGCCGCGCAACAAGTCCCACAGCAAATCCAGCCGCCCGCCAAGGAACAACTTTTTCTCGAGGTCCATGCGAAGGGCGACCAGGTTTATGGCTGCAAGAGTGACGGCGCGCAATTCACTTGGACGCTGAAGGCTCCCGACGCTCAGCTCTTCGACAACAATGGCAAAGCCTTTGGCAAGCATTTCGCCGGACCTTCTTGGGAAGCGAACGACGGCAGCCGAGTTACCGGCAAGGCCATTGCCAGTGCGCCTTCGCCGGACGCCGATTCCATTCCCTGGCTTCTCGTCAACATCCTCAGCCACGAAGGCAGCGGCGTGCTCTCGCGCGCCACAACGATCCAGCGCATCAATACCAAGGGCGGCAAAGCACCAACGTCCGGCTGCGACGCTTCGCACGTCGGCGGGGAAGTCCGAGTGCCCTATTCCGCCGATTACCTCTTCTACGCCCCAAAGTAATTCTCGGTTCAATTTCCGCCGGCAGATCGACGAAAGGATGCCGCGAAAACATTGACAGCGCGAGAACTCCACGCGAAGCTTGGTGCGATCCAAGCAACGGGGTGAGACCGGCATGAAGACAAACGAACTTCTGCTCGGACTGCTCGATGAGGCCTACGAAAAAAAGACCTGGCATGGGCCGAACCTGAAGCAATCCATCCGAGGCGTGACGGCGAAGGAAGCGGCGTGGCGTCCGGGGCCGAAACGCCACAACATCTGGGAAGAAATGCTCCACGCGGCGTACTGGAAATATGCCGTGCGCCGGCGCATCGAAGGCGGAAAGCGCGGATCATTTGCGCTGAAAGGAAGCAATTTTTTCGCGCGACCGGAAAAAGGAAAATTGAGTGAAACCGCTTGGAACACGGATAAGGCTCTGCTGGAGCAAGAGCACAAGCGGATGCGGGCCACGATCGAGAAGGTACTGCGGACGCCGCGCGGGCCAAAAATTGCGCGCATGCTGTACGGTGTTGCGTTGCACGATGTCTATCATGCGGGACAAATCCGCTTGCTGCGCCGATTGATGGGAAAGTGAGCGGGCGCGAGCGAATCTGCGTTTACGAGTGGAGCTGGCGCAGGCGCGCGACGAGGCGGGTGAGATCTGCCGCGTCCTGAAAGAGGCGAATGGCGGCGATTCCCGCGGCGCCCGAGGCGAGACAAGACGCAGCGTTTTCGAGAGTGATGCCGCCGATAGCGAAGACGGGGATAGACACGTCGCGGCAAACTCTTGCGAGAGCTTCCAGCCCCTGTGGCGCGCCGAAGGCTGCTTTGGAAGGGGTAGCGAAAACGGGACCGAAGAAGAGGTAATCAGCGCCGTCAGCGGCGGCCGATTGCGCCGCTTCGAGCGAGTGGCAAGAGACGCCCGCGAGAAAGTTGTTCTTCATATTGCTGCCGGGCGGAGCAGCGGCGATCAAACGCTTGGCTTCTCGAACCGGCAAGGAATTTTCACCGAGGTGAACGCCGCCGGCGCGCTCGGCGATGGCCACATCGAGACGGTCGTTTATCACGATGCGGGGTGCCAGTGTGCTGGGCGCCCTACTCGCTGGAGGAGTTGCTTGCGCGACGCGGCGCAAAGCTTCGCGCGCGAGCGCGGCGCAGTCTTTCCCCGACAAATCCTTTTCGCGAATCTGAATCCAATCTAAGCCCGTGGCAGCCGCTGTCTGCATTTTTTCGAGCAGCGCTTCGACGGGATTTTCGCCCGGAGTGATGCGCAGTCTGTGGCGGTCTGTCACATAGCAGAGGATGGGAGGAGTATCAGGCATCGGTAGCGAATGCCCCGGCGGATTATTGCGGCGGCACGCGGGTGGGGCCGGGACGCGCGCCGATCATGCCGACGGCGAGAATGATGTCCAGCACGCCGATTCCGCTGACGGCACCGCGAAAAGAGGGGTGCAAGAGCAGCGGCATGAGCGAAGGGAAATGGTTCAAGAAATAATTCTGCTCCCAGAAAGCAGTCCAAGGAAGATAGAGGAGCAGCGCTCCCATCTCGAAGCAAAGCACGACAAGAATGGCGCGAAGCACGCGGTTCATGAGAGAGAAAAAATCAGAAGCACCTGGAACGCCGGCCGATCAGCGAGCGGGCTTCTGCAGAGCGGCGATGCGTTCGGCCACGTCACGATAATCGATATTGGCCGCGTAGACCTGGGAAAAACTTTTTAGCGCCGCTTCCAGTTCGCCCGCCGATTCCTGGGCCACGCCCAAATCATACCGCAAGGCGAGGATACTTTCTGAATCCATGTCGGGGGTCTGGAGGGCGCGCTCGTACCAAAGAGCGGCGATACCGGGCTGGCCTTTCTCCATGAACGCCAGGCCGAGCAGCGTGCTGCACTGCATGGCGTAGCGGAAGGGCTTGCCGCGGTCGATGGCCTGGGCTACTTTTTGAAATTCGCTGATGGCTTCCTCGAGCAAGCCCATCTCACGGAAAGCGGTCCCGAGATTGTAGTGCGTCTCGAGGTCTTCTTCTTCCGCTCCCCCCATTTCCCCGAGTTCAGCGCGGAATTCATCGAAAACTTCCTTGAGCGGTCCCGACTCGATCGGAGAGGGCGTCTTCGGCGCGGCTTTTTCCTTTGAGACTGGCGCAGCCGGCTTTTTCGCGGCCGGCGTTTTCGCAGAGGGCGCGGATTTAGAGTGGGAAGGCGCGAGTTCGTCAAGGCCCAGCTTGTCGATCTCGTCGGCGAGGTCGGCGAGAAATTGGTCGGCCCCGAAACCTGTCTCGGCAGGCGGCGCCTTGCTGGCATTCTTCCCCGCAGGGACGGGTGGGCCCTGCTCATGAGCCGGGACAAGCGGCTCGGGTTCGACCACGAGTTCCAGTTCCTGCTCTAGTTCGAATTCAGTTTCCTGTGGTGGCGGAGCCGGCTTTTTCGGCTTTGCACCAGCGGGAGCCTTTGGCTTGCCGGCAGCGGGCGCCTCTTCGAGTTTCGGCGGGGGAGCCGTGTGGGCGGCGGGTGCGGCAGAACTCTCCGCGGAGGACTGTGCCACTTCTTCGGTGGAAGGCTCCTCGACAGGAATTTCAAATTCCGCGACCGGGGGTGCACTCGTCCGCGAGGCAGCCGGTGTGGGCGCTTCCACGGAAGCGTGGGTAGGACGCGTTTCTTCGAGCAGTGACGCCCATTCATCGGATAGATCGACCTCATGAACTTCAGCGGAAGCAGGCGCGGCGGCGACTTCGACGGGCTCCGGAGCAGACTCTTTCTCCGGGGCCGGCGGAGCGGCCGGGACAACAGGGACTTCCGGCTCGACGGCTTTCGCGGCAACCTCTGGAGGAGCCGGTGGAGGCGGCAAAATGGCGGCGATATCTTCGTCGCTGAGCCCGGCGGCGCGCTGGAAACGGCGGCGAAGTTCGCCAAAGCGTTCCGCATTGCGTTCATCGCCGCGCTCGCGGTGAATCTGCTCGAGGCGGGCAGCGAGTTCCGCGGTGCGGCGGTCATCACCGGCGCCAAGGACGAAGTCCAACAGTTTCTCAAGCGTGGGAGTGTGGCGCGGCGCGCGGCGAAGGATGGCTTCGAGAAGCCCGATGGCCTTTTGGGTGAGGCCATAGCTTGCGAAAAGATCGACGTCGGTGAGCGATTGCGAGATGAATTTTTGCGTTTCCTCGTCGAGCGCAGGCTCATTCGAAACCGCGGAGGCTTGCGCCTGCACTTCGTGTTCCTCGGAACGTTCGCGGAGGGGAATGCGCGGAGCTTCGGGCTTGAGCAAATCAGCGGAGAGGGTTTCCTCGATGATTTCCTCCGCCGCTTCGGGCGGAAGGAGACCCAATTTACGCAAGACGCCGTTGAGCTTGCGCTTGGCGGATTCGCTCTCGGGGTCGCGTTCCACGAGTTGCTCGAAAGTCTGCTTGGCGCGCTCCAATTGTCCGGCCGCCGCGTAGGCGTCCCCCAAGCGGGCGATGGCATCGGCAAGATGGAAGGAATTGCTGGTGCGCCCATAGGTTTCCACGAGCCATTCGAATGGCTCGACGCGATTGGGCATGCGTGTCGTCAGTTCGTTCAGGAGGCGCCCGACAGTTTCATGCTCGCCGGCGTCGATCATCGGGACGCGCACGCGCGCGATGATTTTCATGGCATCTTCGCCCTGGTCGGCTTCGAGAAGAGCGTTGATTACTTTCTGGGTGAGGCCAAAATTCTTTGGGTCTGCATCGAAGACGCGGAGGGAGAGAGCGGTGGCTTCGTCCCAATTCGAACTCTTGACGTACATGTCGAGGAGCAGCTCGGCCTGCTCGCCGCCTTTTTCGAGTCCGGGAACCTGCTCAAGCAGCTGGGCAGCCTGCGGGAAATTACCTTGCGAGGATTGCGAGCGCGCCTTGACGGTAAGAGCGTCCGGGTTGCTGGCCTCGATCTTGAGAGCCTTGTCAGCGAGCTTTTCCGATTCGGCTTGATCGCCGCGGGCGAGCGAGCGCTGCGCCGCGGCCACGTAGGCTTCGACCGCGTCCTTAGGCTGGCCCATGGCCTGATAGAGATCGGCCAGGCGGGTCTGAATGCGGAGATTGTCCGGCTCGGCCAGCAACAGTTTTTTCAGAAGACTGATCGCTTCCGCCTGGCGGTTGTTCTTCAGGTGAATTTCCGCCAATTGCAGGAAAAGCGGGCGCGCCTCGCTCATTACGCCTTGCTGAACGTAAAGATCGGCGAGTTTTTCGAGCGGGCGGATTTCTTCGGGGGCGAGCTTGGCGATGCGTTTGTAGACGGCGATGGCCTTGGTGAGGAAACCGTCGCCCACAAAAAGCTGCGCCAGGCGCTCAAAATACTCGACGGCCTGGAACGTTTCACCCTGGCGGATGTACAGCTCGCCGATGGTCATGAGGGTGACCTGATCGCGCGGCTCGTACTTGAGAATATGCTGGTACTCGGCGATGGCCTGAGCGACCTTGCCCTGGTTCAGCAGCTTCTGTGCGGCATCGACGTGTTTGCTCTTGTTATAGGCCATGCGCGAGCTTGGACAGTTGTCCCCGTAACCCCGGTCAGAGCGGGGTAAGCTACCCTTAATCTAGCCTGCCGAAATAGAGCTGCCGAGTCCGTTGCGGGCGAGGCGAGCGCAACGGTACTTAGTTACGCTAGCAGGGGGCAAAAAGCCAAGTCAACGAGGGCAAAATGACGTGTGAGCAGGCAGTTATCCCCGTTCGAAATAGGACACTTATGCCGAAAGGAGGATACACGGGGACGGAAGGGTATGCGCTCAGATTTCGAGCGGGAGGGTGGTCTGCGTGGCATCGACGGCCCAGCAGGCGGAGTCACGGACGGGAGCAAAGGAATGGCGGTGGAGGGGTGAGGGACCGAACTGCCGAAGGGCTTCGAGATGATCGGGCGTAGCGTAACCCTTGTGCCGGGCAAGGCCGTACTGAGGAAAGACGACGTCCCACTCTTGCATGCGGAAGTCGCGGTGGGTCTTGGCCAGGATGGAAGCGGCGGCAATGGAAACGCTGCGCGCGTCGCCTTTGATAAGCGACTTCTGCTCGATGAGGACATCGAGCTGCATGGCATCGAGGAGCAGATAGTCAGGCTGGATAGAGAGCTGCTGGAGTGCGGCGGTCATGGCTTGCCGGCTGGCCTGGTAAATGTTCCAGGCGTCGATGCGTTGGGCGTCCACTTCAGCGACGGCCCAGGCGATGGCGTGTTCGTGGATGCGCGGGGCAAGCTCGGCTCGGCGTTCTGGTGTGAGTTTTTTCGAATCGTCAAGACCAACAATGCGGCGTCGGGGATTGAGGATCACGGCGGCGGCGACGACGGGACCAAAAAGCGCGCCGCGCCCGGCTTCATCGAGCCCCGCGATGCGGGTCCAGCCGAGTTTGCGCGCCGCTCGCTCGAAACGGGAAGAGCAGAGGCGGTTCATTTTTCTTCGCGTGATTCTAGCACGGCGGGCGGAGCTTGGAGCGTCACTCGTAGCGCAGGGCGACCATCGGATCGACGCGCGTCGCTCGCCGCGCCGGCAGATAACACGCCAGCACGACAACGCCTGTGAGGAGCACGGCAAGTCCCAGAAAAAGCGCCGGTTCGAAGGGCTTCACTTCATAGAGAAGGCTGGTCATGGCCCGCGTAACCAGGAACGATGCAAGCGCTCCGGCAGCGACGCCAAGCAGCGCGAGCCTCACGCCCTCACCTATGACTAGGCGGTGAAGATCGCCGGGACGCGCACCGAACGTGAGCCGGATGCCCATCTCGTGGATGCGCTGCGTGACCGAATAGCTCATCACACCATAGATTCCGACCGCGGCGAGAACCAGGGCCAGTGCGGCGAATAAACCAAGTAGCGCGCCGTACGAGCGCGTCTCCGCGGAGTCTTCGTGCATGCGCTGGCTAAAGGTAGCCACGTTGTAAACGGGAATGGCCGGATCGATGCGCTGCATCTCTTCGCGCAACGGCCCAAGCATCACTTCCGGCGACGTTCGCGTGCGAACGATCAGACTCATGTTGATGATGACCTCGCTCTGAAGCAGCGGGCCATAAAGAACAGGTTCCGCCTCCGGATCCTGGCGGAGGGAGTTGTACTTGATGTTTCCCGTGACGCCGATAACCTCCATCCACGGTTCAGGCGAGTTCGCATCGCCGTACTTGACGCGCTTGCCCACCGCGTTTTGTCCAGGCCAGTAGCGGCGGGCAAACGATTCACTCACCATGACGACCCGAGGGGCTTGCAGCGAGTCACGCGTCGAGAAATCGCGGCCCCCAAGAATCGGAATGCTCATGGTGTGGAAATAATTCGACCCTATCTCCTGGTAATAAACCGTATCCGATTCCGCATTGGAGATGGGGGCATGCCCTTCCACGGTGAATCCCCGCTGGATGCCACCCCAAATAAACGGATCAATGAACGTGGCGGCTACCGACTCGACGCCAGGATATTTCGCGATGCGCTCGGCCAGCTCCGGTCCGAAGCGATTGCGTCCGTCTCCTTCGTATTTTCGATCCGGAACGTAGAATCGCAGCGTCACTAGATGATCGGGACGAAAACCGGGATTGTCGGCCAGCAGGTGCGAAAGGCTTTTCAGCAGGAGCCCCGCGCCGATCATCAGCGCGAGCGTCAACGCCACTTCCGATACAACCAGGGCGCGTCCCATGCGGCGCCCGCGCAGACCTGCCGTGCTCTTTGCGGCTTCTTTGAGCGACTCGTTGACGTTGGTATGGGCGGAACTCAGGACGGGAAAGAGAGTGAGCAACACGGCTGTCGCGACCGCGAGAACACACGTAAATGCAAGCACGCCGCTATCGAGACGCACGCGCGTAAAGGAAGGAAATGAAATCGGGAGGACGGAGACCAGAAAGCCAAGGCTCCAGAAAGCGAGCGCAATGCCGGCTGCGGCCCCGGCCGCGGTCAGGAGAAGGCTCTCGGTCAGGAATTGCCGCACGAGGCGGTTTCGGCCAGCACCGAGCGCGAGGCGAATCGCGAGCTCGCGATCCCGAACGGCGCTGCGCGTGAGGACAAGGTTGGCGACGTTAGCGCAGGCAATCAGCAGAACGAAGGCAACGGCGCCGAAGAGCACCAGTAATGGCGCGCGGAAGCCCTTTACGTAGTCTCCCGTCGCCGAAATAACTTGTACACCGCGCTCGCGGTTTTCCTTCGGATAGGCCTTCGCAAGGCGGGCGGCGATGGTTTCCATTTCCGCCTGAGCGGTGGCGAGTGTGAGGCCGGGCTTCAGCCGCGCCAGGACTTTGTGAAAATGAATGTCACGATTGTGGAGGTAATCGTATTTCGCCACCTGCGGCCAGGCCGCGTCGCGCATCACCATGGGGATCCAGACTTCGGCCGAATCCGAGTAACCCATGAAACCCTTAGGCGTAACGCCCACAATCGTGAAATCGTAATCGTTGAGGCGTACAATTTTGCCGACGATTGCCGGATCGGAAGCGAATCGCCGTTGCCACAAACCATAACCGATCAACGCGACGGCGTGTTTCATCGGAGTTGAATTTTCCTCTGGCGTGAACGTGCGGCCGATCTCCGCGGAAACGCCGAGAAGCGGAAAATAGGTGTCGCTGGCCTGCTCGCAATAGACCCGTTCGGCCTTGTCAGTTCCGCTCAGAATCATTTCGCAATCGCCGTACGCAGCCATCTCCTCGAAAACATCGTTTTGCTCCCGCCAATCAAGGTAGTTGGGGTAGGCCACCGGGGACTTGCCCTCGTTGGCGACGCTTTCGTTCACGCGGACGAGCCGCGCGGGGTCCTTGAAAGGCAAGGGCCGCAATAAAACGGCTTTGACCACGCTGAAAATGGCAGTGTTCGCGCCGATGCCCAGGGCGAGCGTGAGAATGGCGACCGACGTGAAGCCGGGGTTTTTTGCTAGCAGGCGCAGACCGTAGCGCACGTCCTGGAGGAAAGTCTCGATAAAAGGAAGCCCTCGCTGGTCGCGATAAATTTCTTTGGTTTGTTCCAAGCCGCCGAATTCGCGCCGCGCGGCGTAGCGCGCTTCTTCCTGGTTCATCCCACGGCGGACGTTCTCCGCTGTAAGAAGTTCAAGATGCGCCTGAATTTCAGAATGCAACTGCTCTTCAGAACGAGATTTCATGAACACGGCGCGGAGTCGCGCGAACATCGTTCGTAATCTGCTCATTTGCTGTCCTCCTCACTCGCTGCGTAGCGCGCTCATGGGGTCGACACTCATCGCGCGGCGCGCCGGGACGTAGCTGGCGAGAAGCGCCACGCCAACGAGCGTCATGGCCACACACAGAAGCGTCAACGGATCCGAAGCGCTCAGGTTGTAAAGCAGACTCTGCATCAGCCGCGTCAGCGCTAACGATCCTGCCAATCCAACGGCGACGCCGCCGAGCGCGAGGAGCGTTCCCTGCGAGACGACCAAGCGCCGAATGTCTCTCGCTTGCGCGCCGACCGCCATGCGGATGCCAATCTCTTTTCTGCGCTGGCTGACAGAGTAGGCCAGCGTCGCGTACAGTCCTACGGAGGCGAGCACGAGCACGACGGCAGCCAGAAACAGCAGCAAGAACAGTGTCAGCCGCTTCGGCCCGAAAGAATCGGCAACGAGCTGATCCATGGTGTCCACGTCATAGATGGGCTGCTCGGCATCGATGGTTGCAATTGCGCCACGGATTGCCGCGGTCAAATCGGTAGGTTCCAGTCGGCTTTTGACCACGGCGCTCATGATTCGCGGCGGATTCGTCTGCTGATCAAGGGGCACGTACAATTCTGCGCGCACCGGCGCGTCGATCTGGCGAATTTGTTTCACGTCCGATACGACGCCAACGATCGTCAAGGGAATATCATCGGGCGAGAAGGTGGCGAACGCCTCGCGTCTTCCGTATTGCGCGCCGAGCCGAATACGCTGGCCAATCGCATCTCCCGCAGGCCAATACTGACGCGCCATCGCTTCATTGATGACCGCTGTGCGGGGAGCGTTTGCGCCATCCTGCTCGGAGAAAGTCCGGCCTTGGACGAGCCGCACGCCCATGGAGCCAAAATAGCCGGGACTCACAATCCGGAAAATGGCATTTTCCGGGCCTCGCGCGTCTCCCGCTGTGCGCCCCTCAATCGTGAAATCCCTGGAAAGCAAATCCGACGTGCGGTCCCCCAAGGGGCGACCAGATGCAACCCCGGCACTCTCCGCACCTGGCAGCGCTTCGATCGCGCGCACGGTACGATCGAAGAACGAAGCAATTTGACTTGCACCCGCGTACTTCGTGTCCGGCAGCCCAAGCTGAAAACTCAACACATGCTCCGGCCGGAACCCCAGGTCGATGTTCTCCATGCGACGGTAGCTTTGCGCCATCAGCGCGGCTCCCGCGACGACGACCAAGGATAAAGCGATCTCCGCAACGACAAGAATACTTCGCATGGAGCGCCCACCGCGTTCGCCGCTGACCTTCATGCCACCTTCGCGGATTGTCTCCGCGAAATTTTGCCGGCCAACTTGAAGCGCGGGAGCCAACCCAAACAAGACGCCCGTCACTCCGGCAATCCCGCACGCGACACCCAATGCAGCGTGGTTCACCTGAATCAACTCCGGTTCGGTGGTCAGCCACAAATGAGGAATCAAGTGGATCAGCAGTGGGAGGCACACTTTCGCGATAACAATTCCAAAAGCGCCGCCGGCGAATGACAGAAGCAAGCTCTCCGTAAGCATTTGCCGTAGAATCCGGCTGCGGCCTGCCCCCAGCACGGCCCGCAAGGCAATTTCCCGCATGCGCGAGGTAGCGCGCGCCAGCAGCAGGATCGCCACGTTGGCGCAAACAACCAAAAGCAGCAGACCTACCGCGCCTGCTAGCACAAAAAAAGCGGGCCTGACGCCACCAAGGACCAGATCCTCGATGTTCCAGGCGCTCAAATTCCAATCGTGGTATTCAGGGAGGGTCGTGCTGTATTGCTGCTCGAGCTGTTTCGAAAGCGTCTGCAGCCGTGCGTTAGCTTGCTGCTCACTTACACCTTCCCGTAGGACTGCGACAATCCAGTTTTGGCGATCTGCCCGGTTGGAGTCAGACCAATTGAGCTGCAAGGGCATCCAAAGCTCGCCGCCCCAAAGGCCATAGTGCGCGGGCATCACTCCGATGATGGTGTAGGGATTGGAATTGAGCCGGATAACCTGGCCGCAAATGTTGGGGTCGCGGGAAAACTTTCGCTGCCACAGTTCATAACTCAGAACTACCACGGCGGCTCCGCCGGGACGGTCTTCGTCTCCCCGAAATGTGCGGCCAAGAATCGGCTTCACGTGCGTCATGGTGATGGCGTTGGCGGTGACGTGGGTTCCCAGGATTCGCTCGGGGAATTCACCGTAGCCTAGGGTGAAGCTGTCACCGTGTATCGCGCCGACGTCTTCGAAAAGTTCCGTAAGTTCCTTGACCTCGCGAATCTCGGGAACGGAAAGATAGTTGACGAACCGTTTTTGCCCGGGCAAATAAGCGCGCACCGCTTCCCACCGCTGAACTGTAGGGTAGGTCTGCTCGGCGGTGTGAAACAGGCACGCATCGATCAAGCTGTATAGCGCCGTTCCGCATCCGATGCCCAGCGCCAAAATGGCCACAATGACGGCCGAAAGCGCCGGTGTCTTGGCCAGCATGCGGATGCCATAGCGCGCGTCCTGCAGCAGCGTCTCGAGAAATGGCAAGCTGCGCTGATCGCGGTAGTTCTCCTTCGTCTGTTCGAGACCGCCGAATTCGCGGCGCGCGGCGTAGCGCGCCTCTTCCGTGCTCATGCCACGGGCAATATTTTTCTGCGCGAGCGCCTCGATATGTGCTCGCAGCTCCGCGTCGAGTTCCTCCTCGGACCGCTTCGAACGGAAGAAACCGCCAAGGCGCGCGGCAATCATGCCAAGCCAGCTCATCTCATGCCCTCTCCACGCCTTCGAGCAGCCGCGCCATCAGCGCCGACATACGTTCCCAACTGGCGGCCTCGGCAGCAAGCTGTTTGCGCCCGGAACGCGTCAGCGAGTAAAACTTCGCTTTGCGATTGTTTTCCGAAACGCCGAATTTCGAGCTGATCCAGCCGCGCTGCTCGAGCCGCAACAGCGCGGGATATAGCGTGCCCTGATTGAGCTTTAGCAGGTCCTCGGAGACCTGCTGGATGCGCACCGCGATGCCGTAGCCATGGAGCGGGCCCAGCACATCGAGCGTCTTCAAAACGATCAGGTCCAGCGTGCCGGGAAGCACTTCGCCACGTGGAGGCGCCATCGTCTCCCTCCTTTAGTTAAACAACAGGAAACTACGCGTTCTCCTGTAGTTTGTCAACAGGGAGCCTGCGGTAATAGACGAACGAACCGGGAAAATGTTTCGCGCGGTCCAAAAATAAAAGCCCCGCCGAGCGGGGCTTTCTTGTGATCCGGTATTGGTTCGAAGAGTAGTGCTTACGCTTTGGCCTCTGTGCCGGCGGTCGCTGCGACCGCAGACGGCACCTCTTCGCGCCCAGCGCGCTTGATGCGCGCCGCTTTGCCCTTCAAATCGCGCAAATAATAAAGCCGCGCGCGCCGCACTTTGCCCTTACCCACCACTTCGATCGAGCTGATGCTCGGCGAGTGCAGCGGAAAGATGCGTTCGATGCCCACGCCAAAGCTCACTCGCCGCACCGTGAATGTGGCGCCCGAGGCGCGGCCCTTCTTCGAAATCACGACGCCTTCGAACGCCTGCAAGCGCTCTTTTTCCTTCTCGCCTTCGCCTTCCTTCAGGCGGACGTTCACCCGTACGGTGTCGCCGGGACGAAATTCGGGGAGGTCTTTGCGCAGTTGCGCTTCGTGGATTTTTGCAATAACCGGATTCATGATCGTATTCCCTTCAGACCCACTCAGGCGGGGCCAGCACACCAAAGGCAAACTATAAGTATAAGCCAAATCGTCGCGGTTCGCCTAGCGCAATACTCGCCGCGTGGTCGCCCAAGTTCCGACTTGTCTGTTATTACGTCCAAGTGACCGATTCGCCTGGCCTGCATTGGACCAGCTGGACTGATAAATCGCTATCCTTATACGCTTGCGACATGAATATGAAGATGGTTAGAGCCCAAGTTAGAAATCTGCTGATTGGTTATGCTCTTTATTATGCTTCGTGGTGGGTTGCTTACCCGTTGGCCCTTGCGTATGGGAAGCTAACGAATCGGACTATCTACCATGGCGAATTCGCTGGCGCGGTCTTGATGCCACTGGTAATGACTATCCCATACGCTTTGGTCGCGCTCGGTGTCGGTGCGTCTGTTGCTTGGCTGGTTGATTCGGAGCGACCACTTTACTGGGCGATATTTCCGGCAGCACTTTATATCTTCTTCGGTACCATCAGTTACCACTGGGAGCGCCCGCCCATGCTCCTCGACCGAGTGGCACAGGTAATCGACGCAGCGTTTCTAGGGGTTGCCTGTCTCGGCGGCGCCATAATTGTAGTCCGGCGGGGAGCAGCCTCGCGACACCCGAATAACTCCTGAGTGCCTGCGCTTTTCGACGGCACCCGCCCCTGTCCACAATCGCCTAGATCGCGGGTGAGCCTAATCTGTCGCCGCGATAGACGCCGAGGTTTCGCGGCGGATCACCGTTTCGGAGAAATGCTCCATCTCCTCGAGCTGCGGGCTGAATTGCAACAGCACCAGGTCGACGCCGGCGGCTTCAAATTGGGCGACGCGCTCGCCGACTTGCTCGGCGGTGCCCACGAGCCCGGAGCGCAAGCCGCGATTCGACACCGAGTAATCTTCAAGCGAAACCCGCTGCTCGAGCTGCGTGCCCGAAAGCCATTGCTGATAGTTGGCATAGCCCGCCGCGGACTGCTGCACGTCGGTAATGCGGCGGACTTCGTCCTGCGCTTCGCGCTCGGTTTCCCGCACGATGGCGTAACCCGCCACGCCGAACTTCAGCGGCGGCAGATTGTGCTTTGCGCGGCGCGCCCGTAAGTCGGCAATCTTTTCGCCGACACGTTCCGGCGGATCGCCGTGCATCAGATACGCGTCACATTTCTCCGCAATGAGTTCTTTCGCCGCTGGCGATTCTCCGCCCGCATACAGCGTCGGCCGCGGCTTCGACACCGGCTTCGGCTCGAGAACATTGTCCTCGACGCGGTAGTATTTTCCTGCGTACGAAAAATGGTCCTGCGACCATACGCCGTTCAACACGTCGAGCCACTCGTTCGTACGCGCGTACCGGTCGTCGTGCTGCTCGAAGTGCACGCCGTACTTCCGCGCTTCCTCGGCCCACCAGGACGACACCACATTCAGCGTCAACCGTCCGCCGCTGATGTGGTCAATGTTCGCCGCTTGCTTTGCGAGCAGCGCCGGCAAATGAAACGTCGGCCGCACCGCGACCATCAGCTCGATGCGCTCCGTCACTCCCGCCAGCGCCGCCGCCGTCGACCACGCGTCCAGCGAAGGCGCTTCCACGCCCTTGATGTCGTTCAGGTTGAGCTCCGCGATCAGCGTCACGTCGAAGCCGATCTCTTCGCTGCGCCGCGCCAGCCGCTTCACGTACCCCCAGGTGGGCTGCATGTTTTCGTCCGCGACGTTGCGCAGCCAGCCGCCGAAAACGGGAAGCCAATATCCGTATCTCACGCGCGCACCCCCGAAGTCGCCAGCCGCGCCGATCCCTTTGCGGAATGCGCGCGCGCTTCCGCGATCAGGTAATCCGCGAGCCGCCCGTAGGGATTGAAGCCGATGACACGCTCGGGATCGGCCACAAAATTCGAAAGCGCGTTGATGTCGTAATAGAGCAGCCGGCCGGTCGCGTCGTCCACGACGTATTCGATGCCGCCCACTTCGATGCCCGCTACTTCCATGATGCGCTCGACATTTTCGATGATTTCGCGCGGCGGCTCGTACGCTTCGACCTTCAAGCCGTTCTTCGCCGCGTCGACCGGGCAGCCGAAACGTGGCTCAAGTTCTTCTCCCGCGGCGCTCTGGCAAATGTCGCCAGGGCACAAATTAAAGCTGACTCCCGTCGTGTGAATCCGGATAGCGTAGAGATACTCGCCGCCCAAAACTTCCACGCGCGTGATGATGTTGTCGCGCGGCGTGAACGCTTCCTGCACCAGCGCCAGCGAATCGATCCCGAAGTACAGACGTTTCTCCTCAACTGCGCGGCGAAGCTGTTCCGACGAATCGAAGCGTTCGATGCCCGCTCCGCTTCCGCCGATGTTGGGTTTCAACACGATGGGATAGCCCACGGCTTCGGCGGCGCTCAGTGCCTGCGACGGATGATTGATAACGCGCGCCTTCGGATAAGGCAGCCCCAGCGTTTCGAGCAGCGAGAGCTGAAGCGCCTTCGACGTTTCGTGCGTGAACGCCCGCGAACCATTCACCACGCGCAAGCCTTTTTCTTCGAGATGCGCCAGATAGTTGAGCGTGTAGAAGATGCAATGCCCCAAGCCGCGCTGCCACGCCGAAGGGCTCATGCGATTGAACAGCAGCGAATATTCCTGCTCCTTGGCCGCGGCGTCGTACTGGTGCTCGCGCGCGTCGACCTTCACCCAGTTCGCGCCGCGCTTGTCCAGCCAATCAAACAGCGGCTGGAACCAACTGGGATGTTCGTAATAAATGGCGATGGGCTTTTCGAGACCCTGGCCGTTTCCTTGGGATACGTTGCTCATAATTCCTCGTGGTATTGGACGGACGGTAATGAAAAAAGCCGCTCTGCGGGAGCGGCTCTGGGATCTTTGTCGGCTGCAAACTGCGCTAGACCGAGAGACCTCCCGCGCCGCTCGAAGCGGTACACCGACACACGCAGCAAGTACAGGCGCAGGCCTGCCGCGGCGCGGGACACGCCGGCATGGTCAGGGAAATTCGCGTTGGCTTCGCAGTCATCGCTACACTTCAAGTATACCGCAGCGATATTTCAGGGCAAGAGCAAATCGGGCCGGTGACGCCGCGTCTTTTCAAGGGCCGCCGCGCGGCGCCACTTCGCGACTTCGGCGTGATTCCCGCCGATCAGGACCTCGGGAACTTTCCATCCGCGAAAATCCGCCGGCCGCGTGTAATGCGGAAAATCGAGGAGAATACCGCGTTCAGAATTCAGCGCTGCGGCCGTGTTCTCCCGCAGGGGCACGATACATCGTGCCCTTCCTTCAAGTGGAGTCGCACTAAACGACTCATTCTGCGACGAAGCTTCATTCCCAAGCGCCCCCGGTAAAAGACGCGTTACCGCATCAACGATCAGCGCCGCCGGGAGCTCGCCGCCGCTCAGCACAAAATCTCCAATCGAAATTTCTTCTGTCGCAAGGTGTTCGGCGACGCGCTCGTCGACGCCTTCATACCTCCCGCCAATCAGAATCACGCGCTCGAGTTGCGCGTAGCGCCGCGCCGCTTCCTGATCAAACAGTTTCCCCGCGGCGGAAGTAAGCACAATCGCCGTTTTCGCGTCGCGCGGAGCCGCATGCGCGGCATCGCCCACTCCGTGGCCGAGCAGGGATTCCACCGCTTCGAATAGCGGCTCGGGCTTCAGCACCATCCCTTCGCCTCCGCCAAAAGGACGGTCGTCGACGGTGCGGTGCTTATCGTGCGTAAACGCGCGCAAGTCCTGAACGCGAACGTCAACAATTCCCGCTTCGCGCGCGCGCCGGAGAATGCCGTGGTCGAGCGGCCCGGTAAAAAATTCCGGGAAAATGGTGATCAAATCGAAACGCATACCGCGTTCAGTCTAGCTTACTTTTGAAGCGTGGCAGCCAGCGCGGGACGCGGCGGCAGTAGTCTTCGTACTCGGCGCCGAATTTACGTCGCAGCACCGGCTCTTCGTAAAGCAGAACAAACAAATTTGCGCCCGCGAAAAGCGCTGCGGCCAGCTCCGCCAGCGCGAGCGAGTGAAAGATTATCGCCTCACCCAACACAATGGAGGCCACACCCCAATACATGGGATTCCGCACCACACGATACGGCCCTTCTACAACGAGCTTTTTAGGAGGATCGATTGGCGCCGGAGTTCCTCTGCCACGCAGCGCGAAGCCCCAGAAAGCACAGGCGATATAAAGCTGAACTCCAGCGGCGAAGAGAAGCCACCCGACCGCGCCCAGCACACCCCATTCTGGCCGCGCTCCGCGGGGCAGCAGCCAATACGGCATCGCGATGGTCCAAAAGCCCGGGACCGCAATCGTGAAAATCAGCGTTCGAAGGAACGGCGACATTGGAAGCAGCGTACACCCGTTTCGCTATTCGCTGCTGACGTCTCGCAGTCCATCGGGGAGCGTGACATCGATCCGGCGCTCGGCGACGTCTATCCGCGTGCAAATGTCTTCGGCCAGCGGAATAAGCAATTCTCCCTGCGATGTATCCACGACGATGAGCGGCGTTCCGGACACCCCTTCGCCGGTAAATTGCACGTCGCGAACCGTGCCCAAAAGGGCCGGCGCTTCCGCCAGCGAGCAACGCGAGGAGGTGAGCGCGCCGGAAGCCCTCGCGGTTTCGAACACCGAGCACCCGATCAGGTCTGAAATGAAATATTGGCCCCGGGGAAGCGCGACGCGCTGTTCGAACGGAAGAAACACTTCCATCCCGCGAAGTTTCTCCGCATCCGATATAGATTGAATTCCTTCGAAATGGAAGACCGCCTGGCCGCGGTGATTCTGGCTGAGCCAGCACGATTTCACTGCATGGGGGCGCGGCCCGGTCTCAACATGACCCAGGAAAACTTCGCGGATTTTTGTGAGCCGCTCGGGAAAATCAGTGAGCAATTCGGCGGCGACTTCGCCTTTGTTGCCGCGCGGTCGAAGGATGCGCGCGACCATTACCCAGCGTTGTGTTTCGAGGCTCAAAAGAGAGCGCAGGTGAACAACCGTCAACGGCCCGCACGAGCGCGCAGCCGTCAATCTTCCAGAATCTCCAGCGTGAACCGCTTGTGCACCTTCATACCGGCGGCCCCCAGCAGCGTGCGCATGGCTTTGGCCGTGCGCCCCTGCCGGCCGATCACCTTGCCCAGGTCTTCCGGGTGGACGCGCAACTCCAGCACGATCACTTGCGAGCCATCGACAGAATTCACCTTAACCTCGTCGGGATGATCCACGAGGGCCCTGGCGATGGATTCAACCAGCTCCTTCATAGGGCACCTCCAATCCAGCTTGACCCAGCCAGGCGGGGCTCAACGGGCGGATCTTACGCGATTTTCTGCAGGCGGATAAAACTGCGCACGGTGTCGCTCGGCTGCGCGCCGACACCCATCCAGTGCTTGACGCGTTCCGCGTCCAGCTTGATCTCCGCGGGCTTCTTCAGCGGGTCGTACGTCCCCACCGCTTCCACGATGCGGCCATTCCGCGCCTTGCTGCTTTCGATCACCACCACGCGGTAAAAGGGCTTCTTTTTCTTGCCAATCCTAGACAGACGAATCGTTAACACTAAACAAGTCCTCCTAAACCAAACCATTGTAGCGTGCCGGGGTGCGCTCCGGCAATCGAAGACTCGGGGGGGATACTGAGAGAGTTTCCGACAACCGCGTATATCCGGGCTTAGGCCATCAGTTCCGCGTTGTCGACAATCTAAGTCCTTTCGAACCTCGACACTCCAGGGCGTATCAGATGCCGGTGTACCAGGCGTAGCCGGCTTCTCGAGCCGCAGAGCCGAGGCCTTTGCCAAACTTTTTCAGATCGTCTGTGACCGTCAAGTGTGTGATGAATTTTATGTTCTTGTAGCCGATTTGCCGAGGGAGCCGCATGCGAAGCGGTCCACCGTGGGGCACCGGAAGGTCGTTGCCATTCATTCCGTAACAGAGAAATGTCTGCGGATGCAGAGTATCGGCCATATCGATGCTGTCCCAGGTATCGGGTTCCATCGAAATGTACACAACGTATTTAGCCTGTGGGTGAACTCCCACAAGGTTCAACACGTGCGAGAGCGGAACGCCGATCCACTCGGCTATGTAGGACCAGCCCTCTTCACACGTGAGTTCGGTGATGTGGCTACGAGACGGACAGCTCTTGAGGTCAGCAATCGAGAACGACGCAGGTTGATGGACCATGCCATCTATGGAGAGCCGATAGTCCGCAAATCCGCCCGCCCGAAGACGCTTAAAGTCTTCCGTGAAGGGATCGAGGTGGTTCGGGAATGGACGCGGCGAAATTCGGTTTCGAGGGAATTCGCGCGCCAAGGAATGCCGCGTCAGCAGCCGCTGAGACGCATAGGTTAGCGTTTCACCCAGGCCGTAGATTCCGCCGTGATCGGGCGGAACCAAGCCATACTTCTGCGCAAGGCGCGCGGCCACTGCCAATCCCGATGCGCCCGCGGTCGCTGCGAGTCCGGATACGATCAGTTTTCGGCGTGAAATGATCATGCGTGCTCCTTACGCGTGCCGGTGCGGCCGGTAATCATCGCTCCTGTGCGGTGCCAGAAACCCGCAAGGCAAACCATCGCGACGTGGACGAACAGGAACAGCACCAGGCCCAGCGAGACAAAGAAGTGAATTGTGCGAGCGGATTGACGGCCACCGAGCAGAGTAACGGACCAAGGAAAAGCGGAGGCAAAGGCGAGGGACATTGCCAAGCCGCTCCAGATGACCAAGGGGAATAGAACAAAGATCACAAATAGGTACGTGAGGCGCTGGAGCCCATTGTAGGAAGAAGCCTCTATCGCACTCGGCCGTTCAAAGCGCAACGGCTTTGCAAAGGAGGTCAAGAGCGCCCGCCATGAGAGATCGGCCTTGCTGAGGGCCAAGTCTTTTCGGAAATGCCGTGTAAGCAGACCGGAAATTACATACAGCAAGCCTGTCAGCACCGCGATCCAGGCAGCTTCAAAGTGCAACGCGCGGCTCCAGCCGTTCTGGTCGGGCAGCACGTAGCCGTAGCCCGTGGGCACCGATCTTCTTGACGAAGGAATTGGCAGTTGAAACAACGGAGTCGTCAAGACGGTGCCGGTTTCGCCCCAGTAAAAGCGGGGGTGAGAAATCACAATTTCAATGCCGGTGAGGAGCAGAGCAAAAAAACAGATCGTGGTGATCCAGTGAGTGACGCGGACGAGGGCAGAGTGCCTCGTTGCAAGCTTTGTGACTGGGGCGGTTGAAACGGCGCTCGGAATGCGAGCCTCCGCCGGTAGCTGCGCGGACCCCAGTGTCGCCATTTTGGCCTCCGTCGGCCTTCGACTTGCCCGGATAGGATGGGAGCCATCCTACCACTCTATAGACACTGTGACGGATAAATCATGGCGAGGTAATCAACCGGAACTAATCTCAATTGGTGAGCCCGATGTGAGAAACGGCTGGGGAAATCGGGACAGACGGGAAGTGATCAGGCCTCCGCCCGTGCGTTTTCAGGAGCGGCCTTGCGCGCAAGCGCTTTACCAAGCATGTCCGCCTCCATCTTTCGCGCAAGAGAAGCGGGCACGAGGGCGTTCATGATGCGGTTCAGCCGACCTGGAACGATTCTGGATCGATTTTCGAGCAGGCCGTTGAGGCCCTCAGACACGCACTGCTCGACGCTCATCGGTTTCATCGGCATGGTCTTCGGATCGAAGCCAAACTTTTCGAGCACCGGCGTGTTCGTAAACCCGGCTGCCAGTACAGTGA